>Ga0209542_10011832_pt1 | contig 15391 bp, 15 predicted proteins | sample RifCSPhighO2_01_FD_184028 | JGI IMG/M metagenome (GOLD analysis project Ga0209542, IMG submission 184028) | Soil microbial communities from Rifle, Colorado - Rifle CSP2_plank highO2_0.1 (SPAdes) (version 2) | ecosystem: Environmental > Terrestrial > Deep subsurface > Rock core/Sediment ... | reverse complement strand
GAGCACAGCGCGCTGTAATTAATGATCCAGATTTTTCTTTTGCTTCTATTACTAATACGCCCAGAGCCAGGCCAGAGACTATTCTGTTTCGTTTTGGAAAAGTAAATTTTGTGCCTCGGGTGCCGGGTGGCAGTTCAGAAATAAGGCATCCGCCTGTTTCAATTATTTTTCTTGAGAGAGCAATGTTTTCCTGCGGATAAATGCTTTTTTCATCTAAGCCCGTGCCGAGTACGGCAACCGTTGGCATATTTTTTTCAATGGCAACTTTGTGAGCAAAAGTATCAATGCCTGGCGCCATTCCCGAAACAATTGTAATTCCCGCATCAGCCAACTCATCTGCAATTTGCAAAGTTGCCTGTTGGCCATATGAGGAGGGGCGGCGCGTGCCTACTATTGCAAAAAGTGCCTTGCTCTCATCGGGTAATAAGCCGCTATAATACAAAATTTTGGGAGCGTCTTTAATTTTTCTTAAAGATTTAGGGTAGTTTTTGTCTGCAATGTTTATTAAATGTATCTCTTTCATTTTTTCATATTATCATATAATATGTAATCAGTTCAAAACCCATTTTTTAGGTTCATTGAGGTATTTGCTATGACGAAGGTAAAAAAGGCAAGTGGTGTGAGTTGCAATGGATCAGTTTCTAAGGAGCTGCCTGTTCAAAGGCCACATATTAACAAGAGGCACAAGAACATATTGAAAGCCATGTTGGAAATTGCTGAGGCTAATGAGATTACTACAACAGCTAAGATTGCCGCCAAGGCTAATCTGTCGCCATCTGGAACATCTTCTTCGCTCAGTGCTCTTGAGAAAAAAGGATATGTTAAGTTTTTGGGAGGAAGCAAGGGCAAAAAAATATGGCAATGCATTTAATGGTTGTAGAAATTTTGTTCTTTTGAATAGGAGGCAATCATGAAAGTTTTGTATCAATGTGATATTTGTAGGAAAATTTATGAAAATCTTGATGAGGCCAAAAGGTGTGAAAGGGTTGGCGCAAAAAGGCCAAGATTTAAAATTGACCAAAGAATTGCATTCCGATTTAAATTACCCTATTGCAGGACTGGGGTTATTACGGTGCATAAAATTGATGAGAGTACGCACAACAATGTTTACTGCATACTCTTGAATAGCGGCAATGAGTTATTTTCGGACGTGCCGGAACATTGCATCGAATCTTTGTGAACAAAGCAAGGGGCCCGGATTTTTCTGGGCTCTTTTATTTTTCAACCATATGATACAGTATGTAAATGGGGAAAATTAGTTCTTTTAAGGAGTCGTTTGATGAAGACATTCTATCAATGCGAAGTTTGTGCTCATTTTTCTGCGAACAAAAAGGTAATTGAAAAATGCGAAAAAAAGAAGGTAAAAAGCCGAAGTTTAAAGATTTCCAAAGGGTTCGTTTCTGCCCGGTATATTCTAATCGTATTGCAGTGACTACAGGAGAATCTGGTGAGTTAAGGGGCGTTCCTGATGATCTATATTCCAGAATGCCATATTTCCGATTAGCACATTATTTTGCAGTGTTTCCCAAGATCACCAGCCCTCTATTTACTCTGAGGGCTTTTTATTTCCTCAACTTCTCAATTGAATCCGCTAGCATTTGGCAGTACAGGTTTAAACCAATTTTGTTTACAGACCCCGACTGTTCTCTTCCTAAAATGTTACCCGCTCCTCGAATTTCCATATCCCGCAAGGCAATTTGGTAACCTGCTCCCAATTCTTTTGCTTTGCCAAGCGCCTCCAATCTTTCTTTTGCCAGAGGCGGTATTTTTTTTGGATAGAATAAATAGGCAAAGCTTTTTATGTGGCTTCTGCCAACTCGTCCGCGTATTTGATATGCCTGCGACAAGCCCAACCTTGAGGCGTCTTCAACTATAATTGTGTTTACGTTTGCCAAGTCAATTCCGCTTTCAATAATGGTGGTGGCAACCAAAATATCGCTTTGATCTTCTGAAAATTCCTGCATTATTTTTATAAGTTCCTTTTCATGCATTCTGCCGTGGATTGCTGAAATTTTTGCTTTTGACATTAGTTTTTGCAAATTGTGCTTGGTTGTTTCGATTGTTTGAACGCGATTGTGCAAAAAATAAACCTGTCCGCCTCGCGCCAATTCAAATTCAATTGCTTTTTCAATTGCCTTTTGGTTGTAGGGGAGAATGTGCGTTTCAATGGCTGAACGTCCTGTTGGGGGAGTCTGCATTAAGCTGATGTTCTTAAAAGAAGAAAGCGCCAAGTAAATTGTTCTGGGAATGGGTGTGGCTGACAAGCTTAAAATATCCAAAGAGGGGTTTTTATGCCTTAGTTTTTCTTTTTGTTTTACGCCAAAACGTTGCTCGTCGTCAATTATTAAAAGCTGAAGATTTTTAAACTCAATGTCGTTAGATAAAATTCTGTGTGTTCCTATTAAAATATCAACTTTGCCTTCTTTGACCTGCTTTATAATTTCCTTTTGTTCCTTTTTTGTCTGCAAGCGCGAAATGACAGCAACCTTTACGGGAAACTTTTCAAGGCGCTTTTTAAAATTATTAAAATGTTGGTTTGCCAAAATAGTAGTGGGGCAGATGACGGCGGTTTGGTATCCGTTTAACGTTACCAAAAAAGAAGCGCGAATCGCAATTTCTGTTTTACCAAATCCAACGTCTCCGCAGACAATTCTGTCCATTGGGTTTTCTGACTGCAAATCTTTTTTAATATCTTCAATTGCCTGCAATTGGTCGGGAGTCTCTTCGTATTCAAAGCTTTGGGCAAGCTCGTGCTCGGATTCTGCATCTATTATATATGACTTTTTTAGAGAAATTTCTTTTTTTGAGTAAAGATCTAAAAGTTCTTTTGCCAGTTTTTCAACATCTTCTTTAATTTTCCTTTTTGTTTTCTGCCAAATGGCAGATCCCAATCTTGCAACAACAGGATTTTCAAAGCCAACATATTTTGAGAGCTTGCGTTCAAGACCCAGAGGCACAAAAAGCTTATCGCCTTGGTCATACTCTAAAACGTAGTAATCTTGTGTTTGGTTATTGTTTCTTGTATCTTGTATCTTCTCGATTCCACTGAATCGAGCCACTCCGTGGTCCAGATGAACCAAGTAGTCCCCCGGCTTTAAGTCTTTTAAATCAGAAAAAACTTTTTGAGACTTTAACCGTTTCTTTAAAACTTCTTTGGCTTTTTGTTCGTTTTCAACTTTAATATCAAGCAAAGAAATGCTTTCAATGTTGTTTCCTAAAAAATCTAAACGTGCCGCCTCCAGCCTATTAATGGGGAACACATCAATCACTCCCCCTTGCTGTGAAAATTCACCTGGGTCCTGAACTTTGAAAACTCTTTCGTATCCCAACTCATCAAGTTTTCGCAAAAGCTCTGATAAATTAAACGACTGAGCCTTTTTTAAAAACAAAGTGTTGTCTTGGAAAAACGACTGCGTTTTTTGCGAATGCAAAATGTTTTCTAAATTTTTATCAAACCAAAAAAACTCCTTTTCTAAAAAGTAGGGGGTAATTGAGGCAATAAGCAGGCTCTCCATATTGCTATTAGGAGGCATTTTGTTTTCAGTGATTATTTTTTAAAATTTTCAATTTTCAATTCTCAATTTCCAATGAATTATCAATGATATAATTCAATCGATAATTTGATGATTTGTAAATTGATTGATAATTGATAATTGGTTAATTGATAATTAGCGATTATATTCATTCATAGCTTGTTCTGTGCCTTTTTCAATAATTAGTTCAAGGGCTTCTGCAACTTTTTTTACGGTTTTGTTTATTACTTTTTGCTCCTCGTCTGTAAATTTTTGAATGACAAATTTTTCTGGGGCTTTTGGTTTTTTTGTCGGGCTTACACCAACTCTTATGCGTGCCAAGTTTTTGTTCCCCACTGCTTTAATGACAGATTCTACTCCCTTGTGGCCGGCAGAACCTCTATTTTTTATAATTTTTATTTTTCCCAAGGGCAGATCAACGTCGTCGTGAATTACAATCAAGTCAGCCTTCTTATTTTGCGCCATTATTTTTTTTACGGCTATCCCTGACTTGTTCATAAATGTTTGGGGCTTTGCCAAAAGAATTTTACCGCTTTTTAAAATTTCAGCATTGTGTTTTTTTGAATCTGTAAAATCTCCCAACTCATTTTTTTTGACAAAAAAATCAACAGCCATAAACCCTACATTGTGGCGCGTTTTTTCGTATTCTGTCCCCGGATTTCCCAGTCCTACTATTATAATCATAAACTTACAATATCATATTGCATATTTTTTTCCAGGTTCTATGTATTCTAATTCTCTTTTTCCAGATTCTATATCTTTTAAATCTTTTAATTCGCCGCACACAACTGAATTCACAAGTACCCACTTTTTTCACAGGTGTGAAAAAAGTGGGTATTTGGGTTGTGTTTGATTGTGTTTTGAGGATTGTATTTAGACAAAATGATTGTCTTTAGGTAAAAAAATTGTCGCAAGGGTGTTCTAGATAAAAGGATTGTCATTAATTAATAGGTATTTTGTAGGTTCTTGAATTTGGACCTAAGCTTGACACATTATTTTATGGGAGTAAACTTAACAAAAGTTAGCTCGTTTTTTAAATAAAAGGAAGGAGGTTACGTAGGGGGGCTGGACACGAAGTGACTTGACGGAAAAATAGAGAAGAGGCTGTTACGTTTTTCTACTTTTTTTCAGAGGGATTACAATGCGCGAAAGGATTTTTGTTGCAAGGAGTCATCGTAAGGCGCTAAAATTACGCAAGAGGGTCAGGCGGACTAACCGCCGGAAGATTATGAGAGAAAGGGAATCATATCTTCTTTCTCAAATCATCAAGCTTAACGGCTTGCTGGAGCTGGAAATAAGCACCCTCTACTGGCGCTTTTGCGCTTGCTATGGAGTCAAAATACGCAGGAAACGATTTGAATCCTGGGTATACCGGCTGAAGCGCGAGAAGTGCAACGTCGGCGACGAGTAATCCTTTCCTCAACTGGAGCCACGACAGTAACAACTACCGTGGCTCTCTTTTTTGTATTGCAATAAATAAAAAATTATGATATATTTTTCTTATATATAAAGACAAAATAAATGCAAGAAAATACAAATATAAACCCCCAAAACTCCGTTATGAAGGAGTTTAGGCAGGGATCAGAGGACGTAAATCCAGATAATAAAAACAAAAAAGGTGGTAAGTTAAAGCAATTTCTGTCTACCGTCTGGGAGTTTTTGAAGATAATTATAATTGCCGCTATTATAGTTTTGCCTATTCGCTATTTTTTATTTCAGCCTTTTATTGTAAAAGGAGACTCAATGGTACCCTATTTGCAGTCTGGAAATTACCTAATAATTGACGAAGTTTCATATAGATTTTATGCTCCTCATAGGGGAGACATTGTTGTTTTAAAGTATCCTCTGGACACAACACAGTTTTTTATAAAAAGAGTTATTGGTTTACCGGGAGAGACAATTGATATTAAAAACGGAAAAGTTACTATTTTAAAAGATGGAGCGAACTTGGTTTTAAATGAAAGTTATCTGCCCAGTGACTTGAAAACAGACGGTAACATTCACGAAACTTTGGGACAAGACCAATATTTTGTAATGGGAGACAATAGGCAATTTTCTTATGACTCAAGAATGTGGGGAATTCTGCCTAAAAGCGATATAATTGGAAGAGCTGCTTTCAGGGTTTTCCCGATAAATGAAATGACGTTAATTCTAGAGCCAACTTACTAAAAATGCTAATCTGCGAATAGAATGCTAATCTACAGAAATGCCAATATTGCAAACGAGAATCCGCATTTTCGCATCTTAGCATTATTTGCATTATAAAATATGACAAGCAAAGTAAAATTTCAAACGTTAACTGGTATGCACGACATATTGCCGGAAGACCAAGTTTATCTGAAAAAAATTCTAAAGTCTGTTGAATCAATTGCAAACTATTATAGTTTTCAAAGAATTGACACGCCCATTTTAGAAATGGCTGATGTTTTTGTAAAAGGAACCGGCCAGTCTACTGATATTGTTGAAAAAGAAATGTACACTTTTCGCACCAAGGGCGGAGATTTGGTTGCCCTAAGGCCCGAATTTACGCCCGGCATTGCAAGGTCATACATCGAAAACGGAATGCACAATATGCCCCAGCCAGTGAAACTTTGGACTACGGGTCCATTGTTTCGCCACGAGAGGCCGCAGGCAGGCAGATATAGGCAGTTTTACCAGTTTGATTTTGAAGTGCTTGGTGATAAAAATCCTTCAGTTGACGGACAAATTATCCAAATGAGTTATGATATTTTTAAAGATTTGTCATTTAAAAATATCTCTATTGAAATAAACTCAATTGGTGACTCGGAGTGCAGGCCCTACTTTAAAAAGATAATCACCAATTACTTCAAATCAAGAAAATCTTCACTTTGCTCGGATTGTCAAAGAAGGCTAAGAGAAAATCCTTTGAGGATTTTAGACTGCAAAGAAGAAAAATGCCAAAGGGTGAAAGCTGGAGCTCCGCAAATTATTGATCACCTTTGCGAAAATTGCCACAAGCACTTTAAAGAAGTTTTGGAGTTTTTGGATGAGCTTGAATTGCCCTACACCTTAAACCCTTATTTAGTAAGGGGGCTTGATTACTACACTAAAACAGTTTTTGAAATTGTTGAAAAATCAGAGTCAGGTCAGCAGGGAAGTTTGGCGGGCGGAGGCAGGTATGACGGTTTGGTAAAACTTTTGGGAGGCAGAGATACGCCGGCCGCTGGAGTGGCAGGAGGAATTGATAGAATCGTAAACTTAATGAAAACCAGAGAAAAGAAACCCACCTTAAAAAGCGAAGAAGCAAAGATATTTTTGGCGCAGTTGGGGCAGTTAGCAAAAAGAAAAAGCTTAAAACTATTTGAAGAATTCAGGTCAGCCAAAGTTCCGGTAGCAGAATCTTTTTCAAAGGATTCATTAAGGGCGCAACTAAAAACGGCAGACAAAATGGGAATAAGATGGGTTTTGATTTTTGGCCAGAAGGAAGCATTGGAAGATTTTATCACTTTACGAGACATGGAATCGGGGGTTCAAAAAGAAATAAAGTTAGACAAGGTCGTAGAAGAGATGAAGAAGAAAGTTAAATAATGTTCTAATGTTCTAATGTTCTAGTTGTTGTAGTGAAAATAACAAATAGAACAAGCAAGCCTGTGGGCGAGCAATAGAACAGATACAACATTACACATTAAAATGGTTTTACAAGTAAGAAAAAAAGACAAAGAAAGCTCGCAGAATTTGGTGCATAGATTCACTAAGGTTGTAAGGCAATCTGGCGTTTTGCTTGAGCTAAGATCTAAGCAATTCAAAAAAAGGCCAAAGTCAGTTTTGGCAAAAAAGCGATCTGCCTTGAGGAGAGTGGAGCTTATTAAAGAAAAAAAGAAACAAGAAAAGCTCAGCAAACCCAAGTAAAAGAATTCTGTATATTGTATTTTGTAGCTATAATGGCGTAAAACTGCATTCTTTTTTAGTTATTCTATTCTAACTATTGAATGTAGAATACGGTATTCTTGTGAAATGTTAAAGCAGCAAATTCAATCTGATGCCACGGTGGCTTTAAAATCAGGAAACAGCGAGGTTGTTGGAGTTTTACGATTGATTTCATCTTCTTTGAACACTAAAGAAAAAGAAAAAAGATATAATCTTTTGAAGGAAAAACCCGACTTAAAAGAAGAAATTGCAAAAGAATCGGAATTAACGGACGAAGAGGCGGTTTCTGTTTTGTCTTCGGAAGTCAAAAAAAGAAGAGATGCCATTGCTCTATACGAGAAAGGCGGAAGGCCTGAACTGGCAGAAAAAGAAAAAAAAGAAATTGAAATTATTCAAAAATATTTGCCCGAACAGTTGCCTTCGGCCGAGCTAGAAAAAATGATTAAAGAAGCCATTGAAAAAACAGGGGCAAAAGAAATGAAGGATATGGGCAAAGTGATGGCTGAATTGGCTCCAAAAGTAAAAGGCAGGGCGGATAATTCAGAGGTAAGTAAAATGGTAAAGGAAATTTTGAAATGATTGACGAGGAAATTTTAAAAAAATTGCAGAGTCTATTCGGAAATCTCAGGATAAGCAGGATCAAAAGTTGGATGCTGTTTTCAGATCAACAGAGAAAACTAGAAAGTATTTTTTGTGGACTTTAATAATTACGCTTGTTCTGTTTTTTCTGCAGATACTGGGGTTGTTATTTGTGATTCTTTAATTTATAAACATTTACAGTCAAATAGGAAGCTTTAACTTTTAAAGACAAAGGAAAAAGTCTGCCGTAATGGCGGTTTTTTTGTTGATTTTTTGAAAATGTTGTAAAATGCATAAATATGATTGAATTTAATAATTTATCGGATGTGGCTGTGGATAAACGGTTTTTTTGGGGTGTTGCAAAAAAAGTTTTAAAAGGTGAAAATAAGGAATTGGAGAATTTGTCCATTGCTTTTGTAAATCCAGAAGAAATAAAAAAAGCTAACAAAAAGTACCGGAAAAAGGACAAGCCGACTGATGTTTTGAGTTTTGGAAAGGGAAAAAATTTTAAAGAGGATTTTTTAGAAGTTATAATTTGTCCCCAGGTTATTTACGAAAAAACATTGGACTCCAGCTTGATTTTTCGAGAAGAGCTTACAAAGGCCTTAATTCATGGTATTTTGCATAGCTTAGGGTATGACCACGAGAAATCACGTAAAGAAGCTGAGATAATGGAGGGCAGAGAGAAAAACTATTTTTATAAGATACGGTAAATTATCAATTATCAAAATTCAATTATCAATTAATTTTCAAATCGCCTAATTACAAGTTGAAAATTGCTTGCCCACCAAAGTCTTAGCGTAGGCGGGTAAATTGAAAATTGGAAATTATCTGGCATGGCTAGATCTAAAATTATTACAGGATTGGATATTGGAACTAACAGCATAAAAGCTTTGGTTACCGAAAAACGCGGAAATGAATGGAATGTCTTGGCGTACTCACAGGTGCCATCTTTTGGATTGAGAAAAGGGTCAGTCGTAAATATTGATGAGACGGCAAAAAACATCCAGCTATTATCGGCTGATATTGAGAAAAACTGCGCGCGTAGAATAAATTCTGCTTATGTTGACATTGGAGGAAGCCATCTTTACGTGACACCTTCTGATGGATTGATTTCTGTTTCAAGGGCTGATCATATAATTTCACAAGAAGACATTGAAAGGGTTTTGCAGGCAACAAAAGCGGTTAATATTCCAATGAACGAAGATATTTTGGATGTTTTTCCAAAAGAGTTCATTATTGATGACCAAAAAGGAGTAAAGCATCCGTTGGGGCTGAGTGGCGTGCGGCTACAGGCAAAGGTTTTGTTGCTCTGCTATTTCCAACAGAATTTTGTAAATCTTACGCAAGCGGTTTTGGGCGCGAAAGTTCAGATTGATGATATTATTCCTTCGCCATTAGCGGCAGCGGAAGCTGTTTTAACAAGAGAGCAGAAAGAAAGCGGAGTGGCTCTGATAGATATTGGAGCGTCTTCAACAAGCTTGGTAGTTTTTGAGGAAGGAGATCTTGTTCATTTGGCGGTTTTCCCGATTGGATCTGCCAACATTACAAACGACTTGGCAATTGGTTTGAAAACAGAGATTGCCATTGCTGAAGACATAAAAAAGCAATATGGGGGCTGTATGATGCCAGAAAGAATAGAAAAAGAAAAGAAAAGCGATAAGTCTAAGATTTCGGTTAACCAAAAAATTGAGGTTTCAAACCACACTCATTCCGTGTCATTTACTAAAAAAGATTTGGTGGACATTATTGAGCCAAGGGTTTCTGAAATTTTAGACTTGATGCAAAAAGAACTTAAAAGAATCGGCCGGCAGGAACTTTTGCCAGGAGGAGTAGTTTTGACTGGAGGCGGCGCAAAAATTGCAAGAATTAAGGAGTTGGCGCGGGAAAGGCTGAGGCTTCCCTGTAGAATAGGCGTGCCAAAAAGCATTTTGGGGCTTGAAGAGGATCCGGCTCTGGCAACTGTTGTCGGGCTTGTTATGTCTAGTCCTGATTTCCATGATGACGGCCAAGGGACAATGTCATTGGACTTTTTGAAAAAATGGATGCCGAAATTCAGAAAAATGTTTAGAGTTTTTATACCTTAGCATTACACTGATGATGCGAATTTAATGCTAATTTACAGATATGTAAATACTGTTTGCATGTTCGTAGGCTTGTATTATTTTGTAAATTTGTATTTTTTATGAAACAAGTGGTTAAGCAATTTGATAAAAACTTTTCTATGGCTGGGCTCGGTCTGCAGGTAGGGATACCCAAAATTAAAGTTGTGGGGGTTGGTGGGTCTGGTTCGAACACTGTGACAAGAATAATGAATTCTGCGGTTTTGGGTGTTGAGTTGGTGGCCTTGAATACAGATGCTCAGGCCTTGAATTTTTGCAAAGCGCAAAAGAAAGTTTTAATTGGAAAAGCGGTTACAAAAGGGTTGGGAGCGGGGATGGATGACAGCGTTGGGAGAGCAGCTGCAGAAGAGAGTAAAAAAGAAATTGCAGAAATTTTAAAAGGGTCTGATATGGTTTTCGTGACTTGCGGACTTGGCGGAGGCACGGGAACGGGGGTGGCTCCTATTGTCTGTGAGCTGGCAAGAAGCTTGAGGATTTTAACGATTGCCGTGGTTACGACCCCTTTTTCATTTGAGGGTCAGCAAAGAAGCCTGGTTGCCAAAAGAGGGATGGAAAACTTGAAAGATAAAGTGGATTCTCTGTTGGTTATCAAAAACGATAATCTGCTAAAAATTGTTGACGAGAAGACAACAGTTGCCAATGCTTTTGAAGTTTGCGACGACATACTAAAACACGCTGTTATTGGAATTACTGATCTAATTTTGGCGCCGGCTATCATAAATCTTGATTTTGCCTCAATAGCTTCGGTTATTAAAAATTCCGGATACTCTTTATTTGGCATGGGGATGGCCGAGGGAAAAAACAGGGCAATTGATGCCGCCAACAAAGCAATCAGTTCGCCATTGCTAGATTTTTCAATTAAAGGTGCCAAGGGAATTTTGTTTAATGTTGCAGGAAACGACACCACATTAAATGAAATAAAAGAAATAGGTAAATTTATTACTCAAAACGCAGATCCTAAAGTAAAAATACTTTTTGGCGCCACAAAAGATAAGACTTTAAAGAAGGGAGAAATAAAGGTCACAGTTATTGCAACAAAATTTTAAAATCATGAAGGAGGGCCGAATAGAAAATCCAGGAGGAGGCCAGGAGGCAAATGATGACCTTGAATTAGATCCTGGAAAATTCGACGAAGCTGCTTTTGGAACACCGCTTCCAGAAAAAGAGCTTGATTTGGGTGACCCAAATGAAGTATGGGAAGTTGAAAATAAGCCATATGGAGAAAGTAGTACCTTGGATGCAAAAATCGGAGATACGCATGGACGTATTGAAAAACTACGATCTGAAATAAAAAGAAAAAAAGACGAGCTGATAGAGGAGTTGTTTGAGGAGGGGATTATTGATAAGAGAAAAAGGTGGGAGAGTGTTTTGTCTGCTTATAATGATAAAAGAAGGCGCGAGGAACTAACGCCCAAGCAGAAGCAGGAAATATTATTTATTGTGGCGAAAGAGCCGGAAGTTATTTTAAAGATGATGAAAATTCATGAAAAACTGAATGAAAATAAATCTGAGGAAGAATGACTCCCTCTAAGGCGCTTTTTTGGTTTTGTATTACCTTTGTCTCGGGAATTACCGTAAATTCGCTGGTAAAAATCCCCCAAAGTTTTTTGTGGGCTTTTTTATTACTTGGAATAATGGGAATTGTACTTTACTTTTTTCCTTTAAATTTTTTAACAGATTTTTTAAAAAGGTTAAATTTCAGCCATGGTAATCTGGTTATTCTGGGATTTTGCATTTTATTTTTTGCGCTGGGAATTATGCGATCACAAGCCGCTGACTTTGATGTTGAAAATGACCCAATAAAAAAGTTAAGTAATCAGAAGGAGACAGTTACCTTGACTGGCCAAATTGTTGAAGCTCCCAATATTCGCCCGACATACCAAGGTTTAAAGGTAAAAATTGACGGCACACAGAGCGTTGTTTTGGTTTACGCAAATCTTTATCCAACATATAACTATTTAGACAAGGTGAAAATTACGGGTAATTTAGAGACACCTGATGTTTTTGACGGATTCAATTACAAAAACTATCTTTTAAAAGACGGAATTTACTCTTTAATGACTTTTCCTAAAATCAAGTTAATTTCCAGCAGTCATAAATACAACCCTTTTTCTTTTCTGTATGAGAAAATTCTCTTTGCCAGGTCAAAGCTGACAGAATCTATCCAAAGAACTTTTTCTTTTCCGGAAAGCACAGTTTTAGATGGTATTGTCTTTGGTAATAACAAGCAAATGCCATCTGATTTAAAGAATAAATTCAGTGCTACGGGGTTGAGCCATATTACAGCGGTATCTGGGGGAAACATAGTTGTGTTGGTTTTCACCTTGGCATATGTTTTAGTTTTTTTAGGGTTCTGGAGGGGGCAAGCTTTTTATTTTTCCGTGGGTTTTGTCTGGTTTTATGTTGCTTTGGTTGGTTTTCCCTCGTCTGCCATTAGAGCCGCCATCATGGCCAGCATATTTTTGCTGGCTGAGAAACAGGGCAGGCAAAATACTTCTTCCCGAACCATCGTGCTGGCTGGAGCTTTAATGCTTTTGCAGAACCCATTTTTGCTTTTTTATGATGTCGGTTTTCAGCTTTCCTTTTTGGCGTCAATGGGGATTATCCACTTAAAACCATTAGTTGATAGCTTTTTCTTATATGTTGCGTTGCCACTTTCAAATTATAAATTTAAAAAACCATTAAAATTTTCTCTACCTAAAAAAGCAGGTGAATTTCTAGAAAAACGCGCTAAAAATTTGGTTGATATAGTCGCTGTTACTCTTTCTGCCCAAATTTTCACTTTCCCTATCATTATCTACAACTTCGGCATGGTCTCTTTGGTGGCGCCATTAACTAACCTTTTAATCTTGCCTATGATACCTGTTTTAATGGCTCTTGGGTTATTGGCTGCGCTTTTTGGTATTTTTTCATGGTACTTGGGGTGGTTTTTCGCTTTGCCATGCAAGGCCTTGATAATTTATTTTTTGAAAGTTCTGGATATTTTTAATCAGCCGTGGGCGACTAAAAGCTTTGAAAATGTTTCGTGGATTGTTTTTTTAACTTACTATGTTGTGCTTTTTTTATTGACGATTTTTTTAAAGAGAAAGGTAAAACCCAGGTTCCTTGGTTATTGAAATGCAAAGCTTGTTGCAAAAATTGTTTTGTGTAATTCATCAAAATTTTGTATAATTTAGTCAATATGGAACAAAATAATTCAGATTCAGAAAAAAAAGCTTGGGTGGTGGCTGTTGATATGGGGTATGGCCACCAGAGAACAGCATATCCTTTAAGAGATGTTGCTTTTGGAAGTAGGGTGATTAACGCCAATAATTATGAAGGAATTGATCTTAAAGACAAAGAGCTTTGGAAAGCAAGCAAGTCATCTTATGAATTTATTTCAAGGTTCAGGAGAGTGCCGTTTTTAGGAGAAAAAGTTTGGGCTATTTTTGATCATTTCCAAAAAATAATGGGGTACTACCCAAAAAGAGACCTCTCCAAAACCACACTAAACCAAAAGTATCTTTTCAAATTTATTAGAAATTATTGGGGGCGCGACCTAATAGAAAAGTTAAAGAAGAGACCCCTGCCTTTTATCGCGACTTTTTTCTCGCCTGCTTTCATGGCGGAACAATTTCACTACCCAAATAATATTTATTGCGTTATATGCGATGCCGACATTGCCAGGGCTTGGGTGACACTGGATCCAAAAAAGAGCAGTATAAAATACTTTGTGCCAAACTCCTGGACGCGCGACAGATTGAAGCTTTACGGCGTGAAACCCGAAAATATTTTCTATACTGGCTATCCTTTGCCGAAAGAAAATATAGGAGGAGAGAATATGAAAACGCTTAAAAACGATTTAGGGCATCGCCTTATCAATCTTGATCCAGAAGGGAAATATCGTAAAATTTACAAACCACTAATTAATGGTTATCTTGGAGAATTACCCAAATATCCAAACCATCCTTTGACGATTATGTTCTCGATTGGTGGAGCCGGGGCACAAAAAGAAATAGGTCTTCAAGTTTTAAACAGTTTTAAAGAGAAAATACTGGCAAAGAAATTAAGAGTCATCATATCTGTTGGAATGAAGAAGAATTTAGGAGAATATTTTCAAAATCATGTTAATGGCCTTCAAATGGACGGCTGGGCACATATACTTTATGGCGATAACATGAAAGATTATTTTGACAAATTCAACAAAGCTTTACGAACGACAGATATCCTGTGGACGAAACCGTCTGAACTTTCTTTTTATGCCGGGCTGGGGATTCCGATTATAATAGCACCCCCTCTTGGCTCGCAGGAGGACTTCAATAAAAGATGGCTTTTACACATTGGGTCTGCTACCGAGCAAGATAATCCAAAATACGCAGATCAGTGGATTTTTGATTTACTGGAATCGGGCGACTTTGCAGAAATGGCAATGCAGGGTTTTGTGGAGATAAAATGCCTTGGCACATACAATATTGAGCGAATAATAAGGAAAGAATCCCAAAGGAATGAATAAGGCAGTTAAAATTGTAATAGCTCTTTTGGTTGCTGTAGTTTTGGGAGTGATGGTATATTTTTTCGTCGGTAAAGCAAGACCCGCCCAAAACATTACCTGGGGAGTTGATTTTTCACAAATGCAGGCGGAATCGCTTGGATTGGATTGGGGAGAGGCTTATCTGGCTATATTAGAAGACCTTGGAGTAAAAAATATAAAGCTTCATACGCAGTGGGACCATATAGAAGGGCAACAAGGTGATTATTACTTCCAAGATACAGATTGGCAATTGGCACAGGCCAAAAGCCATGGGGCTAGCATAATTTATGTTTTGGGGATGAAAACAGGCAGATGGCCTGAATGCCATATTCCTTCTTGGGCAAATAATCTTTCAGAACAGCAGCAAAAAGATGAATTGCTTTCTTACGTGAAACAGGTTGTGTTGCGGTATAAAGATAATTCTACAATAAAATACTGGCAGGTTGAAAATGAACCATTTTTCGACTTCGGACAATGCCCGCCCTGGTATTACAAAAGTCAGGACTTTTTGAAAGAAGAAGTCAGTCTTGTAAAGTCCCTAGATCCTACTAGAAAGATTGTAGTGTCTGATTCGGGAGAGTTTTCAATGTGGTTTGGAGCTGCAAATATTGGAGATGTTGTAGGAATTACAATGTACAGAGGGTCTTGGACGCATATTTCAAACAGTTTTGGGTTTTATTTTCACTATTTCTTCTCGCCTGCCTTTTATCAGAAAAAGGCAATGCTTGTTAGCGCAATTTTCGGCAAGCCCGTAATAT
>Ga0209542_10011831_pt1 | contig 15391 bp, 20 predicted proteins | sample RifCSPhighO2_01_FD_184028 | JGI IMG/M metagenome (GOLD analysis project Ga0209542, IMG submission 184028) | Soil microbial communities from Rifle, Colorado - Rifle CSP2_plank highO2_0.1 (SPAdes) (version 2) | ecosystem: Environmental > Terrestrial > Deep subsurface > Rock core/Sediment ... | reverse complement strand
CGCTGAGCGATGTTCCTCTCACCGATTATGCTTGGGATTTGAATAATGATGGGAAGATAGATAGCACGGAACCAACGGCAACAATGACGTATACTAAAGGAGGCAGCTATACTATCTTGCTTCAGGCAACATCGGAAGGCAATGAGTCAGAGAGTGTCGAAGCAACAAAAAATATTTCTCTTCAGGAGGCAATACCCATTTCTGCAATCACCATTTCCCTTACAGCAAATCCCTCTTCTGGAACAGCTCCATTAACCGTACAATTTACTGCCGCTGCTGCAGGAGAGGAACCATTAACTTATGCATGGGATTTTACTTCTGACGGGAAATATGATTCCACTCAACAGAGCCCTACTACTACTTATGATCTTGCCGGAGTGCATCAGGCAACGGTGAAAGTGACTGATGCTGTGGGGAATACTGGAGAGAAAAGTGTTCCTGTCACCGTCACTTCTTTTGAAGCAAAAGTCAACGTCACCTCTTATTTTCCTACGACTCTTATAAAAGGAGAGCAGCAGGTGACACTCATCATCACTAATGATGGTGACCAAACTCTTCGTGACATTACGGCTAAAGTTATCGGAAAGGGCATTCAGCATTTAAGCTCTTCATCTATTGGAAGCCTGAAGGCTCAAGACCAAGATTCGCTGACGGTAAAGATGAATATCCTCGAAACAGGGACTATTTCTGGGATAGTTAAAGTTGCGGACAAAAGTTTTCCCATAGAATTTACTGTTGCTAAAGAGATACTATATAACAAGACAGAGATTCAACAGCAATATGCCATCTTAAAGAAACAGTTGGATGAGCAAGAGCAGGTGTATACGGATAAGAAAGCGGAAGGTTTCCTCGTAGAAGAGATTTTTGACAGCATCAAAGAGACGAAGAAACAGCTGCAGGATGTGCAGCAGCAACTATTGACAAATTCTCTCTCATCCGCAAAATTGAATGTTGACCTTGCTGCTTCTGGCATCGAAGATATCGCTAAAGGGTTGTCCTTAGCCCAAAAAGAAAAAGTGACTGCTCTCCAGTGGATCAAAGAGAATGCTGTAGCTATCGCAGCTATCATCGCTTCCTTAGGAGCCATCAGCGGCTTCATCGTGAAGCTTCATCATAGCGCCAAAAAAGTCACGGAAACAGTTGGAGTTCATGCGAAGAAAGTTGGCGAGAATATGAAAGAGCATTTAAGCAAGAAAAAGACTATTGTTGATGCCCAACAGCCAACAGCAAAAGAAGCAAAAAATGATCCGCAGCCTACTTCCATGCCTGATGAAGAGCTTTCGGAGAAAGCTGACAAGCCTGACGAAGAAAAAGAGAATTAATCTCTGGAATTTTAATCTCTTCACTTTTCTTTTCTGTATACCTTTAATCTATGCTCTTTAATTTATACTCTTTAATCTATGCTCTTTAAACTTATACTTTCTCGTACATCACTCGTTGGATCAGCAGTAATAACCACATCAAGGCTACGATACAGGACATTATGGCGGAGAAATAAAGGTCTAACGTTCCATAAGCAAATGAAATGACCACTAATCCCATAAACGTGGGGATAGATGTCTTTAAGGTGATGTAGCCTCTTTTCTTTTTAAATCCTTCAATAACTTGGGGCAGTAGCGAGATAGAAAACAGAATAACTACACCTGTAATGACATAATCCTGCCAAACCATATTCTGCCAGATCATAATAACTTATCCTCTATAAGGTCATGAATCTGCTCAGGAAAATTATGATTGAGGTTGAATGTTTTTTGTTTGATCTCCTGAGTACCAAGCCAGCCTAATTCTGCTATCTCCTGGGAAGGCTTTGGCACACCATCTATCTCCACGAGATATAATTCTAATAGTAACGGTCGTATATTATCCTCTGCAGCATGCTGGCAATGATACGTTTTGTAATGGGAAAATGATCTCAGCTTTACCTGCAATTCTTCTACTAATTCTCTCTTCAAACATTCTTCTGCTGTCTCTTTACCTTCATATTTCCCTCCAGGATGAATCCAATAGTTCTTTCCTTTTGGCCGGACGATAAGAAGTTTCTTTTCTTTGAAGATCAAGGCTGCTGCCTTATGGATCTGTCTCATGCTAAAAAGTTTTTTCTTCCCTATTTAAAATTTGCCTTCAAGTGGCCAGAACTTATCTGTTATTTGCCGGGAAGATTGTGATATCTTGTCAAGATCTAGGGGCTCATATTCCCCTCGAATAGCATCGCGTAAGCGATCGTAAAATGCGGTGACGATATTCCCTCGGACCGTGTACGCCCGCAACTGCTCTTCCAAGGCATCATACACCTGTTTTCCCCTGTTAAATTCTTGCACGAGACGCTGTCTTGCTGATGTTTCAGGAAGTTCTAACTGAGAGCAATTCATCAGATATCGATAGGTATTGTCCATAGCTTGACCCAGCTGCACGCATTCCCGGTACTTTTCTTTCCCATCCTGGGCGATGTACGCTAACAGCGATTGGAAATCAACAAGAACATCTCGAACCTTTCTAGAGATCCCTTTGGTGCGATAGACTTCTGCCAGCATAAAATTCGCCATCTGCAGCATCTGCCCGTTGGATACTACTTTATATCTTGTCGGGCGGGCAACGACGGTATGCTCCAAGATCATCTCTAAATCTTCCAGGGCTTTTTGCTGCTGTGCTATAGCATCGTCATCTTCAGGAAGAGGAGAATAGTCAATAGTATCGAGATTGTCAGAGCTCCCCCTAGCAGTCATTATTTTAAGAGTAAAGTGATCAAAGTATAAAAATATTCGCGGATATTTTCTTGAAATACAACAATTTCTGCTGAAGTGGGTGTGATGATTCCCAGAAATAGAATGAATCCCAAAAATAAAAAGTGGCCCTGCCGGGAATTTCAAACCATTACGTTTTTGGCAGTTAGGGTGATTGAACGAAGTGAACATCACCCCAATTACGTTCGCCTAGCGTAACTGGCGTTTGAACCCAGGACCTCCGGCTTTCCTCGAGGAAACACTTTGAACCGAAAGTGGTCATATAAGACCGGCGCTCCACCGAACTAAGCTACAGGGCCAAAGTCCAGATAAAGAGGGTCATTTAAAAGACTTTCTCCGTGAAAAAAGCGCTGTAAAGTAAGCGGGGTATGAAAAAGAAAAAAAAGTGGTTATTGATATGATACCCACGAAAAATAGGAAATTTCCTAAGATTATATTAAATTTTAATATTCTTTGAAGATTAGCTACCCCGTAACCGTCAATTTATTTTTTTAATAATATAATAAAAGAGCTTCTTTAAGGTGTTTTTAAACATTAAATTTAACAAAAAAATAGTACAACCAATAAGAAATAATTTTTGCCAAATGTCCATTCTTTTGGGAAAGAAGAAACGAATATAAAAAAATATCGTTATGCCCCTTGCTGTTCAGTTGATTACAGTTTGTTCGCCGTTAAGATATTTTACAACTATTTTTGATTCCCTCGAAAGTCGAAATATTTTAGTTGAATTAAATTGACTACCACGACAATCAGCATACCTCACATAAATTATTGCTTTTTGTGAGATGGGCGTAAGCTCCACAATCCTCGTGTATGAATTGTTCGGATTAGTTCTATTTAATCTTCTTTTTCTTACTTTTCCTTTCCACCTAAGTGTTATTTTGAAATCGTCGTTATCACCCATGTCTCCCCTGCCACCTTCTTCTGTAATAAGTTTTCCGCATAAGGGTTCAATTAAGTTCAATGAGTAAAGTAAGCGTTTTATTGGACGAATTAGCATTTAGCTAATGAACTCCAATTTTGTTAATAAATGTTCTCGTAGGTGAGAATGTATCACAATATGCAAAGCCTATACTCCTTTAACTTAACAGCGCACCTGAAAAAAGCAATCTCCTTTAGCTTGCCTATTTATAAACAAGAGACGCAAAAATCACATCATTTATAAATAAGTTATAAACTGGACGGTTGTTACTTTATAATAATTATAAAGCATTATAAACCTAAAAATCAAGCTTAGAAAAAAAGAAGAGAAACAAATGAATCTAAACCAGGTCAAGAAACTGATGGAGCGGAAGAAAACCTCTCATAAGGGAGAAAATGGCTACGCTCTCGTCATAGGTGGTTCAGAAGAGTATGTTGGCGCAGTAACCTTAGCTGGCTTAGCGGCGATGCGTGCTGGCTGTGATTCGGTAACGGTGGCTGCTCCTGAAAAAGTTGCTTGGGCCATCCATCGTTACACTCCTGACTTAATTACCCATAAGATCAAGGGAAGCGCCTTTAGCATCAAGAATGCCAAAGAGATGGTCAAGCTTGCTGACCGTTATGATGCTGTCCTTATCGGTAATGGAATTACGAGAAAGGCAGATAAGTTCAGCCAATATTTCATCAAGAAATGTCAGAAGCCCAAAGTGATTGATGCTGATTCTCTTAAATCATTATCGTTCAAGGATTTTAGCAACGCTATTTTAACTCCTCACGAAACAGAATTAGAGATGATGTTAGTGAATAGCAACAAGGAATTTTTGCTTCCTAAGCTGAAAGTATCCAATGCTAAGGAAAAAGCAGAGATCCTGCAAGGGAACTTGAGATATTTTTTACAGAACAATAATGTCTTATTGGTCAAGGGTGCTACGGATATCATCATCTCTAAAAATAAGATTGCATATAATAGAACTGGAAATCAAGGGATGACCAAAGCGGGAACGGGCGATGTCCTAGCAGGGTTAGTCGTCGGCTTTCTTGCCAAGAGCAAAGATATGTTTAAGTCAGCTGTTGCTGCTTCTTTTGTCAATGGCATGGTCGGGGATAATCTTTTGAAAAGAAAGAAAGGATACACCTTCCTCGCTTCCGATATCTTGAAAGATATGGTGGAGATCCAAAAATTAAACGGCAAAAGATGAGGATGCAGTAATGATGCTCTTTGGTCCGAATGAGGATGCGGTAATGATGTTCTTCGGTCCGTTTGGCATTGTTGGGCTTATCTGTGCAGTTTGGGTTATCTATGATATAGTTACGTACCAGAAGAAGATGGAAGATCTCCATAAGATCATCTGGATCATCTGCGCGTTATTGTTCAGCATCGTTACGGCGATTGTGTATTACTTTGTCGTGAAGGATGCATCTGGTAAAATGAAACACTAGAAAAACCATTCAAAAGCGTAAAGCATAAAAACAAAAGAAGATTTTCTGCTAAAATGTTTGATTTATACAGCATCTATGAGCAGCCGGGATGGTCTTTGCTAGCGTTGATTCTTATCGGGATTTGGTCGCTGATCTGGGAAGGTCTAGCGTTATGGCATGCAGCTCAACGAAAACAGAAAGGCTGGTTTGTTGCTATCTTGATTCTTAATACGTTAGGCTTGCTGCCGATCATCTATCTGATCTGGTTTAAGGATGCTAAAGTGAAGAACGGCAAGAAAAGCAAAAGAGGAAAAAGGTAGAGTATTTTATAGATCATTTTTTTTTGGCGCGAAATCTTTAAGAAGAAGCCATACATCCAATTATTGAAGGGGTAGATTAATCTCTTTAAGATTCATTCTTGAGGAGGAGTTGTTAAGATGATATTAGGGTATAATCAAGAGCGACCTAAAGCGGAGAATTATAGAGATTTTGAACAGGAGCTAGTCTCTGGGTTAACAGACCTAAGGATTGATGGACTTTCCCTGATGTTGTATGGCTCTTATGTTAGGGGTGATTTTGATGCTGGTAGAAGTGATATTGATGGAGTGATGATTTTTCCAGATCATGTCGTTATCGATAAAAAAAATCTTCATAATGCTTCACTAGTTCTTCATCAGGCATTGAGAGGGAATCATGTTCCCTTTCAAGTGACTGTTACAGATGCTACAACCATGAGAGACGGAAGATTTAATAGCTATGATCCCTCATTTCAAGGGTATTTTGAGGAAGAAGCGAGAATAACTGGAATTGATTATCGACCGCAAATAACATATGAACTCCCAACCATGAATGAGCAAGTACCGGTTAGATTTAATTTGAGAAAAATGAGAACGGGATTATTATTTGCGGAACACGACAGGCATGATGATTATCAGGCTTTTCTCATGAAATTTATCAAATCATTAGATGCCGTAAGCAGAGGCTCAAAGCAGATCTTGTATTTTGTAGATGGAAAGCTCAGGAAAAACAGGTTTTCAGCCGTGCAACTTATCAAGGAAACTTTCCCGGAAGTCAATCCAGAACCACTATTAAGAATTAAAAGTGCATACCATAACCCTCGGGAATTAGATGATATGTTTAGAAACTCAGGAGAGGCTCTTCGTTTGTGGAACTCAGCAGTTACTCTGATGGAAGAGATGATACGAGCATATATTCAACGGCATTCCAGAGTGCTAACGTCATGAAAATGCGGGAAAGCACTTTTTCTACCCCGCATTTTCAGGACACGAAAAAGCCAGAGCCATTCATCCATTGGCTAAAGCCAATGGATTTCTGGCTTTTTCCGTGTAAGTAAACAGCTTTTCCTTACCCCATCTCTTCCACAACAAGTTTCCCCTTCTTAACTTTCATCAGATACTCTTTTCCATCAGTAAACTTGCAGATCTTATTGATCAATTCCGGCAAAATTATTTTATCTCCCCTAAACTTCATCTCTGAAATGATGTCCTGGCCATTTTCTCCATCCAATTTCATCTCCTGCATCAATTTTTGCGCTTCTGTTTTCTTCTCCTGAGAGACAGCTTTCTCCGTCTGAGCATAGAAATGCTTGGCGATCTGGTCAGCGATATTGATGGGAGTAACTTTCTGGATACCTTGTAATCCCGGAGAGATATTTGCTTCAAGGACTAACGGCCCTAGGGGAGTTTCTAAGATATCTACGGCACATACTTCTGCCCGTAATGCCCGTGCCGCTGCCAAGGCTATTTTCTGAGTCTCTGGCTTCAAGAGTATTCCTTCTCCTGTTCCTCCAGCATGGATGTTTGCTCTGCTTTCACCAGTTTGTGCCTTCCGTTTCATTCCAGCAACTACTTTTTCCCCGACGACAAAGGCCCGGACATCTGTTCCGGAAGTATCGATATATTCTTGGATGATAAAGGGCTGGCGGAGAGCTTCTAAAGCATCTAATAGGGAGGAAGCAGAACTTTTGGAATCGGCAAACATCACTCCTTTCCCTTGCGTACCTTCAGGAAATTTCATGACGATGGGATAATGGATGGTATTCAGCAGCTGCTTTGCTTCCGTTACGGAAGGAGACAGATAGGTCTTCGGCATGGGAATAGTATGCTGCTGAAGGATGAGATGCGTCAATAACTTATGGTGCACGTTCGTAAATGCAGTGGGAGAAAGAGGCATGTAGGGGATTTTTTTTTCCAGAAGCGTGGCAATGGAACGTAACAAATGGGCATACCTAAATGATCCTTTTAAGTAGATACAATCATAATATCCTAACTCTTTCCCTTGATAATACACTCCTGCTCCTTTTCCTAGTTGCACTTCCAATTGTTTTAAAGAGATAACATCTACGGTTGTAAAATATTTTTTCATCGCTTCCGCTGTCCATTGCGAACTTACACTTCCTAACGAGATTATGGCTGCTTTCATGGTTTACCTTTGTGGGGATCGATCAAAAAATGCCCTTTTTTAAGGATGTTCTGGCCTAGTAATACCGGATAGGTCATATGGGCTCTGTCTGCTAAAGTAAAATCTGCTTCTAACAGGTCGCCGTTCAATTTCAGTTTTGCTCTGATCATCGGCCGCTTTTTGACGCCGGAAGCGGATTTAACGATTCTCGTGGTAGTTATCGGCCCAAGCTGTAGTTTTTTTCCGATAGCCGAGTCGATGGAAGATGATGTGGCACCAGTATCAATCCTGGCAATGACCTTCTGCTCTTTGCCATTTTCTCCGATGAGCAGCACTTCTTCCGTCAACCCTAATATCACCCTTTTCCTCATAGGAAGAATGATTGGTTTTGCTTATATAAGGTTTATGGTGGCAGTTTTGCTTCAGTAATATGAAGCCAAGTCGTCGTCAAGGTCAAGAGGTAAAGCCAGCTAAGAGCTTCGTCAGAAAAAATAACGGTCAAAATCATATAACAATAGATAGTTCCTATTCTTCAGCTTCAACCATAAATGATTTTGCTGGCTTTACGACCTAGACGACTTGGCTGAACTTCAGGTGACTGAAGTAGTACGGTAGCAGTTTTGCTGAAATATCCTCGTAACAACAAAAACATTTTTAAAGGCGCCACAAATATTTCCGAATAAGCCCCGGTGGTGTAGATGGTGAAGTTTTTCTTCATCAGCATTATCCGGACTATCATAGTGCCCTTTCGAGAAGAAATTCAGAGAAAGGCATTGACCCGGGTTCAAATCCCGGCCGGGGCGCATTCTTTTTGATGAAAATATTTTTTATGATTTTCCCCAAAATATTTATAAAGTCATAAAGACTACACTTATGAAGTCTGGTGAAAGAGTGGTATACTTTACGGCAATTAAGCCAACTCAGCATTATAGGGAAGAGCATGAGAAAGATGTCCCCTGGCAAAAGGTGGTTGAGATTATCCTGACGACCAAGAGCCCAAGGAAAAAAGGTGAGGTATACCAAATTGAAAAAGACAATTACTACATATTGTTCAAAATAGAAAATAATACGCTATATGTTATTAACGCAAAACAATCCAGGTGATAAAAATGCAATGCCCAAAATGTAATCATTCATTGAAAAAAGTTTCCGTATCTGTTGAAGGAGCAGAAAACAAAGTAACAAGTTTACAATGCAGCCACTGTGACCATTTTGAGTTTGAACCAGTTTCTTCGAGGAAAGTTCTCCAAGAACTTCAAGAAGCGCCTCTCAAGATCAAACAGAAGGTGGTGAAGTTGTCCCAGGACAGGTTGGGAATTTATTTTAACAATAATGTCGTGAGAAGTCTCAATCTTAGAAGCGGTGAAGATGTTTTTGTCTCTGTACCTGACAAGAAGCATATTATAGTAGAGTTAAAACCATAATCAAAGGAGATATATTATATCTTCCTTGAGCAGCTGGGCCTGATTTTCATAATTGAAGAGGAAATTTCTCCTGCCTAATCTTTCTCTTCAAACTCGATAGAACTCACGCCGTTAAATAACGGGCTTTCATAAAGGAATATTTGGTTGTTTCCTTCGACTTTCAAAGGGATGCCAAAGAAGGAATCGACCCAATAGGTGTATTCTCCATTCACCAGAACTTTTGTCGTATCTCGGTTAAACAAGCGTTGGGTCGTCAACAGTTCTGCTTCCTCTATCTCATCTACCCAGTCAAACGGCGTTTTCTTGTAATACGTAGCGTAATCCACTGCTCCTTGATTCCCTATCTTGATGCAGTATTTCTTGCTTTCACAATATCCTTCTGCTTCTTTGCGAGCTGCGTCGATAATCACCGTATCTATGGTGTTCTTATTCAGCAATTCAGTTTGGGTAGGAAGAGATATTTTCATCAGCGTACCTTTTATCGCTATCCTATAACTGGGCTTAGAGATATCAGCGCTTTCGTGATGGATATAGGAAACGCTTTTCACTTTTGATTTCTGTGCAAATAGGTCAACCACTTCCCGTGGGATATCTGGAGATTCTTCAACTGCTCTCTGCACCTGTTTCACTGGAACCTTTTGCGGCGCACAGGTACTGGAATCTTCAACGACGCTGCCGTCACTACAGACAAACTGCTGTGGAGAGCATGATACTAGAAATAGAGCCAGAACTGCAATAATAGTCATAGGGATCATAGATGCGCTTTTCATAGTGATAGATAGATAATTCCATTATATAAATCTGTTGCTATATTTTTTAAATCACCTCCCTTTCCATGAATAAAATGCCCAGAAAAATATCCATCAAGGATGCGTTGCAGCTAGCAGATGCTCAGTTCTTTGATACGAGAAGCCCAAAAGAATTTGAGCACGACCATCTTCCTCATGCGGTCAATATCCCCATTCTCGACAACGATGAGCGTGCGATCGTAGGAACATTATACAAGCAGGTCTCTCCAGACAAAGCTATAGCTCAAGGGATGGAATATGTGGCCAAGAATATGCCAGACATCGTCAAAAAGATCAATGAGCACCGAGGAAAGAAGATGGTCATCTATTGCTGGCGAGGCGGCATGAGGTCGGGAGTTATCGTTTCTTTTCTTGAAGCGTTAAAATATGATGTTTATCAGTTGGAAGGCGGCCATAAGGCCTTTCGAAAGTACGTTTCCGAGAGATTAGACAATTATCAATTAAAGCCAAAAGTGATCATCTTATGGGGCCTTACCTGTACCGGAAAAACAGATCTGCTCCATAAATTCCCTAACTCCATAGACATCGAAGGTTTGGCCCAGCATAACGGCAGTCTCTATGGTGCCTTGGGCAAGAAACCAAACTCTCAATATCGATTTGACAATTTGCTGTTGCAGCGCTTGGATGAATTGCAAGAGGAGAAATGGATTCTTCTGGAAGGGGAAAGCAGAAGGATAGGAGATTTGATGATCCCTGGCTTTTTGTATAAGGCGATGCTTTCCGGGACGCATATCCTCATCAAAAGAAGCCTGGACAAACGTGCAGAATTATGCGCTGCTGTTTATATCAATGAGAAGAACAAGCAAGAAGCTATAGCTATCTCTGCCAGCTTAAACAGGGTTATCAGCAAAAAAAAGAAGGAAGAGATGGTCAGCTGTATGGAGAAAGGAGATTTCGTCTCTGCATCAAAGATCCTCCTGGAATGGTATTATGATCCTCTCTACGCCAATACGTTGAAGAAGATGGAGTATGCAGCAGAGATCGATAATGATGATCTGGAAGAAGGCGTCCGAGAATTGAAAGAGTGTATTGCTTCTCAATGAAATAAGATCTCTCTCTAAAAAATATGTAGAAAGAAATAAACAACTATGATTTATTTAGACAATGATTGATGTTATAATATTTCATTTAGATAATCTTTCTTCAATCATTCTTTTTTGTTCCGGATGCATACTCAATAAATGTATATCTGCATCTCTACCACTTAATGTATTAATCATAAAATTAGGTCCATGATAAGGAAGGACATAATCCCTTCTGTGATTGGATTCATCTAATCCCAATAAATGACCCAGTTCATGGACAAATACAATAGAATAATGATTAACCACTTCTGGATTTGTTGCATCGGCAAGTTTAGTAGAGGGAAAAACATAAGTAATATGCGTATCTGGGTTAGTGATCGCATTTTTGTTTTCAAAAAATCTCCTATAAATAGCAATAGCTTGTGTCTCAAATGCACTACGAACTTTAGTATAAGCATCTTCAAAACTTAATCCGCTTTTTGTAGCAAAAACACGAGCTTCAGATCTAACCATCTCATCAAACCTAGGTTCAGGATTTTGTGAGATAAATCTTTCTGGATCAGATAACAAGGCTTCCTTAGTGGTATAAACAAACAAACCATGCCTATTATCTAAATCGCTTCCTTCCCCATATCCATCAGTTGGGACTCCACGTATTTCAATAGTAAATCCATGATCAGCATAAAAGCTCCTCGTGTTAGTTAAAACTTGATCAAACAAAGTCCTTCCATGATAAAAATCATGACTAAATCTATCTCCAGTTTTTTGAACATGAACTTCTAAAGTATAATCTGCTTTGGGAGGATCTAAAATTGTTCCTTTACTTTCCTGATCAGTAGGAAGCCATAACGGAACTTGACTCAAACATAAAACCGCTCCAAGGCCACCCAGTAATTCACGTCTAGTTATAACCATGCAGTCCAAAAATGAACGTTCTTTATTAATGTTTCCACTTAATAGTGGTTATTATATCCTCTTCTTCTATTATTATTATTATTATTATTCTAAGTGGCAGTAAAAATTTTCTAAAACTGCTCGAATCTCTTCAACAGTATTCTTGCCTAACAGATCTCCTCTTAACTTTTTTCCGCCGTCACATCCTCTGGAGAAATTCATCGCCTGCATCCTTATTTGAGCTGGCTTGATAGAATAGTTTTTTGCATAATCCAAATACGTAAAAAAATATTTCAGTTTTGTCTTCGGCAAAATTTTTGGATAATTCCCATATTTAAGATAAGCATTGATCTGCTTGAACAGATACGGATTTTTAGCTGCTCCTCTTCCGATCATGACATAATCACAGCCGGTTTCATCAAGCATCCGCTTGGCATCTTCCGGCGTTTCAATATCACCATTTCCACAAACAGGGATTTTAACTAACTGCTTCATCTCTTTAATGAGGTTCCAGTCAGATTTTCCGGCATAGCCTTGCTTGACTGTTCGTGGATGGAAGGTGATCATCGATAATCCTTCTTCCTCGGCGATGAGAGCGATCTCTTTCCATCTATCTGGTTTAGTTATTCCTGCCCTTATTTTTACGCTAATTGGTTTCTTTGTCGCTTGCACCATCGTCCTAAATATTTTTCTCGTCAACTCTGGCTCCTGAAGCAAAGCAGAACAAGCCATCTGGTTGGTGATGTGTGGAGCAGGACAGCCCATATTGAAGTCGATGATGTCAAAGTACGGCTCAACTATTTTGATAGCTTGCTTGATTTTCTCTAGGTCTGATCCAAACAATTGGCAGGATAAGGGACGTTCTTTCTCTGAGAATTCGATGAATTTGGTAATATCTTGAGATTTAGCGTTGACGGCATGGATGCTGATGAATTCCGTAACGACTAAGCCTGCACCTAATTCTCGGCATAATAAGCGCAGAGCTGCATCACTCACGCCGGCCATAGGGGCGAGAAAGGCTTTTGAAGGGAATGAGGGAAGTTTGGTCATACTTTGGCTTTCTTTTGGATTAGTTTAAAATGTTTCGATAAAAAATTTCAGCTCACAAAACAACTAGAAGCACTTAACACGCCTAAAAATTAAAATAAAAAAATAATAAAAAAAAGAGCTTATCTTCTTTTCTTCTTGCCGCCTTTCTTCGCAGCTTTCTTTTTGCCGCCTTTTCTTCCACGAGCCATCTTTGCTCTGGAAACGTTTCCTTTCGAGTCGACAAAGTAAAGATAACCTGAAGCTTTCTTCACGCCTACTTTTTTAACTACTTCTATCTTTGTCTTTCCCTTGGTTCTGCCAGCTCGGCTCATCTTAGCTCTAGCTACATTACCATGTTTGTCTAGAAAGTAAAGGTAGCCTTTCTCTTTTTTTACTCCCACATGTGCTACTGTTTCAGCCATTCTCATCCCTCCTTTTTTGGATTATTTATGAAAGAAAAGAAAACCTTAAAGTATATAAAGGTTTCTGTGTTATCGACGGATAATAGACGATGTAGGGTCACTTCTTCTGTTTTTTCTCGACGACAGCTCGTTTGCTCGCTGCCAGCCTCACATAATCTGCTGCAGGAATCAATACAGAAAGGAAAAAGACGGAAAGCAGGATATTGGTGACGTAGCCATACGTCATCACTAATAATAATATCAGCTGGACTCCCAGGCAGAACCTTCCAAGCTTTGTTACTTGGATGCCTTTATCCGCGACAAACCTATACATCACGACAAAACCCACAACTACAGCTAAGGTAAACCATATCCAAGGGGTGGAATCATGCTTCAGCAGGATAGCAAAAAAGACGAATCCTACCAGCAGCTTATCCACCAATCGATCAAAATGCTTTCCGAATTCCGTCGTCAGGTTGTATTTTCTTGCAAGATATCCATCGCCAACGTCGGTAGCCCAGGCAATGACCAGAAGGCTCATCGCCACCACATTATTCTCTTGAAAGATAAGATACATTATTACCGGACCAAGAAATAAGCGGATCAACGTCAGCAAGTTAGGAAAATTTATTTCTTTGCCCATAACAGAAAGGATCTTCTTAAATTATTTAAAGCTTGTTCTTATGGATGTGCAGGAGATAGCCGAGATAATTAAAGAGGACGTGAAGCAGAGGGCTGAGGACAATCAATGTTAAGACTACTCCTGCTTGCGGAACATAGACGAGAAAGCTCAATAACAATCCTCCGAAGACAAAATCCAGCTGGTCCCAAGGCATCCATGGTTCTCCCGGAGCGATGTTCCGCTGTCTTTTGAGGTAGCTTTCTGCCATATCTCCCAGCATTGCCCCTAATCCTAAGAAGAAGCCTAGCAACAACGAGAAATCATTATAATCAATAAGCGCTAAGCTTTCAAAGCCATTGCTGAAAGCCAGCTTCTGCAGCCAAAACACAAATGTTCCTACGACTGTGCCAATGATCAAGCCGCGCCATGTTTTATGTTTTCCCAGCTTTTTCTCCCAGATCGGCGTATTAAACAGTGGCACCCATTTGAAGATGACGGGAGACATATTGGCAATATAAGCTGGCAGGAAGAAATATAATGCTTGTACTATGAGGAGCCATTTCATACCCAAGAGAAATCCTGATGATATTTAAAATGAGTGGTTGCGGTAGGGACAGAAGATTATATTTTGTAGATGACTTCACAACTCCCCTATCCTTTTTTCAAGTTCCTTCTTCAAGGCAGCGATATGCATTTCAAAAGGCAGTTCCACACTCTTCCACATCTCTTTGCTGATATTGAGATTTTGGTATTTATTATTGTTGCGCACAGTTCTGATCTGCTCCAGAAGTTCCCAATCAAAATTCAGGTCTTTAAAATGGAGAGCAATAAACGCAAACACTGCTTGGTGATTGCTTGATTTTTGCTTCTTGAATCGCATCAATTGGTCACACAGTTCACGAAAAGCATCGTAATACGCATTGAAAATAACTCTCCAACTTGGCTTTTTATCTTTCTTCATCCGTTGGGCGAATTCATAATCTTCTTGGATCATTTCCAGAGCCTTGCTCGCTTCTTCCTTGTCAAGATGGGCTTCTTCATAGAGCCCTTCCGCTGCAGAATGGTCATATATTTCCTTAGGAGAAAGCTTACGCATGAATCTTAACCTCAAATGGCTCTACGTTTCCTTTGATATTAAATCCTTTTATGATGTTCTTCACGAGCGCAGGGTCTAGATTCTGTTTAACATCATTTGCCTGCTGAAAACTGAAGATCTGTAATTCTCTTTTCAGTTTCGTTTCAAAAACACCTTTCTGAAATGAAGAACTGTCCCCATAAAGGAAAAGATCGACATCACTAGATTTATCCCAATCTCCTCGGGCAAAGCTGCCAAAGAGGAGTGCCGTTTTAATGCCTGAAATAGTGAGAACATGGGCAAATAATCCGCTTTGTTCTAAAAGCTGCAGCCCATAGAGGCGCTTCTGCAGGCGAAATTCCGGACTTTCATATCGGGCTAGGTAATACGGCATCTTTCCTCTCGGCTTGATGCGGCTGACAACGTTTTCCCGGAGAAGCTGTTTAAGGTAGAAATGAAGCCTTTCCCTACTCATCTCTGATGCTTTGAGGAGGTCTTCAAAGTGCCAATGTCTCAGCGTCTGTTCAAAAAATAGTCGTAAGAGCGGATTCATATTTTAGTATGAAAAATCAAACTATTATTTAAATGATTCGGTCTTTTGTCCAGGTTA
>Ga0209542_10011830_pt1 | contig 15392 bp, 16 predicted proteins | sample RifCSPhighO2_01_FD_184028 | JGI IMG/M metagenome (GOLD analysis project Ga0209542, IMG submission 184028) | Soil microbial communities from Rifle, Colorado - Rifle CSP2_plank highO2_0.1 (SPAdes) (version 2) | ecosystem: Environmental > Terrestrial > Deep subsurface > Rock core/Sediment ... | reverse complement strand
GAATTTGGGCTCCCCCGGGAGGATTCGAACCTCCAACCTTCTTCTTAACAGGAAGCCGCGCTACCATTGCGCCACAGGGGAATAATCTCATTCCCCTGTCTTCTCTGACAGGAAGCCGTCCGCCAGCTGGCGGACCACAGGGGAATGTATTAATTTTTTAATGAACTTCCTTCCTTGATAACTTTTCAACTGTTTCTCTCTTTTGATTGCCTCAGGTCTATTTTCACATTCTTCCGTATAAACAACTTCCCAATTCCCTCTAACTTTCGCAGTAAAATGATTACCTCGCTTACTATTGTGTTCGAATAGTCTTCTTCTGACATTATCTGTCGAACCTATATATATTTTTTCTACCTCTCTGTTAACAATGACGTACACCCACATATTTCCATTTTACAGGAAGCCGTCCGCCAGTTGGCGGACCACAGGGGAACGTAATAATTCGCCTACTGGCAAATTAAACGTTCTCCCACGTTTATATTGCTGTGCAATATATTACGTGGGGAATGTTAATGAACAAGGCTATTATACCACGGATTTTGGATTATGCTACCAATCCATTTGGAAAATTTCGTATACTATATCCATATGATTCGCAAAACCAAGGAGGGCTATCGGGTGCTGTCGGAAAAAGGACGGAACATGGGAACATACAAAACTAAAAAAGATGCCAACCTCAAAAAATAGTTCTTGTCCCTTTCTGACGCTCCCTGTATACTTACTTCAATGACATACGAACCTTCTGATGCGATTTTAGAAAAATATGCAAAGGTCTTAGTTGATTTTGCCCTGGGCGGTGAAACAGGAATTAAAGCTCGGGATGTGGTATTTCTTCAGGTTCCGGAATGTGCGAAGCCATTGCTGATTCACCTGCGTCGGGCAGTCCTCAAATCCGGAGGCTTCCCGATCATTCATTATCTTCCCGATGGCATCACCCGCGATTTTTTTGAGCATGCAAGTGACGAACAGCTCGCATTTTTTCCGGATAAGTATCTGCGCGGCAGGGTAGATCAAATGGATCATCTAGTAGGAATCATTGCAGAAATTGATAAACATGAACTCGAAGGCATTGATCCCCAAAAAATTATGACAATGACCGCCTCTATGAAACCGTACAAGGAGTGGCGGGACCAAAAAGAAAATGCCGGCAAACTCACCTGGACCCTGGGACTCTACGGCACGAGCGCGATGGCCAAAAAGGTCGGCATGAGCCTTAAAGGTTATTGGGAACAAATTATCCTCGCCTGTTACCTGGACGAACCCGATCCGATCTCAACCTGGAAAAACGTAGCGGCGGAAGTGCATCGGCTCAAAAATACGTTAAACGGGCTCACGATTGAATCACTTCACATTGAGGCGGAAAAAACAGACTTGACGATTGGCATCGGGAAGGGACGGAAATGGATGGGAGGAACTGGCCGCAATATTCCGAGTTTTGAAGTATTTATCTCACCGGATTGGCGCAAAACGCACGGCAAAATTTCCTTTAATGAACCGCTCTATATGTATGGAAATCTCATTAAAGACGTGACGTTGGAATTTGATCATGGCCGGGTCGTGGCAGCTTCTGCAAAACGCGGTGAAAAAGTTCTCCTGGAAATGCTCAAAGTGGAAAATGCCGATAAAATCGGTGAGTTTTCTCTGACTGACAAGAGACTTTCCCGCATTACGAAATTTATGGGCGAGACCTTGTTTGACGAAAACGTCGGTGGGAAATGGGGAAATACGCATCTGGCACTTGGCTCAGCGTACAAAGATTCCTACCCCGGAGATCCGTCCCAAGTCACCGAGGCGGGATGGAAAGAACTAGGCTATAATGAATCAGTTATTCATACGGATATCGTGGCGACCACACACAGAACAGTAACGGCTCTCCTCGATAGTGGGAAAAAACACGTCATCTACAAAGACGGGTCATTTATCATCTAAGCTTTCTATGGACATAAGAAATATTGCAATAATTGCCCACGTGGATCACGGCAAAACCACGCTTGTTGACGGGATGCTCAAGCAAACCCACACGTTTCGCGACAACCAAGCGGAAATGACCCAAACGACGATATTAGACAGAAACGACCTAGAGCGGGAAAAGGGTATTACGATTTTGGCCAAAAACACTGCCGTTACCTACAAAAACACAAAAATAAATATTATCGATACGCCCGGACACGCTGACTTTAGCGGCGAGGTCGAACGGGTTATCAATATGGCTGACGGCGCCCTTCTGGTCGTTGATAGCGCAGAAGGCCCCCTCCCTCAAACACAGTTTGTGCTCCAAAAAGCTTTGGAACGAAATCTTAAAATCATCGTGGTTATTAATAAAATCGACCGAAAAGATGCACGGCCAGCGGAAGTAGTCAATGAAGTGGAATCACTCTTTTTACATCTCGCCCACCATGAAGATCATCTCTCGTTTCCTGTAATTTACGCTATCGGAAGAGAGGGGAAATCATGGATCACGTATCCAAAAGATACGAACGAACAAGCAACGCTCGCGCCTCTCTTCGAAACGATACTCGAGAGTATTCCTCCGCCACAAGCATTTGCTGATAGACCATTTAAGATGCTCATCTCTACGCTTGATTTTGATTCCCATAAAGGAATGTTTGCAATAGGCAAAGTAACACAAGGCTCGCTCAAAGCAAAACAACAGGTAGTACTTCTCAATGAAAATATTGTTGTTGGGAAACGTTCCATAGAAGAAGTATTTACGAGCGATGGCTTTACCCGTATCGCCGTTGCCGAGGGACAAAACGGCGATATTGTCGCGGTCACGGGAATCAATGATGTTGCAATTGGCCAAACGATCGCCGATTCCAGTGACCCGACGGGCTATCCGACGATCAAACTGGAAGAGCCTACACTCAAGATCGTCGTGTCTGCAAACACCTCGCCGTTTGCCGGAAGAGAGGGAAAATTTTGTACCGCCCGCCAAATATACGAGCGATTGATCCGCGAAAAACAAACCAACATCGGCCTACGTTTTGAAGAAAATCCCGGAGGGAGCAGTTTTGTGATAGCAGGCCGCGGAGAACTCCATTTAGCCGTGCTTTTGGAAACCATGAGGAGAGAAGGATACGAGATGCAGGTGGGAAAACCCGAAGTAATCATCAAAACTCTTAACGGAGTCGCGAGTGAACCATATGAGGAACTCACGATTGAAATCGATAAAGCATTTATCGGCATTCTTACTGAAGAACTGGGCAAGCGACGCGCAGAACTTACCGACACGCATACCAACGATCGTGGTACTACACGGATGGTCTATAAAGTATCCAGCAGGAACCTTCTGGGATTTCGGGGGGATATTCTCACAAAAACCCGGGGAAACGGCATTTTTGCAACACGTATTCTCGGATATTTTCCGGTCAGTCCTGCGCTCCCCAAAATCAGAAACGGAGTCCTCGTTTCCTTTGAAGCAGGAAAATCCTCTGCCTACGCTTTGACGACCGTCCAGGATCGTGGGCGCGCATTCATTGGTCCGGGTATCCCCGTCTATGAAGGGATGATTATTGGTATCAATAACCGCGGGGAAGATATTGATATCAACGTTTGTAAAAGTAAAAAACTGACCAATATCCATTCTGCCAATGCTGATATCGCCATCCAACTGGATCCTCCGGTGGTTCTTACGCTTGAACAGTGCCTCGACTTTATAGAAGACGATGAACTTTTGGAAATAACTCCCCTTTCCTTGCGTCTCCGGAAACGATTCCTTACCAAAATCGACCGCCTCCGGGCAGAACGCAAATCATAATTCAAATTAATCCACAGTAAATTAATATAAAATGATTCAAATCATTTTACATTGATAGCATTTAATTATTTATTTTTTTGATTTGATTTTTTGCGGATTATTTTTCCTCATTTACTTCCCGCAATTTGGCCAGGCAACCAATCCCACTGTTGACCTTAGCTTGACTTATACCTAAATTACGGTAAGATTACACTCAAGATGAGTGAGGTATTACCCACTGCCCTCGTTCCTTTAGGTGTTTGGGGATTAATCAGATCAGTTGCTTTATCTCCTGCCGGCGGTCCATATCCAAGAATTGGTACATATCGAGGCAACTTTGAAATTCAAATACCCCACTTTTTCGGCTGGCCCGCAACGTTTGAAACTGTAGGAAACATTCGGTCAGGCGTAAGCGTTGGCAATCGAGTAATTGTATATAGCATAGGATTATCTGCAGAAGAATCTGATTCAAGAGCACAACAAAGATAGTTTATTCTCTGACCTCCTGCCAGTGTTCCTATTTCCATATGAGTAGTTTATACGCGCGCGTCCCATCGCGGCGGACGAAGGTATCAATTTCCTGGTATCCAGGAACCCCTGGACAATCACCATTATCAACAACAAGCGCTCCCGGTGATAAGTCCTCAGACTTCAAATATTTCGTCGGACACCAATCAGTAAAAAATTCAACCTTTCCTATGCGATCGATCTTGAGTTCATTACGAAATTGTCCCGCGAGCGCAGCGTTGTAGTTTCCGGAAAAATATGCATAATACACCGGAAGCCGCTCAAACATGGGGATAATAAATCTCTCATATTCCTTATCATGTTCAATGATATATTTTGCTAATTCTTTATCTCCGTCATTTCGGAGCCTGCTTTGATAGGAAGCGGAGTGATGGGAATACTGGTGCCAAAAAAATACGAGCTCGGTGATTAATAAAATTATTAGTACAACTCGGATTTGTACAAGAGATTTGTACCCATACGCAGCAATCAATATCAAGAGTAAAATCATCAAGATAGCCCTGTGCGCGTGCGGAACAAAATCAATGGTCAGTACCGCAGGTATCGGCGCGATAATTAATAGATAGACAATATATCCCATAAATTTTTTTGAGCCCACGGAAATAAGCGAGGCAAAAAAGAGCAAGCCCATCGTCATGTAAAGAAGACCCTGCTGGGGCACGTTAAAGTATCTGGGCTGTCCCTCGGCTTCGTAAAACAGATGGGTCGGCGAAAAATAACTCATATATTGTTTTGCAATCTCCCGGGAATACCCGATGATCTTATTATGAAAAGCTCTTGCCATTTTTACCTGGTCAGTTCCTTCATCATTGCTAAAGTACGTATTTAAATAATTAACCCGACCTTGTATTTCCTGGCTTTTAAAAATTGAAGTTTGTTCAAACCTCCCACGCCCCCAGGGAGTTGCCGAAATGGCCGCAGTAAACAAAATAAATGCAATCCCGGCAAATAAAAATGCCTTTCGGGGTTTTAGAAAAAAAACCAGTGGCAACACAGTCAAGGGAGTGAGAATGCGAAATGAGGGATACAAAAAATACGTAAGAAAAAAAGCAACCATCGCCCATCTAAATCTCTTTTGAAATACCCAAAGGAGTCCAAGCACAAATACATAGAGGCCAATGACGCCTTCTGCTCCTGTCCGCGACAACACGATATGCCAGGGTAAAATTGCGAGAAGAAAAGCAGCAAAGAGTCCAGAAAGACTTAATAAAGTCGCAATTCCAAAAACAGGAAAAACAGTGAGTGCTCCAATAAGGGCAATGGGAAACCGTGCGGCAAATTCGGTGTTGCCGAACAAAAACGTTCCGAGACCGGAAATGTACATCGGGAGAACCGGCGGGTAGTCATGGAATTTATCAAAGTAAAGAAGCGGGAATATATTGCCGTACAAATCTTTGCCATTTTGAAAAATAAATCTGCCCACATACGCATTCGTCACTTCTTCTTCAAAGAATCCATGAGGAAAATCGCCGAGGTTTATAATGCGCAGAACCAATGCAAGAAGGAAAATTCCAAATAGCCACTTTTTCATCATTCAATTATCACGCACCTTAAGGTTTGGAGTCAAAAATCGTTCTTTTACTTACGGAAGAACACGCAACCCAATTTTTGTAAAATCAGAATCCAGAGTTAAAATCACATCGATGGCATATTGTTTCATCAATACGACACTCGTTGCATCTGTTAGCGATAATCTATGTTCATGATATTTTTCTAAATATACGAACGCTTCAGCTTCACATTGCTCATCAACCCACAGTTCAACAAGCGTTCTTTGCGATACGCTCTTTTGAAAATACTGGAGAAATCGTTTTGTAAGAGGCCAATCAGTGTCGTAGAGAAATCGAGTGATCGTCTCGTCGACGATGTAATTTGAAGTATAAAGGGCAGTTCCAGATCTGACTGCCTGTTTGAGGAGAGAACCGACTCGTTGATGCTGTTTTTCAGTTGGAATATACGCCGCAATCCACGCAGATGTATCGATGAATATTTTTGATCCCACAGCTAATCCCGTAAATATATCTCATCAACATTTTCTGAGATGTGCTTCTGGGATGTTTTTCCCATGCCTATCATTTCGAGGATCGGATTACGGGCAGAAGAAACGTAATTCCGCATAGACAGGATCTTTTTGTATTCCCGAATGACGCGACTCACAACATCTCGGATAATCTGCGACCGGGATATATCGAGAGACCGCGCCAGATCATCGGTACTTTCTACTACTTGTGGATCGAGGTAAACTTGATATCTGTTCATATATACACCATAGCATGAGTGGTGTATGTTGTCAATATCACTCCAGGTAATCTTTTAGCTTCTTGCTTCTCGAAGGATGGCGGAGTTTACGAAGGGCCTTTGCCTCAATTTGCCGGATACGTTCACGGGTAACGCCAAACTGTGCACCAACTTCTTCAAGTGTCCGCGGTCTTCCATCTTCCAGACCAAAACGAAGAATTAATACTCTTTTTTCGCGATCGGAAAGCGTCGCCAACACTTCTTCCATGTGCTCTTTGAGAAGTTGCCGCGACGTTTGGTCATAGGGCGTGGGACCGGGATCGGAAATAAAATCTCCCAAATGACTATCTTCTTCATCACCAACCGGTGTCTCCAAGCTTGTCGGTTCCTGAGAAACCTTCATGATCTCGCGGACTTTGGTGACGTCCACCTCCATGACTTTGGCAATTTCCTCTGGGCTTGGTTCCCGCCCAAGCTCCTGCATGAGACGGCGGCTTGCCCGTACAAATCGATTGATCGTCTCGACCATGTGAACGGGGATTCGGATCGTGCGCGCTTGATCAGCAATCGCGCGGGTAATGGCCTGCCTTATCCACCAGGTGGCGTAGGTAGAAAACTTGTAGCCTTTGCGCCAATCGTACTTTTCCACGGCGCGGATTAGCCCCTGGTTGCCTTCCTGGATAAGATCAAGGAGGCTCATGCCGCGACCGATGTATTTCTTGGCTATAGAAACAACGAGCCGGAGGTTACTTTCGATAAGCTTTTTTTTGGCTTTCCGATCGCCTTTTTCGTAGCGTTTGGCAAGGGAAATTTCGTCTTCAAACTTAAGAAGCGGGATTCGCCCGATTTCTTTAAGATACATCCGCACCGGATCGGAGACCGACTCAGCACTCGCTCGGACGAGCGCTTCAATCTCCTTTTCGAGATCAGCAATGCTTTTACTCGCCTCTTTTTCTATATCCTGGCTTGTTGTTTCAAAAACATCAATACCGGCACGAATAAGCTTGTTATACAAGTCATCGAGGTCAGCAATCCGATCTTCGGGTTTAGGGAAAAGGCCAAGAATATCGTCTTGCGTGACAAAACCGTTGTCTTTGCCTTCTTTGAGAAGTTCGGAAACAGAAGAAATGATGTGCACTTTGGCCATAGGTGTCCGAGTGTTCCCGACGAAAATCCGGAACATCGCTTGAAACCTAAGTATAGCAGGTTTAGCTTGGATTTTCCAGCTGTTGGAGTGTTGCCGTAAGCTTGACAAGCTCAGCCTGCGGAGATTCACCAACCTGACTCGTCAGGTTCTTGATTTTTCGATGTAAAATATCCCTCTTGAGCTCCCGCAGTGCCCGCTGCCACTCGAGAGTGCGCTTCGGTAAATCCTCAAGGCTTGCCCCGATATCCAAAAGAAATGCGCTATCGAGAGTCGGCACGAGCTCAGCAGGAAGGACAGAGGCCAACGATGTAACAGAAAATTGCCTCGTGTCATTGAAATATGTTTTCAAAAATTCAAGTACTTTTTGAATAGCAGGATGGTCTATATCAGATATGGCAATTTGTTCTATGAGTGATCTGTACCACTGCCGAGCTTCTCCCTGCAGGATGAGGGCGAGGATATAAAGCGCAATCTTTTCGCTGCGGCTCTGCACAATTTCATCGGCTTGCGGAAGCGAAACCGACTTTCGTTGTTTGGCTTTTCCGGCCTTAACAATCCCTTCGCTCACTGCCTCTGTGCTGGTATCAAGAACACCCGCTAACTTTTTGATGTAATGACTTTGCACAATAATATTTTCTATTCCGGCAAGTACCGGAAGAAGCTCATCGCTTAATTTGCGCTTCCCAAACGGGGTTTGAATATCAAAACGTTTAAGCGCCGAGCTCATAAAATAGTCATAAATCGGCACCGCTTCAGCTATCGCCTTTTTGACAAGTCCGGGATTGGTACGAACGGCTTCATCAGGGTCTTTCCCGTCTGGGAGCACCAGGACACGCATATCAAGCCCTGCCCGATCGGCAATTTCTATTCCGCGTCGACTTGCAGCATCTCCGGCAACATCACTATCCAATGCAAAAATGACCCGCTCGGTAAACCGCTTGAGGAGATTGACGTGTCCCTCGGTGAGCGCTGATCCTTTTATCGCAACGACGTTGCTTATCCCTGCTTGAAATGAAGAAATGACATCAAATTCTCCTTCCATAAGAATGGCTTCGTTTGCTTTACTAATGGCATCCTTTGTAATATCGAGACCATACAAAACATTACTTTTGTTATAGACCGGTGTTTCGGAGGAATTAATATACTTTGCTTCTTTATCATCCGAATTTATGTGTCGTCCGGAAAATCCCACAACATTGCCCCGATGATCTCTGAGCGTAAAGATCACACGACCGCGAAATCGATCATATCCACCCCGCGGTGACGGAACCAAAAGACCGGCAAGCTCCAGGACCTTCGGTTCATACCCTTTCTTCCGCAAAAATCTGGCCAGGGCATCCCAACTATTAGGGCTATATCCTAAGGCGAAGGTCTTAATCGCTTTGTCCGTGACACCGCGATGTTTCAAATACTGACGGGCTTTTTCTCCGAGGGCGTGTTTGGTCAAAATATACTGGAAGTATTCACTCGCTAAGTGATTGACTGCATACAGCTGCTGTTTGAGCTGCGCCTGCGGCGTTTCGGCGACTCTTCGTTCAAGCTTCACTCCTGCTTTTTGGGCAAGCTCTTCCAAGGCTTCAACAAAATCCATGTGCTCGTACTCCATGACAAAGTCGATAACGCTCCCTCCTTTTCCGCAGCCAAAACATTTCCACATTTGCCGTTCCGGGCTTACGATAAACGAAGGGGTTTTTTCGTTGTGAAACGGACACAGGGCTTTAAAATGCCGACCATTTTTTTTAAGTGGCACTTTTGCACCAATAATATCGACGATATTTAATCGGGATTTGACTTCATCAATATCACTCATAACTAAGCCGCAGAATACCATGAAATTGGATACGGGTCTAACGGACCGCTATAATACGGGCTGTCTCATCTATGGTGGAACATGGCGAAAGCATTTCTAGAATAAGAACTTCCGAAGGGCTCAAAGAATTTCGAATGAGTCTCCTGGCAAGCGCACGCGAAGATACACCGCAACTTGCCAGTGTCCACCCTACAGAGATTGATGCTATTGTTGATACGTTGCTTGATCTCCTCCAAAAGTTCGAACACGCAGCCCGGCCGCACCCAGCGATTCATGCCGATACTGATGTCGTCATGATTGTGAGCGGTCCCGGCGAATATAGTCAAACCATTGAACCCAAGGAAGAAAAGCTCGACAGATATCGCAACTTCCCATGGGCCAGAAAGATGGATCGCGCACGTGTACGGGCCGGCGTAACACTCGTTCGTGAAGTTACCGCCAAGCGCTTGGAAAAACCAGCAGCTGAGGTAACAGAGGAGGATATTGCCAATCATGGGCCGTGGCTCCACTATGCCAGCACCTCGTGGGAAAACAACCATATCCGACACGCGTTGGCTCAACCCGCGCTTGGCATGCCTTCTTCAAAAATATTTATGTATACATTCCTTGATGACCATGGAAAAGAACGACAATTTATCAATACCGCAACACAAATGGAAGGTCTTGAGTTTCCAGAAGGCAGTCGGCCTCGTCGAGTCCTCGTCGTCTCACACCCACCACACCTCGTTCGTACTGCCTATCTCATGGAACGCTCAAAAGAGCGTATCCCAAAAGGGACAGTCGTACAGTTTTTCCCAATTCCTACGCCCAAAGAGGCAGTCGAACCATATGGACTGATGGAGCTTCGTGGGGTGTTTGCCGCAATTTATAAACTTGGCACGGCAGCAAAAACTCCGTTCAACTTCTCACTTGAATAGCGGAATGGGAAATGGCTTTTTGCGGTACTCAAGATAAAATTTAATGCTTTCTCCGTGATCAAAGGCAAATTCCTCAAATGGCAATAAATCTTCAAATGCGATCCATTCGACTTTTGATGATTCGTGATCTTTATCTCCGATTTGATGAAGTGGTTTGACGATAAAATCAAATGCAATATTTTGCCGATCCTCATGAGGCCTTTTGGGATTAGAATTTATGCGAAGAAGAGATATCACTTCCCCTTCCCATCCGGTTTCCTCACGAAGCTCGCGTAAAACTGCCTGAGATACTGTTTCATCGCGGTCAACAAATCCGCCCGGTAGTGCCCACTTTCCTGATTCGGAAATGTCGCCGGTTCTTTTTTCCAAAAGAAGTTTTCCATTCTCTTCAACGATCGCGTGAACGACTACATGTCGAAAACTTCCCTTCCCTCCATCTTCAAAAGTACACGTAATCATATATTTTATCGGTATAGCTGGCTATGTGTACCGAATAGTTTAAATTTTATATGAATCTTCTTGTCAGTTGTTTCTCTTTCAATGTAGATTGCCCGCCAATCACCAGTGATATTAATGCTTCTATGACCTCTATATTTGCCAGTCAGTAAATGATTATGAAGCAAAACGTGATGTTGATTTTCACTAAAAAGCCTGACTCTTTCTTTGAAGGCAGTTTGAATGTTTTCGTGGGCTTTTTTATATTGTTTCCTGAATATCTTATCGAGCTGGATGTCCATTTTGATATTTTGCATCTGGATCATCTAGCCATGCAATAGAATCTTCAACATTTTCAAACACCGGAGAAACGTATCCTGCTTTTATATCTTTTTCTGATTGCCTAAGCATGCGCTTGGTATACGGCGTTGGTTCAAGACGCACATCGGAAAATTCCACTCTGCGCGTTTTAATAAGTTGTCGAAGGTAGGCATTGACGACAGAACTCAATGATAATCCGAGAGCCTCGGCCACCTTCTGGGCTTGTTTTTTAATCTTTGGATCAACTTTAACATTCACAACCGCTGTGTTCATATATACAAAGTATATACTATATGTATATGATCGTCAACAGAAATTCTTAGCGAAAGTGCAGTCCCGGGTCGATTGCAGAGTCAAAGGTAACTGCTTGCTCTTGGGCAGTCAAATAATATTTCTCGATTTTATACCCGTTATCAAATTTTGTAACCTCCTCCGGAGAACTAGCAATATTGACTTGATTAATTCTCCACCAACTATCGAGCATATAGGGATCAGCGGGCGGATGCGGCGCGGCGATAAGATACGTGACAGGCATTTTTTGAAATGAGGCGGCTTTTTTCTGTGGATGACGCGTAGCTTCGTAAAATATCGCATATTTTGGCTCATATGCAAGAACATCAGGCGCATAGACAAAATATCCAAACTCATTTTCCGGTCCATCAAACACCTGCTTGGCAATACCGGATAGGAACTTCCAGGAATATTTGTGTGTACCGATAAATCCCGACGAGGCACGCGCGTCGCCCAATGAACTCCACGTATTGGCAGCATAGATCAGGATAAAAAGTACGGTACATGCTTTTTTATATCGACCCGTCAGGAGCGAGGAAAAAATAAGAAACACTAAGAGAAACAATGGGTATTGATGAAAATAGAGAATCGGGCCCTTGTCGATAAAACTTAATACAAAAAACCCAACATAAAAATAGAGAAAGGATAGATAGAATGCGATGTGTTTGCGATCGTGCAGTTGGATAGCGATTCCTGCCAGCATCACAAAAAATAAAATCATGTTGCGTCCGCCGGGATCGCGCCGGAGAATTTCGGGACTGGAAAACAGAAGAACCAAGCGGTTTTTAATAAACATCGTATAGTCAAATAGTTCACCGCCCTGGTAGGGTGTAATAAATCCCAACACCTTTTGGAAAAAAATGTGGTCATGACGGAAATCAAAAACAATAAAATTACCTAAGATGAGAGGCAAGATAAGTAAAGCAAACACATGGCTATATCTATGCTGTTTCCAAACCAGATAAAGAATCGCAATCACGGATAGTATAGCCAACGGCAGACCAGGCGCAAGCTCAAATTGAACAAGAATTCCCGATAGCGCGACATGGGCAAGAAGGAAGATGAACGTATGCTTTGTCACGTACCGAACGAAACAAAAAAACCAGAGGGGAATCACAATCATCGCACCATGTGGATGACTCATGGCTCGCGTGAGAAAGGTAAAATATACAGAAACCATGAGTGCATACCCAAATCCCACATTTTTCGAAAATAACGCTTTTCCTATAAAATAACTAAGAACCGTAGAAAAGCTTGCAAGTAGTACCCAGAACCATCCGACAATAATCGGATCCCCCTTTCCCAAAACAAACGCCGGGTAATTGAGGTAGGACCACAGCGGGCCGTGGAAGAGGTCGCCGCTTGAACGCGGCCCGATGAGCATAATTTTTTTCTCATCTAGTTCACGCAATAAATGAAAGTCCCGGGCGATATCTGACGTAAAGAAAATATCACCATGAAGTACATACCACGAAGCGAGGATGGTATTAAATGCAACCAGGACAATGAAAGAATACAAATAAATTCGTTTCACTTATTAAATGCGAATCTTCCTAAGACAAATGGCCAGAAAAGGACCATATACATTGCTGCGATTAAGAAATGCTTCATAAAATAGTAATTTATATGGCCGAAATGGTTTTGTCGATTGGCTTTCTCCGTTGTTATGTTGCTTGAATCGTTTTATCAAATCAGTCGTATACCCAATATAGAAACTGTTATCTTTTTGACTTTGGAGTATATAGACATAATAAAACATAAAAGACATCAGTCACGTTGAACGGAATACCGGCGTCGCGTAATAAATTACTTCGTAATTTAAACGCGACAGCAGCGTTGAAATCGCTCCGCGATTTCTTACGCTGCGGAGAGGAGGGGACTCGAACCCCTAATCCCGTTTCCGGGACACCCGCTTTCCAAGCGGGGCGACTACCAATTATCACACCTCTCCAGTGTATGTAATTATACCGCATCTACAACTTTAGCCCTATTTAGTTACTATAGTGATATTGTTTACCCTAGTTGACGACGTTGAAAATGCGCTTTATAGTAAACGAAATTCCTGCTATGAAGTCTGCCCGCCTGCCTATAGCAATTACTGTTCTCGGACTTCTTCTTTTCACCGTAAGCTCTCTCCTCATTCATCCCCTCGAAACTCTTAAGGCAGTTGCCGACCACGTCGTCATTTCTGAAGTACAAATTGCTGGAGTTAGTACAAACGACGACTTTATTGAACTTTACAATCCCACTTCCTCGGATGTGGATTTGAGTAATATGAGATTTGTCAAACGCAGTAGCACGGGTTCAGCAAACGATGATATTGTTGTTTTTGGGACAGGCGAAACAATCGCTGCACATGGGTATTATCTCTGGTGTAATAATGGACTCGATGCGACACTAAGCTGCGATAGAAACACGAGTGATACTGTTGCAAATAACAATAGTGTTGCGTTGGCACATGATGATGGAACGATCGAAGACGCGGTTACGTTCGGTACTCCGGATAATCCACTTGGAGAAGGAACCTTTTTAAGCGCACCAGATGCTGGTACAAGCGTAGAACGGAAAGCGAGTGCCAGTTCAGATGAAACATCGATGGGTGCGGGCGGCGCCGAAGAAACACATGGCAACGGACAAGACACAGATAATAATGTCGAAGACTTTCTTCCCAGATCTTCACCGCAACCGCAAAATGCTACCTCAGCTACTGAACAACTACCCGTTCCCACTGCGACTCCTACATCCACTCCAACAGAAACACCAACTGAAACCCCAACACCCACCGTTACTCCGACTGAGTCGCCGACACCAACGCCCACGGAAACACCAACCCCAACACTGACCCCAACCGAATCACCAACCCCCACCCTTACTCCTACACTCACCCCCACACCGATGCCACCGGGTAATCCCACCGTTCACCTGCCTGGACTTCTCTTCTCCTGTAAAATCGAATATATGCCATTACGTATGTTTGGCTTTACCTTCCGCATGCCCAAGATCTCCTGTGCCCGGAACACCTAACGGACTCTTCTTTTCTGAAGCAATGGAAGCGTTGAGGTAAAAAATACTCCGGTAAGTACAAGAATTGCTCCCAATACAAACCGTGTTGTTATGTGTTCGCCCAAAATTACCGTTGTTAACGCTCCTGTTGTCAACAAGCTTATATAGACCATACTGCCCGCGACAACCGGTGAACCGTATTTAATTCCCCAGTTAAAAAGAAAAATCATAGCAACGCGAACAAATAGTACAATAAAGGCAAGCGATAACCATCCACCGAGCGATAGAATTCGAAGTTTTTCCAGACCGGTAAATCTTTCGAGCATCACCATAAGAATCCCTGATCCTACCCAGGCAATAATAGCCGAACCAGTAGTGAGAATAATTGGCCGTACATTTTGGCCAAGTCGTTTAGAATATACAAGATACGTCGCCCACGACAGGGAGGCGACAAAAATGATGATATTACCGGTAAACGATCCAAAATCAGCCGTCCTCTGAAACGACCCAACGAGAAATAGCACCATTCCGATAAAACCCAATAGCACCCCGGCAGCTTGGCTTACCTCGGTCTTCTCCCGAGAAACGAAGTAATGTAAAACAAATACAAGAAGGGGAACCCCAGCATACAAAACCTGCGACGCAATAGCCGTCGTAAAATTAACACCGATAATAAAAAGCGCAATATTAGCAAGCCACAAAAATCCAAATTTTAAAAGACTTTTTCTATAAAGATAGACCTGTGGTAAATCGCGACGCATAATCGGCACCAACACCACAAGCATGAGCGTCACACTGAGAAATAATACAGTAAGTGGCGGAAGTTCCCGAAGGATTATCTTTGAGAAAATGGGCATGAGCCCGCCAATGACTCCTGCGGCGACTAGCGCCAATACTGCGGTCTCTTTATTTGGAGAATTCTTCATGGAGGGTTTTTCGGAGGTGCTTCCACCAATCCTGGGAATT
>Ga0209542_10011829_pt1 | contig 15393 bp, 13 predicted proteins | sample RifCSPhighO2_01_FD_184028 | JGI IMG/M metagenome (GOLD analysis project Ga0209542, IMG submission 184028) | Soil microbial communities from Rifle, Colorado - Rifle CSP2_plank highO2_0.1 (SPAdes) (version 2) | ecosystem: Environmental > Terrestrial > Deep subsurface > Rock core/Sediment ... | reverse complement strand
TCTCGTTCTCTTTTTAATTATTTATATTCTTAAAAACAAGTTTTTATGCACTTAGGTTAGCTTAGTTAGAATGTTCTATATATTCAACTTGATAAGAATCTGTTCTTTCAGGATTAATTGTAAATTTTTCTCCTTTTACTAAATCAGTTAATTTTTTCTTTCCTTCTGGAAGGATCACTTTTCCAAGATTTTGTCTTATTTCATCCCGCTCAGAAAAATACATTGCAGCAGGTCCAGAAGGTCTATGTCCTAATAAATGATAATCCCCATCTTCAAATTTACAAATGAATAGATCTCTTTCTGAACCTGAAGGATTTTTAACTGTAATTGCAGAATACCCTCCATTTTTTAATATTTGAGCATCAACTTCTGAAGGAGACATTGTCATTTTAAATTAAAAAAGAAATTAAATATAAAGATTATTGTTTTTGAATATATATTTCTAAATTCATTGCTTAGATTAACTAAGTTCTTTTAAAAGTTTAGAACTTATCCAAATTATTAAAACGCCAATAAAAGTTAGGACGATTGAGATTGCAAGAGCAGAGGTTATTGGAGTTAATTTTAAAAATTTTGATAAAATATCTCCAGTTGCTTTAAATATAAAATCTTTCCAGGCAAGCGCAATAATAAATCCTGCCGCTGCAGCTAAAGCTAATCTAAGCTGTTTTCTGAACTCTCTTTTAAAATTAACCATTTTATGCCTCTTTTAATTAAATAACAAATTCTCCTTTTTATATTTTTTCTTGGTAAATTTTTTTAAGCAATATTCTTTTTTCCGGCAGTTTTGCACTTAGGTTAGCTTAGTTATTCTTTAAAAAGCATCAAGAATTATTCAAACAATTGTTTAGTTAAAGTTTCCGTCGATAAAATGAATATTTCTTATGCGCTTTAAAAAACAAACAGCTGTTTGTGGGTGTTTTAAACAGCTGTTTGTGGGTGTTTTTTCACTAAAATGCTGATTTTTATTGTTTTTAGTATAAAAAATTAGTGAAAAAACTTATTAAAAATCTCCAAGGATTTTTAATAAGTTTTTAAATACAGCAACGAAAAACAAAAGATTTTTAAAGGAGGTTAATTAAAGATTAGTATGTTTGGCTGGTTTTTTAGAAAAAAAGGGATTGAACAACTTAAAGAAGAAACAAAAAAAGGATTTGATGCTGTTAAAAAAGATATTTCTTCTGTTGGAGAATGGATAAAACATCTTAATTCCAAAGAAAATAAACAAGATGAAGAGATTAAAGAAATAAAAGAGCTTTTATCGTCGGTAAATGATGAAATTGAAAATCTAAAAAATGTGCTTTCTATAATCACTGAATTAAAACCAAAATCAAATTTTAAAACACCTAAACAGCTGTTGAATAAACAAACAGCTGTTTATGCTGTTCAAACAGCTGTTCAAACAGCTGTTCAAACACCGAATTTAGACGATTTTTCAATAACTGAAAGAGCAATAATTTGGGTTTTATTAAATTCAGAAATGAAACTAAGTTATGATGATATCTCTGCTATTTTAGGAAAAGAAAAATCAACAATAAGAGGCCAGATAAATGCCATAAAATCTAAAAGTGAAGGATTGATAGAAGAAGTTGTGGAAAGAAATGGCAAGAAAAGAGTATTTATCCCTGAAAAAATGCGCGAAAAATTGCTAAAAAAGACAAAAGTGAGGGTTAAAAGGGCGGAAGATTAGGAAATTTAAATAAAATGAGGAAAAATGCTGATTAAAAATGCCTCAAAACCCAAAAAGTGAGAGTTAAGAATATGTGGAAATAATAATAAAAAAGGGGAATAAATGAATTAATCTAAAAAAGAAGAAATCATTCAAATATTAATGATCTTTGGGAAGCAGAAAGAGAGAGTTAAAAGGTAGTTATTCGGTGAAGAGGAAACATAGAGAGAACTATCTTTTAAACTTTTGATTAATTCGCCCAAGCATGGTCAAATTAGAGAGTTAAGATTTTAAGAGTTATACACTACAAAAAAAGAATTTCCTCGACGACGAATAGAGGATGAAATATTTTAAAGATCTCTTAAATGCACAATGGTAGATAAAGAAGCTATTTGTTTAAGAGATTGAGAAATATTCAATTTTACGTTCTTATTATTCAACTTGGTTTTATCAATTGGAATACCTTTATTTATCAGCCTTGAGACATAATCTCGTATAGAACTCTCCGTAAGATTTAATTTTTCAGCTAAAACTCGATAATCCGAAGACCCTCTTTCTTCGTCAAATTGATAGATTGTTGAAAAAACCAGCCATTCTTGTTCCGTGAGTTTTTTAAATTTTTTATGTATTTCTTTTTTTAGATTATCTAAGGATTTAATCATTTCAGCTGCATTTTCTATGCTATTTTCTACCTGTCTGTCTGTCTGTTGGTTTGTCTGTCTGTCTGCTGGAACCCCTTCGTTTCCAGTGGAAAATCCTAAATTTCCCTTGTTTAATGATTTTAAAAATAAATTATCTGCCGAAATATTCTCTGCAGATGCTGATTTTATTTGCGCATGTGTAGGAATCTTTTCTAAATAGGTTAATTTTCCCTGTGAAGATGTTTGTAGATTTTCTTTAGATGTTTGTTTTATTTGTAAGTTTACTAAATCTATTTGATTAAACATTTCCTGAACACTTTCACAAATTTTAATCATCAACTCACTATTCTCTTTTAACTCCTCTTTTAAATTATTTAATTCACTTCTTAAAAAATCCATATCCTGTTTTACCTTATTAAATGCTTCTTTTATGTTATCCATTAAAAATATAAAATCTGGCAATATAAAAATCTTAGGATAATCTATTATATATTTTACCTGTTTGATTTTTAGTAGAGTTTATCTTATATTCAAAGCCTCACTGGCTTAGTTTATACGCACTGTAAGCGTTATCACTTAACTTCCATCTTATCCTTTTAAGGTAGGTTGTTCCTTTTGGATTTTTATTAATATCTGTCACAAACCCTTTTTCTTTTAAATTAATTAAAAGTTGTTTTACAAATTCTTCATCTCTTGCAAGTTCCTGTGCAATTTGGACAGTAAACACCGCTCTGGGATTAATTGAGTAAAGATATGCTAATATCTGTTCTGAAATTTTTTGTTTGTTCTTTTCTGAAATTTCCATAAAGAACAGAATGATAAAGAGTTATTAAATGTTAAATTTTTGTTTAAATTTATAAAAACGCCTTTATAAAACAAAAATTTAACATTTATTCTTGTTTTGCTTTAGAGCCGTCTTGAGTTTGTTTAGAATCTTGAGATTTTAAAAAAGGCATAGCAAGATGCAGAGGGATATTAAGTTCTTCTTCTAACTGAAGAGCCTTTAAACTAGATTTTTTCAGAATTAGATTAAAGATGCTTAGTCTAAAATCCTCAGGTAGACTCTTTTCTTTCCAACCTTCTAAAATTTGATTAAATTTTAATTCATCTGTAGAAGCTAGAATATTGCCCCCTAATTTTATCTTAGCAAAATTGGGATCATAATCTATCTCATAAGTAAATTTTATCCCTAAAACTTTTTCTTTAGAAGAAAAAAAATCAGTTTTTACTTCTCTAATTTCAGAGAGATCTATATGGGTATTTATCTTTACTCCGACAGTATTATTGGAAAACTTTTCTGCATTAAGTTTTATAAAATTTATTCCTAAAATTTTCATTTGAGTTTTGAACCGCTTGTTAAGGGTTATAATTAATTAAATGTTTTATATTTAAAGATTTATATCTTTAAATGAAATTATGGTATAGAATGTATCTTCTTAATCTGTTCTCTCTTTAAATAAATCTTCTTCAGAAACAACTAAAAATAACTCTATATAAAATCTTCTTCAGAAACAACAATAAAATCCCCTATAGCAATAATTGAATTATATGGAATTAACAATTCATTTGATCCGACTTTTTCTAGATTAAGATTTCTGGTATAAGGAGTGATATCTTTAACAACTAAATTAATTAATTCACCAGACTTTGTTTCAAAAGTCACGTCTCTGACAAAACCAATTCTTTTTCCTTCTTTTGTTACAATCATCTTATTAATAAGAATGCTGTAAGGGTTTTTCTCAATTTGCATATAAAGTAGAGAAATAAATATTTTATAAAGTTTTCTATTAGCTTAAATAGCCATTTGAGAATATACTTGCTTAAGATTTTTAGGGTTTTTGGCTTAATTAATTTTTTTATAATAAATTTATGGGGCAGTCACCCTATGATTTCGTCTGGAAAAGTTTTTAAAGGGAGTTTAGTTTTTTTTCTTTTTTATTTTATTATATAAAATTATATATTATATATTATATATATTAAAGTATTATATCAGCTAAAATGAGATTATGAATTGTTAAAAAATATTATTTTGGTAAAAATTATATAAATGCGCTTCTTAAAAAATTGTACATTTAAAATATAATCTCCTAATTGGAAAAAACATTAAAATAAAATTGTACATTTAAAATATAATCTCCTAATTGGAAAAAACATTAAAATAAAATTGTACATTTAAAATATAATCTCCTAATTGGAAAAAACATTAAAATAAATTAGTCTATAGTTTTTATTTCTTAACAGATAATCTTTTGATGTCCTGTTTTGTTGAAAATTTTATTTTTTCTTACTTTTTATAGGAACTTTGTTGAAAATTTTATTTTTTCTTACTTTTTATAGGAACTTTGTTGAAAATTTTATTTTTTCTTACTTTCCATTGGAAATTTAGGCGTCCTTATTTATTAGTGGTTATAATCATTTATATAATTTTCAAATTTTCTCCGTTGAACTTATTGACACCTCCAAAATTTCCATTGGAAATTTAGCTGTCTGTCTTAAGGATAAAAAATTTAGGGGAAATATGATAAATTCAGAGATTGACCAAATATTTAACGATTTTGATAAAAACTTAATCTTTAAAGATAAAAGTCTTTTACAAAGTAATCATAAACCAGAAGAAATTTTGCATAGGAAAAATCAGATTAAACAAATTGCTTCTATTCTTGCGCCAGTTTTAAGGGGAGAAAAAACAAGTAATTTATTTCTTTATGGAAAAACCGGAAGCGGCAAAACTCTTTCTATGCAGTATGTTCAGGAACAGCTTTTTAAAAGAGCAAAAGAAAATAATAAATATAAATTAAGAATAGAATATTTAAATTGTAAACTTAAAAAAATTTCAGACACTGAATATAGGATTCTTGCTGAATTAATTAAAAAAATGGGGGGGAATGTTCCCGATACTGGTTTGCCGACTCAAGCAGTTTATTCGAAATTTATTGAAATTATTGATTCTGAAAAACAACTTATTGTTTTAATTTTAGATGAAATTGACCAGACTGTAAAAAAAATTTCAAGCGATTTTTTATATAATCTTACAAGAATGAATTCAGAATTATCAAAATCACAAATTTGTATTGTGGGGATTTCAAATGATTTAACTTTTTTAGATCAAGTGGATCCTCGAGTCAAAAGTTCTTTATCTGAAGAAGAAATAGTTTTCCCCCCATATAATGCTCTGCAATTAAAAGATATTCTAAATAATCGGGCCAAATTAGCTTTTAAAGACGGAATTGTTGAAGAAGGAGTTATTGAAAAATGCGCAGCTTTTGCTGCAAGAGAACATGGTGATGCTAGAAGAGCTTTAGATTTATTAAGAATTGCAGGAGAATTAACAGAGAGGGACAATTCAAAAAAAATTAAATTGAAATATATCGACGAAGCCAATGAAAAAATAGAAAAAGACAAAATTTTAGACATCATCTCTTTGGAGCCAAAACAATTTCAGATAGTTTTATATTCGATAATTAAATTATCAGAACAAAAAAATAAAAGCAGTAGGGGACAATTGCAACTAACTAAATCTACAGCTTCGTCGTTTAAAGAGCCTATTTTTACTGGAGATGTTTATAATTTTTATCAAGAGTTATGCCTTAAAAATAAATTAGAAGTTCTTACACAGCGTAGGGTTTCAGATATTATTCAAGAATTTGATATGATGGGGATTCTTAATGTAAGAGTTATCTCAAAAGGCCGGGGTGGAAGAATGAGGGAAATAAAACTTGCAATTCCAAAGGTAATCGTTGATAAAGCAAAGGAAATAATCTTAGGAACTTTAAATTACTCGTGAGATTATTTTATTATGTCTTTCCTCAATATAAAAAATCCATAATTTATTAAATATTTCGGATTAAATTGTATGAAATTATTATCACATCAAAATGATGATTAAAGTATTTTAATACAGAATGTCATATTTATCGGTAGAAAATAAAATGAATAAAGTAAAACGGGAAGTTTTTCAGGATTCATTTAACAGGAAATAAAATGAATAAAGAAATATTAAAATTTTGCGCAGAAAAAGGTTTTTTAGTAGATGGCGATCTTCTTGAATTATTCAATGAGACTTCGGATATCGAATCAATTAAATTAATCATTGAGAGGGTTAAAACCTATACTCATCAAAATGTTTTAACTAAAAACCTTTTTGAAAGAAATAAAGAACAGGTTAATAGATTTTTTTTAGATTTACCTGAAGAGAATAAAAGAAATCTAGAGAGATTAAGGATAAAACTTGGATTGAGTATTGAAATCTCCAAAGAGGGAAATTTAGATGAAAATCTTAAAGAGGATTTTAATTTGTTTCCCGATAAAAATTTGAATGAGATAAATAATTTTGAAAAAAATATTAATATTCTTTCTTATACTCCCAAGAATCACGATAAAATCGAAGTTAAAGAATTTGTAAACCATTTTAGAAAAAGATTTAGCGATATGGTGGGAATCTTGCAGGAGCGTTTTGAATTAGATAATTTATTATCTATAGATAAAATTTCTGGATATAAGCAAGGGGTTTCTATTATTGGAATGGTTTACAGCAAGAGTGTTACAAAAAATAGAAACATCCTTTTGGAAGTTGAAGATTTGACGGGCAAAATAAAAATTTTAGTCAGCAAGTCTAAAACAGATCTTTATAAGATTGCAGAAGAAATTTGTTTAGATTCTGTTCTAGGGTTTAGATGTTCTGGGGATAATAAAATTCTTTTTGTAAATGGAATTTTTTTTCCAGATTCAAAAATTCCCGAAAGGAAAAGATCTCCTATAGAAGAATATGCTTTGTTTATTGGTGATCTTCATTTTGGCAGCAAGCTTTTTTTAAAAGAGGGTTTTTTTAAATTTTTTAATTATTTAACGGGGAATCTTGAGGGATATAATCAAGATGAAATAAAAAAAATAAAATATTTATTCATAGTTGGAGACCTTGTTACTGGGGTGGGAAATTATCCGGAACAAGAAAAGGATTTAGAAATTGCGGATTTGGAAGAACAATTCATTGCGTTAGCAAAAGTTTTAGAAAAAATCCCAAAACATATTAATATCATCATTTCTCCCGGGAATCACGACGGAGTTCGGCTTATGGAGCCCCAACCGATGTTTGATGCAAGATATGCCTGGCCGATATATCAATTAAAAAATGTTATCGTCACTGAAAATCCCTGCATGTTAAATATTGGAGCTTATGAAGATTTTGTTGGTTTTGATGTCCTAACTTATCATGGTTTTTCTTATCCATATTATGCAAGCACTATTCCGGAATTAATTAAAAAAAAGGCAATGAATTTGCCTGAAGAAATTATGAAATATTTATTAAAACACCGACACCTTGCCCCAACACACGGCTCAACGCAATATTATCCCCACAAAGAAGATCAATTGATGATTAAGAATGTTCCAGATATTTTTGTTTCAGGACATACGCATAAGTGCGGAATTTCATATTATAATAATGTTTTAGTGATATCTACTTCATGCTGGGAGGCTATGACTCCCTATCAGGAAAAATTTGGAAATGAACCGGATCATTGCAAAGTGCCGATGCTGAATTTAAAAACCCGCGCAGTCAAGATTTTGGATTTTGAGGAAAAATAGGAAGTTAGTGTTTAGAGAGATATTTTTGAGAATATAAGAGTATTTAAGATAAAAAATTTTTTTAAAAAATGAAAATGAAAATAGGAATTGATATAGATGACGTAATTCGTGATTTTGTGGGTAAATTGAAAGAGATTTATTTCAGAGAATATCCTTCTCATAAATTAATAAAAGAAGATGTGTGGAATATGTCTCTCTGGTTTCCAATAGAAAAAGAAATTTATAAATTTGCTTTTGAAACATATGCAAAAGAGATTTATATACAAGCCCGAACATATGAAAATGCTTTAGAATTTCTAATTAAATTGCGTAAAAATAATCGCGTTATCTTAGTTACAAAACAACCTTCTAAAAAATTAGAAGGATTAACAAAAGAATGGCTTGAAATAAAGAATATCCCCTATGATGGATTAATCTTCACTCAGGATAAATCTGAATTCGCTGGAGATTATTTGCTTGATGATTCAACTGCGAATCTCGAAAGAATTAAACAAGTGAAAAGGAGTATACCCATTTGTTTTGACCGTCCCTGGAATCAGGATTGGAAAGGACAGCGGGTAAAATCTTATAATGAATTTTTAGAATTAATAAAATGATAAATTAAAAAACAAAAATGGAAACTCAAAAATATTTTGAAAATTTAAGGAAAGAAGTTGATAAAGTTTATGAAATGGCCGGCGAGGCCAGAGCAAAAGGTTTTGATCCTGTCGATGAAGTTGAAATCCCACTGGCAATGTCGATGGCTGAAAAAGTTGTGGGTTTAATTTCCACAATTTATCCTCAAATGAAAGGTTCAGGAATTTCAAAAAGAATTTTAGAATTGGAAAAAGAATATGGAAAATTAGATTCTACAATTATGTTTAAAATTGCAGAAGAAGTTGCGCGCCAAAAATTTTGCAGTTTCGATAATCTAATTGAATCTATGGATGCTGGAATAAGGGTTGGTTTTGCATATGTGACTTTAGCAGTTGTCTCGTCGCCAATTGAAGGATTTACCGGCTTAAAAGTTAGAAAAACCAGAGATAACCGGGATTATATTGAAGCAAGTTTTTCAGGACCAATCAGATCTGCCGGAACAACTGCATCCTGTCTTGTTTTAATTTTAATTGATTATCTTAGGGAATTATTTGGTTTTGCAAAATACGACCCGACGGAAAATGAAGCAAAAAGAACTTATGTTGAGATGCTGCATTTTCATGAGCGTATAGCTAATTTGCAGTATATGCCTTTAGAGGAAGAAGCTCTTTTTTTAGCAAAAAATTTGCCCATTCAAATTTCAGGAGATCCTTCTGAGAAAATTGAAGTTCCAAATTATAAAAATTTGGAGAGAGTAGATACAAATTTTTTGAGAAGCGGGTTTTGTCTTATTCTTGGCGAAGGGCTGGCTCAAAAAGCGGCAAAAGGATTTAGATTATTAATTAATGCAAAAAAAAATGGAATTAAATCAACTGGTTTTGATTGGTTAAAAGAGTATATTGAATTACACGAAAAAAAGAGCATTAAAGTAAATAAAGAAGGAGATATTCCAGCATATATTAAAGATCTCGTCGCTGGAAGACCCGTTTACGGACATCCAAGCAAGTCTGGAGGTTTTAGATTTAGATATGGGAGATCGAGAGTTTCTGGATTTAGCGCCACTTCTGTGCATCCTGCTACAATGGCGATTACTGATGATTTTCTTGCGATTGGAACGCAGTTAAAAATTGAACGTCCAACAAAAGGATGCGCAGTTACATCTTGTGACTCTATTGATGGTCCGATTATTAAATTATTTAATGGAAGCGTAAAAAAATTAAAAACAAAAAAAGAGGCTGAAAAATTTTATAAAGATACGGAAGAAATAATTTATCTTGGAGATATTTTATTTCCTTTTAGCGATGTCGTTAATAGAAATGCGGGTTTGATTAAACCTGGATATGTTGAAGAGTGGTGGGATTTAGAATTGAAAGAAAAAAATTCAAATTTTGAAATTGATTATTTAAATATTGAATTTGAAAAAGCAGTTGAATTAAGTAAAATTTATGAAATTCCCCTGCATCCAAAATATATTTTTTATTGGACCCAGATTTCTAGAGAAGATTTTGATGAATTAATTAACTGGCTAAGCTATTCGTGGGTAAATGAAAAGATTATTTTTCCATATGATAAATCGGAACAGAAAAAATTTGCTTCTGGAAAAAGGGCTTTGGAATTAATTGGAATGGAACATGATGTCAGCATTGAAAATGTTGTATTAAGCAAAGAAAACAGCAAGGCGCTTTTAGCAAATCTGGGAATTGATGACGCGCTTGTTGATAAGAATAATAAAATTTTTCTAAAAGAATATATTTCGCAAAAAAAATTTAATGAATTTAATAATGCTACTCAAGTTTTGGAAATTATAAACAAATCATCTAAATTTATCATTAAGGATAAAGCAGGAGAATTCATTGGCGCGAGAATGGGGCGTCCTGAAAAATCAAAGTTAAGAAAATTAATTGGAAGTCCAAACGCACTTTTTTCGGTCGGCAGAGAGGGCGGAAGATTAAGAAGCGTTCAAGAAGCATGTGAAGTTGGAAGAATTAGAAGCACATTTCCAATTTATTTTTGCGAGAAATGTCAAAAAGAGATAATCTATCCAAAATGCGAAGTTTGCGGAAACAAAACAAAAAAGAAATATTTTTATTTCAAGGACGACGAAAAATCTTTTGAAGAATCAAAAGGCGGATTAAATGGAACGCCCTATGTTATCCAAAATCTGGATATTAAAAATTATTTTGATGAAGCAATAAAAAAACTTAATCTTAACACCCATGAAATTCCTCTTTTAATTAAGGGTATTCGCGGAACTTCTTCTAAGAGTCATTTTACAGAAAATCTTGCTAAGGGAATTTTAAGAGCAAAATATGGTTTACAAGTTAATAAAGACGGAACTATCAGGCTAGATGCTACTGAACTTCCTTTAATTTGTTTTAAACCAAAAGAAATTTCTGTGAGTGTTGAAAAACTTTTGGAAATTGGATATGATGAAGATATTTATGGAAAACCTCTTGAAACTTCAGAGCAAATTTTAGAATTAATGCCTCATGATATTATACTTCCGTGCTGCAAGAGTTCTCCAGACGAAAAAGCAGATGATGTTTTTTTTAAAGTTGGAAAATTCATAGATGATGAATTAGAAAAATTTTATGAATTAAAAAGATTTTATAATCTTAAATCAAAGGAAGATTTAATTGGCCAGCTTGGAGTTTGCATGGCTCCGCATAATTGCGCAGGAGTTGTTTGCAGATTTATAGGTTTTTCAAATACCCAAGGATTGCTTGCAAGTCCATATATGCATGCAGCTATTCGTCGTGATTGTGACGGAGATGAAACTTCGATTATGCTTTTAGGAGATGTTTTGCTTAATTTTTCAAAAGAATTTCTTCCCGCTCACCGAGGAGGAACGCAAGATGCTCCACTGGTTTTAAATGCAAAAATTGACGCCGGAGAAGTTGATGATCAGATATTAGATTTTGAAGTTTTAGGGAAAGAAAAAAGTTATCCTCTTGAATTATACAGAAAAGCAGAAAAAAAAATGCATTCTTCAGAAGTTCTTGAAATTAATAATATTAAAAAAGTTTTGAGAAATAATCAAAATCCATTTAGAGGGCTTGGATTCACCCACGATACTGAAAATTTAAATGAAGGAGTTTTGTGTTCTTCTTACAAGCTTTTGGCGACGATGCAGGAGAAAGTTCAGCATCAGATGGAGTTGGTTGAAAAACTAAGAAGCGCAGATACTTCAGATATTGCGAGATTGATTATTGAAAGGCATTTTATAAGAGATATGAGGGGTAATTTAAGAGGATTCTCGTCGCAGGAATTTAGGTGTGTCAAGTGCAATGAAATTGTCAGAAGACCTCCGTTAAAAGGGGTATGTCCTGTTTGCAAAGGAAAATTAATTTTTACGGTGCATGAAGGCGGAATTAAAAAATATTTAGAGCCAGCTTTAGATTTAGCTGCGAAATATAATTTGTCGCCGTATTTAAAACAAACTTTAGAATTAGTCAAAAGATACATTGAATCTATTTTTGGGAGAGAACTTGAAAAACAAGAAAAAATTGAAAAGTGGTTTTAGAAGAAAATAATTTATTCTTAGAACAAGAGATGGGAAATTTTTTAATTAATCTAAAACATCATCCCTAACGCATCTTGCTTCATATTTTTCTTTAAAGTCAGGCGCGATTCCGTCGTATCCTGTTTTGAAATAAACATACCAGTGAGTAGCTGTTTTAGTTGCAGGGGTTACATATTCAGTTGCTGTCCAATAATAATCTGTTTGAGTGTCTGTAAAAAAGTCGGCGTTAATTGTGACTTGTTCTGGAGGAACTACTACAACCAAACTTTTTAATTCATCTAATTCTGGAAGTCTCCAATCAGTTTTTCTTCCTAATTCTAAATTAGCGCAGTAATCACTTGCATCCTGCCAGTTTGTTGCAGGCTCGGGTTTCGTGCTTTTTTGCCAGCATAAATTTTCTCCTTCATAAAAAACAGTTCCCTCTCCACAATCTTTTATTTTTATGTCTTCATTTGTTACATTTCCTGTTTTTTGCTGTGGAAAAATAAACATTAATGCGACAACTATAATTGCTATTACAAAAATTGAAATTAAAATATTTTTAGTTTTCATATTTTTATTAAGAGAATGCCGTTAATAAATGTTTTTGCGCGAGTATATTATTACTCATAGGGAATTATATTTGGGGTTTTTTTAGGGAAAAATTTATATCCCCCACAAATAAAAAAGTATTGTCGGAATAAGCAAACATCCCATCATGTTTGTTCGTTTTACATCAAGAGAAAGGCAGTAAATTCCGGCAAGAGTTGAAAGAATTAAAATTAGTAATCCTAAGAATCCGGAAACTAAAAAAACAATTACAACTAAAATTATTAAAGCAATTTTTGAAAATAGGGAATAATTTATTTGATTTATTTTTGATGAAAAGATTTTTGCCAAATATTTTGTTATGAAAAATGCAAGAATTCCTGAAATTAAAATTGAGATTAAAATTAGAATTAATATTTTTAAGGATAAGCTTCCAAGAAGCTGTTCAACTGCATATGCCGCGCCTGTTCGTGTTTTTGAAATTAAATAAAGGGTGATAAATGAAAATCCCATGACAAGAATATTTGTCGCTCCGAGGAGAATAAGAAAACTTTTATTATCATTTTTATTTGAATTAATAATTGTCTGTCCAAGTATTGCCGCCTGCCCGCTTCCAAGAGCCGGAAGAAAACCGAGTAAAGGACTTGAAATTAATGCTCCAAATACCGGCTTAAAAATTTTCTTTTTTTCAAATTGAAATAGTGTTTTTTGAACCGGAATTTGCGGTTTGTTTTTTATGCTCATTAACAACATTGAACTTCCAAACAAGCCCGTTAGCAAAGGCAAAAGTGGCTCTTTTAATTCTTGAAGATTTAAGACGCCAAAACCCAAAATTCCCGTTAGTAAAAAAACAAAAAATGCAGAAAATTTATTTCTTTCCATTAAAATAAGAATTCCGGAAACTGCAATTAAAATATATGGAATTATATTTTTTGTCAGCGTATAAATTTTTGGAAAAAACCAGAGAGAAGGATAGAAAATTAAAATAAGAATAAAAACGGCGGCTAAACTTCCGTAAGCTGTCAGCATTATTGCTTCATAACCCTCTCCTTTTTTTAAGAGTTCATGCCCCGGCAAAATTGAAAGTTCCGTATCAGTGTCGGGGCATCCGAGAAAAATGCTTGGAATAAAATCAATGAAGATGTGAGTAATTGCTACTGCGACGATAAATATTACAAGATAGAGCGGATTTATATTAAAAAGAATTGTTGAAGACAGAGAAATTAAAAAAACTCCGATGAGGTTTACATGAATTCCAGGAATTAATCCTGTGAAAACTCCAAAAAAAGTTCCTGCGAAAATTGCTAAGAGAATTTGGAGGAGCATTTTATTTTAAGAGATTTTCACTTTTTATTTTTATATATTTTTATAATTAAATTTATAAACTCTTTTTTATTATAAGAATCATGCAAAAAAAGGGTTTGATAATTTTTAGTTTAATTTTATTAATGAGTTTTGTTTTTATGTTCGGAGTTTTTGCTCAGGATACGACTAATACAAATGTTGTTGAAAATAATTTACCTGTAGAAGTTCCTGAAAATACTTTAGCGTCTTCTGTAGGATATGTTAGTCCAGAGGGAGAGGAAGTTGATTTAACCGAAGACGATGAAGTTAAAGTTTTAGTTGAAGAGGCAAATAGTTTTGATGAGCAATTAAGTGTTGATGCAGGAATAACTCCTGGCAGTCCGTTATCTTTTATTGATAATGCTTTTGATGGATTTGCTAATCCCGCAGATGTAAGAGAAGAAAAAATTGCTGAAATGAGAGATTTGGGTATTGAGTGTAACGCTGGAAATCAAGAAGCATGCGGATTTATGGAAGAATCTTTTAATAAATACCAAAAATATGCAGGTGATTTTGAAAGAGAAGTTGCGCAAAATATGCCTCCTGAACAAAAAGACGAATTTGTTAGAGAGATAGTCTTAGGAGAAAAAGATATTGAAACTGCTGCAGAAATTGCTTCTAAAATATCTGAATTATGTTCGCAATTATCAAGATTAGATCCTTTACAATATACAAGTGTTTGTAAAATAGAAGGAGATGCTCCTGATTGGAGAAAAAAACTTGATGAAGATTTAACAGAAGAGCAAAGAGTAGAAGCTTTAAATTTTGGAGAGATAATGTCAAAGTGTTTTGAAAGCGCAGGACAGAATTGCAAATGTGAAGAAATTTCTTATCCCGATTTTGCTGAAGCATGTTCTGTTGCAGCGCCTTTAGCAACTGCCTGCGAAATTGAAAAAGATGAAGATGCTTGTGAAAAATTAGATAGTCTTGAAATGCCCGAACTTCCAGATTATTTGCAAGACATTATGGACGATCTTGAAAGTGGAATGAATGAAGATAAATATGGAATGTTTCTTCCTCCTGAATGTGAAGACGCAGGAGCAACTTCACCAAAAGAATGCGCAAAAATTATGATACAAACTCACGCTCCCGAAGAATGCAGACCGGCACTTCTTGCTGCTAATGTTCAGAGTGAAAGAGAAGCAAGAGGAATTTGTGAAAAAATAATGTTTGAGCGAAATGCGCCTCCAGAATGTGTTGGAGCAGGAATTACAAATCCTGAAGAGTGCGGGGAATTCATGTTTGAGCGAAATGCGCCTCAAGAGTGCATTGACGCTGGAATAGATGGAAGTTCTAAAACTGATCCTATGGCTTGCAGAAAATTCATGGAAAGTCAATTTAGCGAAGGGCCTGGAGGATGCGCGCCCGGAACAGATTGTAGCGGTCCGGGAGGATATGCGCGAGGAACTGGACCAAATATGAGATCTTCAGGAGGAGATTGCAGAAGTATTTCAGATCCTATGAAAAGATTAGAATGTTATGAGGGAGCTACTCAATATGTTCAAGAATTCCGCGGAGATTTTGAAGAA
>Ga0209542_10011828_pt1 | contig 15393 bp, 18 predicted proteins | sample RifCSPhighO2_01_FD_184028 | JGI IMG/M metagenome (GOLD analysis project Ga0209542, IMG submission 184028) | Soil microbial communities from Rifle, Colorado - Rifle CSP2_plank highO2_0.1 (SPAdes) (version 2) | ecosystem: Environmental > Terrestrial > Deep subsurface > Rock core/Sediment ... | reverse complement strand
ATCCTCGGATTATTTCTCCTATTGTTTGCAACGGCAGTAGGCTACGAAATGTACAACGAGGTGGCAGATTGGTCTGCCCTGCTGATGATTCTTTTCGTAATCGGGGTGCTCGGCGGTTTTCAGGATATGGAAACTAGGAAGGCCCCGGAGATAGAGAAGGGCTGACGTGAATCCGCATCAAACCCCTCGTGATTGTCTGGCCAACAATCCGAGGGGTGCAGTTTTTATAATATATTCTGCACTGACTAAACAATCGGCTGATGCTCAATGTCTTGTTTCTTTTTTGGCACTATTCCATGCGCAATCAAAATCTTTTCAAAATCATCGCGTTCTATTGTTTCCACCTCTACCAGTTTCTTGGTTACCGCTTGTATGCTCCGCCTCGATAATCGATAACCTCAACAAAAAGAGCATGTTCATGCATGTCAGCCGAAAAAATAATCCTGATTCTCCCGACGCGGATGCGATAAAATTCCTCCCATTCTCCGGAAAGACGGGCCATATCAATCGCGACGGCCTCCCCAGAAAACCGCGTGACCGCTTTTGAAAGCGGTGCAAAAAGAAACTCGTCCGGCAAGCGGTTGCGCGACAGAAACTTTTCGGCTTGCCGCGATATACCGATGCGCCAGTTCATCTATAAAGTTGCGCGTATGATTCTCACGGCGCGCCGAGACGGCTTTTTGTAGAGTCTTTTTACATTGGCCGCTTCACTCCTAGAAATGAGCGGGAGGAGAGATGCCCGTATCTCCATCGTCTGCGTGGAAAGCTCCTCCCGCACGCTTTCGCGGACGAGAGAACGTATTTTACTGACGGTCATCGTGGCCATGTGGATAGTATAACACTCTGAATATTGAGGCGCAAAAGCCCCCTTGGTATTGCATCTTTCAAAGGTCACTCCTCGGGAATTCTGCATTTTGAGGTGTGACCTTGCGTATTTTCTGTTTCAACTACTGACTATTTTCTACAGACTACTTACTATTCATTTCCATTGACTCTCTCTCTCCGATTTGCGATAGTGTCAGTCGACCAAATTCGGTCTTTTTTGTAAAGGAAACGGACATGAACGTGGACTTCTCCTATTCTGGTGGGCATGGAACCACCTACAAAGTTGGTGAGACAACTTTGCGGGGCGCTATCGAAAAAGCTCTTTCGATGGCTCGACCGCGGAATCCGAGCTCTATAAAGTCCGTACGGGTATGGGTCAATGGAAGCCCCGTATCCGAAAAAGAGTTCGACGCTTTCAAGCTTCAGGCAACGGACTTCGTTAAGGTCATGGAGGGTGGTGGCCGAAGTGAAGAATCCGAGTCAAAACGTCTACGGGGTTGGAGCCGTTTCAAGTTCTTCCTGTGTTGGCCATGGGAGTCTCTGATAGCAGGGTTTGGTTTTAAGCCTGCGAAGAAAGATGCTCCGACGCTGTCAGCTGCCCTCGGTGGTACATTGCAGGTGTTGATACTGTTCGCGGTGATTGACAAGGAGTGGTTCATTCTCGCGGGTCTCGTGATTGGCTACTACCTCTTATCCCGCCATATAAGGAAAGTGGCGGCAAGGGCGTGACCACGCACGAAGCGGTCTCGGTCCCTGTGTGCATCAAAAATCCGTAGCTGCCTTGCCGGGGGCGCTACGGATTTGTTTTTCTATCCTAAACAAGTGGTTGGTGTTCTATGTCAGCTTTCTTCTTTGGCACAATTCCATGCGCAATCAAAATCTTTTCAAAGTCTTCGCGTTCTATTGTTTCCACTTCAATCAATTTCTTCGCAATCGCATCCATTGCGCCGCGATGTTTCTTAATTACGGCTTCCGCTTTTTTGAGAGCGCCGGAAATTATTTTCTTCACTTCAGCGTCAATCTGCGCCGAAACTTCTTCTGATTGCTCCCCGCCATCTATACCGACTCCGAACATCGTGCGCCCAAGCGCGGCGTCAAAGGCAACCGGTCCCATTTTCTCCGACATGCCGTAGCGAGTAACCATGTCGCGCGCGAGCGCGGTCAAAACCTGCAAATCATTTGAAGCGCCCGTGGTAATGTCTTTGAAAATTAATTTCTCCGCAATGTACCCGCCGAGCGAAACCGCGATGTCGTCCAGAAATTCCTTGCGCGACTGCATTCGGCGCTCGTCCAAAGGAAGCTTGAGTGTGTAACCTGCGGCGCGCCCCCGGCTGATGATAGAAATCTTGTGCACAGGGTCGGCGTACGGCAATACAGAGGCGACAATCGCGTGCCCTGCCTCGTGGTATGCAGTAATTTCCTTCTCTTTTTTATTGAGAACATGGCTTCGGCGTTCGGGTCCGAGCATCACTTTTTCAATGGAGCGGATGAGGTCGTATTGCGTGATTTCCTTGCGTTCCTCGCGCGCGGCAAGAATCGCCGCTTCATTCATAAGGTTGGCGAGGTCGGCACCCGAAAACCCCGGCGTGCGCTCGGCGATTACTGTCAATTTCACATCCGGCCCAAACGGTTTCTTGCGGGCATGCACCTTCAAAATATCTTCGCGGTCTTTTCTGTCCGGCAAATCAATCGTGACGCGCCTGTCAAAACGCCCCGGGCGCACGAGTGCCGGGTCCAGAACGTCGGGGCGGTTCGTATTATGAAGAAGCGTTGGAGATGTCCCGCCAAAAAATGCCTCGTTTTCACAGCCGCAAAAATCATATACAAACCCGCTATATGGAACCTTCCGAACTCGCTTAACGATGGGCTGTAACACGCTCGCCTTCCCCGGCACGGAATCTAACGGATTCTGCGTTTTTCCGAATCCGACGCGCCATGCGACTGTTGCGGAAAGCGGCTTCCCGCCGTTTATGCGGCGTCCCGCTTTAGCCGTGAAAGAATGCATGTATCCCTGGTGGCCGTGCATTTTTGCAAGCCACAGGATTTCTGTCGCAAGCTGTTTGCTTACAGTGGTAAGTTCAACTCGCCCTCGCTTATCCTGATGCCCGTCTCCGTTGAAATATCCGCGCAAAAACTCGATGAAATATTCTTTTGGAGCGCTGAATAAGAATTCAGGCACATGTTTGTTATGAGCCCCTTTGCCACAATGCTCTTCGAAAAATGCGGCGAGGGGCTTTGAGTAATAAATTATATTTGTCGCATTTTGCGTTGGATGCTTAATGACATCGGGACGAATGCCGAATGCGCGCTCCATGAGCCGAATCACGTCGTTGTGATATTCAACTTCATTCTCGTTAAAACAGAAATCAATTTCTTTGCGGGCATATCCTTCTGCCACATAGTACCCGAACAGCCGCATGATTTCAGGCGTTATTTCAACAGTCTCGGGGAGTTCGTGCTTGAGCGAGGCGCGGCTTAAGAGGCGAGGCATCCGCTCGGTGCCTTGCCACAATCCTATCGTGCGCTGTGAATATCCGGTCGCGTTCGCAATCGCTGACTGCGATACGCCGCTTCCAACTAAAGAGCGTGAGAGTGAGTACGCCGACACGGCAACAGGGTCACGACCCTCAAACGCGGAATAAACCGGCAGAGACAGGGAGAATGATTCGGGAAATTTGTGCGCACGAACGCTCCGTTCTCCGGTGCGATTTGCGATATGAGGCAGAGAAACAAGCTTGTCTCCTTTCTTGAGTTCCGAGACTGCTTTTGTCGCAAGACCGTACTGTCCTGTGATAAATACCGAATGATTTCCCGTTGCACGCACAACGCCTCCCTGATATTCAATCTCGTATACTTCAGAAACGCGGTGGCGAAATACACTGCGCACTTTCTTAAATGCGCTGTTGCCAAAATACGAGCGTGCTTTGTGCGTATATCTGCTTGCCTTCTTTTCAAAACCAAGAACCTCAAGGCCGGGCGTTTCTTTTTCCACAGCTTCTTCATTGCCGCTGTAATACCCGTCAATAACTTCGTTTATGGACCGTAATTCGTGCTTACCGTCCTTCCGAACAAGTACGGGAGTATCCCCCGTCACGCTCGCCGCCATCACGATGACTTTTTCATTCACTTCAAAACCGTCCATCTCAACGAGAATTTGGTTCAGGGTCTGCTCGCGCTCGTCGTTGCCTCCTCCCACGCCCGAACCGCGCACGCGTCCGATGGCGTCAATCTCGTCCACAAACAAAATTGACGGCGCGGCTTTTTTTGCGATTTGAAAAGTGTCCCGAACGCGTGAAGCGCCAACACCTACAAACATCTCAACAAATTCAGAACCGGAAATGGAGAAGAACGGAACGCCCGCTTCGCCTGCTACGGCACGTGCGAGCAGAGTTTTTCCCGTGCCGGATGCCCCCATCAGTAAAACGCCTTTTGGAATCCGCGCGCCTATTTCCAAAAACTTTTTCGGATTCTTCAAGAAGTCCACAATTTCCATAAGTTCCGATTTAGCTTCTTTGGCGCCTGCGACATCGGCAAAGGTTACTTTCTGCGCTTCGTCTTCCGGAGAAACAAGCCGCGCCATTGATTTGCCGAATGTGAGCGCCTGCATCCCGCCCGATTTCACTTGTCGCGACAGATACCAGATAATTCCAAAGAGAAGAAGCACCGGTATGAGCAAGGGCGCCAATGTCAAAAACCAAAACCGCGCGCCACCCTCGTTTTTGATATCAATCTTCACCGCGTCAATCTTTTCTTTGGGGACATTGTAATTGGCAAGCGTCTGCGTGAAAGACGTTTCCGTTTCCTTGCGTGAAGTCTTTTCCGTTTTATCCGCGTATGTCGCTTTTATGATATCGCCTTCAATGATGACTTCCGAAATCTTTCCCGCTCCGATATCCGTAGCTATCTGCGACAAAGGCACCGCCTCCTTTTCAACGCTCATGTATTGCTTCACCGACGAGTACAGCGCGGAAAGTAAGAGGAAAATCACCATCGCGGTAAGAATCTGCATCCATATGCTGGGGCCCTGCGGCGCGTTCACCGGCCCGCGCGGCTTGTGATGTCTCTGATTTCTCTGTTCTGGGGCTGTTGCCATGAATGAGCATTATAACCGCTAACTATATTTCAGCTAGTTTTTTGCCGATATCGCGTCTCAGTCGTTGCAAATAGTCTGAAGCAATAAGGGAATCACCTTCATACACACTAAAGCGCGTTGCGCAAAAATGCAGGTCTTGTAAAGTGGTGTTATGAAAGAGTCAGTACCACCACGGCCCGAGCTTCGTTTGGAAACTACGGAAGAAGCAGATGCCCACATTGGTAGTACTAGTCCTCACCTGTCTCGTGAAGAAAGGGTCAGGGACCGACAGGTCGCAAGAGCAAAAGAGGCTGAATCCTCTAGGGTCGCACGAGATGCACCGATTCTTGCTCAATTTCCACAAAACCTAGATATTGAACAGCAAGCGATTGTCGCAGGGACATGGAGTCCAGCAGGGTCTTTTTTTGGTCGACTTCTTGCATCTCGCGGCAACAATATTGCTGACCCAGTAAGCAGACAAGCACGGGCGATACATATAAATCTACTGAATCTCAATGACGCAAGCCAGAGAGAGCGGGAGTTTGAGAATCTTATGCAGACCGAACTTACGCTTGCCCAAAAAGGAAAGTGGGATAGGAGGGATTCCCGGATTCATATCTTACATATTACCGATAAAGGTGGTGACAAGGACTATGTCGCAAAGCTTGATCAAGCATTAGCGAGCCTTGCCAAAACTAATTCCGATGCAATAGAAAGAAAATTAACTGCAGTTGAGCGCACGAGAAGAAAGATCGAGAATTGAATTTGGTAATCAGCGGGGGCAAAGAAGATTCTTGTGATAAATCATACATCGCCATGGAACGCTGTTTCGCGTGCAGTCATAAGAGGATATGCGGCACACGTACCTCATGGGATGCACGATGCGATTATCCGGGACATCTCCACCAACGTCTTCTCCATGAAAGCACCCGGCGCTCATGTGATAGTCGTGGCGCCGCAAAATCTCCCCGCAGGACTCTTAACGCGCGACCAAAAGAAACTGCAGAAAACTTTTGACCAAGGAGTAGAGGACGCTCTCTTAATTGAAAAAGAACTGCGTACTTTATTCTCTCCCTTTTCTGCTTCTTGAAACTTAATTAAGCCTTGATTGAGTTCCGGCCGATGTCTAAATATTGTAAAATATTATAAATATTCCATATTTTCTCTCTCACTCCTGTACCAATATTCCGCGGCCGCGGGATATTGGTACATACGGAGAAACGACCAGTCTGTTTTTATTTCCCGCCACCCACTAATCCAAAGCGCTTTTTAATGGTCGCATCCCCTTCCAAGGAATCCACTATCATGTAGAGCATGTCTCTGCCTATGCGAAAGTCCGCTTTGAGAAGTGTTATGAGATCTTCGCAGTCATACGGATATATCCATACGCTGTGTTGCAAATGAACGAAGCCAATCGTCTGCAAAGTATAACGAATTTTGTCGCGCGTCCCCTTCCGATACTCCGGAATATCAAATATGAGCACTCGCCATTTACGGTCCCATCGCCGCGGTTTTTGTATCGCATACTCGCGTGCCTCAAGCGTTCGCAAAACTGATTCACCTTTATTCGTAAGACGGAGCTTTCTTCCTTCCCACGTGAGAAGGCCTGATGCGACGAGACGGTCGCACGAGCGCGTGACAATATCCTTTTGCCTGGGCGAGCGGATAATACCAAGCTTGGCCATGGCTCCGAGCACATTCGGAGCAACAACAAACACGCTCACAAGACCGGCAAGTTTGACGGTATCAAGGATAATCCTCTTGAGTTCACTGTTGCGAGTCCGTCGCAAACTTTCCTTTTCCATATTCCCCATGTACCAATCTTACGCGGTCGCGGGATATTGGTACAGAGGGTATTACGATAGACAGTGGATAATTTTAAAGACTGATAAGTAATCAGTCAGGATAAAAGAACGAAGCGGGCAGAATGAACGTTGAGAGGCGTCGTTGGATTTGCTGGTGTATAGTTGTTTTCATGTCCCTAATTGAAAACAAGCGGGTTGGGTTTGATTATGAAATCCTTGAAACACTGGAGGCGGGTTTGGAGTTGCACGGATTTGAAGTGAAATCGCTTCGCGCGGGGCATGGCTCTTTAAAGGGCGCGCACGTCGTCGCGCGGGGGGGCGAGGCATATCTTGTAGGGGCAACTATTCCTCCATGGCAGCCCGCAAACGCGCCGAAATCGTATGAGCCGGACAGAACCCGCCGATTATTGCTTTCAAAAAAGGAAATCCTGCGGGTCGCGCAGGCAGAATCCGAAAAGGGCTTGACAATTGTGCCTCTTGGGGTCTATAATGGAAGTTCCAAACTGAAACTGGGAATCGCGATTGCGCGCGGTAAGAAAAAGGAGGACAAACGTCATTCTATACGCGCCCGCGAAGAAAAGCGCAGGATGGATAGAACTTTGAAAAAGAGCCTGTAGCAAGTCGTCCGCTTAAAGCATGGTTTACACCGTGTACATTCTCTACAGCCAGAAAGACAGGCGACTGTACGTTGGATGTACTTCTAATCTCAACGACCGATTGCAAAAACATCGTTATGGCGGTGTGGAGGCAACAAGGCATAGACGCCCGCTCGTCTTGATACACAATGAGGAACATAAGGACAAGACGGAAGCATTCAAACGAGAACGTTTTCTAAAGTCTCTTTGGGGGGCGCGGGAAAAGATGCAAATTCTAAGGAAATTCTTCGGCTAAAACATTTTGCAAAGCAAAATGTTCGCCCGAACATATTTTTCTTAGTAAAATATGTTTTAGGGGGATGATTTGATTCGACAGGAGTATAGATAGCGACATGTGCGCCACGGGAGTGAGCGTCTCCCACACCAACACTCAAATTCTAAGTGCGAACAAAGTAGCACGGGCAATTTTGTCACCTATACAGGTGGCAGACTTGCAGCCCGCTTACGCTTTAGCCTAAGCGCCGTCCACGAAGCCGATGCTTGATTAAGCTTCGCTGGGCGTCAAAACATTCAAGTACTGATGCGCGAAGTCCTGCGTGCATCTAAGACTTCGGACTAGGGCTGTGCATTATTCTGTTTATCTTACAGATGCAAAGCTTAAATCCGCCTTCGGGCGGGCCAAGATAACCTACGCGGCGTAGCATCATTCGCTAACTCACTCTTGGACGGGAGCTCACTACTCCCCATCTCCACTCGATTCGGCCATACATGGCCTCACTCGTGGTAAACCACCTCAACACAAAACCGCCCTTGATGGGCGGTTTTGGATTTGTTATTTAGAGAACAATTACTTCTCTAACTTCTTCAAAATCTCCTGCATTACATTGTCCTGATTTTCCAAATGCTGGAGAATTGTTTCTATTTCTTTTTCCGCTTTCGTATTGACCTCAAAATCCGCCTCGGCTCTCGCCTCGGCGTGTTTGCCCTGTAGGTTCTGCCCTATCAGAAGCAAAGGCATGAGAAGGAGCTGAATCAGATTGGAAATGAAAAGCCAGAGGACGAAAGCCGGAAAGGGGTCAAAGGTGAGTTCCGCGGGTGCGAGAAGATTCCAGCCTAGCCAAAGAATGGTCCACGTGAAAATCACGAGGAAGAACCCCATCGTGCCGATGCGGTCCGTAATCCACACGGCAAAACGCTCAAGTCCAGTTAATCTCTCCCTATGCTCAAGATTGATGTTTCTAATCGGCTTGCGCGCCCTCTTTAATTCCGCAAGCGGAAGCGGTTTCTTTAGTTCCATACCTGTACACTAAATCTGTCATAATTTTGTGCCGAAGCGATTCCAGAATATGCCGATCTTCCACCCATTGTTACTAAGTTATCCCTAGTGATTTTATTCATAAGAGGCAATGACAGACTTAGTGTGCGGGCATATACACCACAGTCTACAACTCTGCAATTCAGAAATTCCGTGGATGCACGCTTCTGAAGAAGATCGGGAGAACGAAACGGTCTAGCCCCCAATAACCGGCAACACGCCATGCGAGAATTAGAAACACGCTTAAAACAAACATGATTGGGTTTATGGAAACCGTTCCGGCCAACATGAAATTCAAGTTCATAAATGCACCAAAGAATGTTGCGATGCCTACAAAAATGCCTGCGATAATCGCGACGCCGACTAACACTTCGCCGAACGCGATAAGGTTTGACCATAGCGCCGGATGGGTTAGAACCGCATTTTGGAGGAACGATGCGTACCAGCCCTGCACATCCGGATGAGCGCCGGCTGTTTTCGTGAGCGCGTTGTTTACAAAGCCCGTAATCGCCGCGCCGGAAGAATCTCCAACCCATGCGGGGTTATAAATCTTGTCCCATCCCGCCATGAACCACTCGTACCCGAGATATACGCGCACGACAAACCACAAGAGCGCGCTCTTTTTACTTGAGTAAAGAAAGTGAGATATTGATGATTCTTCTGTGAAATATTGCGCCATAAAAATGAGCACCACTGTTACATTGATTATCCACCCAAATGGAGCATATGCACACATTGGGTGTGCATAACAAAGTGTATAAAAAATTCAGCTCCGCATGATGATATGTCTGCGGAGCTGGAAGAATTGTCGTTAACTCAGCGTGGATCGGGATAAAAATCATTTCCGAGCCACGTTTCCACCTGCCATCCTTCCTGCGTGCGCTTTTTAAGATATTGCGGTTGCAGATGTACTTTCCCACCGCCACCCGTTGTATATAGGATGAGATGCGGATGAGCTGGCCCATCGAGATCAGCTTCAAGGAACTTCATAAGGTCAAGCGCTTTTTCAACGGGCACACGAAAATGCTCTGTCCCTGGAGTTACGATGCTTTGAATGAGGTAGTAGGGCCTCACCCTCATCAAAAGTAATTTCCAGAACAGTTCTTTGAGGATCTCCCGATCGTCATTAACACCTTGCAGGAGCGGAGTATGCGAAGTGAGCATATATCCATGTTCCGCCAGCGTGTCGCACGCTCGCTTGGCCTCATCGCAAAGCTCTCCTGGATGGGTAAAGTGAATTTGAAACACGACGGGTTGGCATTTTTTCAGTGCCTGCGCCAACGTAGTCGTAATGCGTTGCGGCAACACGGCAGGATACTTGGTATCAATTCGCAACAACTCAACCCCCTCAATCGCCCGAAATGCTGAGAGAATTCTTACAAGAGTATCGTCCCCGAGCGACAGCGGGTCACCTCCCGTCAATATGACATCCCGGATCCGGCGAGACGGATTGTCTCTGTTCCAATCCCGTACATAGGCAACTGCGTTCTCAACACCTGTGCGTGTTTGTGCTTCAAGCTCGTGATGTTCGGCAACGTCGTGTTGCCTGAAACAAAACTGACACGCGACTGCGCACATCGTTGAAACACGCACCACCACACGGTTGTCGTACAATCGGCTAATGTTCGGCGGCAGATTTGTGTACGCAGTTTTGCGTCGTTCCTCCGTACCCATGCCTTCACGGACGAAAGTCACTGGCACAATGATATTCGTGCGCTCGGCGGTTGGCAGAACGAAACGGAGAATTTGCCGCCGCCATTCGGTGTAGCCCGCGACCTCAAGACGGTGCAGTTGCACCGCGAGATGAGGTGTGATGTTAATTGCCCACACCTCGGCCAAATCTGACATAATCTCCCAATTAATGCCATCATCGCCGAGCATTTCGCGAAGTATTCCCAGCTTATTTTCTTTGCTCCTGTCTCCAGGGTATATTGCAATAGAGTTGGATTTTTGCCACCTCCAATCATGCCAGTCGCCACGGGCGACATTATCAAAGCCACCTATCGTAAACATATTACCTCCTTGTCAAAGGTCATTGGGGTATTGCGGCTACTATTATCAAACATGTTAAAATCCTTGCAAATTAACATCTTTTATGTTATCATTGCCAGATGCCTGAGAACATAAGGAAAACGCTCAATCGCATAGGCCTAAAAGACCCTGAAATCAGGGTTTATTTGATTTGTTTGGAAAACAAGCAGGGGCTTTTTGTGGCTGAAATCGCGAGAGAAACGAGCATCAAAAGAAGCACGGTGAATCTCATTCTGGATAGGTTGAGCGAGAAAGGGTTCGTTACATATCACTTGGACGGAAACAGAAAACTTTTCTCTGCAGAATCTCCGGAAGCACTCCTTTTTAATTTGGAGGAATCCTTGACTGACCTGCGCGGCCTTATTCCCCTCTTGCGTATCACAAGCGGGGCGGACAAAAAAACAAAGATACGATTTTTTGAAGGGAAAGACAGCATAGAGAAAATCTATCACGACATTTTATTGACAATGAAAATAAATCGGGACCCGCAAAAAGAAATTCTGGAGATATCCTCGGGAGAGGGTACTTTTGAGATTATGCCGGAACACCGGAAACAATTTATAAACAAAAGAATTAAAGAGAGACTCCCCATTCGGTGGCTTGCCCCGGATGAGCCCATTTCAAGAAAGCTTGACGAAACATCGGTGAAAGAGTTCCGAAAAATCAAATTCTTTGATAGCAAGAAATATAAGTTCAATGTTGAGATTGGAATATACGCAAACAAAATATCTCTCGTAAGTTTAAGCAAGGAACACGGAGGGGTGATTATTGAAAATAAAAGTCTTGCGGAATCCTTCCGCTCGCTCTTCAACTTATTGTGGGATTCCATTAAATGAAGTTCCCGCGAGGTTTACTTTGCCCCCGTTCCATGCCGCCGAGATAATAGTGCGATATATCGCCCTATCCTTTTTTAGCAATCGTGGCTTGATTATTTAGAGTTCCAACCGATAAACATTGGTATCGCGCTTTTTGAACCCGAGTTTTTGATACATAGCTATCGCAAATGCGCGGGAAGGATTGCTTGTGAATTCAACTCTCTCTGCGTGATGTATACGCGCGCGTTCTACGATCTTATTCATGAGGGCCTTCCCAAGACCCTGTCCACGATATTTCTCATCAACAACGATGTCTTCCACATTGCTTGATGTAACGTACATCTTATGCAAAACGATAAGGGTTGCTATTCCCACAACGCGCGCGCCGTCCCGTGCTACCCAAATTTCTATATCTGGACGACTAAGCATCTTTTTTAGACTCGCAGGTGTTGCGGTTCCAATCCGCGTAGAGAGCTGCTTTAGCAGGTGGCGTATATCAGCAAGCACTGAAGCATCCGCCTTTTTTAATTGAACGATTTTAGTCATATAGATGTTCCTGCATACTACCCCATCGGCAAATCGGATACAATTGAGCCCATGCGAAACAAAACGGCCGTTGCTATGCTCATTCTAGGAATTGGGCTTGGTATTCTGATTAATCGGGCAGGGCCAAAAAGCGTTCAACAGTCGGTCGCCGAATCTCAATCAGCAATTGTTTCAGAGAGCGTGCCCAAAATTAGTCCAGCATCGTCATTGAAAGATTCTGGAATATACTACCCCGTCGTCAAAGTGGTGGACGGCGACACAATTGCAGTAGAAATGAATGGAAAAAGTGAAACTATACGCCTAATCGGATTGGATACGCCGGAGACGGTTGATCCGCGCAAGCCCGTGCAATGCTTCGGCGAAGAGGCGAGCAAAAAGGCAAAAGAAATCCTAACCGGAAAAAGAGTACGGCTTGAGATGGATGCTTCGCAGGGCAAGCTTGATAAGTACGGCAGACTGCTCGCATACATTTTTCTTGAAGATGGCACGTTCTTCAATCAACTTATGATTTCGGAAGGATACGGACACGAGTACACTTATAACCTGCCGTACAAATATCAAAAAGAGTTCAAGGAAGCTGAAAAAACCGCTCGCGAAGAGAAGAAGGGGTTATGGGCTAAAACAATCGCTAGCGATTGTTCGCCCGAACCTGCTTCACAAAATGAAGCAGGTTTTAGGGCTCCCGGCTCCTACGAATGCACGCGTAACGCCTACAATTGTTCCAGTTTTAAAACACAGGCCGAAGCGCAATATGTATTTGAACTCTGTGGTGGCGACAAAAATGATGTCCACAAATTGGACCGCGACGGCGATGGAAAAGTATGCGAGAGTCTTCCCTAGCGGCATATGACGCTATCTTTCCCGGCCGGACGTGCTAGCGTCATATGGTTGTGAGAATTAGTTCTATGCTATTGAATCATAACGGATGACTCGTTTTTTATTTATTTCGTGGTATATTTGCCGCTAACAAATGGGATTTACAAAATACACTTCTCAAAAGGAAAAGGAGCGCGTCCGCATGAACGAGGGCATCCGCGCGCGCGAGGTGCGCGTCTTGGGGCCTGCGGGCGAGAATTTCGGCATACTGCCAATTAAAGACGCGCTTATTAAGGCGGCGGAATCCGGACTAGACCTAATTGAGGTTTCGCCAAATGCCAATCCGCCCGTCGCTAAAATTACCGATTACGGCAAATTCAAGTACGAACAAAAGAAAAAAGAGAAAGACGTGAAAGCAAAAGCGCACGTAACGGAAACAAAAGTGACGCAAGTGAAAATAGGCACCTCGGAACGCGACATGCACATCAAGGCGTCAAAAGTTGCCGCATGGCTTCGCGAGGGACATCGCGCAAAAATTGACCTCTTTCTGTGGGGCAGATACAAATACATGGAGTTCAACTTCCTCAAGGAGCGATTGGAGAGATTTCTTGCAATAATCCCAGAATCGTATAAAATCGCCGACGAGATCAGGAAAGGCCCGAAGGGCCTTTCCGTGGTCATAGAACCCGACAAAACCGGAGGTTATGCGGCAAAAGCCAAGGAAGCGAGGCCGGCAGTTGCGCAAAGTACCGCGCCAACCGGAATTACCAAAGGAGGCGGGGCAATGCAAGAAATTCAATATGAAGACCAATAAATCATTCTTAAAACGCCTGCGGGTTACGCGCAAAGGTAAAATTATCGCGCGTAATCCGGGGCACAATCACTTCAACGCCAAGCGTAGCGGGTCTGAAAAGATGCACAAAAATCGCGCTAGCTCTCTGGAAATGACGGCTCAAAATAGAAGCCGGTATTTAGCAAAATAAGGAACGTAGCGACTATATTTTGCTTAACCCTGTTAAATCCCGCTTGCAGCGGGACGGCTTGAAATAAGAGAATGAATCAAGTATAGTGGCACACGTTGAGTTAAAAAGCATCTAGCGACTACACCGGGTTCATTCAAGCCGTATTTAACAGGGTGTAAGATTTACTAAGCTCGCTTCGCTCACTAACTAAATCTAAGATATGTCACGCGTAAAAAGAGGGGTAACAAAACTGAAGAGGCGCCGAAACATCCTTTCTCAAGTTAAGGGATACCGTTTCGGTCGCGGAACAAAAGAGCGTGTCGCGAAAGAAGCAATATCGCACGCCGGAGTCTATGCATTCAGGCACCGCAGGGCAAAGAAGCGCGACTTCAGAAATTTGTGGGCTCTTCGCATCAACGCCGCAAGCCGCACAGTGGGATTTACATATTCAAAACTAATAGGCGCGCTCAAGAAGAAAAAGGTCGCGCTTGACCGCAAATCGCTTTCCGCTCTAGCAAAGGACCATCCGGAGGTTTTTGAGCGCCTCGCCCAGCAACTAGAAAAGTAAGGTGCGTAATGAGTTTTCAGATTCTTGCACCCTGTATTCTGTATTTATACAAGATACACGATACTCCATACACGATACTCGTTCTTCAAAGCACCACATCATCCCCCTTCCCCGTGCCCCCGAATCCGTCGTGATTGTTGTAAACCAAGCTTGTCTCTTCCTTTTCTTCCAGCACCATTTCAATAAGCTGCTCAACCAATGCTTTCGGGTCCGATTCAAATATCAGCTTATTATTCGGGCGATGGGCCGAATCAATGAAATTCTTCAGAAGCTCGTCGGTGTCCCAAGAGCCCTCCAAAATTCCCAAGGGGCGGCGGTCTTCAAAAGCGACTGCGAACTCATTTAGCGTACCTATGCGGCCGCAACCGATAATTACGGCGTCGGACGAGCGTATGAGAAGCAAGTCCCTCCCCGCGTAGCCGAATCCCGTGTTGATTATGACATCCATATATTCAAGAGGTAGCTTGTATGTTTCAACATGCTCGCGTTCGGTTGAAGCCGGGGAAAAACCTATTGAAAAACCGCTTTCGTCTTTCGCCCCCATGGCCGCGTAAAGCGGGAAGCCGGTGGTGGCGCCCGTGGTAATTATGGCGCCGTGCCTCGCAATCTCGCGTCCGACTTCTCTCGCCTTTTCCAGCGAATCAAGGCCGCAGTGCCCCATTTCTGCCGCGCCTGATACGCAAATCTTCACCACTCCATAACCGGAAGGCAGGCGGCAAAGAGTGGTCGGAACGGCGACGTGTTTCGGATTTATAAATTTATTGCGGGCCATAATTAGAGGGAGTATAACATGTGTTGCGCGCGCATCACCACTCAATTTCAAAAGATTTTCCTTTATCGGGCACAATCGCCTCCACATTCAGGAAATCCTGCACGCGCTGTGCCAGAAACAAAGATGATTTCGGCTCTCCCATTGTCACAAATACTTTCTCAAGCGAATCTCCGGCACTCTCGGCAAAATCCAGAAGCCCATCTCTGTCTTTGTGCCCCGAATAGCCGGTGATTGTTTCTATGCGGGCGCGCACTGTTACGTGTTCACCGT
>Ga0209542_10011822_pt1 | contig 15399 bp, 10 predicted proteins | sample RifCSPhighO2_01_FD_184028 | JGI IMG/M metagenome (GOLD analysis project Ga0209542, IMG submission 184028) | Soil microbial communities from Rifle, Colorado - Rifle CSP2_plank highO2_0.1 (SPAdes) (version 2) | ecosystem: Environmental > Terrestrial > Deep subsurface > Rock core/Sediment ... | reverse complement strand
ACCGACGGTGCACATCACCGGCGGCCAGCGCATTGATTTTCTCGGCGTGGAAAAGGAAACCCTGCCGCGCATCTGGGGCGATCTGGCGCAGGCCGGTTTCGTCTCCGGCCACGCCTACGGCAAGGCGATCCGCACGGTCAAGACCTGTGTCGGCAGCCAGTGGTGCCGTTTCGGCACCCAGGACTCGACCGCCCTGGGCATCCATCTGGAAAAGATGGCCTGGGGTTCATGGACACCGCACAAGTTCAAGCTCGGCGTGTCCGGCTGCCCGCGCAACTGCGCCGAGGCGACCATCAAGGACTTCGGCGTGGTATGCGTGGACTCCGGCTACGAGCTGCACGTCGGCGGCAACGGCGGCGTCAAGGTGCGTGTCACCGATTTCCTGTGCCGCGTGAAGACCCCGGAGGAGGCGCTCGAATACTGCGCCGCGTTCCTGCAGCTCTACCGCGAGGAGGCGCATTACCTGGAGCGCACCGCGCCGTGGATCGAACGCGTCGGCCTGGCCTACGTCAAGCAGCGCGTCGTCGAGAACGAGGCCGGCCGCAAGGAACTGGCCGACCGCTTCCACTATTCGCAGAAATTTTCCCAGGACGATCCGTGGACGGCGCGCGCCCAGGGCGCGGAGCGGCACGAGTTCATCCCGCTCAAGCGGGTGGGATAGTCGTATCGGGGAATCAATTTGAGGAAGCTATGCAGACGTTAGCGAAACAGAAAATGAATGAATGGATCGAGGTCGGCACGCTCGATGACATCCCGCGCCTCGGCGCGCGCGTGGTGCAGACGCCGGATGGCGACATCGCCGTGTTCCGCACCGCCGACGACCAGGTGTTCGCGCTGCGTGACCGCTGCCCGCACAAGGGCGGGCCGCTGTCGCAGGGCATCGTGCACGGCACGCGCGTTGCCTGCCCGATGCATGACTGGAAGGTGCATCTCGACACCGGCCTGGCGGTGGCGCCGGACGAGGGCTGCGCGGCGCGCTTCCCGGTGCGCGTCGAGGGCGGGACGATATTCCTGTCGCTCGTGGCCGACGAAGGGTGCCCGAACAAATGAAAGTGTAGGTTGATGGGGTGAGCGAAGCGAACCCCAACGAGCGGCGGATTTTGTTGGGCTTCGCCGTGCTCAGCCCAACCTACATTAAGGTTCTTCGAGGACGCATCAACAAATTTATGCTTTTCGGACGCAAACGAAAAAACCCGATCAAGATCGTCGACAAGGGCGTGGTCGAGTGGAAGTACACCACCTGCGGCTACTGCTCGACCGGCTGCTCGATCGAGGTCGGGCTGAATCACGAAGGCAAGGCGGTCGCGTCACGCGGCGCGGCCGACGCCGACGTGAACCGCGGCAAGCTTTGCCTCAAGGGCATCTTCGAACACGAGCTGTTCTATTCCGCCAACCGCGGGCGCGTGCCGCTCCTGCGCAACCGCTACTACGAGCCTTTCCAGGAGACGAGCTGGGACACGGCGCTCGACAGGACCGCCGCCGAGATCGAGCGCATCCAGGCGACTTACGGCCGCGACGCCTTCGCCATCGTCTCCACCGGCCAGATCATGACCGAGGAGTTCTACACCCTCGGCAAGCTGGCGCGCGGCGTGCTCGGCACCAACAACTACGACAGCAACACCACGCTGTGCATGTCCTCGGCGGTGTCCGGCTACAAGCGCTCGTTCGGCAGCGACGGCCCGCCCGGCTGCTACGACGACTTCGAGCACACCGAATGCCTGCTGGCGATCGGCAGCAATCTCCCCGAGCAGCACCCGGTGATCTTCTGGCGGCTGCGCGAGGTGCTGGAGAAGCGCAAGTTCCCGGTGATCGTGGTCGATCCGCGCGTCACCATGTTCGCGCAGATGGCCGACATGCACCTGCCAGTCACGCCCGGCACCGATCTGGTGCTGCTCAACAGCCTGGCGCACGTGATCCTGAAGGAGGGCCTGCACGACCAAGCCTACATCGACGCGCACACCGACGGCTACGCGGAGTTTAAGACGCTGGTCGAACAGTACGACCCGGTCTCGGCGTCGAAGATCTGCGGCATCGACGAAGACACCATCCGCCACGTCGCGCGCTTGTACGCCAGGGCCGGCGCCGCCATGACCATCTGGACCATGGGCATCAATCAGTCCACGCACGGCTCGGACGGCGTGGTGGCGATCAACAACCTCAATCTCGTCACCGGCAACATCGGCAAGCCGGGCGGTACCTCGCTGTCCATCACCGGCCAGTGCAATGCCATGGGCACGCGCGAGTGGTCGTCGTGTTCCGGGCTACCCGGTTACCGGGCGCTGGAGAAGGACAAGGACCGCGAAGAGATTGCGCGCTACTGGGGCATTGACCCGGAATTTTTTCCGAAGAAGCGCGGCCTGTTCCAGACCGACATCTTCCCGGCGATTGAGACCGGGCAGATCAAGGGGCTGTGGCTCATCGCCACCAACCCCATGACCTCCATGACCAACACCGCGCGCATCCGCAAGACGCTCGAAAAGCTTGAGTTCCTGGTAGTGCAGGACGCGTATGCGGATGTCGAGAGCAACGAATACGCGCATGTCTATCTTCCGGCCGCGATCTGGGCCGAGAAGGAAGGCTGCTTCACCAACACCGAGCGGCGCGTGAATTTGATCCGCAACGTGGTGCCGCCGTATGCCGAGTCCAAACCCGATCTGTGGATTTTCAACGAGGTCGCGAAGCGTTTCGAGCAGGGCCGCCGGATCAAATTCCCGGAGACCGCCGAGGGCGTGTTCCAGGAGCTGCGCGAGCTGTCCAAGGGCCGCATGCTCGATTACTCCGGCATGACCTACGAGAAGATCGAGGAACAGCGCGGCATCCAGTGGCCGTGCACGGATGGCGATGCGACCGGCGCACCGCGTCTCTACACCGACGGCAAGTTCCAGCACCCGGACGGAAGAGCGAAGCTCGTCCCGCTGCCGTTCGTGGATAACAACGAACGCCCGGACGAGGAATATCCGTTCTGGCTCAACAGCGGGCGGGTGGTGGAGCATTTCCACACGCGTACCCGCACCGGCAAGATCGGCAACCTCAACAAGTTCAGTCCGACGCCGTACATGGAGATGAATCCGGATGCGGCCGCACGGCTCGGCATCGAACACGGCAGCTACGCACGTCTCACCTCGCGGCGCGGCGACGGCGTGGTGCTGGTACAGCTTACCCAGCGCGTGCCGCCCAACATGGCGTTCATCCCGTTTCATTTTCACGAGTGCGTGAACCGGCTCACGCTTGGCCTGCTCGATCCGCATTCGCGCCAGCCGGCATTCAAGCAGTGCGCGGTGCGCATCGAACCGGCCTCGGATCAGCAGGCAGCCGCGGTGCGTAATGTGGCGGCGCGGAGTTACTGATCCCGATAATGAAGACCTACTTCGTTCGTCCTGTCATATGAATAATCCTGAGACTGTGAAAGTCACGCATCCGGTGCTGAACTGCTACGGCCAGATGATCGAGGCGGTGCCGGAAGGCGATGTGCTGCGCGGTCAGACGCTTGCCATCAACGGCAACCTGGCGATCAGCGAGAACCCGAACCGCTACAAGCAGCACGGCTTCTATTTCAACGCCGACCACTGCATTGCCTGTCACGCCTGCGAGTCGGCGTGCAGCGAGAAAAACGAATTGCCGGCGCATCTGGCGTTCCGCTCCGTCGGCTACGTGGAAGGCGGCACCTGGCCGGATTACCATCGCCTCAATCTCTCGATGGCCTGCAACCATTGCGACGACCCGGTGTGTCTCAAAGGTTGCCCGACGCGCGCCTACACCAAGTTCGCCGAGTACGGCGCAGTGCTGCAAGACCCGGACATCTGCTTCGGCTGCGGCTACTGCACCTGGGTGTGCCCGTACAACGCGCCGCAGCTCGATCCGGTAAAGGGCCATGTGGAGAAGTGCAACATGTGCGTGGACCGGCTGGAACAGGGCTTGAAGCCGGCGTGCGCCGCCGCCTGCCTGGCCGGTGCGCTCGACTTCGGCGTCATCGAAACCACACCCATCAATCGCACGCAGTTGCTGACGCAGATCCCCGGATTTCCGGATCCGGAAATCACCCATCCTAATATCCGCTTCCAGCAGACCAAAACCCTGCCGCGCGAAATGACACGCCCGGATTCCATGCCGCTGCGCTATTTAAGAGACGAGCAGGGTACGGGCGAGTTCCGCACGCGTGTGCGCGAGGCCAACATGGCGCGCGCCTGGAACCTGAAGAAACTACGCTCGCGCGAAGACCCGCTGGTGGTGTTCACGCTGGTCTCGCAAGGCGTGGTCGGCGCCTTCCTCGCGTTATTCCTCGGGCCGCTGTTCGGGCTGGATGTTCTTGCCCCGCAGCGCTTCCCGCTGGCGCACGCGCTTATTCTGTTTGCGTTGTTTGGGTTGCAGACCTTTGCGCTGGCGCTGTCCACCCTGCATCTCGGCAAACCGCAGCGCTTCTACCGGGCGTTCTACAATCTGCGCTACTCGCCGGTATCGCGCGAGATCGCCGGCATGGCGGTGTTTTTCGCAACCTTTGGCGCTTACACGCTGCTCGCGGTCTTCCCGGCGCTCGTCACCTGGCTGCTGCCTGCGGCCGTGGTGGAGACAATGCGCATGGGCTTCGGCTGGGCGGCGGTGCTCGCCGGTCCGGCGATGCTCTATTTCATGCAACGCATCTACCGCATCCCGGCGCGGCCGTTCTGGAATCACTGGTGGGTAGCGACCAGCTTCTACGGCAGCACGCTGACGCTGGGCGCGTTCACCATCGGACTGGTCTACGCCGCACTGCTGGTGGTGCAAGGTACTTCGTACGCGGAGCTGATGACGGCGCTTTCAATTCCTGCCGTCGCCGGTCTGGTGCTGGAAGGCATGGGGCTCGTCTTCCACGCGCGCGCCATGCAGCGCCAGAATAGCGAAGGTGCGGCCAGCCATTACGAACAACGCACCACCTTCGGCAAGATCTACTGGCTGCGCAACGGCCTGCTCGCCGCCAGCGCGTTAACGGTCATCGAGTTCGCGCTCTCGGGCTTAAGCGGCTGGGCCGGGCTCGCCGGCTGGGTCGTGGCTACGCTGCTGGCGTTCGGCGCGGCAATCATCGGCCGCGCGCTGTTCTACGTGTTGGTCATCCCGACCACCATGCCGGGTGCGTTCTTCTGGCGCAACCGCGGCTTTCAGGAACACGCTCGCGAAACCGGCCTGGCACGCTTGCCGCAGGTCGGCGTCGCGCTCGACGCCCACTAGCAAAAACGGTTTCATTGCTGACGCCGAGGCGCGCGAACGCGCCGATGACGCGCTCGATCTCGGCGAAACTGAGCCAGTCGTCCGGTTCATCGAAACCGGTGAAGCCCTTGGGCAGGCAATAGGAGCAGCGCAGGTTGCAACGGTCCGTCACCGAGAGGCGGACGTACTCGATGCGCCGGCCAAAGGGATCAATCAGTGTCTGCGGCGTGACTAGGCGTTCTTTTCCTGAAAATACGTCTCAAGGAAACTCCTTGCCCCAAGAGGCGCACGGAATCCGCGGACTAGCTCGATTTTCCCGCCACCGCCGCCCTTGACTGCATCTCGTCGAACTCGGCCCCGGAGATCAACCGATGAGCAAGGGAGAAGATTACATTGTCCTCGCGAAAAACATGAAGGCGCAGCAACTCGACCAGGTTCTTGCCCTGTTCGAGCGCTGCGTCCAGCACGACCATGCCTGATCTCTCGTCCGGAAGACGAAAAACGAGTCCCAGGAAATTCACCACCACCGCGGCAAGCTGCATGGCCTTGGCGTGCTCATCCTCCATCACCTCGGTCGCCGTTGCAGGAACACTTCCACTGCCATGTTCTCCGCTCGCAATCAGCCGCTCGCGCAGCAGGGGGAACAGGGTCGCCTCTTCGCGCCGGCTGTGAGGGGTGAACTCTTGATCCAAATAATGGAAAAAATGCCTCAGCTTGGCGTCGGCCTCCTTGGTGTATCCGTTTTTTTGAATCGAAAGGATCGCCGCCTCAAAGGCGTTCAACTCCTCCATGAAGGGAACATGTTCATCCCTGAATTGCCTCAGAAACGGATGCAACGCCTCCGCAGGCACCGGCTCGATGCTCGAAGGCGCGTAGGCATCCGGCGGATCCATGGGAGACAACCCCTGGCCGCCGTCCAAGCCCCTCTCCGCTTGCTTCCTTAGCGGGTCGATCCGATGTAGTTTGTGTACGTCCATGACGGTCAGTTGTTCTTCGGACGGGTTTCGGTCCATGCCGTCGCCGGGTCACGGATCAGCCTGCGGTCCCAGTACCATATCACTTGTTGATAGCTTCGCCATGTGTAGTGAAACGGCGCTACCAGGAAGTGCACCAAGCGGGTGAAGGGAAAAATCCCGATGATGATGAAGGCCCCGACGATATGGGTCTTGATCACCGCAGGCAGGGCGCTGATCGCGTCGATTTGCGGACTCAACTTCAGGATCGACCACAGATACGGCGACATATCCGATGCGAACCAGTAGTATCCCCAGCGGTACCCCAGGGCAATCCAGAGCCCGAAGATAATCTGCGTGAGCAGCAGAAGTTCGATGACGATGTCCATCCGGGTGGTCACCACCCGGATGCGCGGATGCGAGACCCGCCGGATGATGAGCCCGGAAAATCCGATCAAGACGGCGAGGCCGAAGGTGAAGATCACTATCTCGTCCGCGATCAGGCGCGCCGCGCTGCTGTGCCACGCCAGGGTCGCTCCCGGGAACAGGAAGGCGATCAGATGTCCAAGGAACACTATCAATATTCCCCAGTGAAACAGCACCGCGAATATGTAAATACCGCCCCCTTCGAGGAACTGGGAGGACAAGGACGAGTATTTGAACCCGTTCGTCCGGTACCGATAAATGGATCCGACAAGAAAGACCGCGAAGGCGACATAGGGCAATGCGATAAACAAGAAATTGTTGAGTAAATTCATTTCTGATTCTCCTCGCGCTCAGGCGTCACAGCCGCTGTTGACCGGGTTTGCGTCCCGCTCGATGTCCATTTCCTTCTCGACCAGTCGCAGGAAATCCATTGTCTGCGGCCGGTTGCTCCAATCCGATAATTTGGTCATCGTCTCGGTCACCGGAAAATCCCGCGCCAGCACCTTCAGCACGGCCTCGAGCGCCAGGCGATAAATGGTCGAATCGCATCCGCCGGCGGGATCGATGAGGGTCTTGTAATGTTTCTGATAGCTCGCGTTTTTCTTCGCTATCCTCTCCGGGTCAAACTCCCGGATCATCAGCATCAGCGCCGGAACCAGGATCTGTTCGACCAATTCCTCCAGCAGGTCCTGATCCTTCAGTTTCGGAATCAGTCGAAGCACGTTCGGCAAATGATCGGCCAGTTCGCCCCCGCAGTCGTTGTCCGCCTCGTTGTGCTCTCTATTCAGATTGGACAACAATGCGCCGCGCTTGTAGTCGTCCCCGAACAGGACATAGCCGGTGCCCAGGGTCGTCACGGCCTGCACGTCAAACGTGCGCGTGTGAAGCTCCTGCAGGTCGAGTGTCCTTTGCGGAAGCGCGTCGAGAAAAAGTTCCACCTCGTCCGCGGCATCGGGATAGTTTTTGCGCAAAAAGTCCAGCAACACCTGTCCCCGTGCGGCGAATCCCGGGCCTGGGAAATCCATCAACTCGGCCATATTGGAATAATGTGCGTAATTCATCTTGACTCACAGCCCCCTTTGCGCCGTCCCTTCCTTGAAGCCGAAACCGACGTTGCCTTTTCTGTCACCGGTGAATTCCAGCATCTCGATTGCATGCTCGCGATGGGCCGCCGGAATCACGAAGCGGTCATCGAACTTGGCCAGTGACGTGAGTTGGTAAATGGCGTCGGCCATCTCGGGCGTGTAGCCCGCGGCCTTCAGCGCATCGTTCGCCTTTTGCTCCGAAAGGTCACCGACCGTCTTCCAGCGGCGATAGATTCTGATGGCCCACAGCCTCTTCAGCCGATCCTTGACCTTGCCCTCGTCTCCCGCGCTAAACAGATTCGCCAGGTATTTCAGCGGAAAGCGCGCCTTATCGATGGCCCCCCAAAGCTCGTCGGTGCTGGTGTCGTAGAGCCAGTTGTCATCCCAAATCTTGGCGATGGATCCAAACTTTGCCGCCTGCTCGCTATTGCTGACTTCCTTGACCGTGGCCATCACCGGCAGGAGCGGCGGCACATAGAACAGCATGGGCAGGGTTCTGAATTCCGCATGCAGCGGCAGGGCCAGCCCCCACTCTTTCACAAACTTGTAGGCGGGCGAATTCTGCGCCGCATGTATCGTCGAATCGGCGATTCCGTTCGCTTTCGCGGACGCGATGACCTCTGGGTCGAACGGATCCATGAGCATGCTCATGTGATGCTCGATCAGGTCCTTTTCCGGAACCGATGCCACCTCGTGAATGCGGTCGGCATCGTACAGGATCACCCCGAGGTAGCGAATGCGGCCGACGCAGGAGTGCATGCAGGCCGGAGCAAGGCCTGCCTCGATGCGCGGATAACAAAGGATGCACTTTTCGGATTTTCCGGTGTGCCAGTTATAATAGGACTTCTTATACGGACAAGCCGTGACGCACATTCTCCAGGCGCGACAGACCTCCTGGTTGATGAGAACCACGCCGTCCTCGCCCCGCTTGTAGATCGCGCCCGACGGGCAGGAGGCGACACAAGCCGGATTCAGGCAGTGGTTGCAGATCCGCGGCAGGTAGAAAAACGCCATCCGTTCCAACTGGAACATGGCTTCCCGCTCGGCGGCCGACAGGTTCTTCAAATTAGGATCGTTGCGGGCGTAATCCGGAGTTCCGCTCAGATCGTCGTCCCAGTTCGGCCCCATCTTGATATCGATGGGTTTTCCCGTGATCAGCGAAACAGGCCGTGCCGTCGGCTGGTCATCCCCCGGGGGCGCCTCGATCAAATCGAGATAATTGTAGGTAAAGGGCTCGTAATAGTCGTCGATCACCGGCATGTTGGGGTTGTGAAAGATATTCAACAACCCTTTCTGCTTGCCAGCGCCCGTGAGTGAAATCGCACCCCCGACGTTCTCCCAGCCGCCTTTATAGATGCTCTGGTCTTCCCACTTCGTCGGATAACCGGTGCCGGGTTTGGTTTCCACATTGTTCCACCACATGTACTCCGCGCCCTTGCGGTCGGTCCAAATATTCTTGCAGGCAACCGAACAAGTGTGGCAGCCGATGCACTTGTCCAGGTGAAACACCATCGAAATCTGTGAACGAATATCCATTTGTTTTCCTCGCCGTCACCGTGTACTCAGAATACGACCTTGTCCATTCTCTTGACCGTTACGTGCGTATCCCGGTTTGGAGCAATGGGTCCCCAGTAGTTGAAGTGATACGAGAACTGCCCATACCCGCCGGACAGGAAGTTCGGCTTCAGATGGATCCGGGTGAAGCTGTTATGCCCGCCGGCCCTCTTGTTGCCCCTCACCTGCGATTTGGGAATGCCCACCGTGCGCTCCGGCACGTGATATACGATGCACACTCCCGGCGGAATTCTGGAGCTGACACACGCCCTGGTGCAATAGACCCCATGATCGTTGTAGACCTCGACCCAGTCGTTGTCCTTGATGCCCAGGTCCTCCGCGTCCTTCTCGCTCATCCAGCAAGGCTCGCAACCGCGGGAGAGCGTCAGCATGCGGTGGTTTTCCATGTAGGTCGAATGGATGTGCCACTTGCCATGAGGCGTCAGGCAGTTCAACACCTTCGCCTTTCCCTCCTTCAGCGTTTCCTTCAGGTCCCCGTAAAGCTCGGGCTTCGGTGACGGCTTGTAAGTCGGCAGGTGCTCGCCATAAGCGATATACATGTCGTGATCGAGGTAGAAATGCTGGCGTCCCGTGAGCGTCCGCCACGGAATGAGCCGGTCCACGTTGTAGGTGTAGGGAGCGTACGCCCTGCCGTCGTTCATGAGTCCGGACCACAGCGGCGAAGTGTTGTACCTGCGCGGCTGGGCCTGAAGATCCGCGTAGTTGATCCGCACATCCTTGCTGCCTTCGCCCAGATCGGCCAGCTTGAGACCGGTCTTTTTTTCCATGTTCTGGTAGGCGCGTACCGTGAGCGCACCGTTCGTCAGCGTGGACAGATGCAGGATGGCGTTGAGGGCCGATATGTCCTCTTTCAACGATGGATAGACTTTCCCGTCCATCTTCTCGACCGGGAAATGGTTGGAGGCGATCATTTCGTCGTACTCTTCCGCGCACAGGTAATGGTTGCCGTGCGCGCCCAGTCCCTGGGTTTTCACGTTCTCGCCCAGCGTGATGAACTTCTCGTAGAGCTTGGTGTAATCGCGACGCACCACGGTGAGCTTGTGCATGGACTTCCCGAGGATCGGCTCGCATTCGCCCTTGTACCAGTCCTTCACGCGCGGTTGGGTGATCTCGTCCGCCGAATCGTGCGCCAGCGGCGATGCCACGATGTCGATTTGAGGCTCGGGCAGGTACTTCTTGGCCGCCTCGCTCGTTACCCTCGCCAGTTCCTTGAAAATGTCCCAGTCCGTCTTCGATTCCCAGACCGGCGCGATCGCGGCCGACAGCGGATGAATGAACGAATGCAGGTCGGTGCTGTTCAAATCCGCCTTCTCGTACCAGGACGCCGCAGGCAGAACGATGTCCGAATAGAGCGCCGACGAATCCATCCGAAAGTTCAGGTCCACCACGAGATCCATTTTCCCTTTCGGCGCGATCTCATGCCACTTCACTTCCTTCGGGTGCTCGTCGGAATCCTTCGCGATGGCGTTGGAGTGCGTGCCGAGATAGTGTTTGAGGGCGTATTCATGGCCCTTCATGCTGCCCATGATGGCGTTCCCGCGCCAGATGTACCAAACCCTCGGATGGTTTTGTTCCGCCTCCGGATCCCCGACCGAGTATTCCAGTTGCTTCGATTTCAGCTTTTCGAGCACGTGCTTCGCGATGCCCGCGTCATCCTTCGCGCCTTGGGCGACGGCCTCCCGGCCGAGCTCGAGCGTGTTCTGCTTGAACTGCGGATAAAACGGCATCCAGCCGTTGCGCACAGCCATGAAGATGGTGTCGGCCGTGTGCTTGCCGGTCATCTCGTTCTTCGGAACCGTGTTGTATACGGAGTACTGCCCGTCATAACGGTACTGGCAGCTGTTGATGTAATGCCACAGCGGCGTCTGCTGAAGCCGAACGGCTCCGTGCCAGTCCCTGGCGAAGGCCAGCGTGCTCCAGGAGTCCTGCGGCGCCAGCTTCTCCTGTCCCACGTAGTGGTTCAGGCCGCCGCCGTTCTTGCCGACGCAGCCCGAAAGCATGAGCGCCATCGCGCCCGCGCGGTACATCAGATTGGCGTGGTACCAGTGGTTGATGCCCGCGCCGATGATGATCATGCACTTGCCTTCGGTCACGGCCGCCGTGTTGGCCCATTCCCTGGCGAATTGAAGCACGGTCTTGGAATCCACCCCGGTCAAGATTTCCTGCCAGGCCGGCGTGTAGGCGGCATCCTTGTCGGTATAGTCTTTCGGATAATCCCCGGGGAGTCCTCGACCCACGCCGTATTGCGCCATGATCAGATCGTATACCGTGGCCACGGCGACCTTTCCGTGGACGGTCTCGATGTACTTGACCGGCACCCCTCTCAGCGCTTTCTTGTCCAGGCCGAATTCGGTGAACTCGGTGCTGAGCACGCCATCGTTGTTCTTTAGCAGCGTCAGCGCGGGATCGTAGGGGTTACCGTCGGTGGAATTCTCCAGCTTCATGTTCCACTTGCCGGTTTCCTTGCCATAGCGATGCCCCATCGCGCCTTTCGGCACCACGAGGTTCCTGGATTTCTCGTCGATGTTGAGGAACTTCCACTCGCCGTTCTCGATATCCTTGAACTGGGCAAGTTCGTTGGCGCGCAGCAAGCGGCCCGGCGTGTAATGATCGCCTTCCGGGTTCAGTACAACCAGGTAAGGGCTGTCCGTGTACTGCTTGCCGTATTTCAGGAAATAGGGCGTCTGTTTTTCGTGGTGGAACTCTTTCAGAATGACATGCGACACCGCCATCCAGAACGCGCCGTCGCTGCCCGCGTGGAGCGGCACCCATTGGTCGGCATATTTGCAGACCTGGCTGAAATCGGGCGAGAACACCACCGCCTTGGTGCCGTTATGCCGCGATTCCGCGAAGAAATGGCAGTCGGGCGTCCGGGTCATGTTCAGACAGGCCCCCATGTCGGCGACCATCTTGGCGTTATACCAATCGGCGCTCTCGCAAACGTCGGTCTGCTCGCCCCAGATTTCCGGGAAAGCGGTGGGGAGGTCGCAGTACCAATCGTAGAAGCTGAGATTTACGCCGCCGAAAAGCTGGAGAAACCGGGCGCCGGCCGCGTAGCTGAGCATGGACATCGCGGGAATCGGTGAGAAGCCGAAAACCCGATCCGGACCGTACTTCTTCGCCGTATGGATGTTGGCGGCCGCCATGAGCTCCAGAACCTCGTCCCAGCTTGCCCGCCTGAAGCCGCCCTTGCCGCGGGCGTTCTGGTACTTCTTACGTTTCTCGGAGTTGTTCTGCAGCGACTCCCACGCCTTGAGCGGATCACCGGTTTTTTCCTTCTCCTCACGGTAGGCGTCGATCAGCGCGCCCCGGATCAACGGGTACTTGATCCGCAGCGGACTATACAGATACCAGGAGAAGGAAATCCCGCGTTGACATCCGCGCGGCTCGTACGGGGGAAGGGAATCCTCCAGCAGCGGATAATCCAGCTGCTGCGTTTCCCAGACCACAATGCCGTCCTTGACGTGTATCTGCCAGGAGCAACCGCCGGTGCAGTTGACCCCGTGCGTGCTTCGGACGATCCGGTCGTGCTGAAAGCGGTTCCGGTAGAACTCTTCCCATTTGCGCGTCTCTGGCGAAATGATGTCTGTGATCCAGCCCATGTAATTGCCCCTGTCGTTTTTTCGTTACAGCGGTTTCTCTGTTACAGCGGTTGTGACTCGAACGATTACTCCGATTTGACCTGACGGTCGTAGATATCCTGATTCACGCACCGTTTCTTTCTGCGCCGTCCGGCGAGTGAAAAGATTCCCAGCAACACGACCACGCCGCCGGCGCCGGTGCTGAACATCCTCCACCCCCATTCTTTGGGCATCTGACGCGCATGTTCCTTGTCGACGTGCTGCAGGAACCCGACCAGCGCATTGATTTCCTTGTCCGAGAACTCCTTTCCTGCATAGGCGGCCTGCATCACCGGGAAAGGCGTATTTCCCAAAATGGCGCTGACCCCCTGTCTGCCCATGCGCGAGAACACCAGGGTCAGTTCGCTGGCGAGGACGCCTCCGCCAAGGAGGGCGTCGCTCGTTACGTGATGGCACGCATTGCAGGAGGGCCCCCTGTTGGCGAAACGAACTTTGCCCTCGAACAGGTCTTGGCCCAGCTGGATTTCACCGGGCTGCGCCTCCGCCACGGGTGCCGCCGCCTGTGGGGGGAGGGCTGCGGTTTCCTTGCCTGCCGCCGCGCTGCCTCCGGTCTCCTTGATGTGAGCCAGCACCTTCTTGATTTGGTTGTCCGACAAGGCCTGATCCGGCATGGGCATCTTGTTGAATTCTTCAAATAGGGCCGCGGCAGTCTTGTCTCCCGACTTCACGAGCTTTTCCGAGGACTTGATGAACTTGAGCAGCCAATCCTCGGGGCGTTTGTCGTTCACTCCCTTGAGATCGGGACCGACGAGCCGCCCTCCGCCGATACTGTGGCAGGCCGCACACCGCTGTTGAAAAATCTCCTTGCCGGATTCCTGCGCGGACGCCGTCTGGGATCCGATCAGCCACCCCGCAACGACGAGCACTCCGACAACGCTCTTACGAATCACAAAGCCTCGATTGATCATGTTGACGACCTTTCACATGTACTCATTATTTAATTTTCAAATACCATCAGCTTGTTTGCTTTGATCCGTGTCAAATCCGTCGCTATTCGCCTTTTTAAACTTCCCGGCCCAGATTCTTTTATTCTCAAGCCCGCAACCAGCCTTCCTCTTGCGGGTCGTGCCGCAATGCGGCCAACCTGTCCTGCATAAAGCCCTTTACGTGTTCTTGATTTCGAAACTGTCCTTTATGCCGCTGATAATGAATAGATGCCGTAACCCGCAACCAGAAGGCCGACAACCAGGTTCAGCGGCCGGGTATTCTCGGTGGATTGCTTCATGAACAGCGCATCTATACGCATTGACTCGGTGACCCTGTTACGGACAAAGACCGACAAAACCAGCAAGATTCCGTAAGCTATGCCTATTGCATTAACAATGGTATCCAGGTTTTTCACGATAAAAATTTCCTCAACAAAATGAGGAAAGACCATGGCCCTCCCTCATGCGGATTACATCATTACGCGTGCAAGTCTATGCGCTTCATCTCCTGCTTCTCGCTTTCAGAGAGTTTGTCCCACCATGTGCCGCCGGAGTTGCCGTAGTCAAACCGTTCGGCGCCCTTGCGCGTGTAGTAATGCCAGTTCAGGAACCAGGAATAGGCATAGAAAATCGAGACGCCGATGAAGAACATCTTGGCGTTGCCGGTCTGGGTGATGGACATGCCGATGAGCGAGGTCCAGATGAACGGGCCGAAGGCCGCCCAAGCACCGGTCCAGCCGAGCATCTGGGCGCCCTTGGCCGGCGAATAGGCGAACACGATCGGGTACTGGCGGAAGGTCGCCGCGTTGTTTGTGCCCGTCATCAGGAAAATCCAGAGCATGATCCAGAGAAATCCCTGGAATTGCTCGGCACTTGTGGGCGTCAGGAATCCTCCGAATACAAGGGCCAGGCAGCCACCGATCTGTCCCAGCGTCGTCCAGTGCATGCCTTTGCTGCCGCCTATCTTGTCGAATAGGCCACCTGAGATCGCACGAACCAAGCCACCGATGAGCGGGCCGAGGTAGGCGTATGCCAATGGATCCGGCGCGCCGTCAAAACCGCCGTAGACGGTCTTGATCATCATCGGGAATGCGGCCGCATAACCGGAGAACGAACCGAACGAACAGATATAGGTTATGGTGCAGTTCCAGCTATGCGTTCTCGCCCTGTTCAGACTGCTCAGGATTTCAAACTGGCCCTTGAAACCTCTCGCCGGAACCGTAACGCTTCTCAGGAACAGCGCACAGAGGATGAAGGCGACGACAAGGAACGGAACCCACACAAACAAGGCATTCTGCAAATAAATTTCCTTCTTGATCACCTTCTTGACCACCACATCCGTAATCAAGCCTGCATCGTTTTTCTTGAGCTCTACCTTCATACCCTTGGTAGTTTCCGTCTCATTAATCACCACGTCCTTAATTAAATCGCCATCTCTCGTGATTACTGTGGCGGCCGCAAGGTCGGGCCTTTTGGCTACCACGTTCGTAACTATACCGCTGGCGTTTTTTGTAACCGCTATATCCTTGAGAATATCAACCTTGGTAAAGGGCTGCGGCCCGCCGGCTATGGCTCCGAGAGCCGCAAAACCTATGATCCATGGCGCCACAAA
>Ga0209542_10011817_pt1 | contig 15407 bp, 18 predicted proteins | sample RifCSPhighO2_01_FD_184028 | JGI IMG/M metagenome (GOLD analysis project Ga0209542, IMG submission 184028) | Soil microbial communities from Rifle, Colorado - Rifle CSP2_plank highO2_0.1 (SPAdes) (version 2) | ecosystem: Environmental > Terrestrial > Deep subsurface > Rock core/Sediment ... | reverse complement strand
CTCGCGTTTCTGCGGCGTATGGATATAAATGAAAGAAGTCTTTAAGTTTGGAAGTTTGTAAGTTTTGAGTATTGATTCCGGGATTGGATCTTCCATGTCAAGGATGCCCCTTGACAGTATTTTCTTCACGGCATGGTGGAGCCAGTTGGAAGTGATACCTCTAGTCTCAGGATAGACAGGGTATAGCGAGTGGCTAGAGGGATTGAAGAGGGTAGGAGCGCTCTCGATCTTGGGGTTAGAGAAATACATTTGAGAGTTTCTCGCCGAAACTCTCCCCTCAACTCTCACTTGCGAGCCTTCTTCAATCATCTTGGCTAGATACGCTTGGTGGAACCAGACAATCTTTGCCTTACCGGTACTATCCTCGACTACTCCTTCTGCCATGGGGATCTTTTTCCTCCAAGCCTTCTTCATTTTGAGCCCTGAGATCTTGCCGAAAACGACAGCATGCTCTCCAGCCCTTAAACTCTCAATGCTTCTTACTTCGGCAGTATCCGCATAATATTTAGGGAAGTAGTAGAGTAAGTCTCTCACGGTTAGTAGTCCAAGCCTTTCAAGCGCTCCCTCTTGAGCAGGCAAGATACGTAAGAGCTCAGTCAATTTATCCTCAAGCTTCATATCTTTATCTTACTTCATCTACCACTTCAATTATCTCGGGTGCGCCGCCGTATTCGAAGAATCGGTGGCGCAAATGGAACAATACTAAGATTATCGCCAGCAAGCTTATCATGTTTATAGAAAGGTTCCTTTTTGCAAAGATACCTTCCGCAATATAGAAGTAAGGGAGCCATACAATGTTAGAAAGTATCGTCCCTATCACAAAATTCTTATATTTCGTCTTGAGAAGTCCTGAGCCATAGCAAATAGCTTCAAAAACTATCCCACCAAATAGAGACAGAACAAAGATGGTTTCGATTTCACGATGTGATTTAATTTTTATCCTGCTGATTTTCCGAATCGTATTTTCATCGAAGATTTTTCCCATGAATGCAAATCCCCATCGTGCACCAATGTAAAATGCAATTGATGATCCTAAGTAATTTCCGATAAAATCGGCAAGGTAAGCATTAAACCATCCCAAAAATGGGATAGAGCCAATAGTCAGAACTGCGCCAGGAATAGGGGGCCACACAATACCGAAAACTTTGATTACCACTAAGATCGAAAAGAGCAGGAAAGAATTCTGGTGTGACCACGACAGCATCAATGAATAATATGATGAGCTAGCAAACCAAAAATAAGCTAAGAGAGTTATCACGAATGCCGCGGCGATAGTAACTATGTGAGAGTATCTCTTTATCCGTATACTAATCTTTTGATGTGGCACTTTGTTGTTTTTTCCAACTGGCGGAGCCGGATGGATTCGAACCATCGAGGGCTTTTAAACCCTACCTCGTTAGCAGTGAGGCGCTTTCGACCACTCAGCCACGGCTCCTATATGGCGTAAATTTAGCATATTTGAGTCTTGGTTGCTAAAGGAATAATGGAAAGATATAATATATTCATGAATGAATTTGAGAACACCGGGTTCTTGAAAAAGAACATGTTCTGGCTGGTGGCGCTGGCGGCACTCATTGTCTTCGGGCTTCTATTCTTCAACGGCTACGATAAGGTAGTAAATGACGAGATAGACAAGACCTCGGTCGTGACGGGCAACTTCAGTTGTCTGCCGGTGAAGGAGGGCGGAGAAACAGAAGAGACTTGCACCCTCGGCCTCCGCAGCCGCTCCGGGGAGTACTATGCTCTCGATGTGAGCCGCATACAGGACGCCAACACTGATCTCAAAGCAGAAGACACTATCGCTGTCACCGGTTTCGTCCTTCCCGAGAGCTCAGTCCTTGGTTCTAAATGGGACAAATACGCGGTAGTCGGTATTATCAAGGTAAACACATTACTCCGCACTCGCTAGTGGGCGATAGCAAATAAGAATACTTTTCTCACTCCCGCACTCTTGAGTGCGCGCTCTGCCTCCGAGAAGGTCGCACCGGTAGTGGTAACATCGTCCACCAGTACTGCGAAGCGGCGTGCTACGGCAGAGGCATCTCCTTCCATAGAATTTTCCAAATTCTTAAGTCTCTCGCTCCGACTCATAGTCTTAGTCTGACTTTCTGTATGACGGATTTTCTTTAAGGCATTCCTCTCGTAGACAAACCTTTTATCCTGATTCTTAATACTCTCGCACAGAAGCTCTGTCTGGCTGAAGCCGCGTTCCCGGCGGCGTTTACCGGAGATTGGCATAGGTATAAGAAGCACATCTTCATAAATGTTCCTCTCGTTCAGTTCTGAGATGATAGAGTCAGAGAGAAGAGCGCCAAATTTCTCTGCCAAGTCCCGGTCTCCCCTGTATTTAAGCTGCCATACGGCCTGCTTTACCCTCTTATCTCTATAATCAAACAAGGCTATGCCGGAATCTGGGGCTGGCGGGAATTCCGCGAAATTGAAATTCTGTCGCGGAAACAAAAAGTCGATAACCCACATGCTATAATCCTAACATGTTGGATTTCTTGTTTAAGAAAAGCGAGGAAGCACGGGCCTTGGGCATAGACATAGGCTCTTCCGCCATCAAGGTGGTCGAGCTCAAGAAGAAGAATGGCCAAGCAGTGCTCGAGACATACGGTGAACTTTCTCTCGGTCCTTATGCAGGTCTCACTGTAGGCCAAGCAGTGCAACTTCCGGCGGACAAGATTGCTCTCGCCTTAAGCGATCTCTTGAAGGAGAAGGAAGTGGCCGTGAAGACCAAGAGATCCGGCGTCGCTATACCATTTAGCTCTTCCCTCATCTCTGTGGTCGAGATGCCAAATGTGAGCCAGAAGGAGCTTCAAACCATGGTGCCGATAGAAGCACGCAAGTACATTCCGGTGCCAATACAAGAAGTAACCCTCGACTGGTCAGTGATACCACGGCCAGATTCTAAGAGTGAGACTCCAGAGGGCAGTGTTCCCAAGATCGATGTTCTGATCGCCGCTATACACAACGACACCATTGCCCGTTTTCAAGAGATTGTGGCCAAGGCCGCTTTAGAATCAAGCTTTTTTGAAATAGAAATTTTCTCCACCATGCGCGCCGTGCTTGATGAGAGTTTAGAGCCCGTCCTCATCATGGACATGGGTGCTGCTTCCACCAAGCTCTACATTATTGAGCGCGGACTCGTCCGCACTTCTCACACCGTAAATCGCGGTTCGCAGGACATCACCTCCACCTTGAGTCAGTCTCTCGGTATCTCGCCGGAAGAAGCCGAAGTGATGAAGAGAAACAGGGGACTCTTGGGAGAAGACGCAAGGGTAAAGGATATTGCCGCTCTAGTGCTAGACCACATCTTCGCCGAAGCAGATGCCACACTCCTCTCTTTCGAAAAGAAGCACAACAAAACAGTTTCAAAGATTATCCTAGTGGGCGGCGGCGCTGCACTCAAGGGACTTATAGACTTGGCCAAGAATAATTTCAAGACGGAAGTAACTCTGGGAGAACCCTTCGACAAAGTTTCCGCGCCAGCCTTCCTCGAGAAGATTCTTTCCGAGACTGGACCGGAATTCGCCGTCTCTATCGGTCTCGCGCTGCGCAAATTGTCAGAAGAGAAATAGTTTTGTATAATAAATACAGAAAGTCACGGAAGGAGGTGAGGAAAAATGGCCGTAAGAACAAGTTCGGGGAATTTCTTGGCAATTCAAGGACGTCTGCTTGCTGAAGGTAAGCAAGCACAACTCACTCCAGAGGAATGGCTTTACGTCTACGGACAAATCAGTGATGATCTCTCAGGGGCACAAGTCAAAATCCTTGACGGTTTCGAACAAAGTATTCGTAACCGAGTCGTAGACCGCGCCATGGTATCGGTTTCTGAGTGAGGTATCTATGCTCCCACCTCGTACTGTATGAGAGTGCCCGTTGTCCACATGGATGACGGGCACTTTTCGCTTAGAACGTTTATAATTTAAGGGTACAATGCCTCCAAAGTTCCAATCCTCGTTTATTCCCAAGGGGCCGCTCGCGGGCAACAAGAGTAGCGGCATATTTTCTTCCGGAAGAATGGACCACACCAGTATTGCTTCGACGGCAGTTTTCCTCATCTTCACACTCTCCGTCCTCTTGGCAGTGGGAGTTTCCGCTTACGGCTTTTATTTAAGTTACTCTATCAATAGCATGCAGAAGAAACTTGAGAAGGTGCGTTCCTCTCTTGAGCCCGAGCCTGTCTACGAGCTCTTGAACACCAACAACCGCATCTCCTCAGCAGAGATTCTTCTCGACAAGCACCAAGCGCTCTCCCCCCTCTTTGTCTTCCTTGAGAACTCTACTCCCAAGTCGGTACGCTTTACTGAGTTTACCTTCACCGATTCTAAAGAAGGGGGACTGCGTCTGACCATCCGTGGTGAAGCATCGGGCTATGGAGCGCTTGCCGGTGCAGCAAAAATTATTCAGGAAAGCCCATATTTCAAGGATCCCGTTTTCTCCGACCTAAAGCTCGACCTGCGCGGCAACGTCTCATTTTCTCTCAAGACCGTAGTCGCGCCCGAGCTTGCATCATACAAGCGCGAGATCTCCTCTTTCGCTCCGTTACCGTCTCAAGTAGCCACATCCACTCCATCCTTGAGTGCCACCAGTACGAAAGCTACCAGTACGAAGGCTACCAGCACTAAAGCTACTTCAACTTTAGCCACCAGCACTAAAGCTACTTCAACTTCAAACAACTGACATGTCTAAACTCACAGGCTTCATCTTCATCGTGATCTCTATCGGACTCTATTATACCTTCACCGTGTCGCAGCGTGAGAGAGTGAGGCAACTTTCCGTCGAAGCAGATGAATACGGAAGTGTTTTAGATGATATCTCCCGCATTGTAGAGACCCGTGATGCTCTCCTTGCCGTGTACGAAACTATTCCGAAAGCAGAAATTGAGAAGCTCTCAAGAGTTTTGCCGGAGGATCTCGACACAGTACGCTTTGCTCTCGATCTTGACCACTTGGCGGCACAGTCGGGTATCGCGGTGAAGGATATACAAGTGGAAACGGGAGCGCCCAAGGACTCGGCGCTCATCGTCTTGCCTAGAGCCGAGCTTCCTTACCAGCGGACCTCAGTTTCTTTCAGCTTTGTTTCCGATTACCAGAGTTTCCGAAGGTTTCTCTCCGGCCTCGAGAGGAACTTGCGTATCATGGACGTGAAGAGTCTCTCCTTCAACTCTGGTACAAGCGACCTATATGAACACCGGATCACTGTGGACACCTACTCTCTAAGACCGCGTGATGACATGCCGGTAAGCACTGCCGGAGTGGGCGGTGATCTTCTAGGACTTTCACTCGAACTTTCGAAAGCTGCCTTAAATCAAGATCTCTTCAAGAATAGAAGCTACCTCTCTCTTAAGGATTCAAGTGCCGTTATACCAGTAGAGCCCTTGGGCAGGTTAAATCCCTTTAGCACCATAGGCAGAGACTAGTCATATGGCCCTTTCTACGAAAAAAAAGGCGTCCAACCAGGAGACGCGCGATGTGAAAGACTTGCAAATTTCGAGCAAGGTACTCGAATACATTCCGGAAGATTCGGCGTCTTACTACCGCATTGTTCCCCTTGCTGTAAAGGACGGCGTGCTTGAAGTGGGCGCCGTTGATCCATCAGACATTGCCGCTCGCGACGCTCTAAACTTCATCTCGGCGAAGATCGGTATGCCCTATAAGCTCTTCTCCATAAGCGCTGAGGATTTCAAGGACATACTCGATAAATACGAGGGTCTTTCCGGAGAAGTGACCAAGGCGCTCTCCGAACTCGAATCCACTCTCACTATCGAGACTAGTGCCGAGGAGAAGAAAGTAGAGGGTAAGGAGATTACCACCAAGATTGTCGAGGATGCTCCGGTAACCAAGATTGTCGCCACCATTCTCTCCTATGCCTCGGAGGGTAGGGCTTCCGACATTCACATCGAGCCGAAGCACGACAATGTCCGAGTGCGCTTCCGCGTGGACAGCGATCTTTTCACCTCGCTTATTCTGCCACTCAAGGTGCATTCAGCAGTGGTGGCTCGTATCAAGATTCTCTCCAACATGCGACTCGACGAGAAGCGGAAGCCGCAAGACGGTCGTTTCTCCGCCAAGCTCGACGACAGGAAGATCGATTTCCGTGTTTCCACTTTTCCCACTTACTATGGCGAGAAGGTGGTAATGAGGATACTCGACCAGTCACGTGGCATCAAGACCTTGGCCGACTTGGAATTTTCGGAGAGAAACCTGGAGCTCATTAAGAAGGCGCTCAAGAGGCCTTATGGGCTGGTGCTTATCTCAGGTCCAACCGGTTCGGGTAAATCCACCACGCTCTATGCCATGTTAAACGAGCTTGACCGCGAACATCGAAACGTGATCTCACTTGAAGATCCGGTAGAGTATTCCATCGACGGCGTCTCCCAATCGCAAATTTATCCAGAGATCGATTACACTTTCGCCACCGGCCTCCGGACGACCTTGCGCCAAGACCCGGACATCATCATGGTGGGTGAGATTCGCGACAAGGAGACGGCCCAGCTTGCTATCCAGGCTTCGCTCACCGGACACCTCGTATTCTCCACCATTCACACCAACAACGCCGTGGGTGTCATCCCTCGGCTTATCGACATGGGCATCGATCCGTATCTTATCGCGCCCACTCTAGTGCTCTCGATGGCTCAGCGTCTGGCGAGAAAGCTCTGCAAGGGCGGAGGCAAGCCTCTGCCGGTAGCGGATTCCATACAAGTCATGATAGAGAAGCAGTTTGAGGATTTGCCGCCGGAGTTCAAGAAAGATATTATCTTCGGCAAGGAAGTCTATGAGATAGCGCCTACGCCGGAGTGTCTCTCCGGTATCTCTGGTCGGCTTGCGGTGGCGGAGATATTCGAAATGGACAAGGATGTAGAATCAGTGATCTTGAAGAGAGCGACTGAGCCGGAGCTGTATAAAATATTGAGGAGCAAGGGCATGCTTACCATGAAGGAAGATGCCATTATCAAGGCCTTCGAGCGGAAGATTCCGTGGGAAGAAGTTAATGCGCTATAATTAAATCATGATCGAAGGCAAAAATTATTCAGTCCTCTTGGTAGATGATGACAAGTTTCTCCTTGAGATGTATCAGAAGAAATTTGAATCCAAAGTAGCCAAGGTAGATGTGGCGCTCGGAGGCGAAGAAGCCCTATCCAAACTCCGCGAGGGTCTTAAGCCGAACATTATTCTCTTAGACATCATCATGCCGGGCATGGACGGGCTTGAAATATTGGAAACTATCCGCAAGGAGAAACTCTCGCCTTCTTCGGTAGTGATAATGCTTACCAATGAGAACAGCGCCGAGAAGGTAGAGAAGGCCAAGTCGCTTGGAGCGCGAGGCTACATTGTCAAGGCCACAAGTCTTCCCTCAGAAGTGGTGGATGAATCGCTTAAGATCGCTAATTTGAAATAACATGGCAATACCTCCCGATAAAATTTTGAAGGATCTAGTGGACACAGTCGTCAAGGAAGGCGCGTCGGATCTCCACCTCTCAGAGGGCCGGCCGCCGGTTATTCGAGTGGCTCGTTTCCTTATTCCTCTTGCCAAGCTGCCGCCTCTCTCAAAGGAAGACATGGCATCTCTCCTTGCCATGCTTCTGCCGCAGCACGGCAAGGAGGATTTCGACAAGATTCAGGAAGCCAGCTTCACATGGAGTTCTCCCGACGGTAGCCGCTTCCGTGCCAGCGCTTATGTCACTTTAGGCAAGGCAAGTATTGCCATGAGACTCGTGCCCAAGGAGGTCAAGAGTTTCGAAGAGCTCAATTTGCCGCCGATACTTGGGACCTTCGCCAAGCGGCAACAAGGTTTCTTCCTTGTCGTCGGTCCGGTGGGAGTGGGGAAGTCCACCACGCTCGCGGCCATGATAGAGAAGATCAATTCGGAGCGTCTCGAGCACATCGTCACTATTGAGGATCCGATCGAATACATCTTCCGTCCGAAGAAGGCTATCATAGACCAGCGTGAGGTCAAGATTGATACCCCGGACTTTCACACCGCACTGCGCGGAGTCTTCCGCCAAGATGCCGACATCGTAATGATCGGCGAGATGCGTGATCCGGAAACTATCTCCACCGCGGTAACTGCCGCCGAGACCGGACACCTCATCCTCTCCACTCTCCACACCAATACCGCGGCTCAAACTATTGACCGCATCATAGACTCATTCCCCTCAGATCAGCAGGAGCAGATCAGACTGCAGCTCTCAGGTTCTCTCCTTGGCATCTTTTCGCAAAGGCTCGTACCGAGAATCTCCGGCGGACTTATCCCGGCCGTCGAGCTTCTCATAAACAATTCTGCCACATCTAATCTTATCCGCGAGAAGCGCACGCACGAGATCGCCTCTGTTATCGAAACCGGTTCGGAGGAGGGGATGATAGATCTCAACCGCTCTCTAGTTGCACTGGTGCGAAGCGGCGACATCACCGTCGAGAATGCCTTCCAATTCTCCTTCAACCCCAAGACTCTGGAACGAATGCTATGATTTTCAACTATCAAGCACTAGAGAGTTCCGGTAAGAATATCCAAGGCTCTATTGAAGCCGTGACTCTCGATGTGGCTATCGGCTCGCTCCAGAAAAGGGGGCTCATCGTCATAAATATAGATGCGGAAAATAAGGATGGCTGGCTCTCCAAGCTTGGTATCAACCGCGTTGTTCCGTCCAAGGAGATAGTGCTTCTCTCCAAGCAAATGGCAACCCTCTTCGAAGCGCAGATCTCGCCTCTGAAAATCTTTACCCTGCTTGCTTCTGAGTCTACCAACCCGATCCTACGGAAAAGCTTGGACCAGATTGTCTCCGATATTCAGGGTGGCAAGAGTATTTCCCATGCTTTGGAGAAGCATCCGGCCGTCTTCTCCACCTTCTACGTCAACATGGTGAGAAGTGGCGAAGAGACAGGTAAGCTCGCCGATACCTTCAACTATCTGGCTGGCTATCTGGAGAGAAATTACGAAGTCGCTTCCAAGGTCAAGAATTCCCTCATCTATCCAGCCTTCGTCATCTCTGTATTTCTCGCCGTGATGCTGCTCATGTTTACCGTCATTATTCCTAAGATCAGCGTCGTGATTGAGGAAAGCGGACAGGCAGTACCGTTTTATACCCGTATCATATTCAGTTTCTCGCACTTCTTGGTCAGTTTCGGCTTTATACTCCTCGCTCTCCTTATCGTCGGTGTCTACTTCCTCTACCGGTATCTGCCGACCGTCGCTGGCAGGAGCTTACTTGCCCACCTGAAGCTCGAGATTCCTTACCTTGGCGATCTCTATCGCAAGCTCTACCTCTCCGTCATCACAGACAATATGCATACCATGATTCTTTCCGGCATTCCCATGGTCAAGGCCATCGAAATCACCGCTACTGTGGTGGAAAATGAGATCTACAAGGCAGTATTGGCGGAGACTCTCTCTTCCGTAAAGGGTGGCAAATCGCTCTCGGACTCGCTCGCTGTCCACCCTGAGATCCCGAGTATCTTGGTTCAGATGGTGAAGGTGGGCGAGGAGACCGGCGAGCTCGGAGGAATATTCAAGAGTATGGCCCGTTTCTACCAGCGTGGAGTGATCAATGCCGTAGATACCGTCGTCTCGCTCATCGAGCCTGCCATGATAGTCTTCCTCGGCCTCAGTGTAAGTGTTCTTCTGGCTTCCGTCCTCATTCCTATCTACAACCTCGCCTCCTCCGCCGGCGTCTAGACTGTGGATAACTTAAGCTCCTTAGGGAGTATAATTGGTCTACTCACTAAAAGTGATTTATAAGTTAGTGATATTACGATTAAATGATTAATAGAGAAAAAGGTTTTACCCTTATTGAGCTCTTGGTGGTTATTGCCATCATCGGTATTCTCTCCTCGGTGGTGTTGGCATCGCTCAACACGGCAAGAGGCAAGGGCAACGACGCTAAGGTGAAGGCTCAGCTCTCGGGGCTCCGCACTTCTGCTGAGATCTACTATGACTCGAGCGGCAGCTATGGCGCAGCTTCCAACTCCTGTGCTTCTGGCATGTTTGCTGACGCAGCTTCCGGTATGTCACAGTATACGACTGCCGCCAACTACCCGTCCGGCACTGCTCTTACCTGCAACTCATCAGCTACGGCTTACGCGGTGGAGGGTACTTTAGCGAACTCCGGCCAGTATTGGTGCGTAGACAGCCTCGGCAAGTCCAAGGCAGAGTCTTCAGCTCTCGGCGCTGGTACTGTTTGTCCTTAGTAAACTTCCTAGGGAAGCTTACTAAAATCCAGTTTGTTATACTTAAAGGATGACTCCGGTCATCCTTTTTGTATTCGGGACTGTTGTTGGCAGCTTTCTCAATGTAGTGGGGTTGAGGTGGAATGCAAAAGATTTTGGCGGCCGTTCCAAATGTCCGAAATGCGGCAAGACCCTGAAATGGTATGAACTTATCCCCGTATTTTCTTTTCTGTTTCTCAGGGGCAAGTGCTCCAAATGCAGTGGTAAGATTTCTTGGCTTTATCCTATTGTAGAAATCTGGACCGGGCTCATATTTGCCACAGTGCCCCTTATATTTCTTCCAGTGTTCTGTCTTTATATTGTAATTACAATATATGACCTCCACCACAAGATCATCCCTGACCCTCTGGTGTATATTGCGATCACATTAAGTTTGATTTACGGTTATGAAAATTGGTTTGTTGGTCTCCTTTTATTTTCTTTCTTTGCTTCTATTTGGTTCCTCTCTCGCGGCAGAGCCATGGGCTTCGGCGATGCTAAGCTCGCTTTATCTATCGGTCTTCTTCTCGGACTCTCTCAGGGCATCTACGCCCTTATACTATCCTTCTGGCTCGGGGCGCTTATCGGCATTATTCTCATGCAATCTAAGAAGATTAATATTACAATGAAGAGTGAGATTCCGTTCGCGCCCTTCCTGGTGCTCGGCGCATGGCTTAGCTTAATCTTCCATTTCAACTTTCTTTATGTCGTCTAAAGGATTCACCCTCGTAGAAGTCATGGTGACGCTCAGTATCATCGCGCTCATCTCTACGATAGTCGTGAGAAGCCAGTCATCTTATACGCAAGCCGCGGCGCTTACCAACCTCTCGGACGAGATAGCTTCTCGGATAGTACAAGCCCAGATCTACGGCATTGCCGTGCGGGAGAGAACTCCCGGCTCGGCGGACTTCAGCGGCTCTTATGGGCTGAGTATGAGTCTCTTGTCCGGCGGCTCAAACACCGCCTACCTCTCATTTATTGATAAGAATGGTAACCAGATCTACGACGGCAGCTGGGATTGCGAGATGGGCGGAGCGGCTGAGTGTCTGGAGAAAGTAGATATTCAGAGAGGTAACTACATCCACCAATTCTGTGTCATAAGGAGCACGGGAGGGGAGATCTGCGGCACGGCAGAGAGAGCTGACATAAGTTATGCCCGTCCCTTTATCGAAGCGAGGATAAGGCTCTTCGACTCCGGCGGGCAGGTCTACAGTCCGCCAAATATGATCGGGGTAAAGATTGTACTCAAGAGCGAGACAGATCTCTCGCGCAGCGTCTCGGTATATCAGAGCGGACAAATCTCATCGCAATGAAAACTGATAAAGGCTTTACTCTAATAGAACTCATGGTATCTGTCTCGGTCTTTATCATTATTATGACTATCAGTATGGGTGCAATTCTCGGCGTCTTCGACTCCAACAGGAAATCACGAGCACTCCGTACAGTGATGAACAATTTAAACTTATCCATGGAGAGTATGTCCAAGGAGATGCGCTATGGCTCGAGTTACCACTGTGGCAGTGGCGGCACATTCAACTTGCCGCAGACTGTCCCTCAGGCGATACGCTTGTCTCCTTTCTCTCGAGTGAGAATACCCAAATCACTTATCGCTTAAACGGTACCAGTATCGAGAAGGATATAAACGGGACAGGCTATCTTCCGGTAACCGCGCCGGAAGTGGTGATCCAAAGCCTCACTTTCTACGTACTCGGTTCTGCTACGAACGACACTCTCCAGCCCAAGGTGCTTATCAAGACCAGTGGTTATGCCGGAGTACAGAACAAGGGCAAATCAGATTTCACTTTAGAAACTCTGGTCTCGCAGCGTTCACTCGATATATGACAAAAAAGGGATTCACCATTATTGAAACCTTGGTAGCTGTAAGTATCTTGTCTATAGCTATTCTCGGCGCTATGAGCGCTATCCAAACCGGCCTCTCTTCTTACATCTTTTCCAAGAATCAAATTACCGCCTTCTACCTCGGGCAGGAGGGTTTCGAGCAGATAAGGAATGTCCGCGATGAGAACAGGCTTGCCGGCAGAAACTGGCTCTATAGCATCGCGGAGTCTTCCGACCCGTGCTACTTCGGGCAACTCTGCACTGTAAGTCCGGTGGAAACCAACTTACTCATCGGCTGTGCCGGTTCTTGCCAGAACTTGAGACAGAACGCGGAGGGCTTCTTCGGCTATGATGCCTCTTGGTCACCAACTATTTTCCGGCGAGAGATACAGCTTGCCTCCGTAAACGCGGACGAGATAAGCATTATCGTCACTGTAAGTTGGACGAAGGGGGGAGTGGCAAGACAATTTAGGGCTAAAGAGAATTTATTAAACTGGTAAGATGCATCCCATTAGAAGTCTAACTCAATATATTTTAGGTGTAATATTAAATTATGAAACTTAGCCGAAGTAACTTCTAACGGGATGCAGAAAGGCTTTACATTATTTGTGGCGCTGGTGGTGACAGGTACAATTCTTCTTATTGCCACCGGGATTGTGAATCTCTCAGTGAGACAATCCTTCATTTCGGGCGCAAGCAGAGACTCGCAAGCTGCATTTTACGCGGCTGACACCGGTATGGAGTGCGCTCTCTTCTGGGATATTAGAAATCCTTCCGGGCAGAGCGCCTTCGCCACCACTACCGGTTCTATCATCCACTGCAACAAGGACGCCGCTAACCAGAATAACCAGTGGGTGGTGGGCGGAGCAGCAGTAAGCACTATAGAACCCATCACTTTCCTGCCAGATCCATATTGCGCCAAAGTAGTGGTAACGAAAAGTCAGAGCGGTACGACTCTGATAGAGTCGTATGGCTACAACAACTGTGATCCCACGAACCCCCGCCGCGTCGAACGCGCCGTCCGTGCCGACTACTAATCCAATTGTTATTGTTAGAATTTTAAATATAACTAACATGCTATGATATATCATAGCACTTGAGTTTATATGAAAGTAAGGATTGAGAAACTAAGTGAGAAAGAGATAATCAGAACTCTCGATAATCTTTATACTGCAGCTAGTGCTCTTAAGGGCAGAGAAGCTATCAAGATGTTCTTACGAGACCTTCTAACTAAGAGTGAGAGAATTATGCTCGGTAGAAGAATAATCATTGCTAGAAAACTCTTGAGAGGAGAAACTTATAGACAAATCTCTGGAAGTCTTGGAGTAGGACACGACACTATTCTACGAGTAGAGAAGTGGCTCAATGATCAAATGCCTGGATATGAAAAGGCAATTACTGAAATGGAGAAAGAATTTGATAGAAGGCAAGAAAAGAAGTTATACGCTACTAGTACTTTATATAGACTCAAGAAAAAATATCCTCTACATTTCTTACTCTTCCCAACTCCAAAAATAAATAAGGAAAAAGAGGATTACTAATACTGCTATGATATATCATAGCAGTCTAGAATTTTGGTTAGCCTTTAATTATTTACATGAAATATGTAAGTCTATTTGTCAAGTAGAAAATTGGGTAGTAGAATAAAGCCATATAAAATATGGCTATTTCGAGGAAAATCAAGGAGAGGACGGAGAAGTTGCGGGAGGCTATTAGTAAGCATAGCTACCTTTACCATACGCTCGATAAATCAGAGATAACGGACGAAGCTTATGATGCCTTGGTGAGAGAACTCTTGGAAATTGAGGAGAAATATCCGGATCTCAAGACTGCTGATTCTCCCACCGAGCGAGTGGGGGACAAGCCGCTCAAGGAATTTGAGAAGGTGGAACACAGTGTGCCGCAGTGGTCATTCAACAACGCTTTCAACGAAGATGACTTGCGCGCCTTCGACCAGAGGGTGAAGAAACTTTTGGGCAACAGTCCGACTTATACTGCAGAACTCAAGATTGACGGCTTGAAGGTAGTCCTCACTTACGAGAAGGGAGAACTAGTACTCGGTGCAACCCGCGGCGACGGCAGAGTGGGAGAGAATGTCACTCAAAACATCCGAACAATAGAGTCTATTCCTCAAAAGCTTAGTGAAAAAGTCTCTTTAATAGTCGAAGGGGAAATATACATGAAGAAGAGTGTCTTCGACAAGTTAAACAAATTAAGAAAAAAGAGAGGAGAAGAACTCTTTGCCAACCCGAGAAATGTTTCAGCTGGTTCAGTAAGACAGCTTGATCCTAGGGTTACTCGAGAAAGAGAGCTTAGTAACTTTGCCTATGATATTGCCCGGATCGAAGGCGTGACTCCCAAGACACAAGAAGAAGAACTTACCTTACTTAAGAAACTGGGCTTTCAAGTAAATCCTCATTACAAAAAACTTGGAAGTATAGAAGAGGCGGTTAAATATTGGAAGTACTGGGGGAAGTCGAGAGAGAAAGAGGATTATCTTATCGACGGTGTGGTACTGAAAGTCAATGAAATTGACTTTCAGAAAATGCTCGGCTATACCGGCAAGGCGCCGCGCTTCGGTATCGCCTTCAAGTTCGAAGCGGAGCAGGCAACCACTGTGCTTGAAGACATCATTCTCCAGATTGGCAGGACTGGGGTCTATACTCCGGTGGCTATACTTAAGCCTGTATTGGTAGCCGGCTCGACTGTTTCCCGCGCCACTCTCCACAATGAAGATGAGATCAAGAGGAAAGATATCAGAATCGGCGACACCGTGGTAATCCAGAAAGCAGGGGATGTCATACCGGAAGTAGTAAGAGTTGTAGAGGAGTTAAGGACTGGTAAAGAGAGAGAATTTCGCTTCCCGAAAGATTTGCCAAAGAATCCTTACGGACAAGAGAAGAGGAAGATTGAGTACTTCGTCTCCAAGGGAGTCTTCGACATAGACGGAATGGGGCCTAAGGTCGTGAAGCTTCTGCTTGATGCCGGCATAATTTCCACTGCTCCCGACATCTTCACTATTAAGAAGGGCGACCTTGAGGTACTCGAGAGATTTGGGGAAAAATCTATAGGAAATCTTTTGAAAGCGATAGAGAAGGCCAAGGACGTGACTCTGGCGCGATTCATCTCCTCGCTTTCCATACCGCAAGTGGGCTCTGAGACGGCGCGGGACTTGGCTGAGAGATTTAAGAGCGCAGAAAACTTTTCTAAAGCTACAGAAGGAGAACTCTTGAGTATAAATGGAGTGGGTGGTGTTGTGGCACACTCGATAGTGGAGTGGTTTAAGGATAAAGAAAACAGGAAATTTTTCCAGAAGCTTCTAAAACTTGTCCGCATCAAGTCTGTTCAACACTCGGTGTT
>Ga0209542_10011816_pt1 | contig 15410 bp, 14 predicted proteins | sample RifCSPhighO2_01_FD_184028 | JGI IMG/M metagenome (GOLD analysis project Ga0209542, IMG submission 184028) | Soil microbial communities from Rifle, Colorado - Rifle CSP2_plank highO2_0.1 (SPAdes) (version 2) | ecosystem: Environmental > Terrestrial > Deep subsurface > Rock core/Sediment ... | reverse complement strand
ACCCGTTTCACAAACGGATTAGACCCGGACCCGAGGTCACGCAATGTATTTTCATTCCATAAGCCTGAGACACTTCTGGAATTGCTTACTGAAGATGTCCCGGCAGAGGCATTGCAAGCCGCTGAGAGATTTCCCGTTTACAACAAGCCTTTCACTTTCTACAAAAGACTTCAGGAAATGCCTCCTCTGATAGAAGAAGGTCTCTGGTCAGCGCAGATTAAGGCAATCAAGAATCTTGAAAAATCGCTTTCTGAAAACCGTCCCCGCGCCCTTATCCAGATGGCAACAGGCAGCGGAAAGACATTCACTGCTGTTACATTTATTTACCGCCTCCTTAAATTTGCAAAGGCAAAGAGGGTCTTGTTCCTTGTTGACAGAAAGACGCTCGGAAACCAGACACTTAAAGAGTTTCAGCAATATGATTCGCCTTACAGTCCTTTTAAGTTCACAGAGGAATTCATTGTTCAGCATCTTCAGTCAGGCAATATTGATAAGACAGCCCGTGTCTGCATATCCACAATCCAGAGGCTCTACTCAATCCTTAAAGGCGAAGAAATAGACCCTGCTCTTGAGGAGGAATCATTGTTTGACCATGCCGACCTTTTCAAGGAGCCTCCGCCTGTTGAGTATAATCCCATCATCCCGCCGGAGACCTTTGATGTAATCGTTACAGACGAATGCCACCGCTCAATTTATAACTTATGGCGTCAGGTGCTTGAGTATTTTGATTCATCCATAATCGGCCTTACTGCCACGCCAAATAAGCAGACATTCGGATTTTTTAATCAGAACCTTGTCATGGAATATCCGCATGAGCAGGCTGTAGCTGACGGCGTGAATGTGAACTACGATGTCTATCGCATAAGGACAAAAATTACACAGGCCGGCTCAAAGGTTGACGCAGGCTACTTCGTTGACAAGCGCGACAGGGAGACGAGGGCTGTCAGATGGGAAAGGCTTGATGAAGAACTTGAATATAATGCCAATCAGCTTGACACAGATGTGGTTGCAATAGACCAGATAAGGACAGTCATCAAGTCATTCAGGGATAATCTTTTTACAGAGATTTTCCCCGGACGAAAGGATGTGCCGAAGACACTTGTCTTTGCAAAGGATGATTCCCACGCAGAAGACATCGTGAAGATTATCCGTGAGGAGTTTGCAAAGGGGAATGAGTTCTGCCAGAAGATTACCTATAAGACAACCGGTGTCAGTCCTGAACAGCTTATCCGCGATTTCAGGACAAATTATTTCCCCCGCATTGCCGTTTCCGTTGATATGATTTCAACAGGCACGGACATAAAGCCGCTTGAGATTGTCTTTTTCATGAGGAATATAAAGTCCCGCTCCTTCTTTGAGCAGATGAAAGGAAGGGGCGTTCGTGTAATAAATCCAAATGACCTTCAATCAGTCACGCCTGATGCAAAGGCAAAGACACACTTTATTATTGTTGATGCAGTCGGCGTATGCGAGCAGGACAAGACAGACTCAAGGCCTATGGAAAAGAGACCCTCCATTTCCCTTGAAAAACTCCTTCAGGCAGTAGCGCTGGGCAATACAGAGCCAGATGTAATTTCCTCAATAGCAGGCCGTCTTTCAAGGATTGAAAAAAGGCTCAGCCAAGAAGAAAAGGAAGAGATTAAGAAGATTAACAATGGACAGGGCATTAAGGATTTGATGACAACGCTTGTTCAGTCCATTGACCCTGACCGGCACATTGAGAGCGCAAAGACAGATTTCGGAAATGATGCGCCTTCAGAGGAGCAGCTCAAACAGGCTTCAAACAAGATAATAAAAGAGGCAGTCAAGCCGTTACATAATCCTGAACTCAGGAAGAAGATTATTGAACTGCACAAGACCCTTGAGCAGACCATTGATATTATCAGCAAGGATGAAGTTGTTGCAGCAGGGTTTGATGCAGACGCATTGGAGAAGGCGCAAAAGACAGTTACATCCTTTGAACAGTTCATAAAAGAGCATAAGGATGAGATTACTGCCATTCAGATACTTTACAGCAGGCCGTATAAGGCGCGTCTCCGATTTGAAGATATTAAAGCGCTTTCAGAGATGATAGAGAAACCGCCTTATCTATGGCGCGTTGACAGGCTCTGGGATGCGTATGCAGCATTAGAAAGGTCAAAGGTGCGGGGCGCAAGCGGACAGAGGATTCTCACAGACCTTGTTTCATTGATACGATTTGCAATCCGTCATGATGAGCTTGAGCCGTTCAGCGAGCATGTGCATGAAAGGTTTAATAAGTGGATTAGCCAACAGGAATCAGCAGGAAAGAAATTTGCCCCTGAGCAGATTCGCTGGCTTGAGATGATACGAGACCATATTGTTGCCAACCTGAGCATAGAAAAGGATGATTTTAATTATGTGCCTTTTGCGCAGGAAGGCGGCATTGGAAAGGCATATCAATTATTCGGCGAGCAGTTGTGGCAGTTGCTTGATGAGATGAACGAGGTTTTAGCGGCATGAAAAAGAAGAGCAAAAAAAATATAGGGGAAAACATTACACCTAACTCTAACAGAAAATCGTGGGATACGCTCATTGCAAGTCTGAACAAGTTTTCAGATGATTTTATGAATCTTAGAGAGCAGCCGGAATTACAGAAAAGACACAGAACTAAACTCACTAAGGGAAAAAGTTCATGAGCGGTTTAATGAAAAATAATGATGAATTGCCGAAGGGGTGGATGTGGAAAAAAGTGTCTGACTTGGGAGAAGTCTTGACAGGGACAACACCATCAAAAGCAAAAAAGGAATATTACGACAGTAAAGATTATCCATTTTTTAAACCCACTGATTTAAATGAAGGATATTATGTAAAAAAATCTGGTGATGGTTTGTCGAAAAAAGGGATAGAGGAAGCAAGATTGCTTCCAGCAAAAAGTATTTTGATTACGTGTATTGGTGCAACAATAGGCAAAACAGGGCTTATAAGAGTATCAGGGGCATTCAATCAGCAAATAAACGCAATAATTCCCCAAAAGGATGTATTGCCTGAATTTGTTTATTTCGTCTGCATTTCACCACAGTTTCAAAAAAGTATTATTGATAACGCATCGGCAACCACCTTGCCGATTTTGAATAAACGTAAATTTGAAATGCTGACAATGCCGATACCTCCTTTAATAGAACAACAAAAAATAGTTGAAGAAATTGAAAAACAATTCTCCCGTCTTGATGAGGCGGTGGCGGCGCTCAAGAGAGTGCGGGCGAGTTTAAAACGCTACAAAGCCTCTGTGCTCAAGGCTGCTGTTGAAGGGAAGCTGACTGAGGAGTGGAGAAAACAGAACACAAATGTTGAACCTGCCGACAAACTCCTCAAAAGAATTCTTGCGGAAAGAAAAAAGAAATGGGAAGAGGCAAACTCTAAGAAGAAATACAAAGAGCCTGCCGCGCCTGATACGTCAAGCCTGCCTGATTTGCCGAAAGGGTGGGTGTGGATAAATTTTGTGCGGTTAGCATCGGATATGAAAAACTCAATTAAACGAGGTCCTTTTGGTAGTGCAATAAAAAAGGCGTTTTTTGTGCAAAAAGGGTATAAAGTATATGAGCAACAAAATGCAATATATAACAATCATAAGCTGGGTAATTATTACATTAACGAAGAAAAATATAATGAGTTGATTGATTTTACTGTTAAGCCATGCGACTTTATTATTAGTTGTTCTGGCACAATAGGGAAAATAGCACAAATACCAGAAAGTGCAAAAAAGGGAATAATAAACCAAGCTCTGCTGAAAATAACTATTGATAATAAATTAGTCTTATCAAAATACTTTTTATATCTTTTTAAATCCGATGTTTTTCAGAAAATGTTCTTGAAAGATATTCGTGGCACTGCCATGAAAAATATAGCATCCGTCGAGGATTTAAAACTAATTCCTGTTGCATTGCCTCCTTTACATGAGCAAACCACAATCGTAGAAGAAATTGAAAGCCGTCTATCTGTTGCAGAAGAAATAGAAGAAACAATTGATATTAACCTCAAGCGCACTGAACGCCTGCGGCAGGCGATTTTAAAGAAGGCGTTTTCGGGCAAACTGATAACTCAATAATATGGGTGACCATCTCTTTATAAGTTATGCAACTGAAGACTTTGCTCTTGCAGAATGGCTTACCTTGAAGCTTACAGCTGCAGGATACAAGGTATGGTGTGATCGCTTTCAGCTGTTGGGGGGTGAAAGGTTTCCGAGAGACATCGACCGCGCGATAAAAAACGATACTTTCCGCCTCCTTACCCTGATCTCAAAGGCATCGCTGGAAAAGGACAATCCTACAAAAGAACGCACATTAGCACTCAGTATCGCCAGAGAGCGCAAAGTTGATTTTATTATTCCTTTGAAAGTAGAACCTTTATCTGCGACCGATCTTAACTGGATGATGTCGGATATTACTTATATTCCTTTTGACAACGGCTGGGCTCATGGTCTTGCTCAACTCTTAAAAAAGCTTGATAGTATTAATGCACCAAAATCATTAATTGGTGGCTCTAAAGTCGCTGCGGATTCTGTTTTGCAGGAAGATGTAACTATAACCCATACTGAGATATTGCACACAAATGTTATTGAAGTTCTTCAGATACCCGATGTAATCCATCGTTTTGATGTTCGTCGACGAGTTAGCCCCGCTGACGAAGACGTCATCAACTCAACGTGGCCAGTCTATATTATAGATGACTCAACTTATTTATCATTTTGCTCACCACCACCTGACCTCCAGGGAAAGCTTAACATTATAAAGGCGGGCGGGGCGGTATGTCGCGACGCTGAAAAAATTGATGGGGTTTCCGGGCTGAACATCGTCTCCAATCTTCTCAGCAAAAGCATAAAAATAAAGTGTTTACAGAAAGGTTTGAAGTCACAAGATGATGCCAGATTATTGTATTTCCCGAATGGCCTCATAGAAAACAACCGATTAAAATTTATTAGCTACGACGGAAATAAAACGCATGTATTGGCAGTTGGACAGCGCAAGAAATCAGGGGCGAAGTATAGATATCATTTAGCACCAACTTTTGAGGTGCGCAGAAATTTGATTGGCAAGTTCAGTATTTTGCTGAAAATACGTATTATGATTACGGATACAAATGGTGAAATGCTTCCCCCACGACAAGCTTTATCACGTCGGAAGCATTTATGCAAAAACTGGTGGAATGATCAGTGGTTTAAACGTGCAGTGGCTGTCATGTATTATCTTGCCGATGGACAAAAAGTCCTGCAATTCGGGAGTGAAGAAGAGCGGGTTGCGTTATCATCTAAGTTTGCTAACTATCAGGTTGGATTCGGTATTGATGAAGGACTTTTATCTCATAAGCGTACTGAGGAAGAGATTGTATTTTTAGAAGAAGCTGATGAAGACGAAAGCGCCGACGAAAAGAGCAGCGAGGTGTCATTAGATGAGTGAAGATGCGGAAATAAAGCGACTTATCGAGCCTGGATTGCAGTTTCGTTACGGGCAAGCGATGGCTGATCCACGCGATGGATTATCGTTGTTTGGGCCACCTGACACAGAACTGTCATCTCACCCGCGTAACATCACATATGGTGTCATTGGAACGACGGAGGGGATTAAGGCTTTTGCTGCGTTTTCTGACGCGTTAACGAAACCGCAATTCATTACTCAGGAACCAAAAAACAGAAGACTGTGGCTTATCTATCCCGGTTTTGAAGCCGCGTTTCATTGCACATGGCCTAAAACGCCTGCGGCATCTCATTTAATCGATTCGGAAGGGCTGTCTAAGTTATCGCGGCATAAGGAACCAAATCAACGTGCTTTTGATGTCGTGAATGTTTATTTGGACGGCATAAAGACACTTAAAAAACGGGATGAGGCATTCAACGTATTCATTTGTGTGGTACCAGATGAAGTCTGGCTGAATTGCCGGTCGCAATCGCATGTATCAGATGGGGTTGGAGTAAACATCACAGCAAAAGAGCGTCAACATAGAATAAAAGGACAAATGCACTTCTTTGATGATTACAATCCAGATCAATATCGGTTGTCTACTGACTTTAGAAGACAGATAAAGGCTCGTGCAATGGAATATGATGTGCCTATTCAGATTGTGAGAGAGTCTACGTTAACGCTGACAAAGGAAGATAAATCGCCTAGTCGTGGGCTTACCCCTCTTTCTGATCGTGCATGGAATCTTTCAACGGCTTTGTATTATAAGGCAGGTGGAAAGCCATGGAAACTTACAACGGCAAGAGAAGGTGTAAGTTATGTAGGCTTAGCCTTTCGCCGTGCTGATCCAAAGCTGACGAGTAGCACTGCAGTATGTGCTGCTCAGATGTTTATTGATAGTGGTGATGGTATTGTGTTCTTAGGTGAATACGGACAGTGGTGGTCCAGCGAAAACAAACAATTTCATTTAACCGGCAGTGCTGCAAAAAACCTGTTGGCTGGGGTCATTGGTACTTACAAAGAATTAGACGGCCGACCGCTCAAAGAGATATTTCTACACTCTCGCTCAGATATAAGCAGAGAAGAATTTGAAGGATACAAGAAAGCGTGTCCCGAGGGCGTCAAGTTGGTTGGAATTCGAGTAAAAACGGACCGTTTTGGTTTACGCCTATATCGCGAAGGAACACGGCCAGTTTTACGAGGGACGTTTCTTAAGCTGAATCAGAGGACAGGCTTCTTATGGGCCGCGGGATTTAAACCAGAACTTGGAACATATGATGGATGGGAAGTACCCGCACCATTGCGTCTTGATATCCAGCATGGCGAAGGAGATATTGAGCAAATTGCGAGTGACATCATGAGCCTCACAAAGCTGAATTACAATGCTTGCAAACTTGGATCATCTCAGCCGGTAACAGTTGGTTTTTCAGATGCAGTTGGAGAAATACTGGTCTCCAATCCTGACATCAAACATCGTAGACCACAGTTTAAGTTCTATATTTGAGACTAGAGACGCGGTTCTTCATATAAAAAAGCTACTTGGGTGGTTGAGGTCCAGGGAAAAAATGACTGAGAATATAACGTTTAGAACTCAATTGATCGGCAGTGTGACCGACTTTGCCGAAGCTTGTGGCATCGGCCCGTTGCTGCGACCTGCTATATTGGTAGAACTTATTGTCACATTATCGAAATATCGCGAGGAGGGGTCAAAGCTTTTTCCCGATGTATATTTGTGCAATGACATAGAAGAAGCACTCAAACTCATTCCTGATCATGACATATTACATATTGGGACAACGGGAATTACAGAGGACGCGATAAAAGAAATACTGAAGAAGTGTGCGCCACTTGCAAACGGGGGCTGGTGTATTTTCATTGAAGGTGACGTTAAGAAACTCAATTATGGCATGTTTAGAGGACCTCTGAATCCGCTTGCAATTCCGATTGATGAAACATTACTCTCAACGGGCGCAACCGTTAAAGTTGTGAAAGTTTATCAAGTTGCTGAAGACTGTGTTGAAATCAGAAGCTATGTCGGGGGACTTCATAGAATATATTTCTCTAATCAGAAGGATACGTCTCCCTCACCGATGCAATATCTTGGTAACCTAGTAGATACAATTTGTTCTAAGGTGCCAATGGAAACAAGAGAATCTGTCGCTAATTTCATAAGAGAAGCTCTGAGAAACGCTCTGTTAAGGGCGCACGGCTCCCTAATCGTGGTCTGTAAGTCGGCAAAAATACCCAAGTTGCTTTCTGATGGCGTACATCTGGCGCAGCCTATCGATTTTGCGAAGCAAGTCGAGGCTGTTCTAGATAAGGAAGCTTTACCTTCATCACTAAGTCCAGGCCTTTCATTACTTATAGGTATGCTTAATTCGGATGGTATAGTTGTTTTCAGTAATGACGGAAAGTTATTGGGATATAATTGCTTTATTTCGCTGCCTACAAAAAAAGTCGTATCTGCTCAGGGCGGTGCGAGAAGAAGAGCTTTTGACGCACTGTGCGATAGGATAGGGAAGGGATTGCAGGCAGTGTTTATTCAATCTCAGGATGGCGGGACTGACTTCAGGAGGGTGAAAAATGACTAACATGGAACTAACATTGTGGGATAGCTCACAAAAAGAGATTTTGCCAGCTGGGATTAATACACCAGCGAAGATTGCTGAATACGCAAAGCAATTAAGTCTGCGAGAACGGAAACAGATTGCCCAAAGCTTCGAGGCAGAGAATTATGAGGTTGCCATCAATTATGTATGGAACAAAGCCATGGCGGCACTCAAAAAGGAATTATCAACGTTGGGAATGAAATTTCTGGGTGAAATGTTAAACAAGCCGGATCTCAAAGAGGATGATAATGTATTTGACGCTGTTACTGATAGGGAGGCTATTCGTCTTGCGGCAGAGCTTGGGATGGTCACCTCAACAGAGGCAATGAGACTTCGTCAGGCCCATGAATTGACAACTCACTTTTCTCAATTAGAAGCAATGGAAAGTGATGAGCAAAATGTCCAGATGCAGTCAGAAGAAGCAGTAAGCATCCTAAAAACATGCATAAGAAATATCTTGGGGAAACCTAAAATTAACGTAGCGACGGAGTTTGTAGAGTTTCGAGATGCTTTGTTATCTGAGACATTAAAATCTGACGATTATCGTGTAAGTAATCTACTTGTTTCTCCATATTTCTTTCATAAGCTCACCGTCAGTATATTGTTGGCGAATATTAAGAAAAATATTGGTGCTAAGTTGCAGAATGCTTTGGCAAATTTTAATCTTATTATTCCTGAGCTGTGGGATAGACTGCGCGATACCGAGAAATGGCAAATTGGTCACACCTATTCAGAAGTTCACGCGGCAGGGCAGTCTATTGCAACAAGTGGAATAAAAGCGGCTTTGCTGAAAGTTAAGGGTTTTGATTACGTACCTGAAACACTCAGGTCAGACACATTTATTAAAGCAGCCGAAAATGTCATAAAAGCTCACGAAGGAATGAATAATTTCTTTAATGAAGAGTCGCCTATGAAAGTATTAGTGAAGCTTGGTTCGACCATCCCTGGACCTTCTTTTTCGATTTGCGCATCTGCTATATTGTCTGTTCGCTTAGGGAACTCCTACGGTCATAGTTTTTCTGGTTCGCCCCTGGCGGATGAATTGCTGGACAGTTTTACGCCTGAGCGTTGGGAGTATTATCTCAATCAATGTTTGCCAGGGGACATAAGGATATTAGAAAAGCTAACGAGTGAAAAACCACAACAGAACTGGTTCCGATTAGTGCAGAAATACGAGTTTTCAAATCTACATACAAAAAACAAGGACGTCACTCACCTGATTACTTCTTCAGTCTCGCAGAACAAGGCGAAGGCGCAAACCTATATTTCAAATCTAATTCAAGCTTATTATGGCAATAAGAAAAAAATAAAAAAATCATGACATCAGCAGCAATCGTTCAAAAACTCTGGAATTACTGCAATGTCCTCCGCGACGACGGAATGAGCTATGGGGATTATGTTGAGCAGCTTACATATCTCCTGTTCCTCAAGATGACTGACGAGCGCTCAAAGCCTCCTTACCTGCCCGCGCGCGGCGCGCAGGCGGGTAATCAGAAAAGCCCTATCCCATCAGGCTACGACTGGCAGAGCCTTCTTAAAAAAGATGGCGATGAGCTTTTTGACCATTACCGGCATATACTTGAAAAACTCGGGCAGGGGAAAAGGCTTTTAGGTTTAATATTCGGAAAGGCTCAGAACAAGTTTCAGGACCCTGCTAAACTTCGCCGTCTTATTGTTGATTTGATTGACAAGGAAGACTGGTCTTCCATGAGCGCAGATGTTAAGGGCGACGCTTATGAGGGGCTGCTTGAAAAGAACGCACAGGATACAAAGACAGGCGCAGGGCAGTATTTCACTCCGCGGCCTTTGATACAGGCGATGGTTGATGTCATGGCTCCAAAACCGATGGAGATGATATGCGACCCTGCATGTGGGACAGGAGGCTTCTTACTCGCTGCCCATGATTATGTGGCAAATCATTACAAACTCACAAAAGACCAGAAAAGATTCCTTGATGAAAAGGCATTAAGGGGATGGGAACTTGTCCAGAATACTGCAAGGCTCTGCGCCATGAACATGATGCTGCATGGCATCGGCGGTGATTCAATGCCTATTGCAGTTTCAGACTCGCTTGCAAGCCATCCCGGAGAATATTTTGAGATGGTATTGACCAATCCGCCATTCGGCAAAAAGTCCAGCACAACTATTGTTGCAGAAGACGGAAAGGTTACAAAGGAAAAAGAGACAATTGAGAGGGATGACTTTTGGGCAACGACCTCAAACAAACAGTTGAATTTTGTCCAGCATATAAAATCCCTTCTCAAACAGCATGGAAGGGCTGCTATGGTTATCCCTGACAATGTGCTTTTTGAAGGAGGCGCTGGAGAGACCATCAGGCGCAAACTCCTCCATGAATGTGATGTGCATACGCTTTTGAGGCTTCCGACAGGACTTTTCTATGCTCAGGGAGTAAAGGCGAATGTCATCTTCTTTGACAGAAAGCCTGCCTCTGAAATACCATGGACAAAAAAGCTCTGGATTTATGACTTCAGGACTAACAAGGACTTTACCCTGAAGACTAACCCTTTAAAGAGAAGCGACCTTGATGAGTTTGTGAAATGCTGTAACCCTGAAAACAGGCATAACAGGAAACCGACATGGTCGGAGAAAAACCCTGACAACCGCTGGCGGGCATTTGACTATGAAGAATTAATCAACCGCGATAAGGCAAGTCTTGACATCTTCTGGCTCAAAGACAAAAGCTTTGAGGAATCGGAAAACCTTCCTGAGCCTGATGTCATCGCCCGCGAGATCGCAGAAGACCTTGAATCAGCATTGGAGCAGTTCAGGCTTATTGCCGATGATTTAGGGGAACCGTAAAAATCAATGTCTATTTTTGGGGAGAAGGATAAGCCAAAATTGACATCCCGATAGCAACATCCTCAGTAAATAGATTTGCCGCTTCATCGCGGGAACGTGGATTGGCGGCAGAAAATGGGATAGATAACTCGCAAAAGGAGGGTTATTTTATGAAGAATATTGATATGCAGGTTCAGGGAGACGTGCTCACCATCAAAGTAGATTTGAAAAAGGAGTTTGGTCCCTCTGCTTCCGGTAAGACTACAATCATTGCAACTACCGAAGGTAATGTTACAGTGCCTGAGCATGAGAATATCAAGATAGGAATAAATGTGTATAGGAAAAAATAATTTGCCAAAAAATGAACTGCATTTTTGGGGTAAAGGAACGTATGGATGAGATTAAAATAGACAAGGTGATAAGGTCATATAGAAAGACTATTGCCCTTGTAATAACGCAAGACACCGCACTTGTTATACGCGCCCCTTTCCATACGCCATTTGAATACATCCGGAATCTGGTTGATAAAAAACGTTTCTGGATAAATAGGAAGCAGGAAGAGATAAGGAAAAGACCGATAGCAAAGCCAAAGGAATTTGTCAACGGTGAGGGTTTTTTGTTTTTGGGGAGGAGTTACAAACTTGAGATTGTAGATGATCTGCACACCGACATTGAGTTGAAGGATACTCTGCGGATTTCGAGAAATAGATTGCCGGAGGCAAAGGAAAAGCTGATAGCATGGTACAAAGAACGCGCCCTTGAAAAAATAAGGGAGCGTTGCGAATGGTATGCAAGGCTGACCGGATACAAGCCAACATCAATAAAGATTACCGGCGCTAAAAGGAGATGGGGCTCTTGCGGACCAAGAGGAACGCTCAATTTTAGCTGGCGGCTTATCATGGCCCCGCTTGAAGTGGTGGATTATGTGATAGTTCATGAATTGGTTCATCTGGAAGAAAAGAGCCATGCAAAGAGGTTTTGGAATAAGGTAAGAACCATTCTTCACGATTATGAGAAAAGGGAGAAGTGGTTGAAGGAAAATAAAGCAGCGGTTATCTTATAGGTGTTAGACCCCGAAGACCCTACTGGACGCACTCTTCCTTAACTGCTTTAATTTGTATTATCAGGGTTATTAACTCTCTTCCGTTTCATCAGGCAGGAATAACCCAGAGGGCCCGGCTTTTTATCTGTAGTAACAAACCTGAATTCCCGTATCCATCGGAAGTCAAAATACCGTGAAAAGGTCTCCCTTATCTCCTCTTCAGTCAGGACAGGCGGGCCGTCTTCTCTTGGCTCTCTGGCATTGCCGCAAAGCATAAGGTAGATGCTGCCTTCTGTAGTCAGCCCTGTCAGCATCTTTACAAATCTCTGTCTATCTTCCTGCCTTATTGTATGAAAACACCCTCTGTCAAAGACAAAGTCAAAAATCTCCCCGTGCAGGCGCAGATTCGGAACCTCTGCCTGCATGAACCGCACATTAACTCTGGCTGCCTCAGCCTTTTCTCTTGCCTTTTTAATGGCAAGCTGTGATATATCCACAGCCGTAACATCAAATCCTTTTTTGGCAAGATAAATGGCATTGGTTCCGGTGCCACACCCAAGCTCAAGGGCGCGGCATGGGGCAATAACCTCCTCATGCAGGGCTTTTTCCAATTCCTTTGATGTGATACCCGTATCCCACGGAGTATCATCTTGTTTGTAAGCCTCATTCCAGTCTTTGCCTTCGTCTATATTTCTATTCCTCTGAACTTTTTTATTAATGTTACACCCTCTCATACGGGTCAAAGAGCTTCTTGTATTCATCAAGTGCAAACCGGTCTGTCATGCCTGCAATATAGTCGCATATAAGGCGCTCCTTGCCTGTATCTTCTATGGTGGCATATACATGGGGCGGCAGGAGTTCTGGCTCTACAGAGTAAACCTTGAAAAGCGCCTGAAGTATGCGCTTTGCCTTATCTGCCATCCGTATCACCCTGTGATGCTTGTAAAGGTTTCTTATAAGAAATTTTTTAAGCTCAGTATTCTTCTTGTTCATCTCATGGCTGAAACAGGCTATGGGTTCACCTATTTCCCTGATATCTTCAGCAGAGGATGCCTTTCTCTTTTCTACCTCCTTCAATATCTGTGCTGCAAGGTCTGTAACCTGTTGGTTTATTATTTGGATTATTGTCTGGGATTTGTGGATTTTAAAGTCATTCTTTGGGAATGTTTTCTTTATGTTATCATAATTTTTCTGCCAGAGTTCCACATCATTAAGCTGTTCCACATCAAGCATCTCCGAAGACAGTCCGTCATCTATATCATGGTTGTTATATGCTATCTCATCAGCCATATCCACTATCTGCGCCTCAAGGCATGGGGCCTTCTTAGGCTCGTATTCCTTTATAACATCAGGCCTGTCATGCTCAGTGGAGTGCTTTGCAATACCCTCCCTTACCTCCCATGTGAGATTCAGCCCCCTGAAGCCCGGATACCGCCTTTCAAGGTGCTCCACGATTCTCAGACTGTGTAGGTTGTGTTCAAAACCGCCGTGCTTGTTCATCAGCTCATCCAGGACTTTCTCGCCGGTATGTCCGAATGGCGGATGCCCAAGGTCGTGGGCAAGGGCAATGGCCTCAGACAGGTCTTCATTCAGATTCAGCGCCCTCGCAATAGTCCTTGCTATCTGGCTCACCTCTATCGTATGGGTCAAACGCGTCCTGTAATGGTCTCCCTCGTGATAGACAAAGACCTGAGTCTTGTATTCCAGCCTGCGGAAGGCATTGCAGTGGATAACCCTGTCCCTGTCCCTTTGGAATGCGCCCCTGAATGGGTGTTCGTCTTCTTTATATTTACGGCCGCGGGAGTTTTTGCTGAACGTGGCATAGGGCGCAAGCCTTTTTGCCTCGAGCTCTGCAACAGACGTTATAACAGCCATTTGACAATTTCTCCTTATTAGTTAACCCTGTTAGAAGGTTCTCTTTAAAAAGCATTACAATTCAATCAGATAATAATTATATTGTAAACAGCCTTCTAACGGGGCTAAAATACAAATATATGGGGCTCAGGCTTTTTATTATACTATTACTCATTTTTACAGCAGGATGCTCTGTTGTCCCGAAGGATATAAGGCGTCAGGCTGACAGGTCTATAACTATCCCGATGGTCCAGAACGCCCCTGATGCATTCAAGGGACGCAAGGTCATCTGGGGCGGCATAATTCTGTCGTCAAAAAACCTTGCGGATAAAACAGTCATTGAAGCGCTTCAAACCCCTCTTGACAGAACCGACAGGGTGATAAACGAGGAGCAATCCAAAGGCAGATTTCTCATAGAAAGTAAAACCTATCTGGACACATATTTATACAAACAGGGAAAGGAGATAACAGTTGCAGGCATAATCCGGGGCATAACGGTTCAGAAAATCGGAGAAATGGATTATGCCTATCCTGTGCTGGAACCTTTGCATATACGGGTTTTCGAGCCACAGCAGGAGCTGGAGTATGAACCGCTGCCGCCCATGTGGCCATATTATCATTATCCACACTACCCGTATCTCCCAAGGTAGCTGCATTAAACTACTACCACTTATCCTTACACCAATATCTTTGGTGTAGGGTTTACTCCTTGGGGGAACAGCCGTCCTTTACCTTTGACAGATATTCCCTGTACTCTTCGTAATACTCGTCCATAAGTTCCATGGGGTCTGCCTTGCTTGTGTCAATCCCCTTTTTCTGTTTTAGGAATTCTATAAATGTCATATGCGAACCTAATTAGGAATTAGAAATTGGAAATTAGGAATTATTTCTAATCTCTGTATTTTATCGGGTCATCAACCCCTGCTTCCCTGAACCCTTTTAACCTTAACCTGCAGGAATCGCACTGGCCGCAGGCAATATTATTATCCTTATAGCACGACCATGTCAAATGAAACGGCGCATTTAGCTCTACACCCTTTTTTACGATGGCGCCCTTTTTCATGTGGATGAGCGGCGTTACTATTTCTATCTTTGTTTCAGGTTTTGTGCCGGCATCTATGGCCTTTTCAAATGCCCTGTAAAAAACCTCCCTGCAATCAGGATAGCCTGAACTGTCCTCTTCCACAGCGCCTATATAAATCCGCATAGCACCGATAACCTCTCCCCATGATACTGCAATAGCCAGGAGATGGGCGTTTCTGAAAGGGACATAGGTTATTGGGATGCGGGGTGCGGGAAGCGGGATGCGGGAAGGTACTTCTATCCTTTCATCAGTCAGGGCAGAACCGCCTATTTTCTTAAGGTAGCTGACATCCACAATGAGCCTTTTTTTGACACCATAAAAATCTGCAATATCATTAAATGCCTTTAGTTCCCGCGCCTCTGTCCTCTGTCCGTAATTTAAATGTAGAAACGCCAATTCATTTTCAATGCCGGCAATGGCAGCAGTAACGCAGCTGTCCATGCCTCCGCTAATAAGGACTATGGCAAGTGGCTTCATATGAATATACAATTTCTAATCCCTGATTCCCACTGGATTTTATTGGAAATTCGGAATTGGCGAATGGAAATTTTAAATCTTCTATGCATAAATCTTATCAAGTATCTCCTTTACTATCAACTCTGGTTTAA
>Ga0209542_10011811_pt1 | contig 15415 bp, 16 predicted proteins | sample RifCSPhighO2_01_FD_184028 | JGI IMG/M metagenome (GOLD analysis project Ga0209542, IMG submission 184028) | Soil microbial communities from Rifle, Colorado - Rifle CSP2_plank highO2_0.1 (SPAdes) (version 2) | ecosystem: Environmental > Terrestrial > Deep subsurface > Rock core/Sediment ... | reverse complement strand
GGCCGCCGCCGCCAGACCAACTGGATGAACATGCAGACCTTGGAGCGCGCCATCCGCATGAACGGCGTGACCCATATCGTCTTCAACAAAGTCGACGTGCTCCGCGCCATACAGACGTGGGCGGTCATAGACAACGGCAAGCAAATTTCTTTCAAGAGCGAATCCACGATGCAGGGCTTCGTCGTCCAGCGCCTGAAGAGCTTAGGCATTCCGCGGAGCCGCGTCTATTTCTCGGAGAGCAAGGAGCGGATCTAGGCTTTAGTTTTTCCGGTCTCTTTTTTTAGTTCGGCTTTCAGTACCTCGAGCACTTTCAGGGCCGCAATGCCTTGTTCCTGTATTTTTCCGATGGTTTCTATGCGGGCCGACTCCTCGTTCATCGCGTTGATATAGAGCTCCGCGAGGATCTCGCCTTGCATTTCCTCCGGTAGGTCTTCGAAGCGACTTCGAAGGTAATCCATCGCGCCGCTCTCATTGCCGCGCGCGAGTTGCGCAATGAGTTCATCGTGTATCTCTCCGAGCGTCGTTATGTCCATACGTTTGCCTGTTGAAGCTTTGGTTTCATATTATTTGAGAAATTTCCGAAGAGCCGCACAAGGATACGGGTAAAGAAACCTTCGGTGGGTAGCTTTTTCTCATACGCACTTTTCCTCTCGCCCATCATTTCGTCGACCACAGAGCTCCGGTCAGCCGTTTGAGGATTAAAGTTCGGATCTTCCGCTTTGCGCTTAGCAAGATACTTTTTTAGATCACCCACCGCCTGAGCCTCGGTCATTTGATTGCGCTCACTCTGTACGTCGGCCCATGTTTTTGGAGGGCGATTATCGATTATCTCGGCCTTGGGACCACCCTGCGCTTCTTTGGCTAAGGCCTGCACGATCCGATCGTCTTTTGAAAGGCTTGCCGCCAGTATGCCGCCAATTGCCTCGAAGTGCTGTTTCAAACCTTCCGGCGTCTTTGCGTTCTCGATCATTTTCACGGTCGCGAGTGCACCAATTGATTTAAAATATGAGCGTATCCCACCATAACCTTTTTCTCGGAAATGCTTACGCATCATCTCCCGCGTCTCTTTGAAGTCTTCGTAGATTTTTCCTTTCGTTGCGCGCTTCGCAGGAGAGTCCTGACCCAGAGTGATTAGATTCTCGTAAGGGGTTTGGACGAAGCGCATCCAGGAATTAAATTTCTTTGAGATCTCCCGCTTCAGCTTCTTTCGTTCGAGAAGCGTATAGTGTCCCTCTTCCAGTATTGAGTACTGCTTGTCATCGAACCCGTACCTCTTTTCAAGGAGCTGTGCTTGAGTCTGGATGTATTTATACTCCTTGCTCGATTTTACCTCCTGCAACTTTTGTTGCGCTTCGTTCAGTCTGTCTATCGTGTCAGTATCGCCCTGCATCACGACGCGGTAAAAGTGATCTTGTATCAATTCGGCGGTTCGTTTATCTTCTTTCACGAGACTGGAGAATTTCTGGAACTCCTCGCTGTGGTGAGACATAAGCCCGATATCGTCCGCATCAATGCCGGCACCAAGCCGCTTCGCTTCCGCCATTTTCAGGCTGAAGTCGTGGCGGGCGCTGTTGAGCTTCGAGAGGTCGTCGACGGTGACCTGCTCATTGCCCAAACGCTCAAAAATACCGTCGGCTTCGTCCGGGTATGTGCTCTGCATCAACTCTCCGAACAGCTTTTCCTTACGCGCGTCGGTGAGAATGTCCGGTAGTTTCAGATCTTCCGGCTCATCCGAGCCGTGCTCGCTGTCCGCAAGTTTGCGCCCGAGCGCGCGTTCACGCGCCTCCTTACGTCCCTCGTCGAGCAAAAGCTTTTCCAGCTTCATCTAGAAAATTGTAGCACGGCGCTACTTTGCAAGTGACTGACGTACGATATCAAGTGCCTGCACGATGATCTCGCCCTCTTCCTGCAGCCGGGCGACTCCCTCCAAGCGGTCAGCCTCGTTGTTGAGGGCTTGCGTACTCATACGAAGGAGGATCTCTCCCTGCAACTGCGGGGGCAACTCCGGGAAGCGCTTAAGAATGAGGGCGTTGGCGTCTTTTTCCTTGCCCTCATTCACCAGATCGACGAGCTGATTATACAAAACCTCCAGTGCGTCCCTTTCCATATTATGTGAGTTTTGCCTTATCAATCCCGCCTATTAATCGCGCAATCATCGCACCGAGAAGTGATGCGAGGAATCCCCCCGTTCTTTCGAATTCTTGCTTGCCCATACGTCCGAGGAACTCGGTCTTCTTCGCGTCCTTGTCGCGGCGTGAAGCCCATTTGATACCGTCGCCCGTAATCCCCCATTCCGTGTCTCCACTTTCGAGCGCATCCTTATATCGCGTCCACATCGTGCCCGTGATATCAGCTTCTTTGAAATTCTTTGCCCCAGCCTTCACCTCGTCCATCGATTTGAGCGAACCGGTGTCCGCGGCGATGCGCGCTTTCTTTCCCGTCACTATTTCCGTCGTGATCTCTTTCATGATGCGCTCGTTCCCGGATATCGTGGCCAAAAGGATACTCCCCACCTCACCGAGCCCCTTGCTGATAACCTCCAGATCACCCGTTTCCTTTGAGGTTTTAATATCAAATGCAGCCTCGCATACTTTGCGTGCTTCCTCACTCGACAATTTTCCGCTTCGGGCCCACTCCTTGAACTTGTCCCAGCCTTTGAGATTTTGCTTGATCTTCTCTCGTGCGCGATTTAGGCTATCTGCCCCCGTAGGATCGTTCGGATCAATAAGCCCCGCGAAATCCTTCTCGGTGAATCCGTGTCTCGTGACTAAGGCATTTGTGCGCGCGTGGAGTTCCTTATACGCGGGGTTTGCGCGGGCCGCCTTGACGCGATTGAACGCATTTGAAAATTCGTCGAGAAATTTCCGGTCCTGCATCGCGAGCATGGGCAGCGATTGCCGCATGACTTCCACGCCTCTACCGGGAGGGAGCGTACCGACGAGAGAACGGATACCCGGGTCCGCATCCATGACGGAGTCGAAATCGTCATTCGTAAGCATGGCATCCAGACGCTTTGCATCCTGCATGCGCAGAGCGAACTCATATCGGGTTTTCTCGAACAGCGCGAGATCGTCGGGGCTCAACGGCTCTTCCGCACCGAGACGGGCGAGTGCTGCGATACTCGTTTTCTTATCTGGATCGGCATCGATGTTCTTTACGAGTTGCGTGAAAAGGTCCCGTTCGGCAGGATTTTTCAGGGTTTCCGAAAGACTCTTCGGTTCGTCCGGCGTCTTCTCGTCGGGATTCAGGGTTCTTCCGGTCGTCTTTTCGAAACGTTCTCTTTTGTCTTGCTCATGCGCGACCTTCTCAAGTTTCATGACCATAGGGGCATTATAGCCCCTCCGGCAGGGTGTCAAGCAAAGCCTATGTTGGTAGCTTTTGGCCCCCTCAAATCTCCCGCGCGCGATACTGTAACGCTTCCAATCCCCCAAGGGGACTGCGTTTTTCTAACTGCTTCGCAGTAAGTAAAACGGGAGCATATGAGGCGACTCAAAGTTCCCGCGCTCTGTATTGTAAGGCTTCTAGCATGTGACTGGGTTCTATCGTGTCATTACCCGCGAGGTCGGCTATCGTGCGTGCAAGCTTGATGGTGCGGTGGTAGCCGCGCGGGGGAGTTTTATGTGCGGAAGAGTTCGTGGTGGGTACCGATTGCGATGAAACGCACGACGTCGGCGCGTTCGTGGTAGTAGATCGCGCGATAATCACCGCTTACGTTGATGCTCCGACAACCGGTGTACTCGCCGTGAAGCTGATGATTATCGAGAAGCGAGTCGAACGGGTTCGAGAAAAATATGTCTCGGCGCTCTTTAAATCTCTCCCTGATCTTCAATGTCAGTTTCTTATAGTTCTTCCGGAATCTCTTGGAGTAGAGAATGGTCATGAACTCTCACCGTCAAGCCACTTATTCATATCGTCTACATTTGTGAACGCGGGAGAAAAGGCGTCATCGTTCCCCTCCCGTATGTCGCGCAGGGCTTCATCAAGGATTTTTCTCGTTTTTGCATTGGGGATAAGTGGCTCGTAGAATTCGATACGGCGCTCGTTGGCGAAAACCTTGAGCTGTTGGTTGACTACCATCGAGAGTGGAACGCCCATTCTTTTCGCGGCTTTCCGCGCCCGGTCGCGCACGTCTTTGTCCACCTTCACGCTGATAACCGTTTTGTTGCTCATAACCGAAGTATATACAACGGTAGTACCACGGTCAACCTCGTATGGCCTGTACCGGAGCGATCCCGCAAAAGAATAGAGCCCACCTTGCAGCGGGCTCTATATGGCCGGATTGAACTTTGGGCGAAGTAGCAGAATGTCAGCTGTTACGCAGCTTTGACCAACAGGTCTGTCAGTTTCCTCTCAAGAACCTTCAGGTCCTCAAGCTTGCCAGGCTTTTCCAACTCAATCGCGGCTTGGATCGCCTTTCCTTCCACACTCACCGGCGGGACGAAGAACCGCCACGGTTGAGAAAGAATTTTCTTTTTATTGACCTCGACGCCTTTGGGCGGTTTCTTTCTTGTCGATAGAGTGCCAGTGAACCGCCGGACATCGAGAGAGGCATCCTTGTTCGGTTCATGGTCGGCCGCGATGTCGAGGAAAAACTCCAGCTTTGAGAGCAGTAATTCGACGATTTGGTTCGCGAGAAACAGCTCGAATTGCTTAGCGGGGTCTCTTCCGCTCGGCATGTATTGGAACGGGGGCATATGGAGATTCGCGACCCCCGGATCTACGGAGAGTTCACCGGGTTTATCTCCAAACCCATCGGGCCATGACGGCGCTTTATCACGGAAGCTATTCCATCGCTGATCGTACACTTCCCCGAATGGCTCGACGGACTCTCCATCGCACGGCCCAAACTTTCCATGCGCCGGCTTATAGCAGATACTATGGCGGCTCGACGGCCGGAACGTTCTCAGGCGTTCGTATTGGCCATTCCCTTCCCGCGTGTCGGAGGTCAGCGGGTACCCGATACAGTGCCATGTAATCTTGCGAAAACGTGGCTGGAAGCGCCTGAATAGAGCAGACGCACTCTTGTCAACGATCTTGGTCATGTCGCTCTCCACTCGATTGCGGGATGCGCAACAGCTCCCTACCACATCTTGTGCGCTCTCTGACCTCCGTCAACAATTTTCAGAATTTTGGAAAAAAAGAGTAAGTTACATACTTTTCAGCTTGCCAAATGGGAATTTTTAGTATACTTTGTATGTCAATACTTGTTGACGTTTATGGAAAAAGAACTGCAAAAGCTAGGACTTGAGGAAAAAGAGGTTCAGATCTATCTTTCCTGCCTTTCCCAAAAGGACCCCACGCCGACACTTGTTGCGAAGCTGACGGGCCTGAAGCGTGCCACCGTGTACTTCTACCTTGAACGGCTGAAAGAAAAGGGCCTGATTGAGTGGGAAATACACAAATCACGTAAGCATATCTCTCTGGTCCCTCCCCGCCGGGGATTGAAGCGCTACATCGCGAAGCAGAAAGAACAGATCGAGCGGAGCGAAGATGTGATGAAGGGAATCTTGGCTCACATGGAGCAGGTCAATCAGGAAACGGTGCCGGGCTCAAAGGTATACCACTACGAGGGGCAGGAAGGCATACGGTTCGCGATAGACAAAATGCTTCACTCGCGGAAGCCTCTCTACTGGTTCGGCTCCATGGAGCTTCTCCTTGCGGCAGCGGGCGGAGCGGAGGCGTGGTATAGGATGTTCACCGCGCGGCGTTTACAGGAAGGCACGGTTACGTATGGCATCACCGATCGCCGGATACTGCGATATCCGCAATTCAGTAATATGAAGGAGGCGAGACGCTCCTACAGATTTTTGGAAGACGACTTTGAAGTTCCCGCAACACTCGTTATATTCGGCGATTCTATATGCCTCGGGTCCAAGCAGAACAACGAGCTACGGATGGTGTTGATAGAGAACGCGATGATGGCCCAAACCCTCACATTTATGTACAAGGTGCTCTGGTCCAAGCTGTCAGAAGAGTAACCCGTACGCTCACCCGCGTCATAATTCACGCGCTCTGTACTGCAGTGCTTCTAACATGTGGCTGGATTCGATCGTTTCGCTTGCGGCGAGGTCGGCAATCGTCCTCGCGAGTTTGATGGTGCGGTGGTAGCCGCGCGGGGAGAGCTTCATGGAGCGCGCGGCGCCGACCAGTGTCTCCTCGGCCTTTTGCGCGAGATTTGAAAGCGATTCTATTTCGCGCGGTCCCATGTCGGCGTTCGTCGAGACGTTGCGGAGGTCTTTGAAACGTTCGCGTTGGCGCATGCGGGCGGCGAGGACGAATTCCCGCGCGCGCTTCGTCTCACCCGCACTCTTTTTTATCCGCGTCGAAAGCGATTCGGGCGGCATCTCCCCGACCGAGACCCACATGTCGACGCGGTCGGCGACGGGCCCCGATATTTTCCGCCGGTACTTTTCTATCGTGTGCGGCATGCATTTGCAACGCCGCGTCCCCGCGAATCCGCAGGGGCACGGGTTCAGCGCGGCGATGAGCATGAAATTCGCGGGGAAGGTCGCCGAGCCCTTGGACCGCGATATCGAGACGACGCGGTCCTCCAGAGGCTCGCGGAGCGCATTGATGACATCGCGGTGGAATTCGGGGAATTCATCGGCGAAGAGCACGCCGCGGTGTGCGAGCGTCGCCTCGCCCGGACGCGGGGACCCCGTGCCGCCGCCGATCAAAGAGGCATACGAAGACGTGTGATGCGGGGAGCGGAAAGGCGGGCGGAACATGATCCCGCCCGCGAGTGCGCCTGCGAGCGAGTGGATGGTCGTGACCTCGATCATCTCGTCCTCGGAGAGGTCGGGGAGAATCGCGCGACATGCCCGCGCAAGCAGGGTCTTTCCCGTGCCGGGCGGGCCGTAGAGCGCGATGTTGTGCCCGCCCGCGGCCGCAATGACGAGCCCGCGCTTGGCACTTTCCTGTCCGCGGATCTGATCAAGCGCGGGATCATCATCCGAGGGCATCCGTTTTCGCGGAGGGATGGGCCGCGGTTCGGTGTCTTTTTCGAGTTGCTCCAAAATATCTTCAAGAGAAGAGATCGCATGGACGCGGATGTCGGAAATGAGCATCGCTTCCTCGGCATTTTCTTCGGGTACGTAGATGTCGGTGAATCCCGCTTCGCGCGCGGCCGCCGCTATTGAAAGGCTCCCTAAGATCGCGCGTATCCCGCCGTCGAGAGAGAGTTCTCCCGCGAATACCTTCCCCTTCGGGTCGAAACGTGTTTGCTCGCTCGCCAGGAGGAACGAAAGCGCAAGCGGTATATCAAAAACCGCGCCCTCTTTTTTGAGCGCGGCGGGCGCGAGCGAGAGGACTATTTTCTTGTTGCTCTTTTTGGGCGACTCGAGTTCCCCCGTGTTGCGTATAGCGGCAGCAAGGCGGTCCTTTGCTTCTTCCACTGACTTATCGGGGAGTCCGACGATGGTAAACGCATGAAGACCTTTCGCGATGTCGCACTCGACGGAGACGACAGCGGCCTTCGGGAGCATCGGCTGTGCGCCGTACACGCGCGCGAACCCGGATTCTATTTTTTGTTTCGAACCCACCCCAGTATTGTATCGCGTTTATGAGACTGTCCGGTCTATATAAAGAGTGGGTCTAAGGTATTGATAGCAAGCTATCAATACCTTAGACCCGATAAATATTCATAAATGAATATTCATTGTGCAGATTTCTAGTCTGCGGGGACGGCTGCAACCAGCTGTCCAGTTTCATCAGAGTGCATGCAATCTGATGACTACTGGTATCATGAGGCAATTCCTTGAAATCTGTCCACAATGATGTACCATTATTAGGGTGAATTGAGAAAATGGCTCTAATTCATACTTTCTTCATACTTAATAATTGTCGAAAAATATGTACGAAAAGGCCTTAATGGCGGCGGGGTTCGATGAGAAGCAGGCACGCGTGTATATCGCCTGTCTTGAGGCAGGCCCCTCCAAAGTGCCGGAGATAGCACGGCAGGCGGATATCAAGCGGACGACCGCCTACGGAATAATCGACGAACTTGTCTCCATGGGACTCTTGGCGGCGAGCTACAAGGGAAAAACGAAACTATTCAAAGCGCAGGACCCGAAAATCATCATCTCACTGCTCGAAGAAAGAAAAAATAAAGTAGCACACATACTACCCGCATTGTCCGAGCGCTTCCTCACGCACCACGTGCGTCCGAAAATAGCGTTTTTCGAAGGGCGGGAGGGTGTAAAAAAGATATATGACGATGTTCTTGAATGTACATCAAAGCAGGTCAAACAGATCGTGCGCGTGCGGCAGCACAATGAGGCGGTGGGCGACGCCTTCATCAAGGAATTTATCCGCAAGCGGATAGCGCGCGGCATCGTTACGCACAACCTCCACCCGAAGTTCGGGGACTTGTATTCAAAAGAACGGGGGATGGAAGATCCGAAGCTCAAACGGTATGTACGCTACCTTCCGCCCAACGTTTTTTATGCGGCCATCATCATGATCTATGACCACAAGGTCGCCATGGTCTCCACGAAAGAGGAAAATTTCGGATTCATCATCGAAAGCAAGGAGTTCTCGAACACGCTCTCGGCGTATTTCGATTTCATGTGGGGGCTCGGTTCAAAAGAACCGGACCTTGGCTAGGCTACGCGTGCCCAGTACCATACTTTGGCGTTGCGCCGTTTTGCCTTTATTTCATTTCTCAAATCTCTATCTGGCGTAACTTAAGCGTTCGAAATAATCTCGACTTGCCTGCGCAAAACTACGCCAAAGTTTGGTCACTGGGCGTGTGTGACGCAGGTCTTTGCCGCGGGGTTTGCCGCGAGGCGTTTCATGGGAATGTCTTCTTTGCACACCTCGCACGCGCCATACGTTCCGTTTTCCATTTTTTGGAGCGCGGCTTTCACCTCGTGCAGGCGTTTTTCAAGTTCTTCCACGAGAGGCACGTTGGTGACCAGCTCCTCGATCTGGTCCGCCGCATCGGTCGGGTCCGCCTCCGCCCCCGTTTGCCCGCTTGTAGTGCCCTGCCAATCCGCGCCGGATAATTTTCCGTGCGCGGCAAGTTCCTCCCCCAACGAATCCGATTCCGCCTCCAAGTTCGCCCGCAGGTCGTTCATCTGGTCTTCGGTGATGTGTGACATAGGGGGAATAGTAAATAGTAAATAGAAAATAGCAAATAGGCGGGAGTTTCGCGTCACATCTTTTATATTTACTATTTGCTACTTTATATTCAAAGTTTTCGCTCCGCGCGCAGACGGCTCAAAACTTCGGTGAACGAGTACGGGCTTTCTCCGATGATGAGGATGTTTTGCGTGGGGAAAGAATAGTACAGTTCGATCCCTCCCGCGTCATTCTTGAGCGCCCGCACGTCGTAATTGCGCATGACAAGATCTTCGAACTGGCGTTTTTGCGGCAAGCCGCCGGGCCCCGCTATTTGGTCGGGGACGGGAGTGAAGAAGGGGGAAAGGTCCGTGTTCATCGCGCTCTCCCACGCGAGCATTCCCGCAAAGGCCCGCTCATATGAGGTAACAGGTATCACCAAAAGCGGCGCGTTCTCGTCCACCGTGTGCAGGCCAAGGAAGAATTCATCCCCAAGAGCCCGGAGCAGATCCGGCGGAGCATGGGTACCCAATGCCGCAAAGAATTCCCCCAACGAAGCGGGAGAGCGCGCCTCGGCGCCGCTCTCGTTCCGCGTGGAAACAACGGGGATGATGTTCGTGATGGAGCCGAGCGTCGCGCCCGTGCCCGCGCGTACTTGCACCAAGAGACGTTTGAGGTCGAGCGCGGAAAGGTCCGTGAGCAAGAGCGGCACGGTCGCCTCCGCAAAGAGGAGGGAGGGCCCTTGCGGCGCGGCGGGTGCCGTGCCGACCCTTTCTTGCATGATGGTATACACGCCGAAGAGCGCCGCCGCGCCGAGGCCGATGAGAATTCCCACGGCGAACAGCGTACCGACGAGCCGTCGCGAACGTCGCGGCGCGATATGCGCCTCGGCATTCCGGCTTCCGCGCCGCTTGTCCTGTTCGAGAGCGGCGGCGCGCACGAGGGACACCTTTTTTACGCGCACGATATCCTGCAGATCGCTTTTCAGCGTGTGGAGCGGCGCCGTGAACGAAGTCGCCTCACCGGCGGCATTTTTTTGCGACGGTTCTTGTTCCGGCGATGAAGCACGCGGCTCCATCTTGTCCGGCTCACTCTGTTTTTCTTCGGAGCTGACGGCGCCGAGCGAGGTGTCGTAGGTACGTGCCGGTTTCTCCTCATCCGCGCTTCCGGTATTTGGCGACTCACGCCGTTCGGGGAGTTTGATGTCCTCCAGCAGATGTTCAATGTCCGGACGGACGACCCCCGTCGCCGGTTTTTCGACTACCGGCACCGAAGAGGATGTCGTATCCGGTCCTGACGGCATCGGCGGGACGGCGAGCGGAATTTTCCGTACCACGGGCATTACCGGCGGAGTCGGCGACGGGATTGGCGGGACGGGCACCGGCGCGGCTGCACCGCCAAGGTCCGGCGGGATGAAGCCGCCTGCCAGAGGGGCGGGTGGCTCGGCCTTCGCCGGAGGAGGTCCTGAAGGCGGCGCGACCGTCGGTTTCGGTTCGGGCGCGGCCGGCACATGCAGGTCCTCGGTCGTGTGCACCGCAGGATTTGCGGGAGGTGCCGGTTGAGGTACCGGCTTCGCGGGCGCGGGCCGCGTTATCGTCTCCTCGAGTATTACCGGCTCGGGCACCGCTTGAGCGGATGTAGCTGGCGCGCCCACTGGAGCAAGCCCTTTGTCGGGGCCCGTTGTCTTAGATCCTGCGTCTGAAGGGTTTGTCGTTTCGTCTGCCATCGTGTTCTCCACCACCCGCACTCGGCTTCAACCCCTTTCGCGAGGCAAAATCCGGATCGGCGGCTTTGATGGAGAGATTATACCGTCCTTTCTCGTCTATCTCCTTGATGACGACGGGTACAATGTCGCCGATCGCAACCGCGTCGGATATCTTGTCGATGCGGAAGGGCGCTATTTCCGATACGTGTACCAAACCGTCGGTGTTCGGTCCTATTTTCACGAACGCGCCGAAGTCGAGCATGCGCACGACCGGTCCCTCAAAACGCTCCCCCACCATGTATTCGCGGGTGAGGTCGTTTATTTCCTTGAACGCCGCTTCGGCGGTACCGCTCTTGCCGGTGATGAATATCGTCCCGTCTTCTTCGATGGTGATGTCGTCGCACTTCGTGCGCTCGCGGATGCCGTTGATGGTCTTGCCGCCGGGGCCGATGACAAGCCCTATCTGGTCTTTCTTGACCATGATCGTGAGGATTTTCGGCGCGCGCGGGCTGATGTCGGCGCGCGGCGCGGCTATCTCTTTCATGATGACATCAAGTATTTGCAGGCGCGCCTTCTTCGCTTGCGCGAATGCTTCAGTGAGGACGTTGAGCGGTACGCCATCCACTTTCACGTCCATCTGTACGCCCGTGACGCCCTCTGACGTGCCTGCGACTTTGAAGTCCATGTCGCCGTGATGATCTTCCGGTCCCTGAATGTCGGTGAGCACTTTGTACACGCCCGCTTTTGCGTCAGACATGAGGCCCATGGCGATGCCGGCAACCGGACGCGTAATGGGAACTCCCGCGTCCATGAGTGCAATTGAACCCGCGCAGACGGTCGCCATCGAGGTCGAGCCGTTGGATGCGAGGCACTCCGAGACGATGCGGATGGTGTACGGGAAAACGTCTTTTGTCGGCAGGACAGCGCGCAGGGATTTCTCCGCGAGTGCGCCGTGCCCCGTCATGCGTCGGTTGAATCCGCCGACGCGTCCCGTCTCGCCGACGGAAAACGGCGGGAAATTGTAATGGAGCATGAATGTCTTCTTGGTGTCTTGGAATTCGATGGTGTCGAGCAATTGTGCGTCGCCCGGCCCGCCGAGCGTGAGTGCGGCGAGGACGTGCGTCTGTCCGCGGAAGAAGAGTCCCGTGCCGTGGATGATGGGTGAGACGCCGCCGGCTTGTGCCCGTAAGGGGCGTATCTCGTCGAGCGCGCGACCGTCCACGCGCTTCCCTTCTTGTATCGCGAGGTCGTGCACGTACTCATCGATGCGGTGTTCGAAATATCCGTCGAGTATCTGGGGCTTCACATCGGGGAATTTCAGGATCGACTGTGTTGCCCACTCCAGTTTCATTTCGCCGAACGCTTCCTTCGACATGATGCCCTGCAGCGCTTTCAACTTCGGCTCGATTATCTCCGCAAACATCGCTTCGACTTCAGGGGTAACATCGGGCGCGGCGAATTCTTTTTTCGCCTTGCCCTGCTCGGCGACGATGCTTTTTTGCCACGCTTGTATCTTCTCTATCTCTTCGCTCGCTTTTGCGAGTGCCTTGTCGAGCACGGACTCCGTGACCTCGCGCGCGTTGACCTCTATCATGTTGACGAGGCCGTCACGCCCCGAGACCGTGAGGTCCATGCGTGCCTTGGGAGGCAATTCTTCACTGCGTTGTCCGTAGGTCGGGTTGACGATGAGCTCGTCGCTCCCGTCTTCGATGCCGATACGCACCGCCGATACGGGCCCCTTCCAGGGAATATTCGATGTGGCGAGGGCAAGCGAGGCGGCGTTGACCGCGAGGATGTCGGCGTCATAGTCTTCCAGAGAGATAACGGAGATGATGACCTGCACATCGCGCTTCAGGCCCTTGGGAAAGAGCGGTCGGATGGTGCGGTCCACGATGCGTCCGGAGAGTACCGCTTCGTCGGAGGGGCGGCCTTCGCGGCGCATGAACCGGCTCCCTAGGATGGCACCGGCCGCATAAAACTTCTCCTCGTATTCGACGGAGAGCGGGAAATAATCGAGATTCGATTCTTTCGAGCCCATCACCGCGGTCGCCAATACCGCGCTGTTACCGTAGCGGAATAATACCGAACCGTTCGCCTGGTCCGCCCAGTCGTTGAACTCGGCGGACATCGTCTTTCCCCCTATGTCGAGGGAGTACACTTTCTTTTCCATTTTCCTTTGGTGATGTTCGGACCTGCCCCGTAGTGAGTCCAGTTCTATCCGCAGAAAGCTCAATTCCTGATTGTGTCATCCGAATCCATCAGACAACGTAATCAAAAATTGAGGACTCTACTGCGGGGTTTCAGAGAACCACTGCGAAATCTGCCTATCCAAACACCACGATTATCTTGTATGGGGGCACTGTATCAAAAGAAGGCGGGTCACGCTAGTCGTAAATATCGTGTTTACCGATTCTATAGAAGTAGATGATTTCTCCATCAGCAAACTGGAAGATGATGCGGTACGAGAAGTTGATTGAAAACGCCCAGTATCCGTCCAATTCTCCCGTAAGTTTATGCGTTTTGAGCCGGGAATCGAAAGGATTTTTCCGGAATATCTTCTCTTTCTTTTCCGCCATTATCTGCACTTCTCGCGAAAGTCTCTTGTATTGTCGCTTGAATCCCGAGAGGTGCTGGATTTGCATGATTTACCGAAGATCGCGAAGAGACCGCAGGATTTTTCCTTTTCCGCGCAAGAATTGCTGGCGTTCGGCATGAAGCTCTCGCGCGAGCTTCGCACGTCTGTACTCCCGCAGGACATGACGCATAAATTCGCTAGTCGAGACGAACCCGCCCTCTTTCGCGGCGCGCTTCACCTCGGCGGCGACCTCTTTCGGCAGTGATATGTTCATGATTGTTCTCATACTGTAATACAAAGTATACGCTCTGTGTTACAACTGTCAAGACGTCCAAAACCCTACTCCCTTTCTTTCGGCTTGTAGTCCGGCCCCGCGCACGCCGGCTCTTTGTGCAGGCTGGTTATCGGAACAAACCTAATCTTTGCAAGGAGGTCTTCCTCGTAAATTTTTTGTAATACTGGATAAACAGTTTCGAAATCGAAATCGTCCATCGCGGCGCTGTTCTTGCGAATGTTGTACGCAATTCCGTCGACCGCTGATGCTCTGCCATTGAAGAAGTCCTGCAAAGACCGAAGTTCACTTCCAACTGCATGTATGCGGTCCAACTCACCCTGTTTCCCGGACGGCATCAGGTTCAGTATTTCTTTGCTCAGGTTTTCTTTATCCATTCCAATCAAATGTTCCTTGATGTATGTGCCAAGGACTCCCGGATGACCCCTGTTCTGCGGCTCGATCGACGTCCGAACCTTTGCAGGTAAATACTCGGCGGCCTTGAGCGTGGTTTTATCGTCGAGCGAGTACACGATATCCAGAACAATTCTCTCGCGCGCCAAGAAATCTTTCTCGAGTTCGCGTCGCCGCTCAATCTTGTACCAGAGGGATGGTTTTTCTCGAAGTTCGACATCGTTCAAGGCGCGATAGTACCAGATGCCTTGAGGATCAAATACGGCAAACGACAGGCTCTGCACACCGACATGCATTCCGGGGATTTTATTCATATAGTAAGCAGCACTGATGTCCTGCTTGGAAGGCGGAATAAAAGGGAGTTTGGCGGGGCGCGTTGTTTCCCTAACAATATCGGGTGGATGTGTATGTATGTTGCATGCGTAAGCGATTTTCTTATTTCTGGAATATATTTCTATAGAATCTTTATGTAAATAAATATTCGAATCGGTTCTGGCGGCATCCCCGGCATTGGTGGGTAGCCAATCGTTGGTGCCGTTCGTATAAAAGAGAAACGTTGCGCCATATTCAACGGGTTCTTCCTTGGCACTTCGATTCAGTTCCAAAGCTCCCTGTTCCCACGTTGCCGTACGCGGAATTTCGGCCGCTTCGATTTTCGCGTGTCCAAGCGGAGACAGCATTTGCGCGGCGACCAAGCCTGCCTTAAGTATGTTTGAACGGTTATTGCCCTTTTTCTCCAATGCCACAGTCAAATGTTAGCATGCTACCGATTATGCTAGGATACGGGGCATCTATGGGCGTATTCATTTTTCCCGCGATTGTGTCCATTGCCGTAAGCGCGGCAGCCTTCCTCTGGGGCGGGCTCCCCGCCCTCTTTCTGGTACTCCTCCTCGCCGTCCTTGAAACCACGCTCTCGTTCGACAACGCGGTCGTGAACGCCAAGGTCTTGGCGCGCATGGACGCGCGCTGGCAGAGGAGATTTCTCCAGTGGGGAATCCCCGTCGCGGTATTCGGGACGCGCTTCGTGCTCCCGATATTCATCGTCTCCGCGGCGGCGGGATTGGCACCGCTCGCCGTGCTGAATCTCGCACTCTTCGATCCGACGCAATACAGTCGCTACCTCGAAGATGCTCATGTGGCCATAGCGGCCTTCGGGAGCGCCTTCCTTTTCATGGTGTCGCTCAAATATTTTTTCAACGACAGGAAGACGGTGCACTGGATAGAGATCGTCGAACGGTATCTCTCACGTTGGGGCGGTATCGAGGCGATAGAGGTCGCGCTCACGCTCACAGTGCTTTTGCTATGTGCTTTCATCCTGCCGGCCGAGGCCGCGACGATACTTTTTGCGGGCACCATAGGCGTCGTCCTCTTCGTCATTATTGAGGGCGTT
>Ga0209542_10011810_pt1 | contig 15415 bp, 14 predicted proteins | sample RifCSPhighO2_01_FD_184028 | JGI IMG/M metagenome (GOLD analysis project Ga0209542, IMG submission 184028) | Soil microbial communities from Rifle, Colorado - Rifle CSP2_plank highO2_0.1 (SPAdes) (version 2) | ecosystem: Environmental > Terrestrial > Deep subsurface > Rock core/Sediment ... | reverse complement strand
TTCCATCCTTTAAGAGTTTTCATAGAGCCGCTCATAACGCCGGCAAACTGAAAATGACAATTTTGAGCCAAATGCAAATCCGCCCAACTATCGCCTACCATTAAAACCGATTCTGGAAATCCAGGCAATTTTTTTAAAATTTTAATAATCGGCTTTAAAATTTCCGAGTGGGGCTTTCCCGCCGAAGCAGAAAATTGATTCGGACAGAGTTTAACCAAGGAAGGCGTAGAATCATGATTCACAAAATAGTCTACCAGCGATATATCCAGGCCCGCTTGAATTAAAAAACTTAAATAATTAAAAACAGTCGGGCGATTGGTAACGATAGCAATCAAAATCTTTTTTTTCTTGAATATTTTTAACAGCTGATTGACGCCGCGAAAAGCTTTAGGCGACATATCAAATTCCAAGCTATTAAATCTTTTCCAAAATTTTCTAATCTCAATACTAGAAAGGCCGCTACGCTTTAAAAAATCCCCAACGGATCGCCCTGCCCTAGTATTAAAACGCCCCAATTTGAACTCTCTGAAAATTTTGGGCCAAATCCGATGATGTTCTTTTAAATCATCGACCAAGGTGCCGTCGCAATCAAAAAGCACGGCCTTAATCGGGAATTTTAACAAAATTTCCTCCCTAATTCAAAATATTGAATTTTTAAAAGAGCAGAAGAATTTTACCCTAAATCCCCGAGGGTTTCAAATTGAAGGGCTTTAAAATATTATAAAAATCTTCCTGTTCTAAAATTTCTTTTTCTATCAAAGTTTTTGCAATCGCGTCTAAGGCCTTTTTATTCGTGTTAATTATTTTCTTAGCAGCCGCAAAAGCTCGGTTTATAAATCCAGTAACTTCTTTATCAATGTCCGCCGCAACTTTTTCAGAGTAATTTCTGCCTTGTGAGATTTCTTTCCCCAAAAATACCATCTCGTGGCTTTCCCCAAAAGTCATCGGCCCCAATTTTTCACTCATGCCAAATCGAGTAACCATTTTTCTAGCTAAATCCGAAGCCACCTTAATATCATTGGACGCGCCTGTGGTAATATCTCCAAACATTTCTTTTTCTGCCACATAGCCTCCCATCGCTGTAGCCAAATCGGCTAAAAATTGAGAACTAGTATGAAGGCGGACTTCTTCAATCGGCAACTTCAGAGTATATCCGCCAGCTTGACCTCGACTAATAATAGAAACTTTATGAACTGGGTCAGCATCTTTTAAGCCGGCCGCAACTAAAGCATGGCCAGCCTCATGATAAGCGACAATTTCTTTTTCCTTGTCGGAAATCACCCTGCCGCGCCGTTCCGGACCCAACATAACTTTCTCAATAGAATCATAAATATTATCTTGTTTAATAATTTTGCTATTATTGCGAGCCGCTAAAATTGCCGCTTCATTTAATACATTAGCCAGATCCGCCCCAGAAAATCCCGGAGTCCGCACTGCTATCTTGCGTAAATCAATATCTTTATCTAAGGCCTTGCCCCTAGAATGAATCTTGAGAATTTCTTCACGATCTTTAATGTCGGGCATATCTAACACCACCCTTCTATCAAACCTGCCCGGACGTAAAAGCGCCGAGTCTAAAACATCCGGCCGGTTAGTAGCGGCTAAAACAATCAGGCGCGTATCCCGTTCAAATCCGTCCATTTCTACCAAAATTTGATTAAGCGTCTGCTCTCGTTCGTCATGTCCTCCGCCAACACCAGCGCCGCGCTCTCTTCCAACCGCATCAATTTCATCAATAAATAAAATCGCTGGGGCAGCTTTTTTAGCCGTAGCAAAAGCATCCCGAGTACGCGAAGCGCCAACGCCCACAAACATTTCTACAAATTCTGAAGCCGAAATATGAAAAAACGGCACCTTAGCTTCACCAGCCACCGCTCTGGCCAATAAAGTCTTGCCAGTGCCCGGAGAACCCATCAAAAGAACCCCGCGAGGAATTCTCGCTCCAATTTCTAAAAACTTTTTCGGATTTTTCAAAAAATCTACCACCTCTTCTAATTCCTGCTTAGCCTCTCTTAGACCGGCAACATCTTTGAAGGTGGTCTTGTCTTTGGAATGGGCAAATAAACGGATATTAGCCCTACCAAAAGTGAAGGCCTGCGAAGCGCCTCCTTTTGCTTGGCGAAAAATAATCCAAAAGAAAAATCCGATCACTAATAAAGGCAAAATGGTCGGTAATAATATCCCCATCCAGAATTGAAAGCCGGATTCGTCTTTAATTTCTAGCGCTATTTTTTGAAGCGCTACCTTGTCTACCCCTAAATTAGCCAGAGTATCGGAAAAACTAGATTCGGATTCTTTTTTAGCAATCGCCGCCTTATCGCCGCTCAAAGTAACTTTCAAATCATTACCCGAAACAACAACTTTAGTTACCTCGCCGGCGTTAATTCGACTAACTAAATCATTAATGGTTAAAGCCTCTGGCTTCGGGCCAGTATTAAGAAAAAAAGAGAAGATAACCGCTAAAACAATAAAAGTAATAACTGCCCAAAAAAGATTAAGAGTAATAAGCTTCATTTATATTTATTATAACAATTTAAATAACTCTGTTGAAACGCTCAGCTTTTTAATATAATATATAACCCATGAGAGTCAAAAAAGTTCTCAGCGTAACTTTAGCAGTATTCATGATTGTGGGCCTGCTAATGAGCTACGGATTTTATTTTTTCTAGGATTATTGCGGGTATCGTATAGCGGCTATTATAGAACCTTGCCAAGGTTCAGATACGGGTTCGACTCCCGTTACCCGCTCCACAATTAAACTAAAATAGTTCGGTTCCATTCCTGATTGAGCACCACCCGAATTTTTTCTACTACATCCTCGTCTGCTAAACCAACGCAATTAATCGTATGATCCGCGGCAAGCCGATACATCGGCAAGCGTTCTTTAAAAATATCTTCTAAGCTTTTTTTAGATAGCCCGACAATCCCACGATGCTCGACATTATTTCCTAAACGTTTTTTAATTTCTAAAAACGGCAGGTCTAAAAATAAAATTGTAGTTTCAGAGTGGAGCTTCTCCATCACTTTTTCGGAATAAATAATGCTGCCACCCGGAGCAAAAACCAAACCACGAACTGCTGATTTATTAACCACCGCCATAAAATCTAATTTCAAAGCATAATCTTCTTCAAATTTTAACAATGTTTCTTCTCCTTTTTCTTTCATTACCTCTGAGTGCCCCACACCCTCTTGTTGACGAATCAAAATATCTAAATCAACAAATGAAAAATCAAGCCGATCAGCAAGCAACTTTCCAATAGTTGATTTACCAACGCCCGGCATTCCAATAAGAGTAATGACTGGGATCATTAGGGGTGTAGTTTGAGAAATTGTCTCTTACCAACTTGCAGCAAAATCTCTTTTTCTCCGCCAACCGGCGGATTAATCACCTCATTCGGGTCAGTCTTTTTCTCGTCATTAATTTTCACTGCCCCCTGCTCAATTAATCTTCGTGCCTCGCTTTTACTTGGAGCTAATTTCAACTCAACAAGTAAATCGCTTAATTTCCATTTTTTATTTTCTATTTTCTTAACTAGAATATTTTCTGGTTTCTCGTGCTGCGAGAAAACTTTTATAAATTTCCTTTGAGCTTTTTCGCCTGCGCCTTTTCCGTGATACATATTCACCAGAATGCGCCCCAATTCAAGTTTGGCTTCACGAGGATCAGCAATTTTCCGATCTTCACCTGTCAATAATGTAAAGTATTTATTAATCAAATTGTCGGGAACCCCCATAACTTTTCCAAACATATCATCAGGCGTCTCATCTAAAGCAATATAATTGCCGACCGACTTAGACATTTTTTTAATACCATCAGTGCCTTCCAAAAGAGATAAGGTCATAATATCCTGCTCTTCCATTCCAAAATGCCGCTGAATTCTTCGCCCCATCAATAAATTAAATTTCTGATCTGTGCCGCCTATCTCAATATTTGCTTTAACCATAAAAGAATCGTAACCCTGCAAAGCTGGATACAAAACTTCAGACATTGATATGTCCCGTTCTTCTTCCAGCCGTTTTTTAAAATCAGCCCGATGTAAAACTTGCTGCATAGTAATTGATCTTGCGAGAACAAAAAATTCGTTTAAATCTTTTTTAGCAAACCATTTGCTATTGTAATAAATTTCTGCTTTTTTAACATCAATAACCTTAGCTGCCTGTTTTAAATATTTCTTCATATTCTGCTTAACCTCTTTCGCGGTTAGGGGTTTTCGCTCTTCAGAACGTCCGGTGGGATCGCCGATCATGGCAGTGAAATCTCCAATAATTAAAACCGCGATATGTCCGGCATCTTGAAATTGCCGCAATTTCCTAAGAGGAACAGTGTGCCCTAAATGTAAATCCGGCGCGGTTGGATCAATGCCAAATTTCACCCGCAGTTTTTTCCCCGACTTTAAAACTTGCTCCAAATGCTCTTTAACAATCGCCTCTTCCACGCCGCGACTTAATAATTGTTCAATAGAATTCATTGCTCTAATTTTATCAGTTTTCACTAGAAAACAAAAAACAGCCCTTCGAAAAACTTAGGGCTGTTTTTTGTTCCTATAAATTCTTATCCTCTTTTTGGTTTAATGATTTCATCAATCAAACCGTACTTCACTGCTTCTTCGGCGGACATATAATAATCTCTGTCCGTGTCCGTCTCAATTTTAGATAATGACTGTCCAGTGTGTTTAGCCAAAATTTGGCTAAGCTTATCTTTTATTTTAATAATATGTTTAGCGGTGATTTCTACCTCCACTGCCTGACCCTCTGCTCCTCCCATTACTTGGTGAAGTAAAACTTCGGAATTCGGAAGAGAAAATCTCTTGCCCTTTTTACCAGCCGCCAAAAGCACTGCCCCCATAGACGCCGCCATTCCTACACAAACCGTGGAAACATCCGGCTTCACATGTTGCATCGCGTCGTAAATTGCCAAGCCTGCAGTAACAGAACCGCCCGGACTATTAATATAAAGCCGGATGTCTTTTTTCGGATCTTCGTGTTCTAAAAATAAAAGTTGGGCAATAATCAAATTCGCCAAAGAATCCCCCACTGGCCCACCAAGAAAAACAATCCGCTCTTTTAAGAGCCGAGAATAAATATCATAGGCTCGCTCGCCGTTAGCGGTTTTTTCTAAAACTGTTGGTATTAAATATTGATATTCGTCCATTGCTAGCCACTAGCCACTAGATATTAGCCGCTAGTTTATTCCGCCTTTGGCGGACTAGTCGCTAAACACTAGTCGCTAATTACTAAATTATTTTATCATTTTGAAGCTAAATTCTCAAGATAATCAAACACTTTCATCCCATCTACTCCTTTTTCCGGATCGAAATCCAGTTTTTCTTCTTCGGCAATCTTATATAACACTAAATTTCCCAAAACATTTTCTTTGGCTTTATCTCTAAATTTATCCCGAAGGTCTTTTTTATCCCCGGCAATGCGATCTAATGTCCTCTCTATCATAATATTCGGAACGTCTATCTTTGAGTCCTTAATGATTTCTTCTAATACCCGAGCTCTAGTTTTATCTTTTTCTCGGAATTCTTTTTCCATTCTCAAGCCATCAGTAATATTTTTGCGAAATTCTTCCACATTCTGAAAATTTCCTAGAGTCTTTACAAATTCATCATTCAATTCTAGCGCCCTGCCGTCTTTCTCCGACGCTCCGGTCGGAGCCCCGACTTCATTATTTTTATTTAAATCAGCGCGTCGGGGTTTTCTAGATTGCCTCACCCACTCTATGGCTTTATCAACTTCCGCTGGCTCAACTTTAATAAGTTTAGCGCTTTCGACAAATTCAGAAAAAATCTGCTTGGCAATTTTTTTATAATTCCCAAGCTTCACTTCCGGAAAAATCGTAAGAACAACTTTATACTTTAATCCAGTATTATGTTCGTCTACCGTAACTTGCGGCTTATCAATAATCACCCAATTATTATCTTTAGAAATTTCGTCTAAGCTATTCCGAACCGCATCATTAGCCGCCTCGCTAAAAACTTTTTCTTTATCAATCGCCGCATCAGCTAATTCTTTAGGCGCAGTTCCTGGCCGAAAACCTTTTAAGTGGATATTAGCAATGGCATAATTATAAGCATCGTCCCAATGCTTCTTGAATTCTTTTTGATCTAAAATAACCTCCAGCTCAATCAAAGAACCGGGAAGTTTTTTAAAATTTGATTTCATCCCGTACGAAATAGGACGCGGACGCGAAGAACATCCTGCGCTCTATTATATTGCTCCTACCTTTTAATTTTTTGTGTGTCATATATTGATTACGCGTCCGCGATTTCGTACGGGATCATAACTTAAATTAAAAACGGGACAATTAAGAGCGCTACAATATTAATTACCTTAATTAAAGGATTAATAGCTGGGCCGGCGGTGTCTTTATAAGGATCGCCAACGGTGTCGCCAGTAACTGCGGCTTTGTGCCAATCAGTGCCTTTTGCTCCTTCCGCTTCAATATATTTCTTGGCGTTGTCCCAAGCCGCGCCGCCAGAAGTCATAGAAATCGCAACGAATAATCCCGAAATAATCGTGCCCATTAAAAATCCCCCTAAAGCTTGAGCGCCCAACACCAGCCCTACAAATAAAACTAAAACTATCGGCAATAAAGCCGGCACAATCATTTTTTTCAAAGCTGCTTTAGTAACAATATCCACTGCCCGGCCATAATCCGGTTTACCTGTTCCATCCATAATGCCTTTGATCTCTCTGAATTGCCTTCGTATTTCTTCCACAATCGCTCCAGCAGTTTCTCCAACCGCCCTCATAGCAATAGAACCAAAAAGATATGGAACAGCCGCGCCTAAAAACAAACCCACTACTACAAGAGGATTGCGAAGATCAAACGTAATTACTGAACCCGCTTCTCCAACAGCAGCCATCAGTTCAATAACATATCCTGCGAACAAGACTAAAGCCGCTAAGCCAGCTGAAGCAATGGCATAACCTTTAGTAACAGCCTTAGTAGTGTTGCCAACGGCGTCCAAAGCATCAGTAATTTTTCGAACATCTTCTGGGGCACTAGACATTTCTGCAATACCACCAGCGTTATCCGTAATTGGGCCAAAAGAATCAATCGCTACAATAATTCCAGCCACCGATAACATCGCGGTTGCGGCAATAGCGATTCCATAAAGCCCCACCAAAGCGTAAGCCCCGATAATACCGACCGAAATTATAACAATCGGCAAAGCCGTAGACTCCATACCCACGGACAATCCCATAATAATATTCGTGCCATGCCCAGATTTAGAAGCTTCAGCAATAGATTTTACTGGACGAAATTTTTTAGCCGTATAATAATCTGTTACCAAAACCATCAAGACCGTAACCGCTAAACCAATTAAAGTTGCCAAATAAACTCTCCAAGTAGCCTCCGGAAAATATCTTTGAGAAACCCAATAAAACAAACCAGCAGAGATAATTAAAGAAGCGGCCAATCCTTTATAAAGCGCGCCCATAATGGATCCGCCTTTACTAATTCTCACAAATAAAGTTCCGGCCACCGAAGCTAAAATAGCGGAGCCGCCAAGAACTAATGGAAATTCAATACCCCCAACTATTCCAGACCCCAATAACATAGCCGCGATTAAAGTAACCGCGTAAGTTTCAAAAAGATCCGCCGCCATACCCGCGCAATCGCCAACATTATCTCCAACATTGTCGGCAATAACACCCGGATTGCGAGGATCATCTTCTGGAATGCCTGCCTCTACTTTACCAACAAGATCCGTCCCTACATCAGCAGCTTTAGTAAAAATACCGCCTCCTAAACGAGCAAAAATAGAAATTAAACTAGCGCCAAATCCCAATCCAATCAAAGCCTGACCGTCCTTCGTAATGAAATAAAATCCGGCTACCGATAAAAGGCCCAAAGCCACCACTAAAAATCCGGTAACCGAACCAGCTTTAAACGCCAACGACAAAGCCGCCCCCAATCCCTGCTTTGCAGCTTCGGTAGTTTTAGCATTAGAGCGGACTGCAACATTCATACCGATATAGCCTGCCAAAGTAGAGAAAACCGCGCCAACTAAAAATCCGATTGCCGACGTAAGGCTTAAAAATGCGTAGATTAAAATAAAAAGTATAACTGCTACAATGGCGATTGATTTATATTGGCGATTTAAATAAGCGGCTGATCCTTCTTGGATAGCCTTAGAAATTTCCTGCATCTTCTCATTACCGGCAGGCTGTTTCTTAAGCCAATAAATAATATAAATGCTGTAAGCCGCCGCGACGCCGATTGGAACTAAGGTTAAATAATAGATAGTCATAAATTAATTTTTTATTTATTCCGCGACTTTTTCTTTTTTATTTTTTTTGGTTTTAGATTTCTCTTTTTTCTCTTCCGGGGATTTTTTATCAGAATCTTCTTTGTCTTTTTCCGGTTCAACGAATTTAGGCTCCTCGCCCTCTGTGGCTACGCCAATAGAAATTCCGCCATCTAAAACTTCTTCGGGCTTAGATTGAGAACGAACATCAATCTTCCATCCCGATAACTTAGCAGCCAAACGAACGTTCTGTCCTCCCTTGCCAATCGCTAAACTTAATTGATCATCTGGAACGAAAATGATCGCCTCTCGCTTTGGTAAAATTTCCACCTCTTTAACTTTTGCCGGGGATAAAGCATTAGCAACAAATTTTGCCGGATCGTCAGACCATTCCACAATATCCAATCTTTCGTTTCCTAGTTCATTACTCACCGCCATAACCCGAGTGCCTCGCTGGCCTACGCAAGAACCAACCGGATCTACTCCTTCCGCCTTAGAAAGAACCGCGATCTTGGTTCGGCTTCCCGGCTCTCTCGCAATAGCCTTAACCTCAATAATCTCATCAGAAATCTCCGGAACTTCCAACGCCAAAAGCTTGCTCACAAATTTTGGATGAGATCTGGAAAGAATAATCCCAGGAATCCGGCTTTCTTCTTGAACTGCTAAAACATAAAAACGCATGCGCTCTCCGGCGCGATAATGTTCGCCAGGAATAGTTTCATTCGGAAACATTATTCCGGTAGCGCGACCCAAATCAATATAGACATTGCCCCGATCAAACCTTTGGATAAGTCCGCTAACAATTTCCCCTTCTTTATTTTTATATTCTCCCAAAACTGATTCTCTTTCCGCCTCTCTTAGCCTTTGTAAAACGACTTGCTTGGCGGTTTGAGCGGCAATGCGGCCAAAATCATCGTGAGTTTCTAGGGGAAATTCCAGCTCTTCGCCTAATTGAACATCGGGTTTAATTTTTTTAGCTTCTTCTATTAATATATGGCGATCCGGATTATAACGAGGCGAACGCGGTTCTTCTAAAACAGCTGGCGCCTCATTTTCCTGTTTTAAAGTTTCTTGATTTTCTTCTTCAGGGTTAACAATTCTCACGGTAGTTTCATCAGCTACAACTTTAACCTGCCAAAATTGCAAATCACCGGTTCTCAAATCAAAACGACAGCGGACATACTCCCCTTTTTGCATATATTCTCTTTTATAGGCGGCGGCGATGGAAGACTCTATGGCGTCTAAAACTTTTGCCGGATCAACGCCTTTTTCTTCCGAAATTTGTTCTACTGCTTTCTTTAGATTTTTTAAATCAAACATGCCGTTTTTGTCTAAATTTTAGAACTCGTTTGTAGCGAAAAAAATTTAGTTACAAAACCGAGTACCCGCCAAAATTTTATATTAATGACGTTTTGAACCTTCATAAAAATTTGATTTTTATACATAGTAAAATAATAACAATTACCGATTTTTCGAAAATTTAAGCGGATAAGGTTTTGTAAATACGGCTTCGCCGCATACAAAACTCTTAAAAATATAGCCGCCTCCACAGGCGACCATTACTGAACAAACTAATAATAAGCGATAAAACTTTTTCTGTCAAGTCTTTGTACTAGTCCAGCACATTTGAGACTCCTCGACTGATAATGTTCTAACAATATACTTCAATGGTGAAATAAGTCCAAGCGACCAATGCGGACGACGAGTGTTGTACCACAAAAGCCAATTAATGAGCTTGCTGTTGAAAGAGTCAATATCGTAGGCAAGCAAGTTGCGATTTCTTTTGATGAAAGCGTCAGAGAGAGTGCGGTTGAATCTCTCAATCTCTGAGTTTTGTTTCGGACACCTCGGATATGTGTAAAAGTGAATGATGGCGTTTTTCTCCAAATAGATTTCAAAATGTTTGGCAAACTCACTGCCGTTGTCTGTCTGCACGTGAGTGAGTGATAACGGAGCTACAGACTGAAACTTTTTCATGAAGTCAGTGGCTCCATCTGATGAGTGATTTTTGTATGCGTACGCGAAAGCGAATTTGTTTTCCTGGTCAATGGCTGTAATGATGTAGCGTTTGATGCCATTGGTAAAACGAACGATTGAGTCAGCCTTGACCAGACCCCCTTCATGACCTTTGGAGCGCAATTTCTTGCGTTTAATCTGTATTTTCTCTCTGAATGTATCGGTCTTGGCGTAGTAGGAGAGCCTTGTTTCTTCTGGCAATACACCTTGTTGCTTCAGGTCATTGAGTATTCTCCCCACAGTTGATGCTGAAAGGTTGGCTATTCCATCTTCTTTCAAGAGAACCGCGAGTTTGTCCTTGGAAAGACTTGAGTCGAATTTGCGTTCGTTCAGTATGAAATCCCTGACCGCTTCCGGTATTTCTCTTTTGCGTTTCCGTTTCGGAGCAGTACTTTGCTTGTTCAGCCCTTCAAGTTTTCCTTGTTTTTCCTTGAGAGCTTTCTGCCATCGAAAGAGGGTGGCTCTGGATATTTGAAACGCTTCTTTTGTGACGGCTAATCCATGGTGTTCCCAAAATGCCAGTATTCTACACCTTTCTTTTGCTTGTTCGGTAATCATATACCGAAAGCGTACTGCCTCGTTGTATAGAGTTACAATGCCCTTGATTCCCTTTGTTTTATTGTATTGTTGCATGACTTTCCGGTTTGCCGAAAAGTCTCATATGTTTCTGAACTTGTGCAACTAAAATGAAAAGCCGGCTGTGTGTTACCACAGCCGGCGACCCCTCAACTCCACCCTATATGGGGGAACAAAAGCAGTTGGTCTTTCCACTTCTACGACCTCACGGCCTCTATGAAAAGCCAACTCGCTTTTGCCACAGAATGTCTGTTGTCAGAACGTGCGGTCTGAGACAAATTCCCGAAATTCCCGTCAGATCCGCAGCCTTAGCCAGACATCTGCTTTCCCCGTCCCCCCTCACGCCACCCGAGGAGCAGCTTGCGACCACCCCACCAGATCCATCCTCAACCGACCAAGAAACTTCTCGAACTCCTCAACCGGCGAAAGATCCGGCTGAAGACAAGGAAGGTCCAACCGAAGCCGCTGAACCGGAAGATCTTCGACGAGCACCTCCCCAAAACTGCAAAACTCCGGAAGTTTCGAAATCTTCTGAAGAAACTTTCGATTCGCCTCCACTGCCTGCGGTGTCCAAAACGTTACGTTCAGGACACCAATCTCCTCACGATGTACGGTCACCATGGCTTATCCTCCTAAAAAGCGGTTAAACAAACATTGAATTGTAAAGTACAAACTTTATGTAATATATCACATCACAACCCCTATGTCAATCCCCTATATATTTTATAGTTCTTTGGGCTTTAGTTGACATAAAATGTTAAACGATGTGAAACATTGTAAAAAGTGTGAAACATCGGTTTTAGCCAAAAACCGACAAACATGCGTAAAACATAGGTTTTTCGTGTTTTCCAATTATATTTTGTTTGCTGACAAACTTCTTGCACCTATCTAATTGGACGATAATCTACATGATCTCTATCAAAAAACCCGGATTTATAAAGACGATATATTAATTTATAATCTTCGTGTACTAAGGGATCTCTTCCAATATTTTCTAACCATTCAATAAATTGAACACCTTTGTGACCAATCAATTTTTTATAAAAGAAAGGAACTATGATATTTTTTAATTGACCCAAATCTCTTACTATTAATGTTGCTGTTCTGCCCCTCTGATATATCTTTGGACCGCTAGAATTAAAAGTTTTTAGGGTGGTTTGACGATAAATATATATCTTATTTCTTAAGCCTAATTGATCTTTAATTTTTTTTATTAAGTCTATATCTCTCTCGTTCATCTTTAAAGCAAAAGCTGGTAATTTAACTTTTTCTTTTCCTCTGTATACGGGAACATTACAAAAAGTAAAACATCCTTCTCCATCAATTAAACCTCTTATATAATCGTCTGAAATCGAAAATTCTTGAAATTTGTTTTCCATGTTTCACGATTTACTCATAACTATGTGTTACCATTATAACAATAAATGCTTGTGTGTACGACAAACGTTTGTTATTAAAAAACATGACCAATAAATCCGAAACAGGAAAAATAGGAGAAGATCTGGCTTGTGAATTTTTACAAGATAGGGGATACAAAATTATAGAAAGAAACTTCCGGCAAAAATGGGGGGAACTAGATATTGTGGCAATCGGCAATGACAAAACTCTAGTTTTTATTGAAGTAAAAACAATTCGGCAAAATGATAATACGGCAAACGAAATTTTGCCGGAATATAATCTGACAAACGCAAAATTGAAAAAGACTCAAAGAATTGCCCAACTTTACGCAGGACACAATCAAAATCTTATTTATGAGAATGGGGGATGGAGAATTGATCTGGTGGCAATTACATTGTTTGCCGGCCAACGTCCGCAAATTAATCATTACGAAAATATTTAAACAAAAACCCGCCCCGATAGTCATCGGGACGGGAATTTTTTAAAAATCTTGTCTATGGTAATTTTGATCCCCAAAAGCTGATATTCAATCCGAGCCCTGTAAAACCAACCAATAGAAGAAAGGATCCAAATCCAACCAAGAATATCCAAATTAAAATGTTTGTAATTGATCAAAAAAACTCCTAGCCCAATATTGCCAAAACCAAAAAATGTCCAAAAGAAAAGTCGGAGTCGCAAATGAAACTTGCTCATAATCCCTCCTTAAGGAATAGGAAAGTAAAACAGTTTTCAAACTACTTTCTATATATTACAATATTTTTTAAAAAAAGTCAATGGTGCCCGGATCCCGAACAGGGTCGAACTGTGATCGACAAGGTTTTTGAGGAATTGGTTGAAGCCCTTAAAAGGGAGAGTACCACGGGAGAACGAGACCGTACACACCCCGACCAAAGTCCCTTAAGTCCCCAAAGTCCTGAAATAGAAGCACCCTCCGCTGGGGAAGTCCCTGAAGTCCCCTAAGTCCAGAGGAGGCCGGCCCTCTGGTCCTTTCTTTCCTTTGGCCGTCGGGCCGTCCCCCATGTGATATACTTCCGGCGGCGCCATACCCCTGATGCCTATCCATGCCCTACAAAATCCTTTGCGTCTCGGATCAGCGCATCTGGGCGGATGGTCCGGTCCCGGACTTGCAGGCCGCTCAGAAACGGATCGCGGAATTGATCCGCCAACAACCACTCGGGATTCGCAGATGTTACGTGGTTGATGCGGGATTCCCCATCAAGCCTGACGAAGGGTGCGACATTCTCTTGACCTTTCCTTCGGCCCGGGTTCGGAAAAGGATGCGGTGAAATTCCTTCTTGACGGCAAAAGAACCGGCCGGTACGATGCCCACAGGCGCGGGAGTTCCAGGGGCCAATCGTGGGGCCCTCTCAAACAATTGATGATTAAAATATCACCGAGTGTTTTTTGAACGCGATGACAACAACCAGTTGGATGGCAACGCTTTTCGATGCCAGGATGATAGAAAGGCGTCCAAAAAACATCAGAATTGCTCCGCCCGGAACCTCCGTTGGGGCCTTGTCAATTCTGAACGGCAATGCTCTCAGGAAACAACTCGGCGGCCGTTATCTTTTCCGATATCTGAGATCAAACCAGATAGGACAGTTAGTCAACGGCGTTGGCACTCGCCAATATGTTTCCCCAACACCGTATTCTCCGGGGGAGGCGGTCAAATGGCTGGCGTTGCCTAGACCAAATTATCCACCCACCTTTGTATTATTCTTGATTCCCGATCATCTCCGAAACATCCGCGGTCCACGATACGTTCTATTAGGAGGAGGAATAGAATATATTTTGGAGGATGGCTTTGGCGAAAATGCAATCGTCTCGGTTTCGGCGGATCCCAGCAACCAACCGCGGTGGGAAATCTCGATCCGGTAAGAAGAAAAACATGAAACGAGATAAATACCTCCAAGGGGTTATCCACCAGGCCCATGCGTGGTTGGGCAATCAAGGATTCACACCTCTTGATCCGGGCGGCGGGGACCGGCATGGGGCCCTAGAATATGTATGGGTTCACGACCACGAAGGATACAAACGGTGCGTTACGATTGTTTTTCCACAGGATGAATTCGGCCAGTATGAAGTTGAAGTCTGGGCCGGCATTTCAACGGAAGAGAAGTTCCGAAGGGAGTTGATTTGGAAATCGGATCCGGTCGCGCGGAATCAGTTGAAGGACATTTCCAAGAATTTATTGGCACAAGGAATCGAGGCTTTAGTTACCACCGAAAAATGGCTTCGCCATGAGCTTCCTTACGAATATGTGTAACAAAAATTAGCGGCGCCTTTCAAAAGAAGGCGCTTTTTTGATTTCTCAATATGTACTTCTCCGATCTTTGGATCGAGCAATGCGACGCCACCGAAGAAATCCAGGAGAGATACGGCCTCCAGGACGGCGGCGGAACAGAAGCCAGAGAACAACCCCCAGGATGAGGAGCCCGACAATGGGGTTGCGATGGTTGAGGGAGAAAGGGTGCACGGCATTGGGCTAGATTTGAAAGCACTTGACAAAATACCAGGCACCATGCTACTATGTAGCCATAGTCAGCGGAGCAAGGCTGATTCCAGCTCTTTGTTAGAATTATCGGTAACGCCTCGGGAGCGTTCTCTCAGGCACTCCCGAGGACACCGTCATAACCGGCCTAAAATTGAGGATAAATATCCGGTTAGACTTCCCGGATAATTCGGATGAGTCTCTTGATCTTCAAGATCACCTGAGATAACCCATCGATCAAAAGTCCGAGAAAATGGAAAGTAGCATAAACTGCAAAAGCCCAATATGCTAGGTGTTCCACTTCTTTCTCCTCTTGCCCCGGTGGTTGTGGATATGCCGATCGTCCGAGGCGCAACGACCGAACATAGGTCCCTTGGTGGGGGGACCGATAGTTTTCATGTTTGGATCCTTCCTGCGTTGCGGATTGGTCGGCTAAAAGTATGCCGCTCTGGTTTTCCAGAGCGGCTTTTTTGATCTGGCGTATTTGTCAAGGAATCCGAAGATTCCGTTCCTTGATGCGATCCGATAATTTGTACCCGAGGTCCGTTACCTCCGGTACCGGGAAATCCACCTTGATCCTGAATTTGATTCTTCAGGATATTGCGAATCAGCAAGGCGTGGCAGTTCTGGATCCTCACGGAGATTTGGTGGATCAGGTCTTGGCGAATATCCC
>Ga0209542_10011808_pt1 | contig 15418 bp, 25 predicted proteins | sample RifCSPhighO2_01_FD_184028 | JGI IMG/M metagenome (GOLD analysis project Ga0209542, IMG submission 184028) | Soil microbial communities from Rifle, Colorado - Rifle CSP2_plank highO2_0.1 (SPAdes) (version 2) | ecosystem: Environmental > Terrestrial > Deep subsurface > Rock core/Sediment ... | reverse complement strand
TATCGTTTAGCATTCCCGAAGACAAAGCGCTCTCTCCTCGATTTGATGACCTCGAACCGGACGGTCACTGGAAAAGAGATTGCTGTTGAGCCATCTTTTCCCTTTTCTATCATCGCAAATCGATCTACTGTCCAATCAGGTGCTCCCGGGAGGATTCGAACCTCCAAATACGGGATAGAAGCCCGTTGGTTTATCCGTTAGCCTACGGGAGCAGGCGTTATAACTCTACAAGAGAGCCTAGTCTGGGTCAACGACCGGGGAACCCTCCTTCAGGAGCCTCTCGTGTATCTTTGCACTGGCGGTAATTTCCGAAACTATCTTTTCCAGCTCGTCACGCTTGATGCTCGCACTGGCAGAAGTTGTATTGTCCGGCACTTCGAGAGTGCTAAAATAAGCACCAAGAAAATAGTGAGCAATCGCCAAAGCAATTATTGTAAACATTCCGGAATACAAAATACGATTCCAATCGCGTTCTGGATTGATAACGCCAATATGCTTGACTTGCTTGTGACGTAAAAATGTTGGAAATTTTAACTTCATTGCGGTAGATAACCATTAACAGTAATCTCAAACTTGCCCAACCAAGCCCTACTATCAGTCTTTTCCGCCAGGCTGGCCGAGTCCAGAGCAAGACGCAAAGGAAGAGACTCGAGCAGAGAAAGGAAGTGGTAACTTCCGTCATACTCACCCTCTGTATCAAAATTGATATGCAGGCTCTTTTCATCTTTTGTAAACGATAATACTTTCATTGTTACACTGGCATGCAAAGCCAAAGCCTCAAGCCGTTCAAGAAAATTGGCTTCCTTGCCGGAAAAGATAAAGAAGTTGTCGAGTAACGCTCGAGAGTTTTCTGTCTCTCTAAGTTCTTGCGAGGTGTTCCTAACATACGTCTCTTTAGCTTTCTCGGTCTCGAGAAGCTCGTATTTATCACCAAGCGTCTGTGCCTCGGTGCGGATGTGGTAAAAAAATAATATCCATACGACAAGTAACACTATACTCACTATCAATAATATATATAGTGGGTATGAAGTCCTATTACTTAACATTGGTGCTTGTGCTTGAAAGAATAAGATCGACAGAAAAGTCGATATCCGTACTGGATATTAAATTGGATATGGGCGATATCACTTCGGCAAATACCGACTCTTTATTCAAGCCCCTGACAAAATTTAATAACGAAGCTCTGGTTAATGCAATGCCTCGTAACTTAATCCGATTATCTTTCGTCATCTCAATATAAGCAAGAGACATTTCAGGGCTTTTTTGAGCCAAAATTATTTTAATGATTTCTGTAAAATGAATGTGTTTGGAAGTTCCGGTCTCAAGTAATTTTATTTTGTTATTTGTCTCCTTTACGGTTCGTGTCATCTGGTCAGCTTCTCGTGAAACTGGTCTCGCTTCGGCCTCCTTCAGAACTTGACCGACTGCATCGGTGCGGGTCCATACCGAAAAAGCGGAAAGGGACAAGAAAAGGATACCCAATGATTCGAGTGTGACGAGAAAAGCAAGACCAACGCACACGATACGTTTGTGATACTCTCTTCTTAGAACTATTCTCCCTTCTTGAGATAATAAATTTATCATAGAAGTTAATCGTTTCTAAATACACCCCGGAGTGCAAGACCCAAGGCTGTGCAGTACTTAAGCGATTCCCGTCTGGTAATAACCGGAATTTTTTCATCAAAGGATAAAATATTTACCCACGGATTAGCGAGTGACACCGGCAGATCAATACCAGCCGTCAGATATTCGGTCAGACCCGGAATACTACCATTGCCCCCACAAAGTATTATCTCACTCACGGCGTCCTTAGGATTACTGCGTTCACGACCGGTATTCCAATAAATTAAACGCTTATACATTTCATCACGCAAGACACTAGCCACCCGTACAATACTTTCGAACGGACTCTTCGCCCCACGGCGCATTAATCCCTCCTCTTCTTTTAATTTTATCGCTTCATCAATACTTAGCCCAAGATCCTTTGTTATTGCTTCTGCGATGGCATTGCCTCCAACAGTGATACTCGATGTGAGCCGCACCAATGAACGCGAAACGATAGAGACATTGCTTTGCTCTCTTCCTATATCAACAATCATGCTTATGCCATTATTACCTCTTTCCACAACTGATCTAGCTATTGCCTGCGATTCAAACTCGAAGCCAAGAGAGATGACGCCAGATTTTGCCAACACATTCTGATAACTTTCGGCTAGTGCGCTCTCCACAGCAGAAACCATCACCACATATGTTCGGGAATGTTCAGAGTCAGGCGCATGCACAATTTCATAATCGAATATAGCCGTTCTTGCGTCTATTGGGATCTGTTCTTCAAGATGTAGCTCTATGGCTTCATGAAGATCAGCGTCTGCTCCGGTAGGTACCGTCATCTCAACCAGATAAGCCTTTTCTTCTGGCAACGAAATATAAGCGAAATTGAAATCAGTTTCCTTCTTGATATCACGTATAATCTCGGTCAGTTTGTCGGGATCTTTGATCACACCACCCTCGACAATACCTTTTTCGATCTCTCGCTCACCCCATTTATTAATATCAAGCACAGATCCTTTATTTTGCAATTCAATATACTTGACAGCTCTGTCTGAAATATCAAGGCCAAAGCAGGGTAAGTGTAGGTACGAGGGTGTTGGAAAGAATTTGGCAATGAAAGATCTCCTCATTCCTTACATTATATCTCTCTTTTACTGGTTTAAGTAGCCTTATCCAGGTACGACTGGAGGATAAGAGCGGCGGCAGAAGCGTCAAGCATGCTTTTGTTCGTAGAGCGAGCTGCCTCTACGCTTGTGAGAGTCTCAGACTGGTAGTGGACTGGCAGTTTTGTTAAATTCGAAATTCGAAACTCGAAATTCGAAATTTCCTTTTGGATGGGATTGGGTTGGCCCTTGTAATCAAGCGATTGACCCAGAACTATCGCTTCTACCATTTTCTCATCACAAATTTTTTTGATCTCTTTCACGAGTGTCTTATCTGTAAATAAAACTTTGTGTGGGAAAGCAATCCGCCCATTTTCATCCGAAACAGCCACCCCCACCCTCTTTGATCCATAATCTATGCCCAAGAATTTCATAATTCACTTCTCAATACTGCCGGCGGCTACGGTTACGAATTTCTTGGGGTCTATATATTTTTTTATTGCTTGGTTTACTTCTTTGAGGGTTAGACTCTCGATGATTTTGGGATATTCGTCTATGAATGACAAGTCGCGACCAATCTCAAGAACGGCAATCAATACATCGGCGACACCTCGCGAATCTGCCAGTGAAACTTTCCAATTCCCAGACATTGCCTGTTTGGCTCGCGACAATTCCTTGTTGGTGATACCCTTCTTTGTCCAAATTTCAAAAACTTTTCTCATCTCCGCAATGCCCCTCTCAAGCAAATGCGGGGCGAATGTTCCCCACAAATAGAAAAGGCCGGTGTCGCCATCTTTAATCCCGAAGTGTGACGCATTGGTACCATATGTTAAACCGCGCTTCTCGCGCACTTCCTGCATCAGACGCGAAACGAAATCACCGCCCAGAACATACGTCGCTGGTCTGATGGCGAAATAGTCGCGAGAGAGAACATCAAGATCAAGGATCTGGCCCATAAACAAATCTGCACTTGCCTTACCAGAAATGAAGATATTTTTTCGTGTTTTTAAGTCTGATTTGGTTTTAGCAGATACTGGCATATTCGAAAGTAATTGCCAATCGCCGAAAAATTTATTAATCAGCCCTGACCACATCTCGTGATCGACATCGCCGGCAAGGGCGATATTCACATTCCCCAATCCGTAGTGCTTGGCATGAAACTCCATAAGATTCTCGCGCTTCAGAGATTTAAGCGACATGATATCTTTCTCTTCGGTCTCTTGATAGAAAGGGTGCTCACCGGGGTATATACTCCGCAGAAGATGCTTCCAGGCTTGAGTACGAGTGTCTTGCTTAACTTCTAGCAGGCCCGCCTCAAGTCTTTTGGAGAGAAAGGTTAATTCATTTTCTGCGAATTTGGGGGTCCTTAGTATCTCGGACAAAAGCGTTACAAAAAGTTGGGCTTTCTCGCTCGGCAATGATGCCTTGATATTAAGTCTTGTTTCGTCTGCGCTCATGTCAAGAGAGATGGCATTCGATTCTAATATGTTCACGATCTCTTCTTTGCTGTGTTTTGTAGTACCTAGTTCAAGCATCTGTGACACCACTTCAGGAACAAGACTGACAGACGAAAAACGTGAGCCTGCCATAAAGCTTGCCCTGAAATTGAGCACGTTTCTCACTCCCGTTCGGAAACTGGCAAGACTTATTCCCCTTAGGTTCTCTTGTTTGATGGGTTCTCTCATATTCTTGGTTCTGACTTGTAAGGAATAAAGAAACCCGTGGTTGAAGTCTCGGAAGATAAATATTTCTCGGCTACTTTCCTCACTTGCGAGAGTGTAACTTTGTTAATCCCCCTCACAAATCTCTCGATAAGTCTCCAGTCGCCGCCTGCGATAGTCTCGTTTAAGACGCTCGAGAGGCCCAATGGCCCGTCGAGGGTGAAGGCCCGCTGGATCCGGGCATTATACTTCTCCCGCGCAAGTTCCTCTTCAGTTATTCCTTCTTTAATAATTTTGTGGTATTCCCGAAGAACAATTTTCTCGATTTTCTCTGGGCTTTCGCTCGACACAAGTCGTGCGTAAGTAATCAAGAGCCCACCGTCTCGAAAACTCGAATTATTAACGCTAACATCAATAGCCAAGGCGGGGTCTACTAAGGCTCTATAGAGTCTGGAAGAACGGCCCTTGCCGAGCACTCCGGCCAGAACATCAAGCACGTACTGATCTTGGTGCAAAACTTTTGGTATTTTGTGGGCAATACCTACGATTGGCATTTGACCAGCCCTCCGGAGAGTTATCCTTCGGGGACCTTCTTGGGCCGGCTCCGTGGTATACATTTTCGGGATCCTTTCGCTTGATGGCTTAATCCGACCAAAATATTTCTCGACTAAATTAAGGCAACCAGAAGGCAGATCTCCGGTTAGCACAAGATAGGCATTGTTTGGCCAATAGAAAGTGTTGTAGAACTGCCTCAACCTTTCTATGCTCATATTCTCAATGTCAGAACGCCATCCAATTGTTGGGTGATGATACGGATGTTCACGAAATGCTGTGGCCCAAATTTCTTTATCCAGTGCCTCCATCGGTTCATTCTCGCCCCGTTCGAATTCGTTACGGACCACAGTCATTTCACTTGCCCGATCTTTTTCGTCGAGAATAGCTCCGCGCATACGGTCGGCTTCAAGTTCTATAAGCTCCGGCAGACGTTCGCTCGGCAGGAGCTCCCAGTAATTTGTTCTGTCGAACCAGGTAGTTGCATTAGCTTTAGCCCCCATGCCAAAAACAATTTGGTCGATGAGCTTGCCGGTCTTTTTATTAAATTTCTTCGACCCTTTGAACATGAGGTGCTCGAGCAAATGCGTGGCCCCGGTGTGGCCCACTGCTTCATTGCGCGAACCGACTAAATACGTAACATTGAGGGCCACTACGGGTGCGCTGTGATCCTCCCAAAGGAGCACTCTCAAGCCATTCTTCTTGTGCAAATATTCAGAAATGCCACCAAGTTCTTGGATAAATGTGAAGGCTTTGTGTTTAGTTATTTTTTTCGTTTTTGCCATGTTTCTTGCGATACATAAGGGTATCATAGCCGTTTATCTCTTTAGCACTCTTTGGCACCCCCAACTTTTCAAATTCACTCAATAATTTTTCTTGAATTAGTGCCGCGTCGGCATCATCGCCTGTCATCTTTTCTAGTTCGGCGTAACTGCCCAGCCCGTCTACTTCGTCAAGGCAAATCTCGTACTCGCCCAACTTCCCTTTTCTTCGAATTTTCTTTACTTCCACAACGGGCTGCCAGCCCATTAAGCCCAACATAGCGTGCATTTCCTCTTTGTCCATGATCTCTAATTCATGCTCAATATTATCCAATTCATTAGAAAGATTCTTTTTTAGATTAAACAAGAATTTATTATCACTGCTACGTATACGTACAGCAATCTGACCCCCTTTCGACTTCTCATAAATGTTATTATCCGGCCGACCATATATTACGTCTTCTTGCCTAATAGGCGCTCCCAAAATACAGCCGCGCGAGATCAGAGCTTGCTCAAGAGCCGTCGCGTCAGCCACCCGCATTTTGACTTCAATCTCGCGCATAATTATTTGTTGAACAGACTATCATGAGTACCGATTTCGAGAAAAGTCACGATGCTTTGGTCATTGAATTCAAAGACAACACGCCAATCCCCAGTTACATTGAAACTCCACTGGCCTGTCCTATCACCGGTCAGTGGGTGGGTATAAAGAAGCGGGTGATATGGAGAGTCGAGAAAAAGATCGCGGCGGGCTTGAAAGTGGCGTCTTATTTTGGCATCCACCTTGGCAAATTGCTTACCAAAAGTACGGTGGACGATAACTTTCATATTTAGAATGACCCAAGATACTTGTCCATTTCCTTACCGCTAGTAAACACCGGAGACAAGTTGCGTCCCGCCAGAACATCTTTATGCGCCCTGGCAAGGCGACGCTTAATGACAGCTTTAAGCTCCCCCTCTACATAATTAGGTCTGGCTTTGAGTTGTTCGTATTCCTTGCGAGGAATTATGACCAAATCATCGCTAACTAATTTTTTGGGAATTGTTAGTACTTGCATATGCTTATCCTAGCACAGGAATATCTCGCTTTCAATCTCGCGCACAGTTAATCGAATATACCTTTTTCGACAAGTTCTTTCAAATACATGTCCAAGTGCTCGTGTCCTTTGATTTCAGCAAGAGTAAACCAACCAAAATTTTTGCTCTCTTCGTCGAGCACCGGCTTCCCGCTTGTTTGGCCAACATACGTGAGTCGCACCACGTGATGGCCCGGCACGCGCAGGATATCTTGGGCAGCCACAAGTTTTGCTTCACCCATTATCTGTAATCCGGTTTCCTCCCGCACTTCGCGTTTTAAATTTTCAAGAAGTGACGTGCCGGGATGAATGCGCCCACCCACAATATCCCATGTCCCGGCCGCTTCAGGATACTTTTTATCAGATCGCTCAACCAAAAGATACTCGCCAGCCGAGTTCTGCAACAAAATTTTAACTCCGACTTGTAATTCTATGCTAACTTCTTTCTCCTCCATATAGTCACAGCATACAGGAGGGCAAACGTACCCACCAGAGCGATGTAATTATAGAGCGTGAAGTGACCCACTCCCCACTGGAAACCATCGAACTTCCAGTTAAAGAGTGGCCAGAAAGCGGGAGTTTGGTAAAAGATTGATGAGTGGGTGGGAATGTCGGCAAGGATGTGCAGAGGCCAGCCAAGCATAATCCATAGCACGCGTTTATAGGTAAACAAAATCAGGAGTGCTACAAAAAGAAAGGCGAATAAGCTGTGTGATAGCTGGTAGAGCAGTTGGGTAAAATTTGAGAGTGTTTCGAAACCGGGCGTCCACGGCTCGTACATGTTAGGCGGCTGGTTAAAGAACCGTCCACCCATAAACCACGAGAAGGCTCTGATTATGAAAGTGGGAAGAAAAGCAAAGAGATCTGGAAACATCCCCCAAAAAAATACCCACCGCAAATTTAATCTATTCATACTTTCCACTTGAGCGCCCTTGCCCGCCGCCACAGCCCAAAGTCCGTGTGAAATTATGTCCATCCCGTAGTAGAATTTTTTAACTAGCCATGACCCCCTTTGGATTTGGGCCGTATTTATTTTCGCCTGGAGTGCTAGCAAGAACCATGAGGATTAGGAAGATCAAGCCACCAATATATGGCACAAAAGTTATCAGTAGCCACCAGGCGCTACGATTAGTGTCATGTAATCTGCGGACTGTAATAGCTACTTGTGGGACAATGATGGCCAAAAAATATATCATGGCAATGATAATGAACCATAACACCGGATCATACGCGCCACCGATCTTGAAACCTCCCATGGCGACAAAAATCAGATAACAGAGCCCGATAATAATAAGATTCATAAGATAAAAGTACCAGTATTCCCTCCGGCTTGCCCGACCCTTGAACACAGCGTACTTCTTTAAAACTGCCAGATAGTTACCTATCATAATTATTTGTTTATTCTATCGACTATCCTCCATTTTACTTATAAAACTTTGATCTCGCAACTACTCGAAGTATCTGCCTTTGAGTTTGTAAAAGAGGAGTCCCGCCACGAGCACGAGCGAACCGGAAAGCCAGAGGTTCTGGCCACGCAAAATGCTTTGAGCAAGATAGAAAAGTGGGATCTCGAAAACAAAGCCACATAATGTAGCCAGGATAAAATTCCGAAAGTGAATGCCGATTAAACCGGAACCGTAGCTGATCGCTTCTGAAATCGTAGTAGTGAAAATACGCAGGAAAAAGATTGCTTCAAATTCTCTATGTTTATGAATTTTAACTTTCTTTATTTTCTCTATTGTTACCTCGTCAAAGATGACATTGAGTAATTTGAAGCCGTACTTGCGACCCAGGAAATAGGCTATCGAGCCGCCCAAGAGTCCTCCTACCACCTGCCCGGCAAAAGCCCATTGCCAACCAATCACGGCTACTGATCCCAAAGTGAAGAGTCCTCCCGGTAAGGGTGGCCAGACTATAGCTAGGGTTTTGAAAAAAACTAAAATGATAAAATAGAGCCATAAGTATCGCTGTGACCAGTTCACAAAAGAATCGAAGAAGGACTGATGGACCAGCCAGAAATAAAGAACAAGCGTGGCAATGGCCAGCACTATTACAATAATTAAGTGTTTACTCTTTTTGATATGTTCCACTAGTACTCACGAGCCTCCACGTTGTCTCGTGATCCCGTAACCATAACACGGATACTGATAGTACTGCCAATCTTGAAGTCAGAAGCCGGGTGATTGGAAAGTACATCTATTTGAAGATCGAAGAGTTGATTGCGAGTTATTTCATTTGTGTCGGCAATAAAGATGCGCTGTTGGGGACAGAGAAGTTCAGCATTGTCCGGACAGTGACTTTGGTCCATCCAAGATGCGGTCACGATACCCCTTGTTGTAATAATCTTGCCATTAAGAGCAGACCTGTGTTCTTTTAACCACCTCACGCCCACTGGTTCTTGATACGATGCTGGCAGTGGATCATCGGCGAAAGCGCTCAAACCTACCGAGCCGCCACCGGTTGGCGTCGGCTGAATGGTTCCAGTTACTGTGCCACCCACCGTTACGCTCGTTGTTCCTCCACTCTGACCTGTGCCGGTAACTCCGCTTGTTCCACCAGTCTGTCCATTGACATTTGTGGTTGTTTCTTCTTCTGTCGCATCTGTATCGTTACGGTTGTTCACATAGATTACCACCCCGAGAGCCAAAATAATTAGCACCGGAATCAGAATCTGCAAAAAGCCTCTATTTAGTTGTGTTTTCATATTTATATTATAAATTATGTTTTTGTTTTTTGCCACTTTTTCGCCATTCTACTAGCTTGCCGGCTTGTCGCTCAAGTTTGTGCGCAAGGCGCAGAAGAGCAATCTGGGAGCGAGTGAGTATATCGGTGTGGGGGTGGGAATTTATGGCATCCACAATATGCCAGAGATTCTTTTCGCTGGTTATCCATGACTTATTTTTTATCGAAAATAAATCAAAGGGCTGGGAATACTGCCGTAAAGTTTTCCGCCCGTCATCGAGAAAATATTCGTGGAAGTAAGACATGGCTAGTTCGCGCACACTCCTGTAGACCGGCTCGCGATAGCGCAAAACCGCGTGATTAGTTTTAGAGAGCGCTCCCCAATGTCCTTTGCGGCAAAATAGAGCCACTACATGGTCAAGATCACTCCGGCTACTGACCAAGTCCATTACGAGTGCTGGTTTGCCATGATAACCAAGTGCGAGAGCGGCCAAAAACGCACCCTCAATACAGTGAGCCCGACCTTCGCGCATCACCCGCCTTGGAGAGAGCACAGTATCTCCCTCTGGCTCGAAATTAATCGGCAAAGCATCCAGATAATCCTGAATCTTTCCGGGCGTAGAAAGCTTGCCCAGTATCTGCCGTTCTCGTGGCGTAAAGGGAATGTCTTTTTTTATGTTGAACATAAACGGAGGGGGCGAGATTCTCGGCCCGAGGCCGACCAGCCTTGGGCTGGGAACTTACTCACCGCGGAGGGGGCGAGATTCGAACTCGCGAGGCCAATTATGACCTAGTGGTTTTCAAGACCACCGCACTAGACCACTATGCGACCCCTCCGCGGTACTTACGTACCCAAAAGCCATCTCAATCTCTCCTTTCCCTTACCAGACTTCAAGAACCTTTCCTCAATAAATGCTACTTTCTTGTCAAGAAATCCCTCATAATAAAGAAGTCTCCACGGTGTGGCACTTTTTGTTGACCAGACTTTACCAAAATTATGTTCTTCTACTCTATTTCTAAGATCGGCTGTTGAACCTTTGTAAAGCTTACCATTTATATCACTTTTGAGAACGTATACGTAATACATAAGTTTTTCGGCCCAAGGCCGACCAGCCTTGGGCTGGCAAGACTGCTGGAATACCATTATCCGACCCTTCCAATAATTATAAATTAACACACGTCGTTTACATATAAAAGAGAAAGCCCCGTCGCATGACGGGGCAAATGATCAGCGCGGGAAGGTATGCCAATCTGGGAGATAGTGAGTATTTAGGTTACTTATTATTTTCTGTACGCGCCAGGGCCGCAGGAAGGCAACAGAGCCCAAGAAGACCGAATCGGCCCCGGCCGAAAAGAGCCACTGGGCATGGTGTTCGGTGAGGATACCTCCGCCCGCGTTGATGTGCTTTTCAATGCCCGCCTTTCGGGCAGCTTGGAGCCACTCGAGTACAAGCGGCAAGAGCGGCGCGCCGGAGAGTCCCCCACTACCGAATTCGGCTAGCGGCGAAACGTCTGTGCCGAAGAGCTGTCGCCAGTTGATCCGATCCGGCAGTGCTCCCCAAGGTAAGGTATTGGAGATACACAGTCCGTCACAGCGGGGATGTTCACTAATACGTTTTGCGCTCTCGATCGGAAGTAAGACAGTGAACTTGAGCACGACTGGCAACTTCTTGATCTCGAAGCGCTCGACTAGATCAAGGTCGCGTAGAACCTCGGGCACCAAATCGCGCTCGCTCAAACCCAAATTGGGACAAGAATAGTTGATCTGCAGACCAACTGGCGCGTGGAGCTCGGGCAAATACTTATTAAGGAAGACGAGAAATGTAATTAGCTCTCTTTTTCGTTCAATGGGGCTTGGGGCTACTTGCCCAAACGAGATCAGGAAGGGTCGCTTCAGCTCCTGCCACTTGCCGCTCTCGAAGAGGGCTCTGACACCGGGGTTGGCCAAGCGCACAGAGTTCAGAGCATAGCCACCCAAGAATTTGATAATTACTTTGCGTGGGTAAACTCGGGGAGCCACCGTGCAGGTTTTGGTCACCAGCGTTTGACCCACAAAGCGTGGCCCAAAGGGTAGCTTATGGAACCAGTAGCCTTCGCCGGAGAGACCCCTCACTCCGGAAGCGTCCCAAACGCGACCGAAATTGATACCTCGGATCAACGTAGACATTTATTCACCTCCCTTGTGAACAATCTAGCGCGATATTAGCAGGAGATGTAGTACAATACAATTGATGCCTCCAGATAAAGCAAAAGAGAAAAAACAGGAAAAGAAGCTAGAGTGGCAGGCACTCGAACATGCATACTACGAGAAGACGAGTGACTGGTACTGGATCGTGGGTGTGGTGGGTGTGACTGCCTCGTTGCTTGCTTTCCTTTTCAGTAACGCAATTCTTGGTCTGCTCTTGCTCGTGGGTACAATCACTGTGCTCATCCATGGCGGGCGCATCCCGGGTGTTGTCAAAGTCGAGTTGCAAGAGCGCGGAGTGCGCATCGGCAGCGCCTTCTATCCATACTCAAACTTAACCGCCTTTTCTTTAAACGAAGAGCATGACCCGCTCATCTTAGTACTCGACTGCAAGGCCTTCCTGACACCCGACATTCGCATCTTCATTGAAGAAGTGGCTGTCGAAGATATCCGCGACTTTCTGCTCGATCACCTGGACGAAAAATACCACGAACCATCTCTGGCCGAAGGCCTAATTCATTATTTGGGTTTTTAGGTACTAGGCTTTAGGTATTGGGTTTGCTATAGTAACGGGCACGATTAGCTCCCGTCGTTCAACGGATAGGACATAAGATTGCGGATCTTAAAATAGAGGTCCGACTCCTCTCGGGAGCACAAAATCAAAAACACTCCCAATATTTGGAGTGTTTTTGATTACGATTGTAAGCTTAATCTTACGGTGTGGTGCTTGCTGTGCTAGTGGCCTTATCGAGATGCATGCCAAGTTTGATGGACGAAATGACGTCAACCAGCGAGGCGTGGGCGGCCTTGAGATTATCCCGCGAGATAATAAAGTAGCCTTTGACAGTCTGGAGGACAACCGTGGGTGTGCCGGTGGCTGTGGAGGTAGACACTAAACCGGGTAGGGTGTTGATGTAATTCTGGGCCGTGGTGATCTTAGCTCGGGCCGTGACAAGCTTGGCCTTGGCATCGCTTAAGTTCACATTCTTGTTTGTCTCAAACTTCTTGATGCGTGAATCAATACGATCGGCTAGTTTGATCAGACGATTGACCGCGGCCTGATGAACCTTGATCATTTTAGCCGCAAACTTCTTGACCAGCTCCATGCGCTTACTCGAAACTTCCACCTTAAGCTCATCGCGCCTTGCTTCAAGATCTTTGCGTTTCTCTTGGACATTCTCCTGTCGCTCCTCCTTACGCTCTTTTGCCTCTTCCCGGACTTTAGTGCTGGTGGCATTATCAGCTAAAACATTACCGCCAATAAGACTTATGGCGAGCATACCCATAATGATTACAATTTTTGATTTCATATATCTATATTATCTAGATTAGAATCTAATAATATCAACTCCTGTTCTATCTGACTACTCTCCTCTTCCATAGCTAAAATCTCGCGTGTCGGGTTAAGTGGCCGATTGCCCTGCCAAACCAGCAGAACAAATACTGCCACAGGGACCATTATACCAGCGAACGTCCATATAGAGAAACGTCTGACTCGGCTGATTGTGACGGTCTCCAACACTCGCCCAAGAGTTTCTTGGCTCGGTGTAATAGCCCGAAATGGGGCAAAAAGTTGTGTGAATTTTTCTTCATCCATTCCCCTATCTTTTATCATAATTCATAATTCATTATTCCTAATTCATCTTTGAGCACCTTCATGGCTCTATAATTGAGGGCACGCAAGGCTTCCTCGTTTTTCTTCAAGATCTGGGCGATTTCCGCATAAGATTTTTCTTCAATAAACCGCAAGACCACCACTTCGCGTTGTTCATCCGAAAGTGCCTCCATGGCTCGCCAGAGTGCTTCGCTCGTCTCTTTCGCTTGCGAGAACTTATCAGCCGGAAGATTTCCTTCCACTTCAGCCCACCAAATATCTGGATCAGCGGGCACTACGTCGCTCTTCTTTTTAAAGTGATCGAGACAGAGATTGCGAGCAATTGTGTAGAGCCAGGAGAGGAAGGGCACACCCTTATCTCTGTAATTTGACATGGCCCCGAGAGCTCTGGCGAAAGCAGTTTGAGTGATATCCTCGGCCGTCTCTTTGTGTTTGGTCTTAAACAAAACAAAGCGATAAATGGGAGCGAAATACTCCCGATACAACTCCCCAAAAGCTTGCTTATCCCCCGCCTTCGCAGACGAGACTAGATCCGAAATATTGCGATCCATCCTGATCTTTATTTAGAAACGAGCAAACGGGCCAAACGTGACTTTTTGCGGGAGGCATTACCCTGCTTGATAACCCCACGCTTAGCCGCTTTGTCTATAGTCTTAAAAGCAACCGACAGTGCGGCTGCATTTGGTGACGTGCGGTATGACTTAATAGCCTCCTTCATGGCATCTTTGCGTAAGGTATTAAAACCTTTTTTGCGCCATGAAGCGCGCATGGCCTTTTTTGCTCCTTTTGTTATCGGCATATCATTAAGCTATCAGACATTCATTCTGTATGCAAATGATGTTAAAATAAGCATATGTCCAGTAACTACGCCTTTATTGACGCGCAAAACCTCAATCTTGGAGTACGTGATCTCGGCTGGAAATTAGACTTCAAAAGATTTCGGGTTTACTTGGCAGATAAATACAAGGTTTCTAAGGCATATCTGTTCATTGGCCTTATTCCGGAGAACCAGAGTTTGTATCAATCGTTGCAAGAATATGGATATGTGCTGATTTTCAAGCCCATTCTGGAGAACACCTCGCATAAACCGAAAGGCAACGTAGACGCGGATCTCGTCTTGCACGCGATGATAGAGTATCCGAATTACGATCAGGCCGTTATCGTTTCAAGTGATGGCGATTTCTACTCACTTGTTGAATATTTGTACACAAATAACAAACTAAAAATAGTCCTGGCTCCGGACAGACCAAAGTGTTCAATTTTTCTGAAACGCAAAGCTAAAGAAAAGATAGAATTTCTTAACACGCTTAGAGAGAAGCTAGAATACAAAAATAACGACGTAAAAATGAAAAAGCACCGCTAAGGGACAAGCCCAGAGAAGTGCCTTTTCGTAGTGATTCATTAATTATAGACATTTTAAAAACAAAGTCAAGTACAAGAAAAATGATTGGACAGTTACAAGGCAAAATTGCGCATAAAGAGATTGGGTATGTGGTACTCGATGTTGGGGGCGTGGGCTATAAGGTTCACACGGGTATTGTCGATGTGGGCACTCTAGGTGAGAAAGTTCTGCTCTGGACACACCTCGCTGTGCGCGAGGATGCGCTGGATCTTTACGGTTTTGCAGATAAAGAAAATTTGGACTTTTTTGAGCAACTTATTAAAGTGTCCGGCATCGGACCCAAATCCGCCATGAACATTCTTGCCATCGCCTCACTCGATACGCTCACCCAAGCCATCAGCAAGGGCGACGCGAGTTACCTAACCAAAGTGTCTGGGATAGGCCGCAAGACTGCCGAGAAGATCATTCTGGAATTGCGAGACAAAGTCGGCCCCAGAGAAAGTTCCGGAACCCTCTCGCAAGAGAGCGATGTGATCGAAGCTCTAGTCAGCCTCGGTTACGGCAGACGCGAAGCCCAAGAAGTCCTGCGCAAACTGCCCAAAGAATCCGGCAGTGCAAAAGAAACCAGCGAGCGCATCCGCGAAGCCCTCAAACTTTTAGGCTCCAGACAGTAACTGCCGAATTTTGTAACTATTACCATACCCGAGCATCCCCAAGTTTAACATAAAAACTAAAGGCCCCACTCACGATGGATACGAGGGGGCCCGATTTAGAAACGGGGTCAAGGCCAAAGGGTGCAACCCACGCACATATTGTGGAAAATATGGCCTAGAATAGGGCTATATGAAATATTGTCCACAATGTAAAATGACAAGAAAATATGAGGTTTT
>Ga0209542_10011807_pt1 | contig 15419 bp, 17 predicted proteins | sample RifCSPhighO2_01_FD_184028 | JGI IMG/M metagenome (GOLD analysis project Ga0209542, IMG submission 184028) | Soil microbial communities from Rifle, Colorado - Rifle CSP2_plank highO2_0.1 (SPAdes) (version 2) | ecosystem: Environmental > Terrestrial > Deep subsurface > Rock core/Sediment ... | reverse complement strand
CGCCAAAGGCGCGACACTAATGCATTCCCCCCACAAAATCCTGATTCTGCAAGGATTCGCCACGCTCCGCGTGGCTCCTCGTTTGCCAATACAAAAACAATATGAATAATCACACCAGAAAATTCTTTATATACACTCGCAAAAGCACCGATACCGAAGATCGGCAAGTTAGAAGCATTTCGGATCAACTGGCCGAACTCAAAGAGTTAGCAATAAAAGAAGATATTGATGTCGTTGATATTTTTGTAGAAAAGCAAACCGCCAAAATTCCAGGTCGGCCAGTATTTAATGAAATGCTTTTGCGAGTGGAACAAGGCGAAGCGTCGGGAATTTTAGCTTGGCATCCTGATAGGTTGGCAAGGAATAGTGTTGATGGTGGGAAAATAATTTATCTTTTGGACACTGGCAAAATCACGGAGCTAAAATTTCCGACTTTCTGGTGCGATCCGACACCGCAAGGAAAATTTATGCTCTCCATCGCTTTTTCACAAAGTAAATACTATGTTGATAATTTGAGCGAGAATATCAAGCGCGGACATCGCAACAAAGTGAAAGACGGAATATGGCCTCAAATGGCTCCTCTTGGATATGTAAATGAGAAAGGGAAAGGAATTGTACCTCACGCAGATTTAGCACCACTTATCCGTAAAACATTTGAGGCCTATGCAACTGGAAATTTCACTTTGCGACAAGTCCGCGAAAAATTTAATGCTCTCGGTTTGAAAGGAAAAAGCGATGGAGAGCTTGCGGTGTCGAACTATCAAACAATATTGAGAAATCCAATATATTGTGGACTTATGCGTTACAGCGGCGAAATCCACGAAGGCAAGCACAAACCGATTATTTCAAAGAAACTTTTTGATTCCGTTCAGGAAGTGATGATGAGGAAATCTAAACCTCACTCCAAGGGACTGAAACCATTTTTGTATAGAGGATTTTTCCGTTGTGGAGAATGTAGCTGTTTCATTACTACCGAAACACAGAAAGGTCATAATTATTTGCGATGTACCAAACGGAAAAATCCTTGTGAACAAAAATATGTTCGTGAGGAGCTCATCACTTCTCAAATTCAAAAGGAAATCAAAAAAGTTTCTTTGCCTCTCGATTGGACAAAATGGATGATTGTCGAAAATGCAAAAGATCGGCAATCTGAAGTCCAATCGAGTACGCTTTTTGCCGATTCTGTAAAAGCCGATATTTCTCTTTTGGAAACCAAAATAGAGAAGCTGATGAGTGCCTATCTCGAAAGTGCGTTGTCGCTTGAAGAATATCGGGAAGCTAAAAACAAGTTGGTCAATCAAAATCAGCTTCTAAAAGAGAAATTATCGGCTTTTGAGCAAAAAGCGAATAATCGGTTCGAACTTACGGAAAAGTTCTTAAAATGCAATATGGAATTGGCAAACGAGGGAATCCCCGAAGAAATTCTTCGGGGATTCAAAAAAGTCGGTTCGAACTTTAAAATTTTAGATCGAACCGTACTTTTTAAGCCACGCGGAGCGTGGCGAATCCTTGCAGAATCAGGATTTTGTGGGGGGAATGCATTAGTGTCGCGCCTTTGGCGCGACCCCATTTCTGCTTCAAAAACGAATTTCCAAAATTGGCGGAGAGGGTGGGATTCGAACCCACGAGGGACTTTCATTCCTAACACCTTAGCACGCCTGCCCGCCGTAGTTTTCGCGGAGGCGGGGTGCCGCTTTGTTTTCGCGGGTCTCGCGAAAACCCCGGATGCTTTTTCAACAAAGTGCGGTGAGGGTGGGATTCGAACCCACGAGGGACTTTCATCCCTAACACCTTAGCACGGTGCCGCTTTCAACCGCTCAGCCACCTCACCGCACTTTGTTCAATCAAGGTGCATCCACCAAACATGCCGAGAGGCATGTTTGGTCCGCTCAGCCACGCCTCCGCCGTGGAGTCAATGCGATGAATGCCCGCGCAACGCATCTCGAGATGCGTTGCGCCCGCTCAGCAACCTTACCGCATTTTGTTCAATCAAGGCCGCATTCGTTCAATATGCCGACGGATATGCGTGATCCGCCGAGCCACGCCTCCGAAAGAAAACAGGAGCAACCGCGCGGTTGCTCCTGCATCGTAGCGTTCCCGGCCCGCTCGGGCAAGGCGCATCGAGATCGAGAACTAAAGGACGAGGCGGAGGAGGCGGGTGTCTGCTTCCGTGAACCCGAGCTCGAGGAAGGCCTTATATCCGGGACGGGTTTGGTTCCAGGTGAGGTCAATGCGTTCCGCTTTGGCGCGTTTGGCGCGGTTGATGATGTACTGCCCGAGCTCCCGGAGGAAACGCCGCCATTCGGGGTGCTGCTGGTCGAAACTGACCTCGCTCGCGAATGCCTCGATGCGCATCAGCGTCGGGACTACGGTCCAGGTGCCCATGGCGACGATCCTGCCGTTTTTCTCCCGGATGACCGCGACTCCGCCGTTCCGATTAATCTGCTCGAGCTGGCGTTCGATGAACTCCACGGTTCGCTCTCCGGCCTTCGGGTTCAGTTGCCGGAGCAGGTCGTTGATGGCCGCGCAATCAGCTTCACTTACACGACAGCGTTCTTGACCGTTCTGACCGAGCGTTTCGATGAACACGAGCGATCCCTCCTCTGTTCACGGATTGTATCCCGTTACCCCTTCGCGAATACCATCGCCCACACAGTTCGCGCTCCTTCCGCGCGGAGCGCGGTTGCCGCAGTCGCCAAGGTTGCTCCGGATGTTGATACATCGTCCACCAGGACCACGGTTTTTCCGCGGATCACTCTCGAGTCCGTGACGGCGAACGCGCCTGCCACGTTCTCGCGGCGCCGGGTATTATCCGTCATACTCACTTGGGCCGGGGTGTTCCGGGTGCGACGGAGAGCATAGCACATTTCCACCCCAAGTTGCCGAGCGAGTTCTTCGGCAAGCAGGGCCGACTGATTGAAGCCGCGTTCGCGCTGCTTTGCCGGATGCAGGGGAATGGGGAGAAGCAGGACGCTCCGTGGCATCGCCATGCCGTACCAGTTGAGGAATTTCACCATCTCGCTTGCGAGAAGCGGAGCAAGATCCCGCACACCATCGTATTTATAGGTATGGACGAGTTCGCGGACGAGCGGATGGCGATAGGGGAAGGGGGCAAAGAAACGGCGAAGGCCGCTTTGTTCCCCGCAGTGGCCGCAGACAAAGCCGTCGAGGTCCCGATGTCCGCATACCGGGCAGCGGGGGGATGCGAATGCAAGGCCGCTTCGGCAGGGGGCGCAGAGGATCTCGCCCTCGGCGCCGCATCCGACGCAGGAGCGGGGGAAGACGAGATCGAGGAGCCAGCGCTTCGCGTCGGCGGGCCGCATGGCCGCATCGTAGCACCCAGCTGTATGTTGCCCATGCGGGGATGTGCATACCCCGCGCCTTCAAAGGCGTCGTATGCTATACTGAAGCCATCTTGGGAGGGCTCGGTGCCCGGCCAGAGACGCACGTGGATATTCCCTTTCTCAAAAAATTTAAATTTTCTTCCCTCAGGAACCTCTTCGGCCGCAGACCGACCCGGTTCGTCGGCGTTGATATTGGAAGCGATTCGGCCAAGGTGGTACAATTACGGAAGGAACGGGAACGGGCGGTCCTTGAAACATACGGCGAGCTCAAGACCGGGCATTATTTCGCCAAGGACTCGCTTGCGGCGGGGGGATTCCTCGGCGCGACCGACGAAACCCTGGTGAACATCCTCACGGACATTGTCCGCGCGGCGAAGATCACGGCGACGAACGCGGTGTTCTCCATTCCCGCGACGGCGAGCTTCCTCACGGTTATCTCCCTACCCCTCGTTGATCGCGGGGAGATCGCGGCCGCCATTCCCTTTGAAGCAAAGAAATACATCCCGATCCCCATGAAGGAGGTGACGCTCGACTGGGACGTGGTCGGGGAGAGCGAGGAGGAGAAGCGGGTGGATGTCCTCCTGGCCGCGGTCCCGACCGAACTTATTACGATGTACCAGCGCGTCGCCGAGGTTGCGAATATCTCCCTGGACGCGGTGGAGATCGAAAGTTTCTGCCTCGTACGCGCGCTTTTGGCGGGCGACCGCGGGGTGTCGGCAATCATCAATTGGGGCGCCGTGGTGACGACACTCACCATCGTGGACCACGAGCGGATCCAGGCGAACCATAACTTCGGGCGAGGATCGTTTGAGATGACGAACGCGCTTTCGCAGACGCTCGGCGTCAACCTCGAACGGGCCGAGGCGATGAAACGCGAGATTGGACTTTCCGAAAAACCCGAGGATCGCCCCATCACCGGCATCATCACCCCCATCGTGGACGCCGCATTCGCCGACTGTGATCGCGCCATGACCGCCTATAATCGCGCGAGTTCCCGCCGCATCGAGAAGATCGTGCTTATCGGCGGCGGCGCGAATCTCGCCGGCCTCGTCGCGTACACCGCCAAACGCTTCGGCTTGGAGACGGCGATCGGGAATCCCTTCGCGCGCACGGTCACCCCGGAATTTTTACAACAAGTTCTCCGCGATATCGCACCGCATTTCGCCGTCGCAACGGGCGCGGCGCTCCGCCCCTTCAGCGTTTCGTAACTTCGTCCCGCCGCGAGCACTTCCATGTCATTCCCCGTAACCGAACGCGATCATTCCACGTTCATCCCGCGCCCGTCAGAGGCCGCGTCCTCTCCGATGGAGCGGTTGAGCGGGTCATGGTTCTTCGCTCTCAGTGCCGCGGTATTCATCGTGTCGGCCGTCGCGTGCGGAGGGGCATTCGCGTATCGCAAATACCTCGAATCCCAGCGCGCAACACTGACTGCTCTGGTGAAAGAGCGGGAGCAGGCCCTCCAGTCCGATTCGCTTCGCGAGGTCATCGCATTCTCCCAGTCCCTGAATGCGGCGCAGACCCTCCTCGCCGAGCACCCTTTCCCGTCGAACGTTTTTCGGTTCCTGCAGGAGAATACTCATCCAGCGGTGCAGTTCAAGAGTTTTTCGTTCGCGGGGCAGAACCGGCGGATCGATATGAACGCCGTGGCGCGTTCCTATCGCGCCGTTGCGGAACAGGTCAGCGCGTTGGAGGGGAATCCGGACGTCGAGCAGGTTGATTTCGGAGGGTTGTCCAGTTCCGGCGCGGGGCTCGTGAACTTCCGCGTGAGCATTATCCTCGGACCCTCCGTTTTCCAGTATCGGTCGCCCTAATACGCCATCCATGCGAGCTCTCATCGGTTTTTTTCTCATCGGCATCGCGGCAGTTGGCTGGATCTTCTTTTTCCAGCCGGAGTTTGTTTCGGTGCGTTCACTCAGCCAGGATATCGAGAGCGTGCGCGTCCTCCGGGATGAGATCGAGGGGCTCATTGCCAAGCGCGACGAGCTGTACACCGAGTATCAGGCCATACCCTCCGAGGAGGTGTCGCGCCTCATGGCGGTAGCGCCAGACGACCTCGAGACCCCGGATATGATCGTGGCCATCGAATCGCTTGCGAACCAAAACGGCGTGACCCTCAAGCAGATCGAGTTCTCGTCCCCCGCCGCCGGGGGGATGGGAGCCGACTCCAGCGCTTTCATTGCGGTCCCGGTCTCGTTCAGCATTGACGGCACCTACGACAACTTCCTTTCATTCGTCAAGAGCGTCGAGCGCAATGTCCGCCTCGTTGACGTTACCGATTTCGCGTTCGGCGATTTAAGCTCACCGCAGCGGATGAGTTTCTCCGTCCGCGGGAAGACGTACTACCGTCGCTAACCCCTCTCCCATGCGCGATACCGTTCTCATCATCATCCTCGTCGGCGTTCTCGGATCGCTGGCGTTCGTATCGTACTGGTTCTTCGCGGGACCGGGCGCGCTTACCCCGAGCACCTATGCCTCGGGCATCATTGATCCCGCAGCGATGAGGCGTTACCGCCAGCTTACGGGCGTTCAACTCAACGTGGGATTCTTCTCCGAGCCGCCGTTCAGTATTCTCCAGGACAGCGTCGGGCTCGTTGGGACGTCCAGCGTCCCCTTGGGGCGCCCGAATCCGTTCCTTCCGTTCTGATGGGAACATTCAAAGCGCGAGGCATTCAATCCGAAGCACATCCCATGCTCCCACCTGCAAATCGTAAACGTGTTTTGAATTTCGTGTTTGGGGTTTCGCTATTGTTTCGAAATTCGATATTCGAATTGGCGATTTTCTTACTTGCATGGTGACGCACGTAACCGACATCCTCGCTCTCAAGGGTCTTCTGACCGAAGCGCAGGTGAACGAGGCGCGGCAACGGGCTCGGAAAGAGCGCAAAAACCTCGACGACGTGCTCTCCGAGCTTGGCATCTCCGAGCGCGATTTAACGTTGGCGAAAAGCCAGGCCCTGAAGATACCGGTGCGGTTCCTTGATGGCCAGCGCGTGCCGTTCGAGGTGTTGCAGAACATCCCCGAGGATTCGGCGCGGTTCTATCAGGTGGTGCCGCTCGCGGAAAAAAGCGGGATGCTCGAGGTCGGGATGGTGAATCCCGACGACGTGAAGGCCCAAGAGGCGCTCAAGTTCATCGCGTCGCGCCTCAACGTGCCGTTCAAGGTGTTCCTTATTACGCCGACCGATTTGAAGCAGGTACTCGCCGACTATCGGGGGCTCGGCGGCGAGGTCACGCGCGCGCTTTCCGAGTTCGAGGAAGAGCTCTCGGATGAGTCGGTGAAGATCGGGGCGCCCGAGGCGAGCGAGCCGGCGTCGGATCTTACCGAGGAAGCGCCCATTACGAAGATGGTGGCGGTTATCCTGCGCCATGCGGTTGAGGGCCGCGCCTCCGACATCCACATCGAGCCCGGCCGGGATAAGCTCCGCGTCCGGTTCCGGGTGGATGGCGTGCTCTACACGAGTTTGTTCCTGCCGATTGGGGTCACGAATGCCGTGGTTTCGCGCATCAAGATCATGTCGAACCTCAAGATTGACGAAACGCGCATCCCCCAGGACGGGCGCTTCCACGCAGAGGTGCTCGACAAGGAGATTGACGTGCGCGTGGCGACATTTCCCACGAGCTTCGGCGAGAAAGCGGTGCTGCGCATCCTCGACCCCGAGGTTGGCATCAAGACCTTCGCCGGGCTCGGGCTCGCCGGCCGGAACCTCGCGGCGCTCAAGGCCGCCATCACGAAGCCCTACGGCATGATCGTCATTTCCGGACCTACCGGATCCGGCAAGTCAACGACGCTTTACGCCATTTTGAGCGCACTCAATCAAGAAGCGCGCAACATCGTCTCGCTCGAGGACCCGGTCGAATATACGATTGCAGGCGTGAACCAGTCCCAAGTCCGTCCCGAGATCGGATACGATTTTGCGAACGGCCTCCGCCAGATCCTGCGCCAGGACCCCGATATCATCATGGTTGGCGAGGTGCGCGACAAGGAGACGGCGCAACTGGCGATCCATGCGGCACTGACGGGGCACCTCGTCTTGACCACGCTCCATACCAATAACGCCGTCGGGATTATTCCGCGGCTTATCGATATGGGCGTGGAGCCGTTTCTCCTCTCCTCAACCCTCATTCTCGGCATTGCCCAGCGCCTCGCGCGGCGGCTGTGCGAGGATTCGCGGCGGGAGATCAGGGCTGATCCGCGGGTCCGTGCCATCATCGAAGATGAGATCGCCGTGATGCCCCGAGCAACACGGCGCGATGCGGAGGAGCTCTGGAAGCGTGGCATGGTTCACGAGGGGGTCGTGTCAGCTGCCTGCCCCAAGGGAACGCGCGGCCGCATCGGGCTCTTCGAAGTGGTGGAAATGACCCCGGATTTGGAGAAGATCATCCTCGAGGGTTTCTCGGAGGCGAAGATCGAGGCGGAGAGCAATCGGCAGGAGATGGTAACGATGCGGCAGGACGGCATTTTCAAGGTTCTTGACGGAGTCATTGGCATGCGGGAGCTTTTTGAAGTAGTATAGGGGAGACATGAAGGTACTCATTATCGACGACGACCCGTTCATTGTGGAGATGTACGGCCTCAAACTCAAGGAGGCGGGGTACGATGTCCAGGCGGCTCCCGACGGAAAGCACGGGCTCGAGGAGATCCGGCGCGGCGGCTGGGATGTGGTATTGCTCGACGTGGTGCTGCCGATGATGGACGGTTTCGAGGTGCTCGAGACGATTCAGCGCGAGAAGATCACGCACCCGCCGATCATTCTTTTGACGAATCTCGGCCAGAAGGAGGACATCGACCGCGGCCTTGCGCTCGGGGCCGTGGATTACCTCATCAAGGCGCATTTCACCCCGACGGAGGTGGTGGACAAAATCGCCGCCGTGGTCGGCGGCAAGCAGTAGCTCGTTTCCTATGGCGGCGATGGAACAACTCGACGAACTCTTCGAGATCGTTCTCCGGGAGAACGCCTCGGATCTCCACCTCACCGTTGGGCGGCGGCCTTCGATACGCATTGCGGGGGCCTTGAGCGAGCTCGGACGCTATCCCATCATTACGCCGGCGAGCGCTCGTGAGCTTGTCTTCTGCCTCCTCACGAAGGAGCAGCAGGAGCGGTACCTTGAGTATAAGGAGCTCGACCTTTCCTACGGGTTCAAAGATAACAAGGCGCGCTTCCGCGTGAATGTTTTTTTCCAGCGCGGTTTCACGGGCGCCGCACTCCGCCTGATCCCGGCGAAGATCCGCACGATCGAGGAGTTGAACCTTCCTCTCTCGGTCCTCACGTTCGCCGACCGCCAGCAGGGCTTCGTGCTCGTGGTCGGGCCGACCGGCCACGGGAAGTCGACCACGCTTGCGGCTTTGGTGGACTACATCAACCATCGCCGCACCGATCATGTCATCACCATCGAGGATCCGGTCGAATATCTCTTCACGCCAGACCGCGCCATTGTGGATCAGCGCGAGGTCGGCGCGGATACGCGGAGTTTCCATCGCGCCCTCAAATCGGTGTTCCGCGAGGACGTGGATGTCGTGCTCATCGGCGAGATGCGCGACGCCGAGACCATGGCCACGGCGGTCACCGCGGCCGAAACCGGGCATCTCATTTTTTCATCCCTCCATACGAATTCCGCCTCCCAGACCATTGACCGCATTATTGACAGCTTCCCGGGAGCTCAGCAGTCGCAGATCCGCGCCCAGCTTTCGACGACGCTCGTGGCCATCGTTTCCCAACGCCTCATTCCGCGGGTGCAGGGGGGACTTATTCCGGCGGCGGAGATCATGATCGCCAACCCCGCCATCCGGAATTTGATCCGCGAAGGGAAGGAACATGAGATCGATTTCGTGATCGAGACGAGCTCGGATCAGGGGATGGTGAGCTTGAACCGCGCGCTCGTGGACCTCGCGAAGAAGAACGAAATCACGATGGATAACGCGGTCGCCTACTCCCCGAATCCCCAGGAGCTCGCCACGCTCATGCGGCGGTAGCGACGAGGGGTTAGGGGATAGGGATGAGGGGAGAGGGCACCGTAAGGGAGGGTTTCGTGGGGGACGCAAGAGATACGGAGCGCTTCGTGCCGTGATTTACAAAACGCCCCTATTCCCTGTCCGCCCCGTTCCCCAATCCCCCTACCCTCATCCCTAACCCCCTAGTCCCGGTACCCTATCCCCTCATCGTGTCTATGCAATTTACCTACAAAGCGCGAACGCGGGCAGGGGAGCTCAAAACCGGCATTGTGGAAGCGCGAACCGCGGATGCTGCGGTGGACGCGCTGCAGCGCGGCGAACTCATCGTGATCGATGTCCGTCCGGTTGGCGGGGAAGCAGCGCCATTCCTCGGCAAGCAGTTCCATCTCTTCTCGTCTTCGGTGAGCCAGCGCGACGTGGTGCTTTTTTCACGGCAGCTCGCAACGCTTTTTCAGGCGAAAGTTCCCATTCTCCAGGCGCTCAAGACGCTCGGGGATGAAGCCGAGAACCCCACGCTTGCGGTCGCGATCGGGAATGTGGTTGATGACCTCAGCGGCGGCGCGTCTCTCTCGCAGGCGTTCAGCCGCCATCCCGCTATCTTCTCCCGGTTCTACCTTTCCATGGTCCGCGCGGGAGAGGAATCCGGCAAACTCGAGGATGTTTTCAACTACCTCGCCGATTACCTCGAACGCGCCTACGAACTCGCTTCCAAGGCGCGGAACGCGATGATCTACCCCGCGTTCGTCTTCTCGACGTTTTTCATCGTGCTCGCGGTGATGCTCGTGGTCGTCATCCCGAAATTCACCGCAATCTTCGACGAACTCGGTCAGAAGCCGCCGTTCTATACGGCTCTCGTCATTTCTATTTCATCCTTGCTCCGGCGGTTCGGCGTCGTCATCCTGGTGTTTCTCGCGGGGGGCGCGATCGCGCTCTGGCGCTACGTCCATACCGAACGCGGCGGGCGGTGGTTCGACGAGGTGAAACTGCGGACGCCGATTGTCGGGAGCATTATGCAGAAGATCTACCTCACCCGCATCGCCGATAACCTCGCGACGCTCATCGTCGGGGGCATCCCCATCATGCGTGCGCTCGAGATCACCGCGGACGTGGTGGCGAATCGCGTCTACGGGGATATCATCCTCGATGCGCGGGAGTCGGTGAAGGCGGGGAACACCATCAGCGCGTCCTTCGAGAAGTTCCGCGAGATACCGCGGCTCGTTTCCCAGATGATCCGGGTTGGCGAGGAATCGGGGCGGCTCGATTTCATCCTCAAAAGCACGGCCCATTTTTACCGCCGCGAGGTGGATAGCCTCCTCGAGAACTTCGTGTCTCTCATCGAGCCGGCACTCATCGTTTTCCTGGGCGTCGGGGTCGGGCTTTTGGTCGCCGCAGTGCTCGTGCCGCTCTACAATATAACAACCGCGTTTGGATAGGGCAGCCGGGGAAGAGCTCTCCGTGCCCGCAGTTATCCACAACGGATTTGCGCATGTTTTCGGAATAAGGGGTATACTAGAGGCGTCTCTCAATCATTACCCAAAGGTCCCCATTAAAGGTCATTTTTACATCATTTTTAAGGTTTCTTCGTTCTTCTCAATGGAATTCCTCAGAAAAACGTTTCGTCGAAACGGTCGCGGTTTCACCCTTATTGAACTCCTCGTGGTGATCGCGATCATCGGCATTCTCGCCTCGATCGTCCTCGCCTCGCTCAATACGGCGCGCCGGAAATCGCGCGACGCGCGTCGCATCGCGGACGTCAAACAGATCCAATTGGCGCTCGAGCTCTACGCTGACGCGAGTAGTCAGGAATATCCTGATGCCCCGAGTGATCTTGCGCCGCTCTATATCCCGAGCGAGCCAAAGGATCCCAGTACACAAGCTAGCTATAGCTACGACAATTTGGATACTGCGGGAGCGGCATGTGTTATCGCAACGGGGACATGTACGCTCTATCATCTTGGAGCGAATCTCGAGGAAGGGACCAACGCTGCCATCAAAGGCGACTCTGATGCTTGTCCTGCTGCTGGCGCTGGTTGTGCTCGTGTACTTAGTGGGACAACCCTCTCTGGTATTGACGGGGATGGTGCAACAGCAAACGATTGCGTTGGAGCTGGAACGAGCGTTTACTGCTACGACACCACGAATTAGGATTCGCCATCGCGGATTCCAAAATCGCCTCGCATCGAGCGGGGCGGTTTTGATTTTCCCCCGGCTTCCTGGGAGAATACCTCCATGCGTCAATTCGCTTTTCCCGTTTCTCGCTGATGGACACCCTGGCACCCTTCGCATTGATCGCGGCAATGCTTGGCGCGGCGCTCGCGAGCTTCCTTACGGTGGTCGTTTCCCGGCTCGGGAGCGGCGAGACCGTGGTCCGCGGGCGTTCCCGTTGCCCTCACTGCCGGGAGAAGCTCGTCTGGTTTGAGCTTGTTCCGATCGCAAGTTACCTTGCCCAACGGGGGCGTTGCCGTTCATGCGGTGCGTCCATCCCCGCGTGGTACTTCTTCGCGGAGCTCGTCCTCGCGGTCGGGTTCGGACTTATCGCTATGGCCTCCCTCTCCGGCAAGGTGCTTTTTCCGCCGTTTACGCTCGCGGGGGAAGCCGCATCTCCGCTCCTCGCCGGCGTCACCGCTTTGTACTACGGGGTGTTTCTCTGGTTCGCCGTCGCCATTTCCGTCTACGATATACAGCGTCGTCTCGTTCCTCTCGTTCTCGCAGGACCGCTCGCCCTTCTCGGCGCGGCCGGAGCGGTTATCGGCGCAGTCCGTTCCGGCGACGGAGGCGGATTGTTCGTCCATTTCGCCGCGGCCCTGGCGGCGTTCCTCTTCTTCTGGATGCTCTGGTTTTTTTCTCGCGGCCGGGCCATGGGCAGAGGAGACGCCGACGTGGCGTTCGCGATCACTCTATGCCTCGGGCCTTTGGGGGGAGCGGTTGCCCTCTTGCTCGGATTCTGGGTCGGCGCGCTCTATGGTATCCTGGCGCTAGCGCTCCGCCGCGCTTCCTGGAGAACCGAGATACCGTTCGCTCCATTCCTCTTTACAGGCGCGCTTATCGCCCTTGCGGCGAGCGAATCATTTCTTTTCTTTCGTACGGTGTGGTATGGCCCCTGACGACACCCGGGAATTGAGTCGCACCTACTGTCTCGTTGCGGTGCTCCTTGCGAGCGCCGCGGCGACGTTCATCGTGTACCAGACGATGGCGTTCGAGGCCGATCTCTCCAGCCCCGCGGCGTCGCCTCCCGTGCGCGCCGATATCTATACGAAGATTACTATTGACTTCGGGAACGGGACGAAGCGCGCGTTCCGCGGACGCACCGAGACCGGGATGACCGCCATGATCGCGCTCCGCGCCGCGCAGACCGCTGGCGGGTTCCGGGTGGAGACGGATGAAAACGGAGCAGTTCTTGCCATTCATGTGACCCGTTCGGACGACACGCATGTCTGGCGGCTCTACCGGAACGGCGTTTTCGCGCGCGACGTTTTGGGGCGCGTGACCGTTGACCCGGGCGATACGCTCCTTCTCCGCTACGAGTAGCTGTCCGAAATGCAAAATTATAAGTTCAAAGTTCAAAGTTATCGCTGGTTGGCGAAGCGCCTCGGCGGAGTCGAGTTCCGAAACTTTTCACTTTTCACTTTTCACTCTCAACTCACCCCCCGCCAGAATGGTTTTACCGCGATCGAGATGGTGGTGGTCGTGGCTATCATCGCGCTCATTTCCAGCATCATTCTCGTTCGATTTCCGGCGTTTTCCGGCAACATCCACCTGCAGCGTTCCAGCCGCGAACTCGCGCTGCTCGTCCGCAAGGCCCAGAATATGGCGCTCTCGGTGCGCTGGGTCCCCGGGCCGAACGCGCCCACCTCGTTCGGCGTGTATATTGACCGCACGACGACGCCGGTCACCGCAATCCTGTTCGGGGATCTCCCCGGGAGTGGACAGTACGGACGGTACGATGGAGAGCCGACGGATACGCGCATCGAGACCCTTGCCCTTGACCGGAGCGTTCGCATTCAGGAAATCCTTTGCAATGCATCGGGAGCGAATCACTGCACCGACACGCTCGATGTGAGTTTCCTCGTGCCGGAAGCGCGGATGAGCATTTGGGGGGACGACGCGGGAGGCGAACAGGCGGCAGAGATCACCTTCAGCGCGATCGGAGTCATCTATACGCGCAGCGTCGTTGTGCGCGCCTCGGGACAGATTTTCATCCGGTGAGATGACGTGTGCCGAATGATGAATGATGAACGCCAAATACTGAAGGCCGCTTCACGGAATGACTCACGCTTGCGTCGTCATTCTCTATTCTCTATTCCCTATTTTCTATTCCCGCTCCCGCAGGAGCGAACCGGATTCACTCTCGTCGAAACCGTCGTCGCGCTTGCGGTGATTACGGGAGCGCTCGTCGGTCCGTTCCTTCTCTCCTCGCGGAGCATTTTCAACGCGCGGTACGCCAAGAGCCGTCTCATCGCGGCAAACCTCGCCCAAGAGGGGATCGAAATTATCCGTTCCTATCGCGACAACAACGTGCTCGCCGAGGTTCCCTGGGACACCGGACTTGCCGAGGGCGATTACCGGATCGATGTTATTTGCGTCGGCAATCCCTGCTCTTCCGATGCCACGAGGGCGCCGAACTTCCAAAGCTGCAGCGTGGTGAACTGTAACGACCCGATCCGGTTCGATGCCGCAACCGGTCTCTATTCCTACGACAGCGCCGGGCTCCCTACCGGATTCCAGCGAACAGTCACGATTGATCGGCAACTCCTGAACATGGCGGAGCGGTTTGATCCGGGTGTGGCGGCGGCGCAGCAGATGTTCGTGAAATCGGCCGTGACCTGGACTGACGGGCGCGTGAGCCGCACGATGCAGGTCGAGGAGATTTTCTACGATTGGCGATAACGGCATGGGGTACGAAATCCGAAGCACAAAATTCGAATACGGTACGAAGTCCGCTGTTTCGAATTTCGAATTTCGAATTTCGAATTTCCGGCGATCAGCTGGCTTTACCCTCCTCGAGATGGTGGTTGCGCTCGGGGTGTTCAGCGGCGTTATGATCATTGCGTTCGGGGTCGCCATTGCCATCAATAACGCCCAGTTCAAGGCCTCCCGCATTCAGATCGTCCAGGACGACCTCCGCTTCGCGCTCGAGAGCATGACCAAGGAGATGCGCACCGGGGTGAATTTCCAGGCGAGCAAACTGGCGGGCGGTCTTTCCAACGGATACGAGCAGATCACATTCCGCCGCAGTGACGGGGTTCAAGTCACCTACTGTCGGCAGAGTCCAACCGACGCGATGCGAAAGATCATCGGCGTGGTCACCGATTGCGACGACCCGAACGCGCAGGCGGTAACCGGCGACGACGTTGCTATTGAAGCGCTTACCTTCTACCTCGTCGGAGAAAATGCGGGGGCGAACGACGGACAACCGCGGATTACCATTTCCCTGAAAGCGCGATCAGCGAGCCCGAAACTCATTTCCGCCTTCAGCATCCAGACAACCGTCACCCAGCGCCTGCGGGATTATTGAACGATTATGTACGCGGATTTGCACCCCTATGGCAAACGGTCGGAACGGGAAGGGATGACCCTGCTTTTGGTAGTGGTCCTGCTTGCCGCGTTTCTCTCCATTGCGGCCGGCATCTTCCAGATCGCGTTCACCGAATACCGTCTTTCCGGCGAGCTTTCTGATTCATTCCGTGCGCTCTATGCGGCAGACGAGGGCATCGAGCGCCTCTTCTTCTATGACCGGGTCTTGGATTCGGCGCTCGGTTGCTCGGGCTTGGGTGCCTGCACCGGCATCCCGGAAACCATTTTCTTTGGAAACGGAGCCTGCATGAAGCTCGAGCTCTCCCGAGATGCGACAGCACAAACCGTTGTTACCGCGGTCGGTGAATTCCGGTGCGGCGGGTCGCCGATTGCGGTGCGGCGGGCGCTCTGGGCAACGTACCAGAAGGAGGCCGTGGCCGATCAGCTCATCGCATTATGGCCGCTCGACGAGGGAGGAGGGGCGCAAACCGCGGTTGACGTGAGGGGCGGGAATAACATGGTGCTCGGGGATACGACGGCTGCAGAGGCAACCGATCCGGCATGGACCACCGTCAGCGGGACGGATGGGGCGCTCAAGTTTATGGACGATT
>Ga0209542_10011806_pt1 | contig 15420 bp, 16 predicted proteins | sample RifCSPhighO2_01_FD_184028 | JGI IMG/M metagenome (GOLD analysis project Ga0209542, IMG submission 184028) | Soil microbial communities from Rifle, Colorado - Rifle CSP2_plank highO2_0.1 (SPAdes) (version 2) | ecosystem: Environmental > Terrestrial > Deep subsurface > Rock core/Sediment ... | reverse complement strand
GACTTTGAGGGAAGTCCGCGACAAATTTAACGAACTTGGATTGAAGCGAAAAAGCGGTAGAGAGCTTGCGGTGTCGAATTATCAAAAACTTCTCAAAAATCCTATTTACACTGGTTTGATGTTGTATAACGGAGAGATTTTTGAGGGCAAGCACGAACCGATTATCACAAAGAAACTTTTTGATTCCGTTCAAGAAGTGATGAGCCGAAAATCTAAACCGCAGAGAAAGGGATTTCACCCATACATCTATCGCGGATTTTTCCGTTGCGGAGAATGTGGCTGTTTCATTACCACCGAGCAACAAAAAGGTCATCATTATCTCCGATGTACCAAACGGAAAAATCCTTGTACTCAAAAATATGTCCGCGAGGAGCTCATCACTTCTCAAATTCAAAATGAAATCAAAAAAGTTTCTTTGCCACTCGATTGGCTTTCTTGGATGATTGAAGAAAACAAAAAAGACCAATCATCCGAAATCCAATCGAGTACGCTTTTTGTGGATTCTGCAAAAGCCGATATTTCTCTTTTAGATTCCAAAATTGAGAAGCTGATGACGGCGTATTTGGAGAGCGCACTTTCACTTGAAGAATATCGCGACGCCAAAAGTGCGCTGGTTGCTTCAAAACAGCTTCTTAAAGAGAAATTATCGGCTTTTGAGCAAAAAGCGAATAATCGGTTCGAACTTACCGAAAAGTTTTTGAAATACAATATGGAATTGGCAAACGAGGGAACAAATGAAGAAAAACTTCATTTGTTCAAAAAAGTCGGTTCGAACTTTAGAATTTTGGATCGAACCGTACTTTTTGAGCCACGCGGAGCGTGGAAAACCCTTTTGGATTCTGAATTCGGCGGGGGGAATGCATTAGTGTCGCGCCTTCGGCGCGACCCCATTTCGGCTCTAAAATCCGATTTTGTTTTTTGGCGGAAGGGGTGGGACTTGAACCCACAAGCCGTTTTTTACACGGCTACGGATTAGCAATCCGCTGGCTTACCATTCGCCGCACCCTTCCGTATCCGAAACAGTATCAAATTTAATGAGCGAGGGCGAGCGGGATGATATGCAGGGCGCCCTCGTCGCGAAGCGCGTCGAGGGCGGCCTGGAGCGTGGCGCCAGTGGTGATGACGTCGTCGATGAGTATATAGGTGTGCGACGGATTAATCCTCCCCTGCTTGTCGAGCTTCGGTGAGACGATGAAGGCGCCGCGCATATTTTCTTCCCGCTGTCCGCGGGGAAGGGAGACTTGCGAGACGGTGTCTCGGGTGCGTTCGAGCAGCGTTGCGTGTACGGCGATATCGAGTTCGCGCGCCGCGCGCCGTGCCACTTCTTCTACCTGATTGAAGCCCCGTTCTTTCTGCCGCTCTCTGCTAAGCGGCACTGGCACGATGCAGATGTAGGACGTACGACGTCCTACATCGTCGCAGTCGCGGAGATAGTCGGTAAGCGCGAGGGCGAGAAGCGTGAAGGCGCGCGTACTGCCATGATATTTCGCCTCGTGGATAGCCGCGCGCACGACCGGGTTGCCGAAGGAGAAGAGCGCGACGGTAGCCGGCCGCGTCTCAGGCACGAGCCGCGGGGCGAGGGAGGCGAGAAAGGCGTCGTCCGAGACGCCGGAGAGCGCGGCTTCATCCACACGCGGCGGGAAGAGGAAATCAAAAAAGCGCCTCATGGTACTATTCTTGCATGGCGTTCTTCAATACTCTATTTGCCGAGAAGGAGAAGAGCGTGCTCGGCGTCGATATCGGCTCTTCTTCGCTGAAAGTCGTCCAGCTGCACAAGGAGCACGGAGAGGCGGTACTCGAGACCTATGGGGAGCTCGCGCTCGGTCCGTATGGCGGCTCTGAAGTCGGGCAGGCGACGAATCTCTCCGCCGAGCAGGTTACCGAGACGCTCAAAGATCTGCTCCGTGAAGCGAAGGTAACAACGAAGGTCTGCGGCGTCTCGATACCGTTCGCGCGCTCGCTCCTCACCCTCGTGACCCTGCCGTACCGTAAGGACCCCGAGGAGCAGAAGACGGTCATCGAGCTCGAAGCGCGTAAATTCATCCCCATGCCGCTCTCTGAAGTGCAGTTGGATTGGTTCATCGTTCCCCGCTCGAGCCTAGCGCAGTCTGCTGAAGGAGATGCCCATATCGCTCCTGCGGCGCACGAGACGGTCGACGTGTTCCTCGTCGCGGTCCATAATGAAGAACTCTCTCTGCTCCATTCCGTCATCGTCGGCGCCGGGCTTACGGCGAGCTTTTACGAGATCGAGATCTTCAGCACCATCCGCGCGGTGGTCGAAGAGAAGGTGCGTCCGGTGATGGTGATCGATGTCGGTGCCGCGTCGACGAAGATCTATGTCATCGAGCACGGCGTCGTCGCGCTCTCGCATGCGGTCTCTGTGGGCAGCCAGGACATCACGCGTGCCATCTCGATCTCCCATAATGTCCCGATCAAAGAGGCCGAAGCGCTGAAGAAGGAAAAGGGCATCGACGAAACGGACGAGCTCGGGAGCCCCGAACTCGTCTTCTCGCGTATTTTCTCTGAAGTGCGGCGCGTGCTCGTGCAGTACGAGACGGCGCACAAGCAGTCGATCACCGCTATTGTGCTCACCGGCGGCGGCGGCGTTACGAAAAAACTCGGCGCGTATGCAAAGGATATGTTCTCGATCGACGTGCGCGTCGCGGATCCTTTCATGAAAACAAAAGCGCCGGCCTTCATGCGGCCGATCCTTGAGGAGATCGGGCCCGAGTTTGCCGTTGCGGTCGGGCTGGCGCTGCGCAAATTAGAAGAGCTCTAAATAAATCCGCACAATAATGTCATGATTCAATTTGAATCCAGAAATTGTTCTTTAATCTTTCTTGAAGTCTATATGCGTCAGCATGAGACAGCATTCCCAGATAGGAGTTAAGCGACGCTTCCGCTCGTTCTTTTGTAACCGAATCTCGTTTATAGTCGGCAATGATGTGACTAAGCTTGCGCAGCATTCGCTTCTCAGTCTTCTTTCGTAGCAGTCGGAAGTGCGGGAAGGCGACGTATCCCAAGAAGTCGACACCCTTGCTGTATCGCCGTATCTCGACTTTGTCGGGATGAAGCTCGAGCTTGAGTCGCTCGCGTAAGAAATTACGTATCGGCTCAAGTAGCATCTCGAGCTTTGCAGGATCGTTGTCAACAATTAGAAAGTCGTCAGTGTAGCGAACATAGTGTTTAATATGGAGATCATGCTTCACGAACTGGTCGCACTCGTTCATGTACACGTTGGCGAAAAGCTGGCTCGTAAGATTGCCGATTGGCAATCCTTTTCTCGGTGCATTTTTACTCTCTCTCTCTCTCTCTCTCTCTCTCTCTCGCAAGCCCGCCGCCTGGTAGCTCTCGATAATTTCTCTTATAAGCCAACGGGTGTCTGGGTCAACTATTCGTCTCTCAAGAATGCCAAGCAGAATATCGTGGTCAATGCTATCAAAGAACTTCCGTATATCACACTTAAGTGCGTAGCATGGCTGCGTGCCGTTCTTGCTCACGGCGCGAAGCATATTAGTGAGTACCTCGATGCCTTTGTGCGTACCTTTACCGACGCGGCACGAGAAGGAATTAGGGATATAGGTCGGTTCGAAAATCGGGTTCAAGGCGGCAAACATGGCATGGTGCAACACTCGGTCACGAACGCTCGCCTTATAAATATGTCGGAGCTTAGGGTCTTGGATGTAGAAGTCGGTATAGGGCCCATGTTTATAGCGCTTGGCCTTCAAATCACGCTGAAGGCAGAATATATTGCTCTCAAGCTCCTTCTCAAATGCGAGCACGTCTTCCTTCATCCGCTTACTACGTTTGAATTCATCCCACGCACGGAAGAGCGCCTCGGAGGAAGTTATCTTTTCGAAGACATGTTCGTAAGTTTTCATGTATGAATGATTCTGATATTCCTATCCTAAAAAAGTCGTACGACTTGTACCGCACCTTTCATACATACCGGCGCATAGTGCCGAAGGCCGAACGTTTTACGCTCTATGAGCGCTCTGAGAACGCGATCCTCGATATGGTCGAAACGATTCTTGAAGCCGGATATTCGAAGAGTGCACAGAAAGCACTTGTGCTCGAGCGTGCAAGCGTGAAGCTCAACGTCATTCGATTCTTCGTTCGTCTGCTTAAGGAAACACGCGCTATCGATATAAAGAAATACGCGATACTCCAAGAGATGATAGACGAGATAGGTCGTATGCTGGGCGGCTGGATACGCTCAATCGGTTCTTGATAGAGAAAGGCGTCCCTGGGACGCCTTTCTTCGTGAGAAGTGACTTCGGAACGAACCCCGAAGCGGAGCCGTAGTTGTCGTTCGCATTGTCGACCGAGTTAGCATCGAACTCGAGCTTGTCGTCGTTGAAGTTGAAGATCGGGGCGTGCGAGAACTCGTGCTCGTCACTCGGAATCTGCTTTCATCCGTCCATGGCACCGGAGCTTGAGAGAGTCTCTTACTCCTGAATTTTATTCGGCGACACCCTGTGGTTCGCCTTAGATGAAAGCAAGCAGTATCTCCTCACGTAGGCACGCTTGCGTAAATCGTAATCTACACAACTCTGGCCTTGTTTCTCGAAGAGAAAGAGTTCGGCGACGACTGTCCGTAGAGGGTCGTGCACGAGCCTAGACTCACCCAAAAGCATACCATTATCGCGACTGACTTGCATTTTTACAAGTATATGCTATGCTACTTCCAGCTTAGAAAGTTCCTTTCAAAGTCGCGCGTTCGACGTTTCGGACGGTATTCCTACATAGGAGGATGGCTCCAATGAAATCATTGGCTCCGTCGGTTGCACCAATTACCACCCGCGACCCCAAGGGTGTGAAATTCATCTCCGTCGTCGAGGCCGCATACAACAAAGCGGCGCTCTCCGAGGAGGAGGCCCAGTACGTCAACGACACCGCCGGCCTAGGAGCGCTCGTCAACAAGTTCATTGCCGACGCGCGTTCGCCGAAGCTGTACGCCGATGAGGAAGTGCCGTCGCGCTATGGGTACCTTTCGGGGTATGCGAAACCGAAGGACGTCATCTGGCAGTCGAACCGTTTGCGCGAACTGTTCTCGGGCGCGGGTTTCCACGACGAGAAGACCGCGCAAATGGCCGTGCCGGAAGGTGCCGAAGGTCCGTTCGTCGTCCCGATGTGGCAGTCCTTCGCGAAGCTTCATGGCGTTTCGACCTACGCCGAAGCCGTCCAAATCGTTCTCGCGAAGTTAAACGAAACCCGCAAGGGCAAGTTCTACAACTACCGTGAGAACGAGATGGGTCCGGACAACCTGCGTGAATCGGCCAGGAAGGCCGAAGCAATGGAGCAGATCGCCAAATCGCAAAAGGGCTACCACCTATTGGTCATCTCTGCACAGTTCGGCATTGTCCATCGCGGCCGTTCGGTTCGCCGGGCACGCGTCGTCATCGGCAGCAAGGGCTTTGGCCTCGGCGCATTCGAAGTGGGAGTAATGCTTCTCACGCATCCGGAACGTCTGCAACACTATGACGATCTGTATATCGACTGCTCTGGCGATGAGTTCAAGCCGAGTGACGAGCGCGAGTTCTCGCGCGCCCCGTTCTTCGGCTTCCACGACGACAAGCTCGGGTTCGATGCTCACTCGGTCGGCTTTGCGCGCGACGACTGCGGCTCCGCTTCGGGGTTCGTTCCGCAGTGATTCTCGAGCCTTGAATCCTCGGGTCTTTTGCATTCTTGATCCTTGGGCTCGAAAAATTTTCGGGACTGTCCTTCAATGGGCGGCCCCGATTTCTTTTTAGATTGGCCCAGAGTTCGCCGTTGCGGTCGGATTGGCGCTGCGCAAATTAGAAGAGCTCTGACCGTTTTTGCACACATACGGTAGCGAAGCTTGTCGCAAAGTATCGTATACTGGAAGAAAATGGACATTCCTCCCACGATACCGACCTCGTTCGTTCCTCGATCGACGTTTGCTTCTACGCGCCGTACGTTCACTACCAACTTTACTGACGTGTTCAGCATCTTCGCGTATGCGGTCCTTGGCGTCGTCTTCGCGCTCGCGCTCGGCGTCTTTTTCTACGGCCGCATCCTTGCCGGAGCGCAGGCGTCAAAGGATGCAGAGCTCGCGAAGGCCGAAAAGGCAATCGATCTGGCGACCGTCCAAGGATTTATGCAGCTGCGCGACCGCTTGACTGCAGGACAGAAGATGCTCGGAAGCCACCTCGCCCTTTCTAATTTCTTCAAGCTGGTCGAGACCTTGCTGCCGACCAATGTCCGCGTAAGCAACCTGCATCTCACGCTCGACACGACAAAAAGAGTACGGCTTGAAGGCGCAGGCGTCGCGAAGAGCTTTAATGCGCTCGCAGCGGTCTCGAACTCCTTTGCCGCTGATGGCCGCATCAAGGAAGCTATTTTCTCGAACATCGTCGTTAATAGGGACAGCTCGGTTTCCTTCGCGCTTTCTGCCACGCTCGACCCAAAGGTTGTCGCTTTTTCGCCATGAACAGCCGCATCCTTCCCACCCTCGCGCTCATCGTCTCTGTCGGCATCTTCTTTGCGTATGTACAGCCGACGTGGTCGGGGTCCATATACGCGGCGAAAGCGTCTATCGCCTCCAATGATCGGGCGCTTGCCGCAGCGAAGACCTATACCCTACAGCAGAATCAGCTCGCCGCGGCGAGGAACGCCATCGATCCGACAGACCTCGCGCAGCTCGCCCGACTTCTCCCCAGCTCGGTCGACAACGTCGGCTTGATACTCGACCTGAATGCGCTCGCCGCCCGGAGCGGGCTTACGCTCTCCAATATTGACGTTATAACAAACACTATCGCGCCCGCGAAGTCGGGTGGGGTCGGAGTGACACTCTCCGCCGCGACTGGCCCGACCGGCTCGGCCGAACTCTCGCTCTCTGCCGTCGGTACGTATGCGGCACTGCAGTCATTCCTTGTCGGCGTGGAGAAGAGCGAGCGCCTGCTTGATGTGAAGGATCTCCTCGTACGGGGTTCTGACACGGGAGTCTACGACTATAGGATGAAACTGAGTTTCTACTGGCTGCGCTAATACCTCTGCACTATGAAATTCGACACAAACACCACGCTCCTTGTCATCGGCACGCTCATCGTCGCGGCAGGCGCCTACTGGTATTTCTTTACCGGGACGGGAAGCGAGACGCCGCTCACACCGAGCGGGGATCCCATACATCAAGCGCAGATGCAGTTCGAAATGCTGGTCGGCGAACTGAAGCCTATATCCTTCGATACCGGTATCTTCTCGGATGCGCGCTTCAACGCGCTCGTCGATATCACCACAGCGATCGCTCCCGAATCTGCCGGTCGCGTAGACCCCCTCGCTCCGATCCCCGGAGTGAATGAAACGGAATAATAATGAACCTTCTCACCCTATTAGTGGATAAGGGCCTCCTCTCGGCGAGCGATCGCGCACTCGTGGAGGCCGAACTTGCCACAAAGGAGCGCACGCTCGTCGATACGCTCGCCGAACGGGGTATAGCGCTCGCCGACGTGCTTAAAGAAGCGGGAGAGGCGTATGGATTACCGTCGCGCATCCTGGACGACCCGCCCGCTGATGAAGCGGTGCTCCACTATATTCCGGCCGACTCAGCCCGCCACTATGGTTTTGTGCCGCTCGCGCTTGTCGAGGGAGCGCTTGAGGTCGGCATTACGGATCCCGATAATATCGAGGCGCTCGATGCGTTGCAATTTATCTCGGGGAAGGTCGGCGTGCCCTACAAGCTCATACTCATCACGAAAGAAGATTTTGAACGCGTGTTTGATACCTATCGGAATCTCTCGGGCGAGGTTACCACGGCGCTTTCTGAATATGAGACGATCACGTCCATCGAAGGAAGATCCGCTTCCGGCGGAAAATCTGGTGCGGAGGAATCTCGGGAGACAGCATTCGGCGATGAGAATCTCGTCCTTGCCGGCCCCCACGAGAGCCTGAAGGAGGACGCGCCCGTTACCAAGATCGTTTCCACGATACTGCGCTATGCCATAGAGGGGCACTCCTCTGACATCCACATCGAGCCCCTGCCCACGAAGACGCGCATCCGTTTCCGAATGGACGGCACACTGCACACGTCGATCGAGCTACCGGAGAAAGTGCATGATGCGGTCGTGACGCGCGTCAAGATCCTCTCGAAACTGCGCCTTGACGAAAAGCGCAAACCGCAGGACGGACGTTTTTCTTCGATGGTTGAAGGACGGCGGATCGATTTCCGCGTTTCCACCTTCCCGACGGAGTTCGGCGAGAAAGTAGAGATGCGCATTCTCGACCAATCGGATGCAACGACGACCTTGAAGTCGGTCGGGTTCACCGATGCGCACCTCTCTGCCGTTCGCGACATGATGAGGGCTCCCTACGGGATCGTTCTCATCGCGGGCCCAACGGGCTCGGGCAAATCGACAACGCTCTTTGCGATGCTCTCTGAACTGGATCGAGAAACAGAGAATGTCGTGTCGCTTGAGGACCCGGTCGAATACGAGATCCCCGGCGTCTCCCAGAGCCAGGTGCGGCCCGAGATCGGGTATACTTTCGCATCAGGCCTGCGTTCTATCCTGCGCCAGGATCCGGATATCATCATGGTCGGCGAGATCCGCGATAAAGAGACCGCCGCACTCGCCGTACAGGCGGCCTTGACCGGCCACCTCGTGTTCTCCACGATCCACACTAACACCGCCGTCGGCGCGATCCCGCGCCTCATTGATATGGGGGTCGACCCATTCCTCATCGCACCGACCTTGATCGCCGTCATAGGACAGCGGCTCGTTCGAAAACTCTGTCCGGGCACGGGCAAGCCCTTTCCCATCAAGGACAGCATCAAGACGTTCCTCGAGCGAGACTTCGTCGATCTGCCTGTAGAATACAGGAGCGCCCTGCCGCCGTTCAAGGAGTTCTATCACGCAAATTCGACGGACGAATGTCCGAACGGCACGCGCGGCCGGACGGCCGTCTTCGAGATACTGCGCATGAATAAAACCCTCGAGCAGGTCGTGCTCACGGCGCCGGTCGAAAACAAGCTCTACGCCGCCGCGCGCGCGGGCGGTATGCTCACGATGCGTGAAGACGCCATCCTCAAAGCGCTTGCGGGGGTTATTCCGTTTGAAGAGATCAACGCGCTCGGCGGGGACCTTTTCCCCGAAGGGGACGACACCGCTTGACCTTTTCGGTGTATACTTTTGACAATGGCATATCGCGTGTATCTCGTTGATGATGACCGGTTCCTCCTCGACCTCTATGCAGTGAAGTTCAGGAACGCCGGACATGAGGTAAGCGTCTTCGGCAACGGCGAGGATCTCCTCACCGCCCTTCGTAAAGGCGCATCCGCCGGAGGCGAGAAAGCGCCGGATGTGATCCTCCTCGACCTCATCATGCCGGGTATCGGCGGTTTTGGCGCGCTCGAAGCGATACGGAAGGAGCATCTCGCGCAAGGCACGAAGATAGTGATCTTGAGCAACCTCGGCCAGGATTCCGATATTGAACGGGCGAAGGAGCTCTCCGCCGACGACTACATCATCAAAGCGTCGGCCATCCCGTCTGAAGTGTTCGCCGAGACCTTACGCACGATCGAGACGGGCGGCTCTTCTGCAGGGAAGCTGCACTAGCGTCATGGTTGCCGACAAACGCCTCGGAGAACTACTCGATTTCGTCGTTGCCCAAGGCGGGTCGGATCTCCATATCTTCGCTGGCGGCCCGCCGATGCTGCGCGTGAGCGGCGCGCTTATCCCCATGAGCAAACATCCGGCGTTCACCGCAGAAGAGACGGCAGAGATGCTGAAGAGCATCGTACCCCCGGAGCGCTTCGAGTCGTTCGAAAAAGCGCAGTCCGTCGATCTCTCTTACGCGCACAAAGAGAGTGTCCGCTTTCGCGTTAACGGCTACCAGGTGCAGGGAGCGGCCGCGCTCGCGTTCCGGCTCATCCCGCGCGCGATAAGCACATTCACCGAGCTGAATCTTCCTCCTATCCTCGACGTATTCACCCAGCGCGAACAAGGATTCTTCCTCGTCGTAGGGCCGGTGGGGCAGGGCAAGTCCACCACGCTCGCGACGATGATCGACCGCATCAACGACTCTCGCGCAGAGCATATCCTCACGATCGAGGATCCAGTCGAATATCTTTTCACGCAGAAGCGATCCCTTATCCACCAACGCGAGGTGCATGTCGACACCCCCGATTTCCATACGGCGCTCCAGAGCGCGTTCCGTGAAGACGTCGACGTCATTATGGTCGGTGAAATGCGCGATTACGAGACGATCTCTTCGGCGGTCACTGCCGCCGAGACCGGCCACCTCGTATTCTCTACGCTCCATACCAATAACGCCGCACAGACCATTGACCGCATCATCGACATGTTTCCTGCCGAACAGCAGGATCAAGTGCGCGTCCAGCTTGCGGGAAGCCTCGCCGGCATCTTCTCCCAGCGCCTCATCCCGCGCGTCTCCGGCGGGCTTATTCCGGCGTATGAGCTCTTGATCAACAACAACGCGGTCGGCACGCTTATCCGCGAGGCGCGCACGCACGAGATCAATACGGTGATCCAGACCTCCTCGCAAGAGGGCATGATCGACATGGACCGTTCGCTCGCCGAACTTGTGCGGCGAGGAGAAGTGACCGTCGAGCACGCGTACGAATATTCGATGGATCCGAAGACCTTCGAGCATTATCTCTAGCATGCTATTTAAGTACCACGCGATCGATCAGGACGGACACGAACGGGAGGGGACTATCGAGGCGCCTTCTAAAGAAGTCGCCGTCCCCGCGCTCCAGCGGCGCAACCTTATCATCTCGGCGATCGAGCCCGCCGAGAAGCGCTCCGTGCTTGAATTCGAACTGCCTTTTTTCGGCCGGATATCCAATAAAGAGGTTGTCATCCTCTCGCGCCAGATCGCCACACTGTTCGAGGCGCAGGTGTCGGCGCTCCGTGTGTTCCGGCTCCTCGCCTCTGAGGTCGACAACAAGAAGCTCGCGGCTATCCTCTCTACTGTGGGAGATGACCTGCAGAGCGGCAGCCCCATCAGTCGAGCGCTCGCGCGCCACCCAAGGGTCTTCACGGCGTTCTATGTGAATATGATCCGTTCAGGCGAGGAGTCGGGCAAACTGTCAGAGACATTCAACTATCTCGCCGATTATCTCGATCGTTCCTATGAGCTCATCAATAAGGCCGAGAATGCGCTCATCTACCCGATATTTGTCATCGCGATCTTCTTCGGCGTAATGGCTTTGATGCTTACCCTCGTCATACCGAAGATTAGCGCGGTCCTGCTCGATTCAGGCCAAGCGATACCGATCTATACTGCCGTCGTCATCGGTTTTTCCAATTTCCTCGTCCAGTACGGCATCTTCGTCTTTATCGCGCTTGTCGCGGGCGGGCTCTATATGTGGCAGCTCGGAAGGACCGAACACGGAAAGTTCATCCTTGATCGGCTCAAGCTCGGGGTCCCCTATATCGGCAGTCTCTACAAGAAGCTCTATCTTTCCCGCATCGCGGACAATTTCTCCACGATGCTCCTCTCGGGCGTCTCGGTGGTCGAGGCGATCAATATCACGGGGTCGGTCGTCGACAATGCCCTCTACACGCGCGTACTGTATGAGGTCGGCCTCGAAGTGAAGGGTGGCTCTTCAATCTCCGATGCGTTCGGGAGGCACACGGAGATCCCGGGCATCATGGTGGCGATGACGAAAGTCGGCGAGGAGACCGGCGAGCTGGGGAAGATCCTCACGACACTCGCGAAGTTCTATAATCGCGAGGTAACGAATGCCGTCGATACCTTAGTAGGGCTCATCGAGCCGATCATGATCGTACTCCTCGGCCTTGGCGTCGGAACCATGCTGGCTGCCGTACTGCTCCCGATCTACAACCTCGCCGGCTCCATTTGAGCCCGGGCCGACGCTCTGGTCGGCCCCCGACCACTTCTTCGCGTCGGGGTTGTCCACACCCGTGTTCCCGTGGGGTTCCCTATAGCGTACAATCTATATATTAACCGCATCCATAATACTATGTACAAAAATCGTTCCCGGGACCTTGTCCTGAGCTCCTCGAAGGGCTTCACCCTCATTGAATTGCTCGTCGTTATCGCCATTATAGGCATTCTCTCGGCCGTGGTGCTTGCCTCCCTTACTACCGCCCGGAACAAGGGCAATGACGCGGCGGTCCAAGCGGATCTCTCTACGATCCAGACCGAGGCCGAGATCTTCTATGGCGGCGACGGCGACAACTCTTACGGAACCGCTTCCTCAAACAATACCTGTGCAGTCATCGGGAGTCTCTTTGCTGCCGATCTTGTGATTGCGAGGGCGATTGCCGCTGCAGATTCTGCGAACGGCGCCGGAACGGTCACCTGCAACAATTCAGCGACTGCGTATGCGGTCCAGGCGGGCCTTCTCAATGGCATCGGGGGCAACATGTATTGGTGCATCGACAGTCAAGGCAGCGCGAAAGCGGAAACTGACGCGATGGCTGAAGGCGCGACCGCTTGCATATAAACTTATTTAATTTCTCTCACGCAACATGAAAAAACAACTGGGCTTCACCCTTATCGAACTGCTCGTCGTTATCGCCATTATCGGCGTCCTCTCGGCCGTCGTACTCGCCTCCCTTAATACCGCCCGCTCTAAGGGCAATGATGTGGGGGTGAAAGCGAATCTCAGCACCGTGACCACCCAAGCGGCGCTCTATCTCTCAGACAACAACAATATGTATGGGACATTCGCGAATGCCGCGTGTCCTGCAGTCGGCGATACGGGCACCAGTGTCTTCTATAACACCACTATCGAGAACGCGATTGCGGCGGCTGTTGTCGATTCTTCCGGCGGTTCCGCGACGTGCTCCTCGACGGATACTGCGTATGCGGTGGCGGTGTCGCGGCCGGCAGGAGCGGCGGCAACCACGTCGGCGTATTGGTGCGTCGACAGTCTCGGTGCGCACTGCGGAGTCGCTGATACCACCTTGCCCGGTTCGGCATGCGGTACGTGCGTAACGACGCAATAAGCTAACCACTCCGCGTGGAGCTTATTTTCTTCGCACTCGGCGCCGTCATCGCGAGTTTCATCGGCGTTCTCACCGCGCGTTTGCATACCGGAGAGTGCGCTCTCATGGGTCGTTCCCGGTGCGATGCCTGTGCGGCGCCGCTTCCGGCGCATTCGCTCATCCCCGTATTTTCTTATCTCGTTTCGGCGGGGCGCGCGCGCTGCTGCGGCGCGCGCCTCTTATTCTCCGCTCCCGCCTCCGAGATTCTCCTCGGCGCTCTTTTCGCACTCGCATACGCGAGGCTCGGCCTCACTCTCGCGCTTCTGTTCATGTTCCTTTCGCTTGCGCTCCTTATGGCGCTTGTCCTCTATGACCTTGCGCATCAGATATTGCCGGCCCGGCTCCTCTATCCATTCATCGCGTCAAGCGCCGCGGCGGGATTTTTCGAAGCGCCATCTCTTGATTCGTTCTTTTCTTTTGTGCTTATCGCGCTTCTCATATTCGCCAGTCTCGCGCTCATCCACTTCTTCTCGCGTGGCCGCTATATGGGCTTCGCGGACGCACCGTTTTCTTTCGGCTGTGCGCTTCTCGTCGGCGCGGCCGCGCTTCCCGGCTTCATCTTTTCATTCTGGGTCGGCGCTTTCGTCGGGATAGGTCTGTTGTTGAAGCGGCCCGCGGGCTCTAGAATAGGAGTTGAAGTGCCCTTCGCGCCCTTTTTGGCCGCAGGATTTCTTCTCGCGTATTTTACCCAATGGAACCCTTTCATTTTCGCCGCGATCTTGCCCTGAGTTTGTCGAAGGGTTTTACCTTAATCGAACTCTTGATCGTGCTGGCGATCATAGCCACCGTGACGACCATTACACTCTCGAGCCAGAGCGATTTCAATAAAACGCTCATACTCGCGAATACGGCATACGATATCGCGCTCACACTCCGTTCCGCAGAAAGTTTCGGCATAGGGAGCCGCGCGCTCCCCGGCGTGGCGAATGCGGGATACGGCCTCCACTTCCAAAGCGGCTCGCCCGATTCCTTCATACTTTTTGCCGACACCTCGCCTCCGCTTGCCGGGTCGTGCACGCGGCCTGACTGCAAGCCGGGGGACCGCCTCTATGACAGCACCGATGCGCTCGTGCAGACCTATACGCTCGGGAACAACATCACGATAGGAGATTTTTGCACCTTTTCGGATCGGCCGCGGTGCGTATCGACAGGCGAATTGCAGTCGCTCGATATCGTATTCGTGCGCCCGAATTCAGACGCATTTATACGAGCGAACGGCTCATCGTATGCGGAGTATACAGGAGCCTGTCTTGCGCTTGTCGCGAGCCGCGAAGAATCCCGGTTCGTCTCCGTTACGGCTTCAGGAGAAATACTCGCGAAGGCCGCCTCCTGCCCATGACTCTAGAGACTGGAAGCTGGAAGCTGGAAGCTGGAAGGAAATCGGAAAACCGAAAATTTCTACGCATCTCCAGTCTCCAGTCTCCAGTCTCCAGTCTCCAAGGGTATACGCTCATTGAGCTCATCGTAGCGGTCGGGCTCTTCGCTCTTGTTATGACGCTCGCGGCAGGCGCTTATCTCCTGATGATCAATTTGAGCAGGCAGGCGCAGGGCACCGCGACCGGCATCGACAATCTTGCGTTCGCACTCGAGACCATCACGCGCAGTATCCGTACGGGCGCACTCTATTCGTGCGGAGATTTCGGCGGGGATTGCCCGAACGGCGAGAGCAGCTTCTCGTTCCGGAACGCGAGCGGCGCGATGGTTACCTACGCGCTCGCCGGTTCTGCACCGGACCTCTATATACAAAGAACAGTCGATGGCGTGGCGCAGAGCGCGCTTACCGACCCGTCATCGGTTGCCATCTCTTCTCTCATATTCTATGTGTCGGGCGTAGAGACGGTGGCCTTGGGCGAGTACACTCAGCCCTACGTTACGATCGTTATTTCCGGAATGGTGTCTTCCGGCACGGAGAAGACGACCCAATCCTTTGCGATCGAGACCAGCTCGACTATGCGCGGGATCGACCTCACCGTCATCCTGCCGCCGTCTGAAAACCCGCCGACGCCCACCTGTACGCTCGTCGCCGATTCGATATCGATACTTTCGGGCGGTTCGTCCGTACTCTCGTGGATGGCCGTGAATGCGTTCTCGTTCTCGATCGATCAGGGTATCGGCGTCGTTCCGTCTGCCGCAGGCGGCACGTATGCCGTCTCTCCGCCTACGACCACCACCTATACGGGCACGGCGAGCAATGAAGAGGGTTCAGCAACGTGCACGGCCGAGGTCGCGGTCATTCCCGCACCGGTCATTGGTCAATGCGCCCCTACCCACTACAACTGTGTCGCCGGTACCGACGCCGACCACGGGGGCGGCCCCGATACCTGGACATGGTCGTGCAACGGCTCGGGCGGCGGTACGAACGCATCGTGTACGGAGGAGAAGCAGGATATCACGTGGACTGAGAGAAACGCTCCAAACGGCAACT
>Ga0209542_10011805_pt1 | contig 15420 bp, 21 predicted proteins | sample RifCSPhighO2_01_FD_184028 | JGI IMG/M metagenome (GOLD analysis project Ga0209542, IMG submission 184028) | Soil microbial communities from Rifle, Colorado - Rifle CSP2_plank highO2_0.1 (SPAdes) (version 2) | ecosystem: Environmental > Terrestrial > Deep subsurface > Rock core/Sediment ... | reverse complement strand
AGGGACAGGAGGATATTCCAGGACGGCATATATATAATAGAGAAAGACGGCAAACAGATGGGATGATCATGGATAAAGAAAAACTGCTTGAGACAAGAAACAGCATCAAAAAGAAAAAGCCTGATTTCACTAGAAAGGACTCCAACAAGAAGAAAAGGCTTGGAACAAGATGGGTGAGGCCAAAGGGGCTTCATAACAAGCTAAGGCTTGGAAGAAAAGGCCACAGGAATGTTGTCAGCACAGGCTACGGATCGCCAAAAGCCGTAAGAGGACTTCACAGCTCAGGATTAGAGGCTGTCATTGTCAGCAATAAGGAATTGGATAAGATTGACCCAAAAAATCAGGGCATTGTGATATCAGGCACTGTGGGCATGAGAAAAAAGGCTGAGATAGTCAAAGAAGCCCAGAGCAGGGGAATAAAGATACTTAATCTGAAGGATTCAACATCCTTCCTAAAGAAAGTAGATGATGCAATAAAAAGCAGGAAAGATACAAGGGACAGAAAGAAAAAGAAGAAAGAGGAAGGGGAGAAGAAGAGAAAAGCCGAAGCTGAGAAGAAAAAGGAAGAAGGCAAAGGCATAGAGAAAGCAGTGTCTGATGAAGAGAGGATAGAGCAGGAAAAGACGAAAAAAGATGAAGAAAAAAAGGAAAAGGATAAAGTACTGACAATGAAGAAGTGATGATTATGGAATTAAAAGTTCAAAAAAGGCTTGCATCGCAGGTTTTGAAGTGCTCACCCAAAAGGGTATGGCTGGACGAGCTCAGGCTTGAAGAGATAAAGGAAGCTATAACAAAAGCCGATATAAGGGCATTGATAAGCAAAGGGGCCATCCAGATAAAGCACAAGAAATCCAAGTCAAGGGGAAGGAGCAGATTGCTGCAGAATCAGAAAAGGAAAGGAAAAAGAAGGGGCCATGGAAGCAGAAAAGGAAAGAAAACAGCAAGAAGCCCGAAAAAAGAAGTCTGGATCAACAGGATAAGGGCCCAGAGAAACCTCATCAGGAGATTAAAGGAAGGCAACAAGATAACAAAAAAGTCATACAGGGAGCTTTATAGAAAATGCAAGGGCGGATTTTTCAGAAGCATCCGGCACATGAAAGTTTATATTGAGGAGAGGAACCTAATAAGTAAAAAATGAAAGCCAAGAAATCAAAGACATTCAGCGTCCCCTTCAGAAGAAAAAGGGAAGGAAAAACAGATTACAGGAAAAGGATAGTTCTTCTTAAATCAGGGAAGGACAGGCTGGTTGTAAGAAAATCCATCAAGAATATAATAGCGCAGATTGTCAGATATGACCCTGGAGGCGACAGGATAATGGCGAGCGCCACATCCCATGAACTGAAGAAGTACGGCCTTAGCACTTTAGGGGGCAACATACCCGTTGCGTATCTTGTAGGGATCCTTATAGGAAAGAAAGCCATCAAAAATGGAGTAAAGGAAGCTATTAGCGACATTGGATCTTACTCATCTACAAAGGGCTCAAGAATGTATGCCGTCATTAAGGGGGCTATTGATGCCGGCCTTAAGATACCAGTCTCGCCTGAGATCCTTCCTTCAAAAGAAAGGGTTGAAGGGAAGAACATAGAGGCATATGCAAAGATTCTTGAGGAGAAGAAGATAACAGGCCCTTTTTCAGAATATCAAAAGAACAGGATAAAGGCATCAGAGTTATCCAAGTATTATGAAGGCATAAAGCAGAAGATTATAGGGGGAGCATGATGGAAGGAAAAGAAGAGACCTCAGCAGAAGTAAAGGACATAAAAATTCCTGAAACAGATATTGAGGACACCAATAAGATTGAAGCAGAAAAGGAGTTTATAGAAGGTGTCCCTGTAGAGCCCGAACAGCTCCTTAAAGAGCTGCCTGTCAAGAAAGAGATAGAAGGCTGGGTTCCTAAAACAGAGACTGGAAGGAAAGTAAAAAGCGGAGAGATAAAAACAGTCGAGGAGATACTCGAGAAAGGAATAAGGATACTTGAACCTGAGATAGTTGATGCCCTGATCCCGGATCTTCATTCAGAGCTGCTCCTTTATGGACAATCAAAAGGAAAGTTTGGAGGAGGGCAAAGAAGGGTTTTCAAACAGACCCAGAAGAAGACCCAGGAAGGAAACAAGCCAAAGTTCTCCACGCTTGCTGTGGTAGGCAACAAGAATGGCATCGTTGGGCTGGGATTTGGCAAGGCAAAAGAGACTGTTCCGGCAAGAGAGAAGGCATTCAGGAACGCAAAAATCAATATGATCAAGATAAAAAGGGGCTGCGGCTCATGGCAGTGCGGATGCAGGAGCCCCCATTCAATACCTTTTGCTGTAGAGGCAAAGGTCGGCTCTGTTGTTGTTAAGCTGATGCCGGCCCCTAAAGGAAAGGGCCTGTGCATACAGAGTGAGTGCAAGAAAATCCTGGATGCTGCGGGAATAAAGGATGTGTGGTCAAAGACACGCGGAATGACATCAAGCAGGGGCAATCTTATTTATGCATGCTTCGGCGCATTGAAGCAGCTTATGGAGATAAAGACTAAAGAAGAACACAAAGAGATATTGGGAATACAAGAGGGAGCTATCAAAAATGAGTGAAGCAAAAACAGAAAAAACAGGAGTCAAAGGCAAGAAAGTATTAGTTGCTGTGATACTTGTCAGAGGCCTCATTGACATCAAGGAAGGCATAAAAGACACTCTCAAAATGCTAAGGCTATTCAGAAAGAACTATTGTGTTGTGATAGAGGACAGCGCCTCCAGCAGAGGCATGGTGAACAAAGTCAAGGATTATACCACCTGGGGAGAGATAGACGAGCCCACATTGAAGCTTCTTATAGAAAAAAGATCAGAAAAAAACCCAAGGGACCCCAAGAAAACAAAGGCGTTCTTCAGGCTTCAGCCCCCAAGAAAGGGCTTTGGAAGAAATGGCATAAAATATCCCTTCTCAAAAGGGGGGGCGCTCGGTTACAGGGGAGAGAAGATCAATGACCTGATCAAGAGGATGTTATAATGACGACTCACAAAAATAAGAAAGTGACAAAATACAGGGGCTCCAAGACCCATGGCGGAGGAGCCATGAAGAAGAGGAGGGGCGCTGGCAACAGAGGAGGAAGAGGGAATGCCGGCTCTGGAAAGAGGGCAGACTCAAAAAAGCCATCTATCTGGGCTGACAAGTATTACTTTGGAAAGCATGGTTTTAAGAAAAAAGGAATTAAAGAGAAGATTTGTGCAGTAAATGTCGGCTACATAAATGAGAAGATAGATTCATTAAAGAACAAAGGGCTGGCAGCAGAAAAAGGAGGAGTTTATGATATTGACCTGTCAAGAATAGGATTCAACAAGCTTCTTGGCTCAGGAGAAATCTCAAAAAAGGTGGTCATAAGAACCAAATATGCGGTTGAAAATGCAATTGAGAAGGTCAGCAAAGCAGGAGGAAATGTAATGCTGCCTGAGAAAAAAGAAGCTCCGAAGCCAGACAAAGCAAAACAGGAAGGGAATAAAGAAGAAAGGGAATTAAAAGAGGAGTAAAAATATGTCCTTTTTCAGAACAATCCTGATGAACCTCCCTGAAGTGGAGGGGCCTACACAGAGAAAGCTTTCATTCAAGGAAAAGCTAAAATGGACAGGCATCATTCTAGTGACTTTCTTTGTTCTTGGGTTCATTCCGCTTTTCGGGCTTGGCCAGAACTCGCTGGAGCAGTTCGAATTCCTTTCAGTCATACTTGGTGCTGAGTTCGGCTCGATAATCTCTCTTGGTATCGGCCCAATAGTCACTGCATCCATAGTCCTTCAGCTTTTGAACGGCTCAGGGATATTGAAGTTCGATCTTAGGTCTGAGGAAGGAAAGAAGACATTCCAGGGAATCCAGAAGCTTCTGTCAATATTCTTCATATTGTTTGAGGCAGCAATCTATGTCTTCATGGGGGGACTTGCGCCTGACCCTGCATTGAAGGGCTCTCTGATTTTCCTGGATCTGGAGCTGATAATAATATTCCAGATGTTCCTTGGCGGTGTGGCAATACTCTTTATGGACGAGATAGTATCAAAATGGGGTTTTGGATCTGGTGTAAGCCTGTTTATAGCAGCTGGAGTGTCTAAAACACTCTTTATCAGGACATTCAGCCCGCTGCCTTCGCCGACAAACCCTGAATTCGCAACAGGAGCGATCCCTGTCCTGTTCCAGAGCCTTGCATCAGGAGCATCGCAGATGTCGCTGCTCATGGTTGCCGGGATCATATCCACAATTATCGTCTTTGTGATAGCAGTATATTCCCAGGCAATGAAGGTTGAGATTCCTCTGTCATTCGGAAGGATAAGGGGCCATGGGATAAGATGGCCATTGTCATTCATCTACACATCAAACATCCCTGTGATTCTCGTGGCTGCATTGCTCGCAAACATACAGCTGTGGGCAAGGCTGCTGGAAACCTGGCTGAACTGGAGCGGAGCGCAGAATATTGTCGCGTGGGTAAGTGTTCCTGGAGGAAATGAAGGCTTGCTTGGAGCCATCATCAGGCAGGGCTCTATTTTCATAGGTTGGAAGCCTTATGCCCAGGGCCTTGTTTATATGATCATAATGATCATCGGTGCTGTGATATTCAGCTGGTTCTGGGTGCAGACAGCTGGAATGGACGCAAAGACGCAGGCAAAGAATATAATCTCTTCAGGACTCCAGGTCCCTGGTTTTAGGAAGGATGAGAGAGTGATGGAGAGGCTTCTTGACAGGTACATCGGACCTCTTACAGTCATGGGTGCCATCACAATAGGATTTTTGGCGGCTGTTGCTGACCTTTCAGGGTCCCTGGTGCAGGGAACAAGCCTGCTGCTCACAGTCATGATTGTCTACAGGCTGTATGAGGACATAGCAAAACAGCACATGTATGACATGCATCCAATGATGAGAAAGTTCATGGAGATATAAGATGGCGTTTTATGAGTCAATCAATTTCATTCTTGATCCTGTTCTCAGCCCTTTCATAAGCCTTGGACATTTCTGGGCTGTCTTTCTTATTTCTTTGATAATCGCATTGATAATAACCCTGGTCTACAAGTGGGTCACTGACCAGGAGCTGATGAAGACGCTGAAAGAGGACATAAAAGCACTGCAGCAGGAGATGAAAAAGCTGAGGGACAATCCATCAAAGATGATGGAAGTGCAGAAGAAGGCCATGGAAAAGAACATGAAGTACATGATGCACTCGATGAAGCCGACGCTGATAACATTCCTGCCTATAATACTGATTTTCGGATGGATGCTCACAAATCTCGCATATGAGCCCATTGCTCCTGGGGAGAGATTTGATGTCTATGTGTTCTTTGACGGAGATAAAGCAGATGAGGCAAGCATAATTGTGCCAGAAGGCATGACATTGCTTTCAAACAAGACAGCAGCAGTCAGGAAGATAGGTGCAGGAGAGAAACTGCTGTTCAAAAACACTTATCTCACAAAAAAAAGATACAGCGGATTTCTTGAAGAAGGGAAGGATGTGTATTATGCTGGATGGAGGCTGGAAGGTGCAGAGGGAGACTATAATCTGGAGTTTGATGTGGAAGGCCAGCCTTACTTTAAGGACGTGAAGATATCAGAGAAGAGGTACATCGAACCGATCAAGGCAGTCGATGATGGTGTTGTGAAAGGGATTGCAGTTGATGAAGGCCAGCTTATTGTGATTGATGTGCTTGGCTTCAAGATGGGATGGTTCTGGGCTTATATCATATTCTCTATAGTTTTCAGCATGGGCTTGAGGAAGATACTGAAGGTTTATTGATTCTGGATATTTAGGCCTTATGAAGCGGTTGTATGGGGTTTAGCACATATGACGTGTTGGTTTCAATTAATGCTCGGCGGTTCACCTGGATTAAACTTATAGATACCTTTTTATAATTGTGTATCACTTATGAAGATATGGATTGGAAAGAATTTTTCAAACTGAAGTGGTACAAGATATTAATTGCCCTATTTATGTTTATCATTCTATTTGGACTCACAAACTTTATTGATTCATGTGTAGGAGGTAAAATCTGTCCATCTGGGACAGTGAATTATCACCCTCCTTTTGGTTGTTCTTATTATCCAGATTGTATAACTGAATCTAAGGCAACTTTTCTCAACATAATCCATAGGGGCCCAATTTATTTGTTCGAACTGGCAATCACTTATTTTATGTCTTGTTTATTCTTCATTCGTTCTGCTTTAAAGAAAAAGGTATCTTCTGGTGGTGAACCGCCTGCACCTTAACTTCTCGGATTTTTATACTTCATTAAAAATCCTAGACCCCGCCATCTCTGTTCTGCTCTTCTCTGAACGGCCCTTTTTCCTTCGTGACTCATAAATTTGCCGACACTGCAATCCGTAAACACTTTATCTTACCATCTCCTCGAACAATATTCCTCTCGCCTTTGCCAGAGCCAGAGAAACAACATAATTCTTCCCTTCTGTCTCCTTGAGGTCATCAAGGCTTATGAAATACCAGCCAGAGCTGTCAGACATGTTCAGGCTGAATCTCACAGCAACCCATGGCTCTGCGCCAAAAATCTCTGAGAACTTCTTAAGACTGGCTATCTGCTCTGAGGAGATGTACTGCTTATCAGAGCTTGTTGACTTGCACTCTATTGCCAGCTTCCTGAGAGCATTGCCTACAAGAAGATCAGGGCATGGATATTTTATTGCCCCTGAGGCAGGGGCTCTCATGGCCACAAAGCCATTGCCCCAGAACTTATGGAGAAGCTCTCTTTCTGCATTTATGCCTTTTGATTTTTTTGACATTGGGTGTTTATAGAATAGAATGTTTAAATAATTATCTTCAAGAAATGTCCTGTGGCCAGTGTTAAAACAGCTCTTTTGGTCATTAAAAGGTAGAAAATGGCTTTTCTGGTCTAAAAGAGGTTGTTTAGAGCTCTATAAAACAAAAGATTTATAAATAATCCTCCAAAACATAGCATTAACAGTTTTGGGAGGGAGCAATATGACAAATTCTAGCAAAAAACTGCTGCCTTTGGCAGCAATGGAGAAGATACTGAAACAGGCAGGTGCAGAGAGGGTCTCAGACAAGGCAAAGGCTGCGTTAAAAGAAGTGATTGAGGAAAAGGCAGAGACCATTGCAGCTGCAGCAATAAAGTATGCTGTTCATGCAGGAAGAAAGACTGTAAAGGCAGGGGATATCAAGCTTGCTGCGAAGTGATCTTATTTTAGGAATATATCATTTATTGTCTTTCCAGTTTTAAATCCGGCTCTGAGTATTCCATTCCCTTAAGCTGGTGCATTATTCCGAACACACCAAAATGACTTATTCTTCTCAATATCTCTTTGGGATCCTTCGTTTCAGATATCACTTTGCCGAAATGATTGGCTTCAGCATCAGTAAGGTCATGGACAGCCAATAGAGGAGAGACATCAGGGAAATTTTCTCCAAAAAACTTGTAAGCCTGCCTTATCAGCATCTTGTGCGGTTCATAGCCCCTGCTTTCTGCCAGCTTGCTGTAAACCTCTTCAACAAGAAAGTCCTTCAGTGCCCAGAAATTGCCGGCAACAGGTCCTTCACTGAATTTAATCTCTCCTTTTCTTTTTGATTCGTCGACAAGCGAATCAACAACTGTGCATATTCTTTCCTGCCTTGAGTCCCCTAGTTTGGTGGCAAAGGCAGGCACTTTCTCCTTGTATAGATAACTGCAGGCCACAGCATCATCAACATCAGAAAGAACCCATTCTATGACGTCTGCGTATGCAGTCAGGCGGTATTCATCAGGAAAATCCTCTCTGGCCACATCAAAGCCGTCTGTATGGAGCATGATTCCCCTGAGTGTTTCAGGAGTCAGGTTCAGCTTTTCTATCTTTTGCGCGATAAAGACGCCGTACATTCCGTGCTTCAGGCTGATTCCTGTAAGTTCAGAGAGCGCCAGATCTCCTATGTGGCTGTATGGCGGATGGCCTATATCGTGCCCATAGCCTATGGATTCGCAAAGAGTTTCATTTAGACTTAGCATCTTTGCTATGTTTTTCCCAATCCTAGCCACTTCATCAACATGGTAGAGCCTTGATCCTACGCAGAATGGGAATTCTGCAGTAACTGGCTGGACAACCCGCGACCTGCATGCCAGTCTCTGATATGCCCTTGATCCAGTGATCCTCCTGCTGTCTTCTGCAAAATCATTTCCTGCAGCATGATTTTTTTCCTCTATTTCCGGCTGCTTGTGGACCTCGTTCATATGATGCTCTACTTGATGCCAGTTTTTAAATCTTTAGAATTATTTATAAAGGGGCCATGAATAAACCATATCATGAAAAATCCAGAGACCATTGTTAATAAAGTGATAAAAAGCTCAGACATAGTCCTTATTATAGTTGACGCAAGAAGGCTGAAAGAGAGCATCAACAAGCTTATTGAATCGACTGTCAGGAAGCTCGGGAAGAAGTTTCTTTATGTTGTCAACAAATGTGATCTTGTAGACAGGAGTGACATCATTAGGCTGCCAAATTCTGTCAGAATAAGCGCGCAAAAGAGAATGGGAACTCTTAATCTCCTGAGAAGATTAAAGAATATGGCAGGCAGCAGGCAGGTCGTTGTCGGTGTTGTTGGGTTCCCAAACACAGGCAAGTCAACAGTTATAAACACCCTTAAAGGCAGGAAAAGCGCTCCAACAAGCCCTATTGCTGGTTTCACAAAAGGCATGCAGAAGATAAGGATAAGCAAGAATATAATGATGATTGACACTCCAGGAGTATTGCCATTTTCAAAGAAGAAGTTATCTTATGCAATGATTGGAGCAGTTGATCCCAGCAAGCTGAAAGATCCTGAAACAGTGGCAGCAGAGCTTATTGAGGCAATGGATGGTGAGATAGAGAAGTTCTTTGGCGTGAAAAGAGGGGAGGACAAGATTGAGGTTCTGGAAGAGATAGCAAAGAAAAAGAACATCCTGATGAAAGGCGGAGAGCCTGACACAAAGAGGATGGCTGTTGAGATAATAAGGATGTGCCAGATAGGCAAGATAAGGATATGATATCATAAAAAAGATTATAAGGCCAGAGATATCATAAAATCATGCCAAGAAGAAATAATATAAATCCTCCTGCTATTGCACCATACGCAATCTTCTCATCCGTAGGTGCTCTCTGGAAAGTTGATGGAAAGTTCTTGACAAAATCAGCTATCCTGTTAGGAAGCTGCTTAAGGAATGGGCCTATTTTTTTGGGAAGCTGGGTAAAGAACAGGATTATCTTGTCGGTTGGAATTTGTATCTTGTTCGCATTTTTATTTGCCATATTATTTGCCTTTTCTGGTTAAACGCCGTCATGATTTATAAATTTATCTTCATGAAATCTTCAGCGCACACGACATTGGGAAAAGTGGCGCTCGCGTCCTCAAGTATCTTCTGGGTGTCTTTATACCTCTGAGAGAAATGCGTCAGATAGAGCTTTTTTACATTGGCATTGTTTGCTATCATTGCTGCCTCTCCTGCTGTAAGGTGCTGATAGATTCTTGCCTTCTCATCCAGCTCATTGTCATACGCAGTCTCACATATCAGGATGTCAGCGTCCCTTGACAGCTCAACTGCATTTGCACACGGCCTTGTATCCATTATGTAAGACACTCTCTTTCCTTTGACTGTCTCTGTTGCCTCTTTGACATCAATCTTCTTTCCTTTATAATCAATTGATTTCCCTTCCTGAAGCTTCTTTAGATGCGGACCTTCTTTGACTCCCATCTTATTCAGGACTCCCATCTTTATCTTCTTTCTTTCTTTCTCTATAAATGCAAATCCAAGACAGGGTGTTGTATGTTTGAGATAAGCGCATTCAATATAGAAATCGCTGTCCTCATAGCATCTCTCAACTCCTGTAGGGTCCAGCTCATGGACCTTCAGATTGACCCTTGCCTCAAAGATGCATGCATTCATCAGGCTCTTCATGTGATCCATTGTGCCTTTTGGTCCAAATATCTCAACCTTTGGCGGAGCCTCATCATTGCCCATTGTCTGGAGCAGGCCGATTATGCCAGAGACATGGTCTCCGTGCCAATGGCTTACAAGTATCTTTGTCACCTTTGTCCTTTTGATCTCTGCCAGATTCATCTGCCTCTGTGTGCCTTCTCCGCAGTCAAATAATATCCCTTCAGTCTTGTAACTAAGAAAAACACTGCTGACATTCCTCTGTTTTGTTGGAACCATGCAGCTGGTCCCCAAAAAGGTTATTTGCATAGAATGGTAAAGAAAACAAAGGCATATAAAAAGGTTATTGATTATATTTTCTATATTGAAATTAATATATTTGGTAACTCCAAAAGTATTTAAATGAGCTTTGAAAAAGACCAGTCTTATGGCAAAAAGGAAACAAAAGGCAGAAAAGGAGGTAAGCAACTTAACCAAAGCTTATCTGATGGATGAGAGGGTGCTTACAGAGGCCTCTGATGCTGCTAGAGAGCTTTATAATCAGGGAGTTTACGGGAAACCAAAGGATAGTAAGGTCCAGCTTTCCCTTATTGAGGCCCTTTATTTGGCTGAAAAGGGCAAGATAGAGATAAGGAGCGATGGCAACAGAAAGATGCATCTTGATAAGTTCATAAAGAAGGCCAAGAAGATTGAGCCAAACTTCTGGATAAGATACTGCATATTCAAGGATATAAGAAATCGCGGCTATATAATCAAGACAGCATTGAAATTCGGGGCTGATTTCAGGGTGTATGACAGGGGGGTGAAGCCAGGGGAGGACCATGCAAAATGGATTGTGTACCCTGTGCATGAGAGCTCTGTGCTGACATGGTATGATTTTGCAGCAAAGAACAGGGTAGCTCACTCCACAAAAAAGAGGCTTCTTATAGGCATAGTTGATGATGAGGATGATGTGACATACTATGAGATAAGGTGGACAAGACCCTAATCAATCACAACAATATTTTTAAATTTAGTAGGAAAAGCTATTTCTCATGAAAGAGGACAAACATGCAAAGGCCATCAGCCTTATAAGGATGAGGGGGCCTGTGATTCCTTCACAGATCAACAAGGAGTTGAGTGTTGATGTCCTTACTGGATCTGCAATACTATCAGAGCTGGTTGATAATGGCCAGCTGAAACTGTCCAGTGTAAAAGTAGGAAGTTCACCAGTGTATTACATACCTGGGCAGGAAGCCAGGCTGCAGCAGTTTTCCAATCATCTGAATGCCAAAGACAAGGAAACCTATGATATGCTCAGGCAGAGCAGAGTATTGAGGGACAAGGCTCTTGAACCTCTGAGAAGAGTTTCTCTCAGGCAGATGAAGGATTTCGCAAAGCCTCTAAATGTGAAAGTAGGCAATGAGGATATAATATTCTGGAAATGGTATCTTCTGTCAAATGATGAGGCAGCCAGCTTGATAAAAACAATGATTCCTGATCTGGCTCCAAAAGAGCCTAAGACAAAACAGGAGGCTCCAGTCCAGAAACCTGCTGAAAGCAGAGCAGAAGAAAGGATTATTGAGAAAAAACAGGAGATATCAAAAGAAAAAATACAGGAAAAGAAGCCTGAAGTAAAGACCGAAGTAAGAAAAGAGAAGCAAGAAAAGCTTGAAACAGAGACCAAAAAAGAAAAGCCAATGCAGAAAGAGGTTCAGGAAGAAGCTGATGCTCCAAAAGACAAATTTTTCAGGAAAGTGAAGAAGTATTTTGATGATAATGGCATAAAGATTGTTGATTACAAAATAATCAGGAAAGAATCAGACATTGATTTCACAGTAAACATACAGAGTTCTGTAGGATCTTTGGCATATTTCTGCAAGGCAAAGAACAAGAAGAAATTCAATGACGGCGATGTCAGCTCAGTGTTCATTGAAGGCCAGAGGAAAAAGCTGCCCGTATTGTTTCTTGTGACAGGGGAGCTGACAAAGAAGGCAAAAGAGGTTCTTGACTCAGAATTCAAGAATATGTACGTTAAAAGGATATAAGGACATAATTGGCAGTTTTCTCACCGCAAAATATATAAATATATCCGCTAAGACAATGCTTTATGGGGTGAAATAATGAAATATGCTTATGTATTTATGATATTGTTAATTTTGCTTGTTGCAGCAGGGTGCAGCAAGGGCGAGGAGACAGTTGGCCCTACAGCAGCTCCGGCAGCCGGAGGAGGGGCAGCAGCCAGTTCTCAGCAGACCGCGCAGCCATCTGCTGCTGCGTCTTATGACTTGAGCAGTGATGAAGCAGCTAAGGCATTGGATTTTGAGAGCAGCAAAAAGACAAGGATTTCTACGTCATTCAAGATAATGCAGGTAGGAGAGGTCTATGTTTTTGGTGTTGGTGTCAAGAATATGATGCCTAAAGAGGCAAATTTCAAGCTTGATGTGCATTTCAGGGAAGGCAAGACATCTGGAGGCCTTGCTACACTCATTGAAGAGGCAGATGAGGACACAATGCTGGGATGGATTGGAAAGAACAGGTTCAGCACATTCAGCATTCCTGGCAATGGTGAGAAGGTTGTCCCGATAATAATGGAAGTTAATCCTCAGATAGGCCCAGGAGAGAGCACAATGCCCGGAAGCTATGCTTTTGATGTGATTGTGAACTATGAATCCTCTCCTCAGTTCTGGGATCCTTATGAGGAAAACATTCTGACGATAAAGGTAAAGGAATAATTTTTTATTTTATTATTATCTTTATTCTGGAAAATGGGGACAAAACTAAAGGATATAACAATAAAGAAAGAGATAGAGATATCTGACCTCAAAGGCAAAGTTCTTGTTGTGGATTCCTACAATGTCATGTACCAGTTTCTTACAACAATAAGGATGGCAGATGGCTCTCCTTTGATGGATTCTAAAGGCAATATAACATCCCATCTTAATGGCTTGTTCAACAGGACCACAAACCTTATGCTGCGTGGCCTGAAGCTTGGATTTGTTTTTGATGGCAAGGCTCCGAAGCTGAAGCAGAGGGAAAGGGAGAGAAGATCAGAGCTCAAAGAAGAGGCAAGAAAGGAGTATGAGATAGCAAAAAAAAGAGAAGATATTGAACTTATGAAGAAGTATGCAGCAAGGACAAGCAGACTGACATCAGAGATGGTTGAGGAGGCAAAAAAGCTCATAACAGCATTGGGACTGCCAGTCATACAGGCCCCTTCTGAAGGTGAGGCACAGGCAGCGCATATAGTGAACAATGGGGATGCATATGCAGAGATAAGCCAGGATTTTGACTGCCTGGTGTTTGGTGTCCCCAAGCTAGTGAGGAATCTTACTGTTTCAGAAAAGAGGAAGCTGCCTGGCAAGCTGTCATATGCTACAGTAAAGCCAGAGATGATAGACCTGCAGGAGAACCTTGATGCTCTGGGAATAACCCAGGACCAGCTGATTGCGCTCTCTGTACTGATAGGAACAGATTATAATCCAGGAGGCATCAAGGGCATTGGCCCCAAAAACGCCCTGAAGCTTGTCAAGAAATATAAGAGCGACTTTGACGCCATGTTCAGGGATTCTGGTTGGGGCAACCACTTTGATTTTGGATGGAAAGAGGTCTTTGACACAATAAAGAATATGCCTGTAACTGATGATTATGAGCTTAAATGGAAACGGCCTGATACAGAGGCAATAAAGAAGTTTCTTGTGGATGGGCATGATTTCTCAGAGAGAAGGGTTGAGGATGCGCTCACAAAACTGGAGACAGACAAGGATAAAAGAAGCCAGAAGGGTCTTGGAGACTTCTTTTAAAAACATTTAAATAACCTTTAGATTCTTGACAGATAAATGGAATGGTACATACTCGTCCTTGTGTCGGCCTTTGTATTCGGGATATCTGAGGTCATAAAAAAGAAGGTCTTGGCTAAAGAGCACACCCTCCAGTTCACATCCTCATTCCACCTGGTAATCTTTGCCATAATACTTGTGCTCCTTCCAAAGGTTGAGTTTTACCTTACAGGATTTCAATGGTTCATGATTGCCATCAAGTCTGCATTTCTGGCATTGGCTGCTTTCTGCTTTTTCAGGCTGCTGAGGCATTATGAGATCTCAGAGGTAGAGCCTCTTAAGAACATCAGCCCTTTGTTTCTGCTGCCATTGGGTTTTGCTCTGCTTGGAGAGAGACCGACTGCGCTGAACCTCTCAGGTATACTGCTTTTGATAGCTGGGACATATATCATTGAGTCTGATCATAAAATCATAAATCTAAAGGAGCCCTTCAGGATACTGAAGGAGAAGAAGATCGTCCTGCTTCTTGTATACCTCATTTTTATAAGTTTATGCGCAATAATAGACAGGTATATAATAAAAACAGTGGATATATACTCATATTATTTTATTCAGAGCATGCTCACTGCAGCAATATTTATGGGGATAGAATTCGCCAGAAAGGACGGCATGAATGACCTAAAGAATGCTTTTAGAAGAGACTGGCTGGCAATAATCACAGCAGCCATTCTTGTTGTTGCAAGCGATATCCTCTATCTTAAGGCAATAGCAATACCAGCAGCCCTTATTGTCCTGGTGATCCCCATGAAAAGACTCAGCACACTTGTCTCTGCATTTATAGGCGGGGAGCTATTTCATGAGAAAGGGCTTAAGATAAAGATTGCTGCCTGCCTTATAATGGTCGCTGGAGCCTGGATGGTGATAATGTGAAGCTTAAGGATGTTCTGAAAAGAAAGCTTACAGAGAAGCAGCTCTCTATACTCAAGACCTCTTTTGATGTCGTAGGGTCAATAGCGATAATGGAGATTCCTGAAGAGTTGAGGAAAAAAGAGAAGATCATAGCAGAAGGCCTGATGCAGGTGCAGAGTAATGTGAAGACTGTCCTTAAAAAAGCAGGAATACATGAGGGAGAATTCAGGACGCAGAAGCTGAAGGTGATAGCCGGAGAAAAAACCAAAGAGACAGAGACAAAGGAGAATAATGTGAGGCTTAAGCTTGATGTGGAAAAAGTATATTTCTCGCCAAGGCTTAGCACAGAAAGGAAGAGGGTATCAGAACTTGTGAAAAAAGGTGAGTTTGTTCTTGTGATGTTCTCAGGCTGTGCCCCATATGTCTGTGTTATTGCAAAGAACACAAAGGCAAAGGAGGTTTATGGCGTTGAAATAAACCCAGCAGGTCACGAGTATGGGCTTGAGAACCTAAGAATAAACAAGATATCCAATGCAAGGCTGTTTTTGGGTGATGTGAGGAAAGTTGTTCCCAAACTAAAGAAGAGTTTTGACAGGATACTCATGCCACTGCCAAGAGGAGCAGAGGACTTCCTTGATGTTGCACTAAAGGCCATAAAAAAGAACGGCACAATACATTTCTATGATTTTGAAGAAGAGAAAGACATTCCAGGCAGGGCATTTGAAAAGATAGATAAGGCGTGCAAAAAAGCAAAAAAGAGGTTCAAGATAACAGGATGGAGAAAGTGCGGGCAGTATGGGCCCAGGAAGTTCAGGTTGGTGGTGGATTTTAAGGTTTTTTGATTGAGTTGCTTTATTTAGAAAAACTTATAAACCTGTTTATAAGCTATTGTATAG
>Ga0209542_10011804_pt1 | contig 15420 bp, 14 predicted proteins | sample RifCSPhighO2_01_FD_184028 | JGI IMG/M metagenome (GOLD analysis project Ga0209542, IMG submission 184028) | Soil microbial communities from Rifle, Colorado - Rifle CSP2_plank highO2_0.1 (SPAdes) (version 2) | ecosystem: Environmental > Terrestrial > Deep subsurface > Rock core/Sediment ... | reverse complement strand
TATTGTTTATTTTTGCCTCCGCGGCAACCAGTTACGTTAATACATTTTCCAAGTCCATTCAGCCGTCATCGTTTCGCAGTTTTCCGGTTTCAGCCGAGGGGAAAATCGTAGTTATCCCTGATGTGGCTCAATTTTCTTTCGGCGTTAAAACCGAAGGCGAAAAAAACATCGCCGATTTACAAAAAGAAAATACCGAAAAAATGAACCAGGCTATTGAATTTATAAAATCCAATGGCGTTGAAGCGAAGGATATCAAAACTGCCAATTACAGCTTAGAACCGCGTTATCAATATTATAATTGTTCGCGTTCCGAAAACAGCGCGACGCCGTGTCCGCCGCCAAGTATAGTTGGCTATACCGTTAATCAAACAATTTCGGTAAAAATAAGAGATTTCAAAAAAATCGGCGATATTCTCGCGGGTGTTGTCCAAAAAGGCGCCAATGAAGTTTCTTCGCTTTCTTTCGTTATTGACGACCAAACCTTGGTCCAGGACCAGGCCCGAAACGAAGCCATTGCCAAAGCCAAAACAAAAGCGGTTTCAATAGCCAAGGCCGGCGGTTTCCGGCTGGGCCGCCTGCTTTCAATAGAAGAAGGTTCAACGCCGATATATTATGGCTATGAAACAATGAAAGCCGCCGGCGCGGGAGGCGAAGCCGCCCCAACTATTGAGGCGGGGTCTCAAGAAGTAACGGTGACGATGACCTTAAGATACGAGATTCAATAGCTAAGCCTTAAAAATCAAAATTCTTGGCTTTTTCGCGGGCTAACTCAAAAATCTTTAAATTGAGTTCAAGGTACTTGGCTTTAATATTTTTCTGAATGGCCCTTTTGAGAGAAGACGGCTTCAACGGCAAAAGGCCTTTAAACGAAGCCAGGGAAATAAGAAAGATGCCGGCGGCGATAGCGGCTTGAAATTCTTTTTGGCAAATTTCCGAAGCCGGGACAAAAATCGTTTTTTCGGAAAATTTCTTGAGAACTTTTGAGATTTCTTCTTTGAGAAAAGGCTTCTGGCCAAGAATCGGCAATAATAAATCATTCACCAAAAATACGGTTTTGGCTTCTTTGGAAGCGTAATAACAAGCCCTCAAGGCTTCTTGTCTTTCTAGGGAAATTATTAAATCCGCTCCCCCTTCTTTAACCAATGGCGAAAAAATATTTTTTCCGAATCTAAAATGAACTTCAACCGGACCGCCTTTCTGGGAGAGACCGTGAAGCTCGGAAGTTTTGAAATCTAAATCTTCAAACCGGGCGGCTTGAGCCAAAACCTGAAGCAAGGTAATTTGGCCCTGACCGCCGGTGCCAACGATAACTCCGTTAAAATCACGAATATCCGTTAATCCGGATTCTGGTTTTCGCGAATATATATTTGATGGATTCTTATTCATATTTGTTTGAACGAATTGGCTAAATTTAACAAAAAATACAGGGGCGCCTGGAAATAATCACCGAAACTTCTTTCTTGCCCAGAAAATCTTTGACGGTTTTTTCAAATTCTTTGATATTGGCCGGGTCCACTATTTTAACGTTTTTGACTCCGCAAGCTTGGACAATTTCTTCAATTCTAAGCTCGGTCATGCCGGGATTGGGCTGGTGGCCGGTCATGGCCGTGGTTCCGTTGTCCATGACGATTATCAAGGGGTTTGACTTGTTAAAAACGCAGTTGATCAAGGGCGGGATGCCGGCGTGAAAGAACGAGGAATCGCCGACAAAAGCGATAATTTTCTGTTTTGAAATTTCTCCCGTTGATTGCTCAATTGATTTTTTAATCCCGTGGGCGATGGAAATATCCGAACCCATGCAATAAAGATAATCCTGCGTTTCATAAGGCGGATAGTGAGCCAGCATATAACAGCCGATTTCACCCCCAAAAATAGTATTTTGCGGAGCGACTCTTCTCAAAATTGAATAGACAAAATTATAAGGACAGCCCGGGCAAAAACGCGGTTCTCTTTTGGGAAGGTTTATTTTTTGAAAATCTTTTTTATGTTTTTTAAAATCAAATTTGATTTTTTTATCGGTTAATTTTGAAACAGCTAAAATAACGTCTTCGGGCTTTATTTCCCCCACTTCCGGCAAAAGGTTCTTGCCGTTAACTTTCAATTCCGGATTTGCCTCCTTGGCCAACCTTTCCACTTCTTTTTCCAAATAAGGCTCTAATTCTTCAATCACCAAAACCTGGTCTAGATTTTTGATAAAATTCCTTATCTTTTTCTCCGGCAACGGATAAAAAAACCCCAGCTTCAAAAGAGGCAATTTTAAATCAAGTTCTTTTAAGGATTCTTTGGCGTATAAATAACAAGCGCCGGAAGCAATAAGGCCGATTTTGGCCGGATGTTTTTCAATAAAATTCAAGGGAGAGTTTTCGGAAATTTTTTCTCTGATAATTTTAATTTTGTTTAAAAGTTCCCGGTGCATTTCCAAAACCCGAGGAGGCATGGTCACGAATTGGTCGGGATTTTTTATGAATTGGGCTCTTTTCTTCCCTTTCTTGATTTCACCCAAAACAACGGTATCGGCTTGAAAAGCCACCCGGGTGGTTTCCCTGATCATCACCGGAATTTTAAATTCTTCGGAAAGATTGAAAGCTAGTTTTATAAATTCCTTGCATTCCTGCGGCGTTGACGGTTCCAGGGTGGGAATATGGGCTTTTAGAACATGACCCCGGCTGTTGTCTTCCGATTGAGCCGAGCTCCAACAGGAAGGGTCATCGGCTACCACCAACACCAAGCCGCCCTTAACTCCGGAGTAAACTAGAGGATATAAAAAGTCGGAAGCCACATTCAAACCGAAATTTTTCATCGCCACCAAAGACCGCAACCCGCTGAAAGAAGCTCCGGCGGCCGCTTCCAGCGCTATTTTTTCATTAACCGAAAATTCAAAATACGTATTCTTGTCTAATTTTCGAGACTGAAAAAATTGATGAAAAATATTGCCGATTTCGGAAGCCGGCGTGCCCGGATAGGTGGAAATAAATTGAACGCCGGATTCCAAAGCGCCCCTGATAAGGGCCTCATTCCCCAGCAAAACCACCTTTTCGCCTTTCTTTTTTAGAATTTCTTTTTGCATCAAAGATTATTTTACTACAATTTTCCTGAAAAAAAAGCCCCGCCGACGAAAGTCAAAGCGAGGCCATTTAAAATAAATTTAACCCTATCTTAGTGTCCCCACGCCATCCCATTCGACACTTTTTCGAAGTCCAACCAAAGCCCTTCCCCTGAAAAAACACATCCCCATTTTTTCTCTAACCAATTCAACCTCTAATGTTGTTTTTTCCATGGGCATTACCGGAACAAGGAAATCTGCCCTGGTGCGCACCAGAAAGATCATTTTCTCCTTATGGAGACAACGACTTAGAACCAAGGCGGCGCCTGCTTGAGCCAAGGCCTCGCAAATCAAGTGTCCGGGCGCTATTCCGAAATGCCCTTCGCACTCTTCCATGGTAAATGTTTTTATAGCGATGATGAATTTTTCTTGTATCTTCACAATTTCATCTAAGAGCAACCATCTTCCCCGATGAGGAATAATTTGTCTAATTTCTTCTTGGCCTAAAATCTTGTTTTCCAAGACATTTAACGCTTCCATCTTCACCTCCTTTTTAAAAGAGCCGAATACTCTATTATTATTATAATACTACATAATTTCATTAAAATAAAATGGTTTAATTAATTTGTTTATGATAGAATAAATTAACATGTTTCAAGAAATCAAAAAAAGAGACGGCAGAATAGTAAAATTTGAACAAGAAAGAGTCACCCAAGCCATCGGCAAAGCCCTAACCGCTGCCAATCAAGGTAGCGGCAAAAAAGCGAAAAAACTCTCCGACAAGGTAGTCGGCCTGATGAAACGCCGTTTCAAAAAAACAGAAATTCCCACCGTTGAAGAAACCCAAAATATTGTCGAAGAAGTTCTAATTTTGGAAGATTATGCGGAAACAGCCAAAGCCTACATTTTATATCGAGAACAACGCCGAAAAATACGAGAAGCGACAGCGGCCATTGATGAAGCGGTAGAGATGGTTGACCAATATATTTCCGAACTGGATTGGCAGGTCAAAGAAAACGCCAATATGGCTTATTCCCTGCAGGGACTCAATCATTACGTCACTTCGGCGGTTACCAAAAAATACTGGCTTAATAAAATTTATCCCGAAAAAATCAGAGAAGCGGTAGAAAGCGGCGATTTTCATATTCATAATTTGGATTCTTTGGCGACCTATTGCTGCGGCTGGGATTTATATGATTTATTAGTGAAAGGTTTCGGCGGAGTGGCAGGGAAAGTGGAAGCCAAGCCGGCCCAGCATTTTCGGAGCGCTTTAGGCCAGTTGGTTAATTTCTTCTACACGCTCCAAGGGGAAAGCGCGGGAGCGCAAGCAGTAAGCAATTTCGACACCCTCTTAGCGCCTTTTATTAGATATGACAATTTGAATTATCAGCAAGTCAAGCAGAGCATTCAAGAATTTATTTTTAATTGCGCCATTCCAACCAGAGTCGGTTTCCAAAGCCCTTTCACCAACATCACCCTAGACATTTCCCCGTCGTCCTCTCTCGCTAATCTGCCGATAATTATTGGCGGCCAGCCCCAAAAAGAATCCTACAAAGAATTTCAAGAAGAAATGGACATCTTGAATCGCGCTTTCTATGAGGTATTAATGGAGGGAGATGCCAAAGGAAGGCCTTTCACTTTTCCTATTCCTACGATTAATATCACTAAAAATTTTCCTTGGGACGATCCAGCCCTAAAACCGATGTGGGAAGCCACAGCCAAATATGGAGTAAATTACTTCTCAAATTTTATCCAATCCGACATGAAACCAGAAGACGTGAGAAGCATGTGTTGCCGGCTTCGTTTAAGCAATACTGAACTTCTTAAACGCGGCGGCGGGCTGTTCGGAAGCAACCCCCTCACCGGCAGTATTGGCGTGGCTACCATAAATTTGCCGCGGATAGGTTATCTATCTAAAACCAAAAAAGAATTTTTTGAAAGATTGGCAAAAATAATGGATTTGGCTAAGGAAAGTTTAGAAATAAAAAGAAAAGCCGTGGAAAACTTTATTGAGAAAGGTTTATATCCTTATTCAAAATTTTATCTCTCGGGGGTAAAAAAAATGAAAAATGCTTACTACGCCAATCACTTTGCCACCATCGGTTTACTGGGAATGAACGAGGCCCTTTTAAATTTTCTTGGCGAAAATATTGCTTTAAAAAAAGGAAGGGATTTCGCTCTGGAAATTTTAGACTTCATGAGAGAAAAATTGGTTGGGTATCAGAAAGAAACGGAGAATCTTTACAATTTAGAACAAACCCCAGCCGAGAGCACGAGCTACCGTTTAGCCTTAAAAGACAAAGAAAAATACCCCGATATCATTACCGCCGGAACACAGAAGATGCCCTATTATACCAATTCAAGCCAACTCCCGGTCAACTACACCGATGACGCTTTTGAAGCCCTGAAACTCCAAGATGAAATTCAATGCAAATACACCGGTGGTAGCGTTCTTCACCTCTTTTTAGGAGAAAAAATGCCTAACGACCAATCAGTAAAAAATTTAGTCAAGAAGATTTTTGAGAATTTTCACCTGCCCTACATCACTCTGACCCCCACCTTTTCAATCTGCCCCAGCCACGGCTATCTAACCGGCGAACATTTATTATGCCCCCAATGCGTCATTAAACAACCCTGCGAGGTTTATTCCAGAATTGTTGGGTATCTTCGCCCCGTATCGCAGTGGAATATAGGCAAACAACAAGAATTTAAAGAACGAAAAACATTCGCCTTGAAACACAAATCATGAGGCATTAAGTATATTATCGTGTTGCGTATTGCATGATTTATGTTCATTGGCGGTCTTCAAAAACTTACCTTAATTGACTATCCGGGCAAAATTGCAACCACGGTTTTTTTGATTGGCTGTAATTTTTCTTGCCCGTGGTGCTATAATCCAGAATTGGTTCTGCCGGAAAAAATCAAAAAAAACAAAAAAATTTCCGAAAAATATTTTTTTGATTTTTTAACCCAAAGAAAAAAGCTATTGGAAGGGGTAGTGATTTGCGGCGGCGAACCAACCACAAACAAAGAACTGCCGGATTTTATCAAAAAAATAAAAAGAGCCGGCTACTCCGTAAAATTAGACACCAATGGCTACAATCCTGCGATGATAAAGAATCTAATTAAAAAAAAATTGATAGACTACGTAGCTATGGACATTAAGGCTCCTTTGGAGCTGGAGCCAAATTTTCAATTTTCAATTTCCAATTTCCAAACAAATTCTAAATTCCAATTCTTAAAACACGATAAAGCGACTGGGGTAAAAGTGGATTTGAATAAAATAAAAAACAGTATTGAGATGATTAAGAATTCTGGGATTGATTACGAGTTTCGCACGACCGTGGTGCCCGGTGTCCATACCAAAAAGGACATTTTACAAATCGCCAAAGAGCTATCCCCCGCTAAAATATATTATTTACAAAATTTCCGGCCAGAGAAAACCATTAATCAAAAATTTAAAAAAATAAAACCCTTTAGCCAAGAACAACTATCTTCCATCCAAAAAAAATGCGAAAGGCATTTACCCACGAAAATTAGAATTTAGAATAATTTTTGTCTTTGCAATATTATTCTCCGTATTCCAAATTCTATATTCTATATTCCAGATTCTCCTTTAGCGATGTTTCTTGCGTCGCAAGAAAGAAGGAATTTCTGTTTTTTCCGTAATCTTAATTTTTTCTTCAATTGCTTCTTCTTTCTGATTGTCCGACTCCGAAAATTCCACCACGACTTCGCTTTGACGCGAACTAAACAAAGAAACCGGCTTGGTCGTTTGAGGCAAATTATTGAAACCAAAACCAGTGGCGATGATAGTCACTTTAAGATGTTTTACGGGAAGCCGACGGTCATAATAAGCGCCAAAAATTACTTTAGCTCCAGGATCAACGGTATCGGAAATAATTTTGGCGATGATTTGGATTTCGCTCATTTTAAGATCCCGGCCGCCGGAAATACTGAAAAGAACGCCCTTAGCGCCATCAATAGAGGCTTCCAGTAAAGGAGAGTTGACGGCTATATCTACCGCCTTGGCCGCCCGATCCGCTCCCGATACAACTCCGATACCGATGATGGCCGGACCGGCGTCTTTCATTACCGCCTTAATATCGGCAAAATCAAGATTGATAATTCCCGGCGAGACAATCAGTTCGGTAACGGCCTGGACAGCGTTTTTTAAAATATCATCAACGAATTCAAAGGCCTTAATAATGGAAGTGTCTTTATTAATAATATTAAAAATCCGGTCATTGGGAATGACCACCAAAGTATCCACCTTGGTTTTAAGCTGAGCCAACGCTTCTTGGGCAATTTTCATCCGCTGGGCTCCTTCAAAAGCAAACGGCTTAGTAACTACGGCTATGGTCAAAGCGCCCATTTCCCGGGCGATGTCGGCAACCACCCCCGAACCGAAAGAACCGGTTCCTCCGCCCAAACCCGCGGTAATAAAAATGACGTCTGACCCTTGAAGCGCTTCGCTGATTTCAGAACGGTTTTCTTCGGCGGCTTGCTTGCCTAATTCCGGGTTCATTCCCGCTCCCAAACCCTTAGTCAAAGTTTTGCCGATATAAATTTTTTTGCGAGCTTGAGTGTGTTCCAAATCCTGGGCATCGGTATTGATGGCAATAAACTCCGCGTTTTTAATGCCCTCTTTCTGGGCCATCCTGGTTATAATATGCCCGCCGGCGCCGCCCACGCCCACCACTTTGATATTAGCGAGAGTGAAACCTTGAGAAATTTTTTTATTTTTTACCATTAAATTTAAAATTAAGGTATCAAGCTTTGTAAAAATCTTTTAAAAACCGAGAGGCGGGAAAATCCTTCCTGGTTAAGACCGTAAACAGTCAAACCCACAGCCGTAGCGAATTCGGGGTCGCTGATTAAATCAGTGGAAACAGAATCCTTAACGTCAAAATTAGCCAGTTCCGGAAGGCCAATTTGAACCGGCAGTCTCAATTCTTGCCTAGCCAAATCAACTATTCCGGGCAGTTTGGCCCCGCCGCCGGTGATAACCACGCCAGCCGGAAAATCAATTTTATGACCCAAATTCTTGATTTCATTATTAATGATTTCAAAGATTTCGGCAAGTCGCGCTTCAATGATTTCCGAGAGAAAACGCTTGGAAATTTCTCCTTTCATTGAACTGTCGATTTCTTGCAAATTGAAAACTTCGCGGCGCGAGGTTTCTTTGGCAAAAGCGAAACCGTAAGTTAATTTTACTTTTTCGGCCGCGGCGATAGAAATCCTTAAACCGATTGCGATATCATTGGTAATATTGCCGGCTCCGATAGGCAAACTGATAGTTTTAAGAATTTTATTCTCTTCGTAAATAGCCAAGCCGGAAATGCCCGCCCCGATATCCACCATTAAAACCCCCAGGTCTTTTTGCTGCTTTGACAAAACCGCTTCGCTGGCGGCTAAAGGGCCAAAAATCAACCCGCTGACGGATACCCCGTTCCGTTCCAAACATTTGATTAAGTCGTGAACAAGGGGGCTGAAAGCGCCAATCACTAAGCTATTGACCTCCAGCCTGGTGCCGGTCATTCCTAAAGGGTCCTGAATGCCCCCGATGCCGTCAACAAAAAATTCCCGGGTGATGTTATGAAGCACTATGTAATTCGATGACAAATTAACCGCTCGGGAGGACTGAATTGCCTTTTCAATGTCATCGCGGCGAATTTCACTGTCGGCCCGGCTGACGCCGGCTATTCCTTTTGAAAGGCAGGATTTGATATTAACTCCATTAACGTTAACATAGACATTTTTAACGGCTTTAGGAGAAATCGTCCGAATATCACTAATAATATTTCTTAAAGCAACAGTGGTTTCTGCAAAATCAACCAAAACTCCCTTCCGAAATCCGGCTGACGGTTGTTTTAAAGCCGCCAAAACCAAAAGGCGGCCGTTATTTTTTATTTCCGCCACAATCGCTTTGATGCTAGCCGAACCAATATCTAAACCGGTAATGATGTTTGACATTAGATCTTTTTACGAAATTAGGCAAACACAAAATTCTTTCTTCAACCCGCTCACGTCCCTCCTCTCGCGAGCGGAGGGACTGCGCTTCCGTTTGGGTTTCAGAAAGAATTTTGTGTTTGCTTGATACATTTCGTAATTTCGTAATTCAAAGATTAGATATTAAAAATTTCTCCCGAGCCTCCATCTTTATGCTATCACCTTTTTCCTGGTGTTGAAAACCGAACAAATGAAGCAAGCCGTGAGCGATCATCGGCGCGAATTCGTTTCGCGATATACAATCGGGGTTTAGATATATTTCTCCGAGAAATTTTAATTTTGACTCCGGGTGAGGAAAATTTTCAGGCTCAACAAAAGTGAGGATGTCGGTGGTTTTGTTTTTATTTCTGAATTTTTTATTCAAAAATTTCATTTTGGAGCCGGTAATTAAAAAAAAATCTACGGAACAATTATCTTTTTTCAGCAACCGAAAAAATTTTCGGGTTATTCTTTTTATTTTTTGCTCGCAAAAACGGTATTTGTCGTCTAAGCTGATAACTGAAATTCTATTCATACCCGATAACGTAAACGCGGCGCGATTTAGCTTCTCTTTTATGAGGTGAAAAAATATCGCGGTATCGCGCTTAATTACACTTCTCCCATTTTCTTGGCCTTTTCGGTTTCTTTCTTCTTGGCTACGCGGTAAATAGCCGCAACCCGTTTGCGGCGGCGATTGACCGGCCGATGATAAAAACGCCGTTTTTTCGCTTCGCGTAAAATTCCGCTTTGCCTCATTTTCAGATTAAAGCGGTAAAGAAGACCAACCGTTGATTCTTTTTCTTTTTTTCTAATTTCCATTTTTATTTAGCTTTTAACTTTTATTTTATCGGCTATGTCTTTTAACGACTCTTTGGGCGGATTATTGACCACGCTGTGAACTGAAGCGCCGCCGTCGCCTTCAAACCTGGGAATAACATGAACATGGAGATGGTCAATGACCTGGCCACTTATTCTACCTTGATTAATCCCGATAGTAAACCCTTCGGGCTTAAGGCCTTTTTGGATCAAGCCGGCAACTTTTTTCACCGCTTCAAAAAGCAAGCCCAATTTATTTTCCGGCAAATCCAAAATTGTCTGACTGTGAATTTTGGGCATAACCATGGCGTGACCTGGCGCCCGGGGATTAATATCCAAAATAGCTAAACTCCGGTCGTCTTCATAAATAATTTCGGCGGGTATTTCTTTTTTTATTATTTTACAAAATAAACAATCCATAATACTTGCTGTAATTACGGTAATAAATTTTAATGCAGTCTTTTCTTCACTTCTTCAATTAATTTGCTCAAGAGAACGGTTTCTTGGACGCCGGAGGCCATGTCCCTGATAATAATCGTTTCCTCAAAAACTTCTTTTTGGCCCAGAATCAAAACCAAAGAAGCTTTCTTTTTATTAGCGGCTTTCAGTTGGGCTTTAAGGGATTTTTTACCCAAAGATTCGCTGACAACGATACCGGCTCGCCGCATGTTTTCCACCGAAACCAATCCTGATTTTTCAGCCTGGTTTCCTACGGCAATAAAAAAAGCTCGGGGTCTGGTTTTCACGTCAGGGTTGATTTCCTGTTGTTTCATCACTTCAATGATCCTTTCAATGCCGATGGCCCCGCCGACGCCGGACAAATTCTGTCCCCCGATAACCTCCATCAGGTAATCATAACGCCCTCCCGCCGCCAGCGTTGTTTTTAATTCCGGCACTTCCATTTCAAAAACCGTGCGGTTGTAATAATCCAGGCCCCGCACCAAATAAGGGTCGGAAACGTAGGGCAAGTTGTTATCTTCAATAAATCCTAAAACCTCCTGAAGATGATTATTGCAATTTTGGCAAAGATGATTAAGAATAACCGGCGCCGAAGACCGCAAGGCCCGGCAATTTTCGTTTTTACAATCAAGCAGCCGAAAAGGATTGTTCTCCAAACGACGCTGGCAATCTTCACAGAGCTCTTTTTTCAACGGCCGGTAATATTCCAAGAGTTTTTTCCGATAGTTGGGACGGCAGACGCGGCAACCGATAGTGTTGATCCGAAAATTTATATCTTTAATTTTCAACAAATTAAAGAAACGATGAATGGCAAGAATTATTTGAGCGTCATAAACCGAATGATTGTCGGCTAAAATTTCAAATCCCCATTGATGAAATTGCCGCCAGCGTCCGGCCTGGGGTTGTTCATAGCGAAACATCGGCCCGTAATAAAACACTTTTAAGGGGTGGGCGTAATAACCCAGGTGATGCTCCAGATAGGCCCGGCAAATGGAAACCGTGGCCTCCGGCCGAAGCGCCAGCCGCTGCCCCCCCTTGCTTTCAAAAACAAACATCTGCTTCTCCACAACATCGCTTGATTCGCCCAAAGAAGCCTCAAAAAGACCGGCTGATTCCAAAAGCGGAGTTTCAATCAAAGAAAAATCGTACAAAGAACTTACTTCTCTCCCCACTTCCAAAATTCTTTCCCACCAAATCTGGTCTTTGGGAAGAATATCGGACATTCCTTTGGGCGCCTGAAAAGTTAGTTTTGATTTTTTGGAAGGTTTCATTTTGATTGTTAGTATGTCGGCCTGCCGAAAGCCATAGCCGCCGTGAAAGGCCAGATCCTTATTTTAGCCAAACCAACAATTCTGTCTTTGGTCAAATAACCCCAGCTTCGGGAATCAAAACTGTAATTGCGATTGTCGCCTAGAACAAAATACTGATCCGGCTTCAGAATCACTTCCAAATCACCGAAGGTTTCAATGTTGGCGAGAAGATAATCCTCTTTAAGCGTCATTTTGTTCTCCTGGCGATCAAAAATCACGATTTTGCCATTTTTAATTATTATTTTTTCATTGGGCAAACCGATGATTCTTTTAATAAAATAACGCCCGCCGACGGGCGGTTCAAAAACTATCACTTCTCCGCGTTGCGGTTCTCGAAACCGATAGCTTATTTCATCAACCAAAAGATAGTCCCCGTTAGAAAAATTGGGCTCCATGCTCGCTCCGCTGACTAAAAACGGCTGGAACAAAAAGGTTCGGATAATAAAAACGGCCAGAAATGAAATAATGACTGTTTCCAAAATTTCTAATCCTGACCAAAAAAATTTTTTCATTTAATATAAAGGGTTAATGGAAGCGAAACTGCGCTAGTGAATTTGAGTATCGTTTGTATTATAATGTTTAAAATACGAAAATCAAGCTCAATTAGAAACCGCCGCTTCGCTATTTTTGATTTTCATGAAAAATAAATTTTTATATCAACTAATTGTCGGATTAGGAAATCCAGGCTCCCCATACGCTTCAACCTATCACAACGCGGGCTGGCTGGCGTTGGACTGTTTTATAAAAAAGACGGCCGAGACAATGACCTTGGCCAAAAAAGGCAAACAAACGAGCTTTGAATTTTTTAAATTCAACAATGACGACAAAGAAAATATTATTTTCGTGAAACCCCTGACTTTCATGAATGAATCGGGGAAAGCCGTTTTGGCGGCAACGCGATATTTCTCCACTAAGGATAAAAAAATCAAACCCAAAGAAATTTTGATTATTCACGACGACGCGGATATTGAACTGGGGAAAATAAAACTTTCTTTCGGCCAAGGAGCCGCCGGTCATCATGGCGTAGAATCCGTCATCAAAAACCTCAAAACCAAAAACTTTTGGCGGATAAGAATCGGCATCCGCCCTAAAACGCCAAACGATAAAAACCAAGCGCCGAAGAAAAAAGCCGGCGGATTTGTGCTTGAGAAAATAACGCCGGCGGATGAATTAATTTTAGAACGATTATTTGAATCTGGCCTTACTTTCTAGTTTTTTATCCTTACGGCGATTTAACCGATCCGGAAAGCAGTTGAAGCAATTTATCCTGAAGAGCCTTGACTTGATCCTGAAGCGATTGAAGGAGAACTTGGTTGGCTTGAGAATTTGTTGGCGCTGTTGATGTTGCTGGCGCCGCGGGAGCCATTGTCCCTTTGTAAACCTCGTTAAGCTTATTTCTGGTTTTCGGTCCGGCTATTCCGTAACCAGTGGCTTCCGGCGTTCCCGAGCACACTATATTGTACCGACATTGAAATCTTTGAACCGCTTTAACGGTTAAACCTCCGTAATAACCAGTGGCTTTCCCTTCCGGGTAAATTGTTTTGTCTCGAGAAAGCATTTGCTGAAGAATTTTGACTTGTTCCGATTGAATGCCGAAACGAAAAGGTCCCGTAACCCGCGGAGCGTAATCGGTAGTTTGGGCTGGTTGAGTTGGCTGGGAACTGACAGCCGCTTTTCCCGCCTCCGGCTTAGCCGAGATAATTACAGGCTGGGAATAATTGGGTTTCCGATCATAAGCGTAAATAGCGTAATAATAAGTTTTGGCATTGTCCAATTTGGTATCGGTAAATTCCTGACCCGTGCTTTCATAAATAGCCGTTCCATCGTTTCTGGAAGACGGAGTTGAACCTTCTTTCCTAAGAACTAAAACCCTGACAAAATCGGAATCCACAGGATTCTGCCAAGTAAGAGTGATTTGCTTGTCAGCTGACATTGTTTTGAGTTCATTGGGCCGAGAAGGAGGAGTGACGTCATCAACAAAACCCCCCGTTCCGCCGCCACCACCACCGCCTCCACCTCCACCTCCGCCGCCTCCACCACCGCCACCGCCGGATGTAGTTTGGGGAACGACAACAGGAACTGGTTCAGAATTAGTTTTGGCTGAACCCGGAGCAGTCAAAGAAGAAACATTGCCCGCGACGTCAAAGGCCAAAACCGTATAAGTATAAGTCGTGGCCGAAGCAAGATTGGTGTCTTTGTAAGAACTGACAGTAGAGGCAGCGATTTCAACATCATTTCTGAAAACCCTGTAACCGGCCAACCCGACATTATCGGTGGAAATACCCCAAGAAATAAGAATCTCGGAAGTGGAAACCGCCTGAACCGAAAGAGCGCCCGGAATTGAAGGAGAAACAGTGTCCGGAGTTTCCGAAGTATTCAAGGTTTGGTCTAAAGTAACCGAGGCATTGCTGGAACTATCTTTGGATTTAACCCTAAAATGATAAAGAGTGGAAGGAGAAAGGCCGGAAAGAGCCTGGGAATGATTCAAGGCCATTTGGGGATTAAGAGTGGTTTGATTGCCGTAACCGGCAGTCAAACCGTATTCCACTTGAGAATCCGCCAACTCATTGGTCTGCCAGGAAATCAAAGCGGAACTGGCCGAGATTGAAGAAGTGGCGACGGAAGAAATGGTCGGCGGAGTAATATCCGAAGAAGGAGAAGCCGTAATAATTATCCGGCTTTCCGCCTGATAAGAACTTTTTTCCACGATAACTTTAGCGGTATAAGTTCCTGACGCCGAATAATTGCAAATACCCGTTGCCGTATAAGTAGCCTGCGAAACATTATCGTATTTAGCGTCATAAGGAAGAGTGATATTGGTGCCGGAATCAGAACGATTGCAGTAGAAAGTATAATTGGCGTTGCCGGAAACCGTGCCGCCGATTTGAGCGGTTAAACTGACGGACAAAGGAGCGTTGCCGGAACTGGGGTTGGCTGAAAGAGAAACGGAAATAGTGAAAGCCTGGGTGGTAGCGGCAACAACATTGGAAATGTTGGAAATGTTACCGGCGTCGTCTGTGGCCTTGACGGCAAAATAATAAGCGGTATTGGAAGACAAACCGACAACAGTATAGAGTTGAGAACTGCCGGCCGCCAAGGGCGAAGGCTCTCCGGTTAATTGAGCGGCCGAACTCCAGTTAGAAGCGGTGATAGCCGAAGTGGAATACCTGATGTCATAAGACGAAGCTGTTCCCGTCAAACCATCGTCTCCGGGAGCGGTCCAGGTCAAATCAATTGAGGTTTGGGCGATATTGGAAGCGGAAAGGTTAGAAATAGCCGAAGGAGAAGTGGTATCTGAAACCGTAAAAACGACAGCCGCGCTTCCCCCAATTGCCGCTTCAGCCGCCATTCCTTCAGCCATATATGTTCCGGCAAGGCTATATGTTCCGGCCGTATTGCTTGTGGCTGTATAAGAATAAGAAGTGCTGCTGGCGTTTTGAATGACTGCCCATTTTATATGCCCCGCTTGAGACACATTGCCCGAACCGGCGCTAACCACAGTAAGCCCGGTCGGGATAGTTTCGTCTATCGCGTAATAGGTCTCCCCGGCAGCCACAGTCGCGGTTAATGTTGCCGTGAATTGTTGCCCGGTATTTAAATTTGAGGAAGAAAAACTTCTGGCGACAGAAGCGGCGGAAACCGAACTATGGACGGTTAAAAAAATAGCCGGAACAAAAAAGGTAATAAAAATTAATTTAGACGGGATTGATTTTGTCATTTAATATCTCGTTATTTTTAATAATAACATAATTAAATTTACATTCCACCCAGCCACCTATCCAAAGCGGTCAAAACATCGTC
>Ga0209542_10011803_pt1 | contig 15423 bp, 14 predicted proteins | sample RifCSPhighO2_01_FD_184028 | JGI IMG/M metagenome (GOLD analysis project Ga0209542, IMG submission 184028) | Soil microbial communities from Rifle, Colorado - Rifle CSP2_plank highO2_0.1 (SPAdes) (version 2) | ecosystem: Environmental > Terrestrial > Deep subsurface > Rock core/Sediment ... | reverse complement strand
CAGCCTGCCGGCGCCGAGAAAGCGCGGCGTGGAATTGAGGCTCCACAGCGCGCCGCCGAAGGCGAGGAACCACACCAGCACCGAGAGGTCCACGTGCACCACCAGCGCCGTGTGGAAAAAATCCACCCACGGAAAAATGTTCTGCACGTACGGCGTGCGCGCCAGCACCAGCAGCACCGAAAAAATCCCGGAACCCAGCAACGCGGCCAATCCCAGCATCAACCAGCCGGTGGCAAGCTGCCGGCGGCCGTCGTCAGGAATCGGAAGATAAAATTCCATTATGATTACTCACCACAAAGGACGCAAAGAAAAAAATAAAGTGACTGAAAATGAAAATCTCATTTAATTTTCGCTTTCCTTTGCGCTCTTTGCGCCTTTGCGGTGAAAATTATTTAAATACAAATCCGCCGGTGCGGGCGCTGAACTCAACGACAAATACCTGCGCCGGCGCGAGATCGACATCCGCCTCCTTCACATAGTTGAAATCCGGCACGCGCACGCTGGCCGCTCCTGCGCGTCCTGCGCTCGCGGCATTTGTGAATCCCTTCACATCATCTTTAAGCCGCGCGCGCAGATGATGGCGTCCGGCGGGCACCTGAAAGCGCTGATAGACCGTGGAGACGCCGTCGCGCGAAAGGCCCGCCGGCGGCAGTTCGGCCCGGTAAACCGGTTTGCCATCCAGTTCCAGGTCGAACATCACGGGCGAGCGCTCGCGCCCGCACTGGATCGCCACACGCATGTTGGGCGGCAGTTTCGCCAGTTCGTCCGCGGTGCGGACATGACACTCCTCTTTCGGCTGCCCCGCATGGCTGAAGCTCGCCTTGATCAGGGCCATGTCCTTCGGGAAATGCACATAGGCCGGCGCGGACGAGAAATATCCGATCACGGCGACAAACAGGCCGTAAAACACCGCCTGCCCGAGATATCGCAAGATGTTTTTCATCATAAATAATTCTCTCATCGTGTTAAGGACGTGAAGAAAACAATAGACAGGATTAACAGGATTTCGCAGGATTTACAGGAATAAAAATTTAGAATTCCATCCTGTTAATCCTGAACAATCCTGTAAATCCTGTGAATTCTTTGCGTCATCAATCAATAATTCCTAATCCAGTCTTCTGTGCAACCGCGCATCGTGGGTGCGGAAATGCTCGGCAAACCACGTCTTCAGCTGTTGCGCGAACCGCTCTTCGCTGAACAATTCCCCGTCCTCGTAATCGTCCATGATATCGCGGATTTCGTCGAGCAGACGCTCGTGATCCGCCTTGTGCGCGTCGTAACGATCGTAGTTCCGGGCGCGCATGATCTTCTCTTCCAGCGCAAAGTGCGCGGAGATACGCGCAAATATCTCCCCGAGAAAATCCTTGACCGCCTCCTCGCCGCCCGGGCGCATCAGGCGGTCATGGGCCTCGTTCACCAGACCGATCAGCTCGCGGTGCTCGTGATCCACGGCCGCGACACCGACGGAATATTTTTCATCCCACTCGATAAGAGACATCGCGATCCTCCGGTGGATGGGATGCGGGAGCAGCCGGTGGCGGGGTGGAGCCGTGGCGGTACGGACCCATGGCGCGCAACCGCGCGCGGAATGCCGCGATCTCGCGCGCCAGCGTGGCGCCGCCCGAAGGTCCGACCCATGCCGTGGCCAGCCGCTCGCGCGGCACTCTGCCTCGCAGATAGGGATCGCGTTGTCCCGCCAGACGCTGCTCGGTCCATTCCACACCCAGGCGCTGATAACAATCGCCCGCGATACAGCCCGCGAGCAGCACGCCGTCGGCGTGACGGCGGCTGATCACAAAATCAATAAATGAAGGCGGTAACGCGCCGACGCAGGGTAATGTAACCGCTCCGATGCCCTGCCCCTCGAGCGCCGTCAAGTCGGAACTGAAGCGGCAACCGAACACCACGACACGGTCGGTTCCCGTCAGTGATGCGGTGGCGGCCAGGATACGCGAGCGAATTTCGCGTGTCGTGAGCGATGGCATGTCGATGCCCGGCACCGGATCGCTCACCCGCCGGAACGGCGTTGCGGTGGGACAGGCACCGACGCAGATCCCGCAAGCCGTGCACAGGCCCGGTTCCACCACGGCCTGGCTCTCGAACGGCAACCCGTCGCGCCGCGGCTGCAGGATCACGGCGCTGTAGGGACAGTCGGCGAAGCAGCGGCCGCAGCCGTTGCAATTCGCGAGGTCGACCACGGCCGCCGGTTCCTCCCGCCGGCGCGGCAACCACGGCAGCAGCATCAACAACAACGTCCCGCCGCCCGCGAGAGCCCAGACGGCGCCCGGCGACCAGAGATCGATCAAGGGATACATGGCGAGATAAAACCAGTCGGGCCGCACCCGGCTGACCAGCGTGTCGAGATCGGCCGGCCCCTGGCTGAGCGCCGGATAGACCAGCGACAACGCCGTAAGCGCCAGCAAGGTACCGATCGCGATCGGGCGCGGCGGATTGGTTTTGGCGCGGCTGATGCGCAGAATGTGAATCCACATGCCCAGCAGCAGAAACAGCGGGATGCCGATATGCATGAACACCAGCAGCGAGAAGAAACGGTCGTTGACCGAAGCGCTGTTCAGAAAATTGCGCGCGATCGGCTCGGCAAAAATCGGCAGCCAGTCAAGCCACTCGCTGGTCGCCAGCGCGATATATTGGGCGAGACGGTCCCACACCAGCCAGTAACCGCCGATGCCCGAGGCGTACAGGAACCACAACAGGATCACGCCGGTCAACCAGGCATACCAGCGCACGCCGCGGTAACGGTCCAGCACGAACTCGCGCGCCAGATGCAGCAGCACGGTGATCACCATCGCATCCGAGGCGTAGCGGTGCAGGCTGCGCGCCACGCCGCCCACGTACCATTGGGTATGCGTCAGGTATTCGACCGAGCGATAAGCGCCGTCGATACCGGTCTCGAAAAAAACGTAAACATAGATACCGCTCGCGGCAACCGCCCAGAAAAAGAAAAACGACAGCGCCCCGAGGTGATATAACGGATTGATCCTCGGGCCAAAGGCCGCATCAAAGGCATGCTCGAAAAGCGAAAATGCCCGGCGGCCCGCGCGCTGTATCGTTTCAACCAAAAATAGACTCCGCAAAGCCTTTAGAAAAATCAGATTGCACCGCAAAGACGCAAAGAGCGCAAAAAAAGAAACGAGAGTATCTGAATCAATAGTTTTTCTTTGCGTCCTTTGCGCCTTTGCGGTGAGCCATCTTTTTTATCATTCCGGTCAGGGAACGAAGTATGATGCAGATCAAGCTTGCTTACGACGGCGATTACGGCGCCATTCGCGGATCAACAGGAAGCTCACGGTCCCGATGGAGCCGAGGCCGATGAAAAACCCGATGAAAATCGAGTAATCGAAACGGTACTGATCGGACGAGGGATCGTAAACGGTGCAGAACAGCTTGATGCGGCTGCTCAGATTCGACAGCAGCGAAGACGAGGTCGGCGCGCCGAAGACAAGTTCCTTGAGCGGTTCGACCAGCAGCGGGGTATTGAAATTCATGCCATACACCTGGCGGTAAATTTTCCCCTGCGCGTCGACCACCGTGGCCTGGATGAGGTGATCGAATCCGTGCGGCGCGCGGTAAGCGATGAAGCCGAGCTCCCGGGTCAGGCCGGCCATCGCCGCGGCATCGGTGCTCAGAAATTCCCAATGCGCGATGTTCACGTTCTGGTCCAGCGCGAACTGGCGCATCGCGGGTGGCGTGTCTTTCGGCGTGTCGAAGCCGATGGTAAGCACGCTGAAGCTTTCCGGTCCGAGCGCGGCGCGCGCCGTGCGCACCACCTTGGCCAGATGCTGCGTGGTCGTCGGGCAGATGTGATAGCAGCTGGTGTAAATGAGGCTGATGACCAGCGGCTTGCCGCGAAACTCGGCCATCCGCAGGTTCCGGCCGTCCGCCGCCGTCAGCGTGTAATCGCCGAGGCTCTTGCCGATCACGCCTTGGCTGACGGCCAGCGCCGCTTTCTGGTCGAATTTCGATGTCGGGCCTTCCCCCGCCGTCTGTGACGGAGCGTGGACGGAAGTGTCGTGCGGCGCGGCCATGCCCGGCGACGCCATGAAGCCAGCGCCGATCAGACCGAGGAACAGGATGAGTGATTTTTTAACGTGCATCGAGGAATCATACAGGAAAGGAACAGCCGGGCAGGCTTGCGCCTGCCCGGTTTCCCGCTCGCGGACCGGCCCAGTGGTCCGCTTATTCAAGCGAAGCGACGACTCGCTTCGCTTGAATAAATTTACCCTAATTACCGACCCTCTCCCTGTCCCTCCCCCTACACCAGGGGGAGGGAACCTACGGGTACCGCGTTAAGCGAGTCCCCAGACCTGGGACAGATACTTCCAGTTGACGAAGTAGTAGAGGATGAACGTCGTCAGGAACACCAGCGCCAGCACCAGCGTGCCGGGCACGGAGATGCCGCCCATGCCGATGCCGTGGACACCCGCCGCCACCGGTTCGGCGATGATCGGGGTCGCGCTCTTGACCTCGCCCCGGCGCCGGCCGAACAGGACCGAGGCGACGATCTGCAGAACGAAAAGGCCGCCGCCCACGATCGCCAGAATTCCGCTGATGGCCATCAGGCCGAGCATCAGATACGCCACCTCCGGGTACTGGTACTGGAATAGGGCGTTGGCGAACGAGATGTCCCAGTGGCGCCGCGGGACGCCCAGCGTACCGGCACCCATCATGAACAGCGTGAAGCCGATCATGCCGAAGCCGAACAGATACGGCTGCCACTTGGCGAGCCCCGGCAGGACGACATCGCGCTGGAACAATACCGGCACCAGCCAGTAGGTCAGCGCCATGAAGGCCAAGGTCGTGCCGCCGACGACGGTGGCATGGAAGTGACCCGGCACGTACAGGGTGTTGTGAGCGATCAGGTTAATCTGTTCCGTACCCATCACCACCCCGGTGATGCCGCCGAGGAATCCGAAGATGATCAGCGACAGGAACATGCCGGAGAAGGTCGGATTGCCCCAGGGCGCCTTGCGCAGCCATTCGAAAAGGCCCTTGTTGAAGCCGCGCTTGCGCTGCGCCGCTTCTATCGCGCCCGGGACCGTCAGGCCGTGAATCATGCTCGCCAGCACCGCCAGGTACATGGCGTAGCTGGTGTTGAAGATCTTCCATTCCGAGCTGATGCCCGGATCGGCCAAAAGGTGATGGGCGCTGGCCAGCTGCAGGAACAGGATGTAGAGCAGAAACGCCATGCGCGAAACCTTCTCGGACAGCGGCTTGGCGCCGAACACCACGCCGGCGATGAGGTACCACACGGCGATGTGGGCCGAGACGTTGATCTGCTGCGAGGAATGGCCCATGCCCCACCAGATGATGCGGTACATCAACGGATCGATATAGTTGATGAAGCCGATCTTCCACAGGAAGGTCGGGATCAGGATGATCGCGCCCGAGGCGATGGTGAAGATGGCGATGATACAGGCGGTCAACGCGCCGAACGTCACCAGCGGAATCGACCCCTCGCCGTAGGTGCGCTCGGCGCGCGCGATGACCAGCGTACCCAGGAACACGAAGCAGCCGATCAGGGCGCCCACCGCGAAGAGAATCAGGCCCAGATAGAAGTGCGGCTCGGCCGACATCGGAACATAGGAGGTCATCATCACGCTCGAACGCCCCTGGAAGATGGCGACCTCGGTCATGACGGACCCGATGATCATCAGCGCAAACCCAAGCCACGCCCAGCGCGGTGCCGCGAGGCGCGATCGCAACAGGGTGCTGGAGGCGAAGTACAACACGGCTATTTCGAAGAAGATGATCCAGAAGATGAGCACGCCGAGGCCGTGCGCGGTCAGCAGCATGTAGAACACGTCCGCCTGCAGCAGGTGGACCGTCGGCCAACGCGTCAAAATCATCAACAAACCGATAACGCCGCCGCCCAGCAGGAACACGATTCCCGCGACGGCGTTCAGTTTCATCAGGGTCTCGGCCGGCTTGTGGAACAGCAGGCCGGTGTCGGGACAGGTACGGAATTCTGCGCTATTCGCCATGGGCCGCTCCTCCTTACTTCACGTAGATTCTGCCAGTCATCGCATGATGCCCGATGCCGCAGTATTCGTTACACACGACGGTGTACTCGCCGGATTTGTTCGGCGTGATCTTGATCACCATCTCATAACCCGGAATCACCTGCACGTTGATGTTTTCCGGCTGGAGCGAGAAACCGTGCTGCCAGTCCATGGACGACAGGTGCAGGCGATAGGTCTTGCCGTTTTCCAGTTCCAGAATCGGATACCACTCCCACAGGCGAGCCAGCAGGTAAACATCGGCACCCGCCGGCGGATGCACCACCGGCATGTCGCGCGCGGTTTCCTTGCGCACGGTGTATTGATCCACCATCGCCTGAACTTTCTTTCCGTAGAGTTCCGTCGAGGTGCGGTAGGCTTCGTTCGAGAGGTTCTGCTTACCGTAGACATGCCAGTACGGCATCATGATGAACATCACGATGGCCCAGACCAGCGCGATGGCGACCCAGAAAAGTTCGACGCCCTCGATCGGTTCTTTCCACCAGATGCGTTCGGCAGGAGGTAACAGGCTGCTCATATCGGCGTCTCCTGGAAGTTATTTGGCCAGAGGAATGGTGACGACTTCCATGATGCCCCACAGGATGTAGAACACCGTAGGAACCACGACACCGATGAATAACAGCAGAAACGGATTATCGAGCACCCGTTGCATGGCAGGGATGGCTTGATCCCGGCTTCCCGTACCCGTGTTTTTGGCTGCGGCCATGTTTACACCTCCTTTACTGATAGATTAAATGTTTTGTAACTTTCGCCGGCCTGCTGTGCTGCACCCGGCGCCATTATTCTTTCGCTGCGGCATTATGCCACTGTCAATTAAAAACCTATTCGGGCGGTCGGAAACTTGACCTAGATCAATTCATCTAAAAATGTTTTACACTTTGACGCCGGTCAAATCTGAAATGAGCGACATCGATGATGGAGAAACGTAGCAGGTATTCAACATTTCGCCATGACTAACATCAAATCCGCCGCACGGGCATTGATATAAACAATCAAAGCCATCGCCGATCCATCGGCGTCCCGATCTCGACAAAACATCTCATGCCAATAACCTCATCCGATGCCCGCTCCTCACCGGCTCGCACGGGCAGCCTCTATACGCTGCTCGTTTTTGTCTCGCTTCTGCTCATGCTGATCGCCATGGTCTTCAGCGCCTGCCTGCGCCTGTCCGGCAGCGGCCTGGGATGCGCCGAATGGCCGGCCTGCTACGCGCTCATCGAATCCCAGGGCGGAACCGAATCGCTCGCGGCGGCGCATCTGGTGCCGGCGTGGGCAACGGTTATCCACCGCCTCGTCGCCTCCACGCTCGGCGCCCTCGTGCTCGGCATCGTTGTAAGTGCGTGGCGGCGCCGTAAACAACCCGGCCAGAATCTGGTTATTCCGTTCGCGGTGTTGGGACTGACGGTGTTCTTGTCGATCCTGGGTTACCGGACGCCATCGCCGTTGCTGCCGTGGGTCGCGCTCAGCAACCTGCTCGGCGGCATGGCGATGGCGGCGGCATTGTGGTGGCTGGGACAGCGCTCGGTTTCATCCGGCGCCGGGACTCCCGCGGCGCGTGGACTGCGGCCATGGGCGCTCGCGGGAATCCTGATCGTCTTCCTTCAGATCGCGCTCGGCGGATGGGTCAGCGCCAATTTCGCCGCGCTCGCTTGCACCGGTCTTCCCGGCTGCGGTAATTTCCCCTGGCTCGACGGTCCCTGGCGCGAGAGTCTCGATTTGTTCCGCGTACTCCCCGTCACCGACGGTGGCGTCATCATCACCGGCGATGTCGCCAAGGTCATCCACATGATCCACCGGCTGGGCGCCGCGGTCACATTCCTATATATAGGATGGCTGGGGTGGCGCGGGCTCAGGCTCGGAGACCGCTATCGCGGCACCGGCACGGCGATGCTGGTCTTGCTGCTGCTGCAAATACTGCTGGGCATCGCCGCGGTGGCCTTCGGCCTGCCCCTGACGATGGTGACTGCACATAATGCGGTTGCCGCGTTATTATTGCTGAGCACCGTGAACCTGAATCACCTTTTGACACCGCGAGCTGAAAAATGACCACCGTCTCCTCAGCATCTCATGACAAGCCCATCGCCGCCTGGCTGCTTATCTGTTGCGTGCTTATTTTCGCGATGGTGGTGCTGGGCGGTGTCACGCGGCTGACGCGGTCGGGGCTGTCCATTGTCGAGTGGCGACTGCTCGAAGGCACGCTGCCCCCGCTCACCGAAACGCACTGGCAGGAACTGTTCGATCTGTACAAGCAGACGCCCGAGTATCACAAGATCAACGTCGGCATGGATCTCGCGGGCTTCAAGCAAATATTCTGGCTCGAATACCTGCACCGGCTGTGGGGCCGGCTGATTTTCTTCGTCGCGCTGGTGCCGCTGTTGTGGTTCCTATGGCGCGGCCATATTGAGAAGCGGTTGGTGCCGCGCATGGTGGCGGTGCCGCTGCTGGTGGCGCTGAATGGCGTGCTCGGCTGGTTCATGGTGGCGAGCGGTCTCATTGACATTCCACGCGTGAGCCCTTATCGCCTGACGGCGCACCTGGGACTGGCCGTGGCGATCTACGCCTATATCCTCTGGATGGCGCTGAACCTCGTCTCGGAGTGCGCGCAGGCCGAGACGCCACCGGGATTGCAGCGCTTCGGCCAAGCCGTCACTGCGCTGGTTTTTCTCATGATCCTCTCCGGCGGATTCGTCGCCGGCACCAAGGCCGGGTTTGCCTTCAACACTTTTCCACTCATGAACGGCCGGTTTTCCCCCGAAGGCATGTATGCGATGCAACCGTGGTGGGTCAATTTATTTGAGAACATCGCCACGGTGCAGTTCAATCACCGCCTGCTGGCCTATCTCCTGTGCATCGTGATCCCCATTTTCTGGTGGAACGTGATGCGCGCGGGCTTGCCGGAGCGCGTGCGGCAGGCGGCGCACCTGCTGCTCGGCTGGCTTGCGGTGCAGGTCACGCTCGGCGTCACGACGCTGGTACACGTCACGCCGGTCACACTCGCGGCCGCGCATCAGGCCGGCGCGCTCGTTCTGTTCAGCGTCGCGCTGTACATCCCGCATGCGCTGCGGACGCGGCCGTAACCGCGGCCTGCGGCGCAGACATTACAGTTGCTTCCCGGTTTGCAGCAGGCGGGTGGATTCCCGCCTGGGGTTGGGGCGGATGTCGTAGCGCGCATTTTTAAAATTGACCAAATCCGAAGGCCTGTATTTCGCCTGATCCGGAAAGGTTTATCGGAGTTAAGGGCGGCCTTTGATTTTCATCAAGGCCCCTCGGCGGGAAACGCTGATACAAGACCTGCTCTCAATATCCATACGCTTGGTCATGCCACCGACAGATACTTCACCGGCCGCGGGAACGCCTCGCTGGCAGGTATTCACCGCCGCACCGCACCGCATGATGTTTTTCGCCGGCGCGGTGCAGGCCGTGCTGATCATGCTTCTCTGGCTCGCGGAATTGGGGGGGCGCGCGGGCTGGTGGGCGCCGTTGCTGACGGTAATCCCATCTACGTGGGCGCATGCCTTTCTCATGTTGTACGGACTGTTTCCGTTTTTCATTTTCGGATTTCTGCTGACGGTCTATCCACGCTGGATGGGCGGTCCGACGGTACCGGCATCGCGCTATGTCGCCGCTTTCGGTTTCCTCGCCGCGGGCATGATTCTGTTTTATGCGGGCCTGTTCACTTCGCGCATCGTCCTGGCGGCGGCGCTGGCACTGCAACTGGCTGGCTGGGGAGCGACGCTCCATGCCTTACTGGCGGTTTTCCTCCAATCGCCCAAACGCGGGCCGCACGAGCGTCTGCTCAACCTGGCCCTCGCCGCCGGCACGCTCGGCATCGTGTGCTTTCTCGTCGGTGTTTTCTCCCACGCGCCGATGGCTTTCTTGCTGGCGCGCGAACTCGGACTGTGGCTGTTTCTGGTGCCGGTGGTGTTCCTGGTGGCGCATCGCATGATCCCGTTCTTCAGCCAAAGCGCGCTCATCAACTATATAATGGTGCGGCCCGCCTGGGGTCCGCCGGTAATGCTCCTGTGCGCCGTCGGGCATGTGCTGATCGAGCTCACCGGCCTGTCCGCCTGGCGCTTCCTTGCGGATGCGCCGCTGGCGCTCGCCGCGCTGCACCATTCCTGGGTCTGGCAGTTCCGCCGCAGCTTCCACGCGCGCCTGCTGGCCATGCTGCACATCGCCTTTCTGTGGCTCGGCATCGGCATGACACTCTACACCCTGCAAAGCCTCGCGCTGCTAATCACCGGCGTGGACTACCTGGGACGCGCGCCGTTGCACGCGCTCGGCATCGGTTTTTTCACCGGTATGGTGATTGCGATGGCTTCGCGCGTCACCCTCGGACATTCCGGCCGCGCGCTGGAGGCCGATGATCTCACCTGGCGGGTATTGTTTGGTGTCAACGTCGCCGCGATACTGCGCATCATCGCCGAGTTCGCGCCCGGGACAACCAGCAGCATTTTAAATGCGCTGGCGGCGGCAACCTGGCTCGTGTCCTTCCTGCTGTGGACGTGGCTCTATGCGCCGATGTATTTGCGTCCGCGCATGGACGGAAACCCCGGATAAACATCGCTGGAAGACTCCCGAATGCGTCCGGCATCGGGATGACGCGCTAAGGGCTGTTCGTTTCACCGTGGACCGCCGGCGTCCAGCGCCAGATTCGGGCGGCGTCCGCCAGGGACTGCATCCACTTTCTCCGGCCCTCCGCCGCCCACTTGCGCTGTTGCACGACAAAACGCATGTGCTCGTGGTGCTCGCCGAGGTCCTTCGGGGAGGGTGACTGCGTTTCCTTCCAGAAATTCCCGAACTCCTCGCGGATTTCCTCTTCGGAGATGGGGATACGGCGGTATTGCGATGCTTCCAGCTTCTCGATCAGAAAATTTTCCCGGGTCTCCTTCTTCCACTGCTCCAGCGTGATTTGAAAATCCGCCAGCGCCTGCTTGAGGCCTCCTTTGCTCGCGTAGACCGTTTCGAGTTCGGCAAGCGCCCGGTCCGCTTCCTCTTCGGACACCGTCAATTTCCGCCGGCGCGCTTCCTGGACTTCGAGCTCGCGCTGAATCATGCCGTTCAGCACGCGCACGATGGCGCGCGCCTTTTCCCCCGGCCTCATGGCGTCGAACAGTGCGGGATTCATCGAACGGCTTTGCGCCAAGCGCGTCTCGAATTGGGAGCGCGTAATCGTTACGTCATCGATCCGTGCCACGATTTCAGGGAAGTCGTGGGGCGCGAGTGTTCCGCCAACGGCGACGGATGAACCTGTCAGCGCCAGAAACAGAAACCTTCGCCAACGCAAACACATCTGAAAACAGGGGCGGCGGTAAATCCGCCGCCCCGGCTTCCCTCGTCGCTTATGCCTTGCGCCGGTTTATGGCCAAGGCCTGGGCGCGGGTGCCACCATGATGCCCTGCGCGCCGGTGTCGATCTTGAGATCCAGGTCCAGCTTGACATCTGTCTGCAGCGGATCGAGCCACACCTCTTCCTTCAGGTAGGTATATTTACCGGTCACAGTCGTCTGGAGTGGCACGTCGCCCGCGTGCGCCCCGCTGCGGCAATCCGGGCAGAACGTGGTGATGGCAACGTCGCACGAGGCCTGGCCGCACAGCGCCTGCGCGCCGTAACCGTCCAGATGCACTGTCTCGTTGGCCGATCCCGGCACGCCCGAGGCCGCCACCTTTTCGAGATCGAACACGCTGATGTAGTTCTCGAAGGTATTGGTCACGTAGGCGTAGTAGCAGACATCGTTCGGATTACCGCTGTCGCACAGCGCTTTGCGTCCGAAGTTCGCGCCGTGCGCTCCCAGGCCCGAGGGGAAGGTGTAGATCGCCGTGGGCGTGCCCTGGCTGTCCAGCGCCGTGATCGAGACGTTGAACGAGGCCTTGTTCGCCGTGACCATGTAGCGGCCGTGCGTGGTGGCGTCGGCCGGGCTTGCCGGCGACTGGATCGGCAGATGCACCCAGCGCACCGGATAGATCGAGGTGTCGCGCAGCTTGAGATTGCCGCTCGCATCCCGGATGGCCGCCGGGATGGCCGTGGTGTTGCGCGCGATCGTGCCGGCGGTCGGGTTGATGTCGTACACCGACACCGAGGCCGTGCCCGCGTTGTTGGAATACGCGCGCGTGCAGCCGCCCGTGCCGTAGCCGCTGAAGACGCTCGTGGCGAGCGGTGCGACACCACCGGTCGAGACGAACGACTGCTGCTTCTTCTGGTTGGCCGAATACAGCGACACGGTGCTGGCGAGCGTGTTGGCGGTGAGGAAATGATCGCCGTCGTCGCAGAACCACATGCCGTGCGGCGAGAATTCGCCGCGGATCGGCACGCCCACGTTCGGGTCCTGGCCCGCGCGCAGCTTGCTCACGTCCACCTCCTGCACGGCCACACCGCCCATGATGGTGACGAACCAGCGCTCGACCGCCCCGGGCGACACCTGCACGTGTGCTGCCGCCGCGCCCACGGGCTTGGTGTTCAGCACTGTCTTGGTGTTGCCGTCAATGAGCGTCGCGGTGTTGTCGTGCCAATTGGCCGTAAGCGTGACGGTATTGCCGCTGCCGTCCTTGCCGCTCCAGGCGTTGTGCGGGTTGTTGCCGACGTTGGCGACGTAGTTCTTGATGCTCCAGTTGGAGGCGTTAATCACCTGCATCGCGCCGTCCACGGTGTCGCTGCCGCTTTCATGCTGGCTCTGCGTGTTCACCCAGACCTCGCCGCTGCCGCCCACGGCCGGCGTGCCGATGGCATTCTTCGAGGCCTTGGTGAGCTGCGCCGGCTGATTGCCCGAGGTGCAAACCTCGAACTGCATATATGGATGCAACTTGCATTGATAACGCACACATCCCGCGGCCAGCCCGGTGGCCTGGTCGGCATAGTAATAGCCCGTCCCCGCGCCCATCTTGCCGGCATAGCCAACAAAGCCCGAGTCCTTGCCGACCGCGCCATTGGTCATGGTGTGCCAGGTCTTGCCGGTGTTGGTCAGCGTCATGTACTGGTTGGCGCCGAGCACTACCCGCCGGACATCGTCATAAGGGTCGTTGGTGTTGTCCACGCCCTTGTCGGTGTACCACGGATCGGCGTCCAGAATGTCCACCTTCACTTCCGTACCCGCCGGACGCGCGGGCGCCGGGCAGCTTCCCATCATGCCCATACCGCAGTTATTGCGCAGCCAGCTGACGAGATTGTTGAGCTCGGTGTCGGTGATTTCCGCCGGTCCGAAGCCCGGCATGCCGCGGTTGTCCGATCCTTTGCGGATCATGTCCTTGGCCGCGGTGTCGCTGATCATCATGAGACCGGCGATGCGCGGGGCCGACACATCATTGACCCAAGATCTTCCCCCGCGGCCTCCCTTCCCATGGCAGGTGGAACAAGCGGCGGCGAAGGTTTTTGCCGGCGATTGGGATTGGATGGCGCTGGCCTGTGCCATGGACGGTGCGAGCAGGATGGCCACTGCAAGCAGCGCAGCCTCCCACCCACTCTTTATAGAATGGTGGAACATGACTCCTCCTTAATAAATATATTTGTGGTGGTACCGCTGTGCGGCAATTTGCCGCACACGCGTAACATATTCACGATCAAAACCGAAAAGAATGATTCGAATGCGTCATTTTGCTTGATGCATTTGCATCAGGCGGGCAATCCATGCCCGGAAACGGGGGTATGAGAGCGGGGAAAAGCGGTATAAAACCGGAGATTACGCGCGGCTACAGGAGGCTGTTGCGGTAGGCAAAGCTTACTGCCCCCGCCCGGCTGTGGACGTCCAGCTTTTCAAAAATATTATGGATGTGGTTGCGGGCCGTGATGTGGCTGATGTGCAGAACATCGGCGAGTTCTTTAGTGCCGTGGCCCTCGGCCAGCAGTTTCAGGATTTGCCGTTCGCGCGGCGTGAGCCGGTGCGCCGTCTCGCCGTTTTCTTTGAAAGGGCCGCCGTGCGCGAGGCGATTGAGGGCGTGCATGACGTTGATGGGGCGGATCAGGAAAACCGCGACGGCGCGATGGAATGTTTTCGGCAACGGGAACGAGCCTACGCTGACCCACACTGAATCCCCGTGGGCGGGAGAGATGATCAGATCGAAATTCTCGACCGGATGATCATTCGTGAGGGACTTTCCGACCGGACAGTCAGGGCTGCAAAAAACCTGGCCATCCAGTGTCCTGCCACACACGACTTCATAACAGGCGCGGCCCGACCCCTCGGATGCCGGGCATTGGAAAAGATCGGCGAAAATTTCGTTCCGATAAACAATCCGGCAGGCGCCATCGATCGCGAAAACGGCGTCTGACGTGCGGGAAAATATTTCACCAAGGTCGGCCACAATCTCTCCTCCTCCCCTTCGGGGTTATTGGGTAAAAGATAATTTTATCTTTCCACAAATGCAAATATTTCTGGTTTAGAACCGTTCAAAGACCGGCCATGCCGGTGTTTCCTCGTGCTTCAAACCAGTAACCCCTGCACATTGTGGATGATTACCCGGCTTCCCTTCTGTCAGTCTGGGTGGCGCAGATGCTTCCGGCGGCAAAAATTCAGAGGGTAAATTTCGTTTATAATACCGCGCGTGCGCATGGCCTGCGGTCAACTGAAAAAATATAAATTTTAGGGCGCAGCTCCTCCGGACTCCCGATGTTTATCGCCCTTAAGACCATTCACGTCGCCAGCGTCATTCTTTCCATTACCGGCTACGTCATCCGTGGCGTATGGATGATGCGCGAGTCTCCCTGGCTCGGGAAAAAGTGGGTGCGGATCGTGCCGCATGTCATCGACACGACACTGCTCGGTTCGGCGATTCTGCTCGCGATAATAATCCAGCAAAATCCGTTCGCGCAGGGCTGGCTGACGGCCAAGGTGCTGGCGCTGATCGCCTACATCGTGGTGGGCGCCATCGGCCTCAAATATGGCAGGACAAAAAAAATCCGCATCGCCGCTTGGCTCGGCGCAATCGCCATATTCTTCTACATCGTTCTGGTCGCGCTCACCCGCCAGGTATTGCCTTTCCTTGCCTGACGGTTTACTTCCGCTGTCGTTCAATAATTTGACCTGCGTCAACCCGATTTACCGCAAACTAGGCTAGTTTTGTCGTTTTGAGGCCCATTCATTTCATGATCCGCACCCCCTTCCCACTGCTCACGATCCGCGGTCGCAAACTGTTGCCCGTCATTCAGGGCGGCATGGGCGTGGGCATTTCCGGCCACCGGCTGGCAGGCGCCGTCGCCCGGGAAGGCGCGGTCGGCACCATTGCCAGCGTGGACCTGCGGCGCCTGTACCCGGACATCATGCAACGTCTGCGCAAATGCAACGATCCGAAAGTACACAGCGCCGCCAATATCGAGGCGCTGGATCGCGAGATCCGCGCCGCGCACGAGATCGCGCCGGACGGATTCGTCGCGGTGAACGTGATGCGCGCGCTGT
>Ga0209542_10011802_pt1 | contig 15424 bp, 18 predicted proteins | sample RifCSPhighO2_01_FD_184028 | JGI IMG/M metagenome (GOLD analysis project Ga0209542, IMG submission 184028) | Soil microbial communities from Rifle, Colorado - Rifle CSP2_plank highO2_0.1 (SPAdes) (version 2) | ecosystem: Environmental > Terrestrial > Deep subsurface > Rock core/Sediment ... | reverse complement strand
ACTCCTGAGTAATCCGCAACAGTCAATGCCAATGGATCAGGAAGACGAGACATGATGGAGTGAAGTGCTTGTGGTTTTAAAAAGGAAGAGGTTGTGTAGCCAGCCGCACATCCGGGACGGTTTTTTATGGCTGTGGGCTGGAATGAAGGACTTGTGCATTCATCCTAAGGCGAATGCGATCTTTGTATCCCTGCAATTCTGGTTGGTCTTCAACAATCGGAAGAATTTGCTCCCTTAAAATCTCCTTTTCTTTGTCGAAGGAGTCCTGTGCAGCCCATGTAAGGAGAATTTCCAGAGCCTCGCCTTGAGCGTCTGTATTTCCCTCTCTTACGATTTTCTTTAATAGCGGGATGTATATCTCTTGTTGAGACTGATCATAGAAAATTCCCAAATAGGGCAATGCCTTAATAGCATATACGATGTCCGGATGCTTTGGGGTTTGCAGAATTGATAAAATTTCGGGCTCCCACTTCGAAAATTGGCTGAGGCATCGTTCGCCCACATCGTATGTCTCTCCAGCAAAGCACAAGTGAAAATCATCCCTCTGCGCTATGATCCCCCTATAACACGCATTCCTATGATCCCTGCCCGCAATCCCCTCGCATATGCTGTCGTCATCCATCTTGATGCCGACCTGTATCGCACATTGGTAGTGGGCATCTGGGCTAAAGAGATATGACGAAAACGTGGTCGGATGAAACGCAAGGGCGCAGAGCTGCTCATTTCCAACAGCCCCTGCAGCAAGCGTAATGCCTGCATTATAGACGAAGATTACGAGCAGAATTACTGCAATTGCGCTTGCCGCGATGGACCACCTCCGCACATTTTTCTGATGCACGGCCCTTCTTCGCAGAGCAAGAATGACTGCTGTTATTCCACACGCGATCATAAGAAACGTTGATGTTATCACAACGTACAATGTGGTAAATCCCTTCTGGTCAATACTGCTATGATCCCCTAAGTGCCAGAAAAACACTATAGAGAAGAAAACTGTTAATGGGGCAACACATGCAAAATACAGTTTAACTTCTAAGGACGAATTTGATTTAGCGCTTTCGTTTGTCATGAGAACGCTCAACACGCATCCCGTGAGCAGCAAGAGGAGATGCAGCATCATAGTAAAGGACGATGCAGTAACAGCATACATGAGTAACATGAGAAAGAAAATCGTCGCCAAAGCGCCGAAGATATATTCCCTCTTATTCATATTATTCCAAAATCGAGGCAGCGGATATAAACTTTTGCACGGAAACTATTAAAAAGGAGAGTGACGCACTACACGTATGAGCCTTTTCGTGGACGCGCATTGCCATTTGGATCATCCGCAGTTCGAAAAAGACATGGATGCTGTGATTCGTAGGGCTAAAGAAGCAGGAGTTGCTGCGATCTGCACTGCCGGAGTGCATCCGGCAAGCAATCGCATCGCACTCGAACTCGCTAAAAAATATCCTATCGTGAAGGCATGTTTAGGGATTTACCCTCCTGATGCATTGCAGCGCGAAATGTATGACGCGCAATGGAAACCGTTTGATGTGGATGAGGAAATAGAGTATATCCGAAAACACAAAGAACATGTCGCGATGATTGGAGAAGTAGGATTGGATTATGCTGATCTGGCATCGGACAAATCTGCTCAACGAGAAATTTTTGAAAAGATGATCCAACTCGCCGAGAAACTACGCAAGCCTCTCGTCGTGCACTCGCGAAAGGCCGAGCAGGAATGTGTTGAGATGCTGCAGAGCGCACGCACGAAAAAAATCATCATGCACTGCTTCTCCGGAAATTTCCAACTCGTCAAGCAGATTATAGACAACGGATGGTTTCTCACAACTCCCACACATGTTGTGCGCGCCGAGCATTTCCAGAAGATCGCACGGGACACCCCCATTAATCAGTTGCTGACGGAGACCGACGCTCCGTTTTTAAGCCCCATTAAGGAGCAGAGGAACGAGCCGGCACATGTCGTCGTCGCTGTGCGGAAACTTGCGGAACTCAAAGGGATGGATATTGCGGAAGTGGAGCGGAATATCTATATGAATTTTCAGCAGCTGATTTAAACATAGCATTTATCGAATCTTCATCAGCTTTTCTTTGAGTATCTTAACGAAGGTTTGTGTGTAAACATCAAATTTCAGCTTGTACAGCTTCCATGTCGCTTCTGATATGGGCCTGCCTTCGTAATGCACGCCATTTCTCAGAATTCTCATCGTCTCAATAGTTTCCCAGTCAATATCCCACTCTTTGTGCTTTACGCAAATATATGCATATAGGCATTGATGATTCCCGGAATGTACCTTCTCGAGTAAAAGAATGCCTTGCACCAGCTGCCTGACAATCTCGTATCTGCCGCTCCAGATCATGCCAAAATTCTTATTTTTCTCTAGGATTGGCGTAGTATCTTTCCATGATATGAGATCAAACTCGGCGATGTCAAGCAACGATTTTGCTTTCTCAACGTCAGTTTCCTCTGGCTCTTGAAGATTTCCTTCTGCGACACATTGGTTATAAACATCATGAAGACTCTTTACGTTGCTCATGTCTGCACCGTTGCAAGGTCATATATGCTTCCTTTAACAAAATATCCTTTTATTACATTCTTCATCAGTCCCGAATGGATACTCCTTACGTCTTTAACCGCGTTATAACTGTGAACCTGAAGCTCTCTGCCTTTCCCCTGATACCCCAATCCGCTCCATATCATACCAAATTTGAGATCTTCCGAATCACCCAAAACGAAAATGTCAATGTCACTTTGCCCGTTCCAGTCTGAGCGGGAAAAGCTTCCAAAAATCACAATAGTCTTTGCGTTTTTTAGGGCTTGGAGCTTTGCAAGCAGGCCGGATTCGTAGAGTTTTTGCAACGCGTATATCTTTTTCTTGCTGCGGTAATTATCATGCCTGAAATTTCCAATGAAATACGGCATTTTCCCTTTCGGCTTGACTCTTTGTATGATCTTCTCCTCAAGCAGCTTCCTGAGCCATTTATTTGCGCTTGGCTCGCTGACTTTTGCAGTTTTTGCTATACGAGAGAAGTGCCACTGCTTTGCAGGCTCGTTCAGGAAGAGCTCCAAAACTCGCTCTTCTTTTGATTGGATCCCCATTTTGCTTAGGTTAAAGCTAAGTAATATTTAAATGTTGTGATGTGAAAGATAGTATTCAACGGGTTTCTCCGAATTTCTGCAAGCGGCCTTTAGATTTCCAGCACAATCTTACCTAAATGTTTGTACTCTTCCATTCTCCGCTGCGCCTCAGCGGCTTGAGCGAGAGGATAGGCTTTGTCAATGATTGGTTTTAATTTTCCAGAATTCATTAACTCCAAAACTTTCTCAAATTCCTTTTTTGTCCCCATACGCGCCCCAAAAATTGAGAGTTGTCTTACATATACATCACTCAAGTCCTGTGTTCCCGTGTCTCCGCTGGTTGTACCCGCGATGACAACCCTGCCAAAAGGACGGAGCATGGCAAGCGTTGTGCTCCACGTTTTTTCGCCAATGCTTTCGAAAACGACATCAATACCGATACCTTTAGTAAGTTTCTTTACCGCATCTACGACATTTTCCTTCGTATAGACCACGGTATGATCAGCTCCAATCTTGCGGATTCCCACAGCATCCTCATTAGATTTTGCGGCTGCGATAACCTTTGCGCCGAGATACTTCGCGATCTGAACCGCGGAGGAACCTAATCCTCCCGAAGCGCCCCAGATAAAAACAGTTTCTCCTTCCTTAAGATTCGCACGGCCCACAAGCATGTGCCATGCTGTCAAAAATGTGAGGGGAAACGCGGCTGCTTCAACAAACGAGAGATTTTTTGGTTTGGGATACACCTGGGCTAGTGGAGCTGTGACATATTCTGCATAACCTCCCTTTGTTTTTGCTCCAAATATGATCACGAGCTCACACGCTTCTCCTGATTTGCATCGGCTGCAGTTACCGCATGGGATCGCCGGATTGATAACGACTTCCTGACCGATTTTGAGTGTGCTCGCTCCATTGATCTCTTCAATAACACCGGCAACATCGGAACCGAGAATGTGCGGAAGTGGAATACCGCGTTTTCCCTCACGCAGCCAAATATCGAGACGATTTAGGCCGCATGCCTTTACACGTATAAGGGCTTCACCGTTCTGGGGATTTGGCTTTGGAAATTCACAATACTTCAGAACTTCAACACTGCCTGGTTTTTCGAAAATAACAGCTTTCACGTTATGTTAGATGATTCCGGAATTTATAAACTATTTGTCGCAGTTCGAGCATCTTCTCTGAGGCTCTGTCCTGAGTCTCGCTTTCGCTCGGTCTTGCCAGCTTCGCACTGCGCTGTGTCATCTCAACGAGCGGTGCCTCCCCGTAAGTTATGGAAATCGGAAATTTCCAGAACTTCTGGAAACCGCGGTTTCCATAAGGGACATGCCCCTCCGCTCACAACATTCACGATCTAAAAGTGCTCAGAGATAGTGGCAAGACACTCTCAGGACAGAGCCCTCCTCTGAGAAAGGTTTTTAAGGTGCATGTATTCTGAATTAGGTATGTTCAAAAAGAGAGGTCTTACCCATGTAGACTGGGTCATCAGTTTAGCGCTCTTCCTCATCTTTCTCGCGTGGTTTTTCGTCTTTCTGCGACCAACAGGAATCGCTCCGGAGGATCCCAGCACGCTGATGAACCGCATCATCCTCGATCTTCATGATGAGCTCAGTGTTGAAGTTCCGTTGTATCCGCTCTTCCTTGAATCTCCATATGCAGCTCAGTCATTGCCCATCGTATTCAGAAATCCATTTCCACTGCACAACCTCTCAACTACGTTTCCACTCGTCTATGAAGATCCGTATGTGCTCCTTATCTCAAATCACAGTAAAGGCACGAATATTCTTTGGTTTGCAGAAGGACAACCGCTCACTATACAGACAGATGTGGCGTTCAATTATTCAAGAGCGACGACGCAGGGGCTCGGCGTTCTCTATGACAATGCGACACTTGTATCGTTATCGTATGGAAACACGGTGCGGATAGACCCATATGAAGTTCATGTGAACGGCAATCCTGTGCGCAATGTCTCCGTATATGCGCGGCTGACACCGCTTGCGTACATCCGCAGGGAGCACAACGCGCTTTACAACACGACAACATTCATAACAAAAGGCCGCATGATTTCTGTAGTGGATCCACTCCCCTTCACAAATATCAGCCAGTATAACCTCACGTTTGCCATGACACTCCATAATTATCCGCACTATTTCTCAAACGCGGAAAATGGCACGATCAATGAAAGCATGTGCACATCCTTGAACACTACTGCTGTCGATTTCTACACGGGCAGAGAAGGCGTCTCATTCATGTTCAGCAATGTAAGCATCATTCGGTTCTGCGGGGATGTTGATGAAGACACCATAACAATTAACGCGGACATGACTATTCTGCTTCAGCACTTCACGTACGGAGTCATTTTTTATAACAGCAGCGTGAATCGCTCTTACGAATTCCGCAGCCCCTTGACGGTATCGGGAGGCTACGCGCAGCCACGTGTTGGATTCTCCCGGGAGAAACTCGCTGAATTCCAAAAAAGACCGTACGCAAGCGTCCAAGGATACTTCAACATCCGCCGTGACCTCAGCATACGCATCAACAACAGCCCTACCATCGCGAACGTATCAGGGCAGGCTACGCTCGTCCAGATTGGAAATCCTGATCCTCAAGTCACGGCAAACATCTACACGCGAACGGGACGCTGCGTGCTCATGAACGCATCGGACGATCTTGAGCCCTGCACATACGAGGTGAAGATATGGTGAACAGGAAGGCATTCATGCGGACACTTGAAGTTCTCGCTGCAATTCTCCTTGTGTTTCTCTTCGTCCTTGTAATCATTCCTATGCACATCCCCTCCTCACAACCCGGCGGCTCGCTCATGCCACTCTCAGGCATTCAGCATGATGAGGTCTTCCTCGCATGCCTCGCAGACTCGAACACGCCATGCATTACACAACTCGTTCAGCAGCAGCTTCCTCCCTCATACGAAGGATTGATTGTGCTGCAGAAATCCCTCTCTGAGAAACAGCCCACGTTGCCGCGACAAACGCTCTCCGTTGATACCCTGTATACCATTGGGAATATTACGCATGCGAATACGACAATAGTGACTGTTTATGCTTGGAGGAAATAGGTTTTTATATCAGAGGCACTGGGAAACGCTTTATGAAACTCATCATCGATACCGCAGCGGGCACGGAAGACATACGCAAGGCGATTCGCATGCTCCAGGCGATCGTTGATGATCATCCAGCGCAGAAGGAAATCACACCTGAAGCGACGCAAGCGTTCTCATCCATATTCGGAGCGGAGACCCATCCCGAAACTCCACTCAAGAAGCCTGAAGAAACTCCCCGGGTGCAGGTTATCAAGTACTAACCATGGCTCACACAGCAAACGAAATCAAGTCCATGCGAAGGGATATCGCCAAGATGCGACAGACCCTGCTTGAGAAGCAGCCCACACACTTTTCTGGACGGTACGCGGTAGACGCGTTTTTTGGGGCATTGTTTATTGGGCTTACATTCATTATGAAAGGATCTGTGCTTCGCATCGCGGAAGTGCTCAATCTTACGCATATCTTCTTCATCCTGCTCGCTACGGGGATTATCCTCACTGCGCAGATCTTCTTCGTTGGCTACGTCCGTGTGAAGTCTAAAGCGAGAAGACCCTTCTTTGAGTTCTGGTTTAAACGATTCGCAACGTTATTCTTTATCGCGATGTTTACCTCATTCATGCTTGTGTACCTCTTTGGCATCAATCTGCTCGTGCATGACGTCCCGTTCAGGGTCTTCCAGGTTGTCATCCTGCTCACGATGCCATCAGCGATTGGCGCTGCGATTCCAAGCCTTTTGAGAAAATATTAACGCGTGAGCAGGATTCCTGCTGTCGGAGCCACCTTCTGCTCAATGTACGATGCTTCCTCTCTGCTGTACTGTTTCGCGTACCTTTCAAGCAACACGCGTGTTCCTTCAATGCCGCGCTTCAAGAATTCCAACCTTCTGAGGAGCATACTCGGGTCTTCTGCAGCGTGCTCATGTGCAAAACTAAAGTATGAAATTGACTTTAACAACGCCCGTCCATAGTACCACGCTGACGCATCGCTTTCAGGAACACGGAGACGTCCTCCTCTTAAATATGCGTCAATGAGCTTAAGCCTTGCGTGGACATCCCCCACAGCAAGATGCATTCCCTGTTCTCCGAGCTTGGCGAGATCGCCAAATGCAGGAGCTAATCCCCTGGCTTCCTTATCAAGCGCTATGCATCTTCCGAATTCATCAATAATGAAGTTCTGCACATGCCCGTCAGCGTCAAAAACGTACGGATCGGCGCATTTCGCGCATATGGTCTTTGATCCGTCGTAGAGAATCTGCTTTTGATCCGGCGAAAGGGGAAGTCCTCGAATACGCGCTTCCATTTGTTTCAGCGGATCTTGTTTTGGGAGCTTCTCTCTGGGCATGACGCGATGCATAACGCCAAGGAAATGCGCTAACCGATAGATCTCGTTTGGTTTTTTGGCAAGAGTTTCCTCAATAGGATCCCTGCCCTCGTGCATAAGCGCCATAAAGATGTCATTGGGAAGCACGAGCAGGCCATTGATCATCCTCACGGTCTGATATTCAGGAAACTTTCCCTCACGCAGCCTTTGCTCAAGAAGAAGCGTTGTTTCGCGCTCTCCCCTCAACTCGCTCTCACTGCCCGATTTATAGAGCGCGTGCTCGCCAAAATACTTATCTTCCGGAGTCGTTACCCTGTATATTTTTCTTCCGTGTCGTAGCTCCAAGGAATCTGGACGCTGGATCACGCTCAGGCACACCTCTTTCAAAAGCTGCTCCCCTTTCTCATGATCGCCCTGCCTGCATCGCGTCCAGCCTTCTAAAAACTTTACGGCGTGGTCCTCATCCGGATATTGCTGCCTTGCCAGCCTAAAATATTCCATGCAGCGCTGTGCGTTCCCTAATGCGAAGTGTGACATAGCGAGCTGAAGCATGCCTTCCAATGTATGGTCTCCCGCCTTTTCCAGTTTCTGGATCTCTCTGCTTGTGACTCCTCGATATACCGCACGGCTGATGATGCTTTGATCGCCCCTTGAAGCTTTAGGTGTCAATGAGTTTTGATAATGGCCAACTGCCTTGTCCAGCTCTTTCCTTTTGATGCACATTCTTCCTAAGACAGCATGGATCCATGGTCGGTTTGGCGTCGCTCTCGCCATTTGTTCCATCGCGCGAAGATCGGCGTTCTTCCATTTCTCCTTATCTCGAGCGAATGTTTGCATGAATGAAGCGCCAAGACTTTTACACATATATGGAGTTGCGCGTATGTTCTCTGTATGGAATGCTCTGCCGAGGGCTCCCAACAGAAGTCCTGCGCTGCCATACTCTATCGCAGCTCCCGTTCCTAGAGAAATCGATAATGCAGTGAGCTGCTCGTGGTATTGTGGCATTTTCTGGTATACTTCTATAAGCGCTAATACTTTTGGCCCAACATGCCACGCGCACAAGGGGAGACTCGTAAGCCAGGGGTGCTCCCACGGAACGTTCACAACTGCGCTTCCCAAAGAGCGTTTTGACGGGGAAATCTTATCATCAATGGATTCTTCCTGCTCAGCCACTGACTTAAGGATAAATGAAGAAACATAACCGGAAAGCGCTCCCCCAATTCCGGCCGCGAGCAGCGGTTGCGAAGAGACTTCTCGGATTGCATGTAATCCTTTGTATGTGAGCCAGGCACCCGCCGCAGCTGCAACTCCCGTGCACGCAAGGGATCCTATTTTTGACCTGCTTACCCTTCTCGACGCTTTTTTCAGCGTTTTGCGAATAGCCCCCATTTTCCATTAGAAGTAATCGCGTATTTAAAAAATTGCGCAGAACCTATTTCCTGCAATCATCACAATAGAGTCTCGCTTTATACCTGTCTTCAAACCGCTTGCCGCAGTTTTTGCAGATTTTAATGTGCTTATACCCGACAATGTCACGGAACACATGGGCGGGAAGCGCACGCCGCTTTCTGCTTCTCCTTTTTAATGCGGGTTTGTGAAAACTGAGAACGCGTTGTTTTCTCTTTTTCGGCATATGCAAATGTGAGTGCGGGTTTCTTTATATACCTTACGACTAAATGAGGAAACCTCACTCGGTCAGTTAAAACTACTACAAGGTCAACATGTCGTGGGGTCTTGCGAAGCAAGATCCCACTGGAACAGTGAACGTGAGTTCACGATCAAAAACCTCTGGTTTTTGTATCAAACGATCAACCCCTTTCGGGGTTGGGCAGAAAGCTTTAAATACAAGCTTCACGACGTAAAACAATATAAAAATGAGGTGCGCGATGCGTAAACTGTTGATTCCCCTGCTCATGCTCTGCTTCTTACCTGCACTTGTGCAAGCATCGTTCGAAGTCACGGTCAAGCCTCTGAAAGATACGATCGCGCTCAATGACCGCGCGAGCTTTGCCCTCATTATACGCAATGAGCAAGGTTTTGATGATAGCTTCAGAATCTATTATACCGAAGTGCAGTGGGATGTCGCGACAGATCCCCTTACAGACTCCACGTTGGCTGTGGATGATGAAGAAGAGCAAGCAACAACAGTCATCGTTAAGCCCCGGTCAGACCTGGTTGAAGAAGACAGGCTCTATCTTGTCCCCGTTACTATTAAATCTGTAAGAACCGGTGAGATTCAGCGCGCAACGCTCAGCGTGAGCGTGCTATCTGAGTCCAGGTTAACAGAGATATACTCACCGGTTATCCGGGGAACGATCAAGATGCCCCTTGAGCTTGACCCCCGGGAAGCGTTCCAAGTGAATGTCGACATCCGCAATCTCAATCCCCGGGAGTATGAAAACATAGCCGTGAGCCTGGATAGCGAGCTCATAAAGGAGACGAAGCGCATTCCCCTCAAGGCCCTTGAGGAAAAAACGGTATCCTTCAAGATTAAACTCCCTGATGGACAAGCTCCCCAAAAGGATTACATTGCAGCGTATGTCGCAATAAATAACATCTCACGCATAAAGCTTGATCATACGCAGTATGAAGTTGCGGAGTACGGAGGCGTTCAGCCTCAAATCACTGTTGAGAACAAATTTTTCAGGACCTCTCAAATAATCACGCTTGTGAACACAGGAAATTCAGAGCGCAGGGACACATACAGGCATGATGCTCCCTTCTTTCGCCTGTTTACGCGAACTGATCCTAAAGCAACGGTCATAAAGGAAGATTCTGAGACGTATTATGGCTGGGATTACAGGCTCAGGCCCCAGCAGTCACTCGTTGTTACGGTCCACACAGACTATCGCATGCTTCTGTATCTCATTATAGCGATTGCTCTTGGAGTCCTGCTGTATTACTGGCTGCGCTCTCCCCTCGTGATTGTGAAATCCGCTTCCGGTGTCGTGATGAGGGAAGGTGGAATCTCGGAGATGAAGCTCCTCATCGTGCTCAAGAACAGAAGCCACACGTCACTTGAGGATATCAGAGTGACTGATCGCGTGCCGCATATCGCTGAGGTTAAGGACGAGTTCCAGGTTGGAACACTCGCGCAGAGCGGCATTGTGAAGCACCAGCAGCACGGCACTTTAGTCCATTGGAATCTTGATGGTTTGGAGAGCTTTGAAGAGCGCCTCTTAAGCTACACGATCAAAAGCAAATTCAGCATTCTCGGAGCGTTCAAGCTCCCTGTTGCGAAGGCTACGTTCTTAGTGAATGGGAGAAAAAGGAAGACGACGAGTAATGTTGCAGTGAGTAAGGGGTAAACCCGCTATTCGTTATGTTGCTCCACTTCAATTACAAGAAGCGAGCTGCGTGCGCGCCAGGGATAACTCCAAAGAGGTTGTACAGCATGGAGTCTTACAGGATCCCCTGACTGGAGAGATTCTAGAAGTAAACCAACTAACGATTCAGTGTTTTCGCCATTCCTTGCCTGGGCATCCAAACTGAACTTTATTGACTCCGAGCGCTGCTCGCCACCTAAGGCCAGAGTACCTTCATATGTGTGAAAAAGTACACCTTCTCTGCCAAAACTCGTAACAGTGCCCTGCATCCACGCATCTCTGCTATGAATATTGCCCGCCACATAGGAGCACGAGTAGACTCCGACGCCTATCGCTCCAGCCGCCAACAAGCCTTTAAGCCAATCATTCATTTTTGTCTATCCCCGCTATTTGCAATCGTCCAAATCCTATAAAAGCATTTATATCTTTCAGTCTGCTTATCAACAGCTCTGATTAACTTACCATTAACCACGGCAGTTGTCTTTTTGAGTATGCATACGCGCCCGTATTTGCTGAGCCTAGGTATTAATTTATCAATACTTTTATAAAACGCCATCTGTTTCTTTGACCAACCCCGCCTAGCTCAACGGTAGAGCGTTCGGCTGTAGAGAAATCACGTATTGACTATGCCTTATGGCACTGGATGAACATACGCCAGCCGTGACCGAAAGGTTCCTGGTTCGAGTCCGGGGGCGGGGATTTTATTGGAGAATTCTTTTCAATCTGAGACGAATTTGCTTTTCCCTCTGAGTTTTAAATGCTGATATGAGCGTGCCATACTCCTCATCATTACATCCTTTCCAACGACGGGGCTGTTCAAACTCAGGATTTCCATCTATTGCTGCCATAACTGTTGCCACGATATCCTCTTCGGCGCCCTGAACATCCTCAAGAATTACAGCGTGCGTAAACTGCAATTTACCATGATAGCTCTCTATAGGATTAAATCGCTCATTTGTTTTATACTTTAATGACAGCGCATCCACCAAAGATCTGGCTGCTCGCAGCGACCATACATACGCCCAGGTTTTCTCGCTTTGAGGAATATTCACCATTTCATTAACCACTTGCTCCTCAATATGGCGGCGAGTGCGAAGCTTTGATTCTAGGGATAGCCGCTCAAATGTGTCTGAATGAAACTCGAGCATGCGATCAGCTGATGTGCAAATGCCGAAATAGAGTTCCAGTGCATAATCCATGCTCCTTTTGAAGCAGCGGTGTACTTATAAACCTGATGACGCAGCAGTTCGCCGTGTTTATGCATTCTGAGCAGCTCCATCTGCATGTATTTCAAGAATATTGGTTGTGCTGTTTCACACATAATTATAAAAACAGCTATTCGATTACAGTATGCATGATCGAACTTACAGATCCCCTTTTCGCCGCACGGCATGCGACACAAATTCCCAATGACTGGTTCAGCGGTTCAGGCATTGTTGCGATGGTTTATAGAGATGACACCCATCCCAGAGACGTCGTTCATACTCTGAACCGACACATTTGCGGTCATCGTTTGGATACAAGAAGTGTTGCCGGAGTTGATGCCAGGATCGACACACGGTTTGGAACAACGTATCCCTTACGGTTTGATCGAGCGACTGAAATTCCATTCATTACATCTGTACAGATTGTGGGAGACTGCGTCAGCCCGTTTTATATGAGACATCTGGGAATACCATATGGGCCTGAGACGGACACTACGCTCTGGATGCGGCTTTTTGAAGTAGCTGGATTCATGTGCGATGTTGAGCATCAAATGATCGGGGCGCTTGTCCCGCAAGCACCATGGCGGCAGATGTATCAATACTTTGAAGGAAGGATTCCCCATATCGTCAACGCTTATGACATTACAAAGATGTGTGTTTCTGTTTCTCCATTGGAGACATGTAGGATCTAATATTTACTACTTATAAATGACGATATATTTATATACTAGCATCATTTTCTTACCATCTGGGGGGGGATATACCTATGAATCATTTACCACCTGATGTGCAAGAACCAGGAAAAGACGATCCACTTATCTCAAGAAAAGGATGGAAGCGGATTGGATTAGCCGCTCTGGGATTAGCAGCCTTGATTGGATGCAGAACATGCTATGTAAACGAGCGTGATCAGCGTGCGGTAGAACAACAGCAACGCATGGACCCACAGGCAATATATATGGGAACATCGGATGAGGGACGAAGACAGTTTGAGGTTAACCCTGCTTTATTCGATGTGGATCATGATGGCGATCTTGACTCCATTTTGGTGTTTTCTTCACCAATTCATGGACTTATGGTTTTTGGTCACCACGAGGGATTGTATAAGGGGCATGCACTTCTCACTCGAGGGGCTTCAGGCGAAATCATCGTTACTCCACAAGAACCCCTAAGATTTTATTCGGACCTACACTACATGAGAGATCCCATCTAGTTTTTTCTTAACTTTTTTCACAACCTTTATATACTTGAAAGACAGTTTTCAAAACATTATAGAAAACGCATTCCACAGCAATTAGGAGAATTCTATACGATTTGGGTAGACGCAGTTCGCTTCTTAAACCATAAGCTTTATAAATGAACCGGGACTACCTCGCAGCAATGGTGCTGCAGAATCTTTCTATGATCTCATAAGGGCTTCAATGGGTCATAGGGAGGGGACTGTGCCCTGGTAGTGTAGCTCGGCCCAGCGCGAAAGCGATTTCCGCTGCGAAAACTATCATGAAGCCCTGTCGAGGCTTCGACCCGGGTTCAAAAGCTCAAAGCCTGAAAGTCCCGGCCAGGGCGTCTTCATCATCATGGGCCGGTAGCTCAGCCTGGAAGCAGAGCTTGGCTCTGATGGGCACTAGAGCGCTTGACTTTTAACCATGAAAGTCATCAAGCGGTCGCGAGTTCGAATCTCGTCCGGCTCATTCACGATCTACCATGAAAGGAAAAATCGACATCACGAAGCATGTTCTCGTTCCTGAGCACGAAAAACTCAACCAGAAGGAGAAACAAGACGTGCTTGCGGAGTACAACATTACAGTCCGGGAGCTTCCAAAAATCTCAAAAAAAGACCCGGCGATCGCGCATCTGGACATGAAAATGGGCGATGTGATCAAGATCACGCGAAAAAGCGCAACGGCAGGCAAGTCCATATTCTATCGCGGGGTGTCTGATGAATAAACACGCACAGCTGCTCATCCAAAAACACTTTGAGTTCAATACGCTCCTTAATTCTGACATTGAAAGCTTCAACCATTTCATCGAAAAAGAGCTTCAGGAAGTGATCGAAGAAAACCGCGAGATCGAGCCAACGATCATTCCGCACAACATTGACGAATTTAAGATCAAGCTAGACAAAATCTGGGTGACGAAGCCGGAAATCATCGAAGCGGACGGCTCGAAGCGCAATATCTACCCAAGTGAGGCCCGGCTGAGAAAAATCACATACGCCGCCCCGGTGTATATTGACATTAGCGCTCATATTAATGGCGTGCAGCGTGAAAGCTTCGTGACGCAAATAGGCAATATTCCTGTCATGCTGAGGAGCAAATTCTGCCATCTTCACAAGCTCAGCACTGAAGAGCTCATCGACAAGGGAGAAGACCCGAATGATCCTGGAGGATATTTCATCATCAACGGAACGGAGAAAGTGCTCATCAAAGTCGAGGATCTCGCATCTAACAATTTCCTCGTTGAAGAAGCGTCAACGGGCCCGAGCGAGTTTACAGGCAAATTATTCTCGGAGCGGGGAAGCTTCAAGATCCCGCATACTATAGAGAGGCATAAAGACGGATTATTCTATCTCAGCTTTACGAGAGTGAAGCGCATCCCCGTGCTTGTCATCATCAAAGCCCTGGGCTTGCTCAAAGATGAGGAGATCATGAAATTTATTTCCACGGACAGACAGTATGATGAAGTCCTCATCAATCTCTACGAGGTCGCGGACATCAAGACTCAAGAAGATGCGGTTGATTATATCGCCAAGCGCGTTGGCATCACGCAGTCCAAGGAAATTCGCGTTGAGCGCATGAATGAAATCCTCGATAAATACCTCTTACCGCATCTCGGCACAACGAAGGATGAGCGCATCCTGAAAGCGTACAACCTCTGCAAGCTCCTCAAAAAGTACATCCACGTCATGAACCGGTCCGTGGAGGTCTCTGACAAAGACCATTACATGAACAAAAGACTCAAGCTTTCCGGAGACCTCCTCGCAGACATCTTCAGGGTCAACCTCAAAATTCTCATCGGCGACCTTCTCTACAACTTCCAGCGCATCGTCAAGCGCGGCAAATTCCCGAGCATCAAAGTCATTATCCGCGACAAGCTTCTTACGTCGCGTATCTACAGCGCTATGGCAACGGGAAACTGGGTGGGCGGAAGAAAAGGAATCTCCCAGCGATTGCAGCGCAATAATTATTTAGACACGATCAGCCACCTGCAGCGCGTCGTAAGCCCGCTTTCCTCAACACAGGAAAACTTCGAGGCTCGCAAGCTGCACAGCACGCACCTGGGGCGGCTCTGCCCCATCGAAACCCCGGAAGGAACGAACATCGGGCTGAGAAAAAACCTCGCACTCATGTCAAGCATCTCCCAGGACTCCAATGAGGAAGAGGTCCTGAAACAGCTCAAGCAGTATGGCCTCAAGACTGTGGTTTAACATGGC
>Ga0209542_10011801_pt1 | contig 15424 bp, 25 predicted proteins | sample RifCSPhighO2_01_FD_184028 | JGI IMG/M metagenome (GOLD analysis project Ga0209542, IMG submission 184028) | Soil microbial communities from Rifle, Colorado - Rifle CSP2_plank highO2_0.1 (SPAdes) (version 2) | ecosystem: Environmental > Terrestrial > Deep subsurface > Rock core/Sediment ... | reverse complement strand
AAGACCGCATGGGGCAAGCCTTCCGGTAAGGGCCAGAAAACCCGCACGCCGAAGAAGTACAGCAACGTCTTCATCGTCTCTCGCCGCAAGGTCGGCAAGAAGCGCAAGGGTTAAACACAAAAAAGCCGCTCCAAGGAGCGGCTTTTTTCGTCAGACTAGGCGGCTTTACGGGCACTGTTGCGCGTTATCCGCTCGAGCAATGAGTCTATGGAACTCTCGAAGAGAATTTCTCCAATGCGTTCCCCTCCCTTTTCTCCGGCGAGGTATCTGATCCAGAGATGAGGACTCAGGTCTCTTTCGAAAGAACAATTGCCCAAAGAGAATAAGGCGCCGGCGAAATTACTGGTCTTGTCTTGTATCGTTGAATTTCCGCTGATGAAGATGTTTGCAGAAAAGATCTCCGGCATGTCCGCTCTTCCGCCGCAACGATTTGACGGGAATAACAGACGGAAAGGAAAGACCCCCAACGTTCCTCTTTGGGGAATCAGGTAGGTACTTTCATTGCAAAGATACTTGATAACTTCCGCCGGGTCGGGACCCGATATGACGACGGCGTTGTCAACAGGTATTTCAACTACAAGCTTACGTTTGAGCATATAACCCCCATTTATTGGAGAGGAAGATAAAGGAACCCCGCATCACTATAAGACTCCAGCATGCCAAAAGCAACTCGAATACGGGCTTTTGATGGCAGACAGGGATGGAGTGTGAAAACGCGTTTGATACATCATTTGTCAAGGTTCTGAAACGGATTAGGAAATATGAGGGTGTTTTCGGACGGTATGGACTTGATGGAGATGTGGTAATATATCTCACATGAAGAAGACAAAGAAATCTAAAGTGAACAAAGAGCCGACCATTTCGAACGTGATGGGTGCTGTCCAGGATTTGACTGAAGCCGTCCAGGTTGGTTTTACAAAAGTTGAGAGTCGATTTGATAAGGTTGAAGGAAAGCTCGGCGACATTGAGTATCGTATGACTGGAATCGAGAAGCGCACGGGCTCTCTGGAAGATGCGGTTGAGGATATGAAAGGAACGCTTGATGGCGTCGCGCGAGCGGTCGATAAGGATACGATTGTGATGCTTGATCATGAACGCCGCATCCGACGTCTTGAGAAAACTCGTGTCTAGGGAGCTCTGAGCTGAATTAGTTGACGGTTCTGTACTGTTCCTGTATCTTTTAACTACCGCGCACAGCGGGTTTTTAATTCCATGTCTCGCTCACTTAAGAAAGGACCCTTCGTGGACGTCAAGCTCCTGAAGAAGGTTAAGAATCTGAAACCCGCAACGGCGGGGGTGGTGAAGACGTGGGCGCGCCGGAGCCAAGTAAGCCCTGAGATGATCGGTTTTACGCTCGGCGTCCATAACGGCAAGTCGCATGTTGAGGTCATCGTTTCCGAAGAAATGGTAGGGCATCGTCTCGGCGAGTTCTCTCCGACAAAGAAGTTCATTCGACACGGCGGCAAGATGCAGAAGGAGATGGAGATGAAAAAGCAGGAAGCGGAGATTGCCTCGGCGAAAGCGGCCACGGTAAAAGCCGCTGCATAACCTATGTCCCCCCCTACTTCGCTAAAGCTACGAAGGGCAAGCGCTACACTCAAGACCCATAACCAAACGCCCCGCAAGGTCCGCCTCGTGACCGAACTCGTGAAGGGGAAGAAAGTCCCTGCCGCACTTGCTGCGCTCAAGTTCCTCCCGAAGCGCGCCGCGGAGCCGGTGGCGAAGCTTATCCGTAGCGCCGCCGCTTCTGCAAAAGAACGCGGCGAGAATGCGGATGAACTCACGGTACGGTCTATCACTGTGGAGAGCGCCGGCATGCTGAAGAAATACATGCCGCGCGCTTTCGGCCGCGCCGCGCTCATCCGCCGCCGCAAGAGCCGGATAAAAGTTTTGCTAGCGCCTAAAGTCTAGCGCCTGTATTTCCCTATGACCCACACCGTACATCCTTACGCACACCGCCTCGGCATCGTTCGAGACTGGAAGAGCCGCTGGTTCGCAAGCGATGCAAGGACGTATCGCGAGAATATCAAGGTGGATGAGACAATTCGCCGGTTTCTCACAAAGCGCCTGCGCGGTACTTATACGAGCAACATCGAGATAGAGCGAGGCGCCGGCGAGTTGCGTGTCATCCTCTCAACAGCGCGCCCCGGGCTCGTTATCGGCCGTTCCGGCGAGAACGCCGCGAAGCTCCGGGCCGAACTGACCGGGGTCGTCCGCAAAGCGTCTCCCGCTGCGCTTCCCGCTGGCAAGCAGGTCAAATTTGATATCAATGAAGTGCGCCAACCGGAGACGGATGCCGCGGTCGTCGCGTACATGATCGCGGAAGGATTGGAGAAGCGGATGCCATTTCGCCGCGTACTGAAGCAAACGGTTGAGAAAGTTATCGCAGCGCGTGAGATCGAAGGCGTGCGTATCGCGCTCTCCGGCCGCCTCGGCGGCGCAGAAATGAGCCGTAAAGAGGAGATAAAGAAGGGCCGTATCCCGCTCCAAACCTTTCGTGCGGACATAGATTTCGCTCACGAACAAGCGTACTTGCCGTATGGCGTCCTCGGCATCAAAGTGTGGATCTACCGCGGTAATAAGTACGAAGAGAAGAAAACAAAAGCGAATTAATTTTTTGTATGCTTTTCCCCAAGAAAGTAAAACACCGCAAGTGGCAGACGCAGCGCCTCTCCCAGAAGCGCCTCGCGCACCCCGATACGCGCGGGGTCACCATGGCGTTCGGGTCATATGCACTCAAAGCGCTCACCTCGGCGCGCGTGACGAGCAATCAGATCGAAGCGGCTCGTAAGGTGCTCACTCGTGCAACCGCGAAGACCGGCAAACTCTGGATCCGCATCTTTCCCGACCGTCCGGTAACGGCGAAGCCCGCGGAGGTGGGTATGGGCAGTGGGAAAGGCGACCCGAAGCACTACGTCTTCCAGGTGCGTCCCGGTCGGATACTGTTCGAAATGGACGGCGTGCCCGAGGAGAGCGCACGCACGCACCTGCGGCAAGCGGGCATGAAGCTGCCTGTCAGGACCTCGATCGTTACGCGCCGTTAATCTTTGCATAATTGCGACTTGTATGACAAAAAGAGACAACATGAAAGAAAAGACGGATCAGGAGTTGGCGAAGCTTCTTATTGACGCGCGCGCTGCGCTGCGCACAGAGCGCTTTTCTGCTGCCGGCGCGCGCGCCAAGGACAGCAACGCTCCCAAGAAGCTTCGCGCGATGATAGCTTGTATTCTTACAGAACAATCGGCGCGCGCCTTTCGTAGCTCGAAGAGCGTAGCGGGGTAACATATATGGAACAGAAAACTATTCGGCCCCAATCATTTGTCGGAACCGTCGTAAAGGCGGCTATGAAAGATACTGCCGTTGTTCGCGTCGATCGCTATGTGAAGAACGCAAAGTACAAGAAGTATTTCGTGCGCTCGAAGAAATACCTCGTGCACGATTCTGGGAATACAGCGCAGGTGGGCGACAAAGTCACTATCGTCGCCACAAAGCCAATCAGCAAGCGCAAGCATTTCAAGCTCGTGCCTAAATCCTAGCGCCTATTTCTATGTTGCAGCCCCAATCCATCGTTACGGTAGCGGACAATTCCGGCGGCCAGGTCGCCCGGATCTTCAAGGTGCTCGGCGGGAGTAAGCGCCGCTACGCGGGCATCGGAGACGTGGTCGTCGTCTCGATCCAGACCGCACAGCCGAGAAAGGCGGTGAAGAAGAAGGATATCTACCGTGCGGTCATCGTGAGGCAGACGAAGCCCTTTGGCCGCAAAGACGGCTCATATATTCGCTTTGACGAGAATGCGGTCGTGCTCATCGAAAAACAGGGTAAGGAGATGGGGCCGAAGGGAAATCGCATCTTCGGTCCCGTACCGCGCGAGCTCTCCGAGCGAGGATGGCACTCTATCGTCTCCTTGGCTCCAGAGGTTGTATAGAAATGTATATGAAAATTAAAAAGGGAGATAAAGTAAAAGTGATCTCTGGCAAGGACAAAGGGAAGTCCGGCGTCGTTCTGCGCGCATTACCGCGCGAGCATAAGGTCATTGTAGAGGGTGTTGCGCTCTATAAGCGCTCTCTGAAGGGCACTGCGGGCAAGGTCGGCCGCATTATTGAAAAGTCCCGGCCCATTCATGTGTCCAACGTGCAGCGTATAGAAAAATAGGTATGTCTATTACCAAACAAAAACAACAGTCGGCCTACCAGGCACTCGCGGAGCAATTCGGCTACACGAGCCCGATGCAGAGCCCGCGCATACAGAAAGTCGTTATCTCCACGGGCGTGGGCAAGAAGCGCGACAAGAAACAGCTCGAGCTTATTGAGGACCGTCTCGCGAAGATAACGGGGCAGAAGCCCGCGCCGCGCGCCGCGCGCCTCTCCATCGCTTCGTTCAAGGTCCGCGAAGGCGACACCGTCGGGCTCCAGACGACGCTTCGCGGCGCGCGGATGTATGACTTCCTCGACAAGCTCATCCATATCGCGCTTCCGCGCACGCGCGACTTCCGCGGCCTCTCTCCGAAGGTGATCGACGATATGGGGAATATCACCATCGGCATAAAAGAGCACACCATCTTCCCCGAGACCTCCGACGAAGATCTCAAAGACGTCTTCGGCCTCGCTATCACGGTCGTCACCTCGGCGAAATCAAAGGCCGAAGCCGAGGCATTCTTCCGCCACCTCGGCCTCCCGCTTCGTTCCGAGTCTGTTGCTAAATAGATGTTCGCCCAATAAATGTTCCGAGGATGTTCCAGATTAAAAAATTCCTTGAAGAATGTTACCCGCAAGTTGCAACGGTCGTGGTATTTAGAGGGTATTTCATTTCAGGTCGAAGTGGGCGCGGAGATGTTTGTCGTTCTCTATTTGTTCAACAATAAGGTACAGCACGGCTACTCCGATCTTCAAATCAGCTTTCAGTAGCGCAACAAAGTCTTCGCAGTCGTAGGGGAAGACCCACACACTATCCTGCAACCGTACAAAGCCGAGCCCGCTCATAATTTGACGCAAGCGGTCGCGAATTGACCTCCGTTTCTCCGGAATATCAAAAATAATCACTCGCCAGCGATTGTCCCATCTTCGCTTCTTTTTCAATTTCAGTTTCTGTTCTTCAAAAGCAAACTTTTTACGTCCTGATTCTGTAATACGCGCATATTGCCTCCCGTCACGTTTTTCGAATGTTACCAGTCCCTGCGCGGCCAATCTTCCAAGAGCCGTTTTACATCTGTACTTTAGTTGTGCGCGTTTAACGGCTGGCAAGCGCGATAAGATGGCGAATGCATTTGGTGTAATCGCGGCGACAAGCATAATGCCGGAAAATGCGATTGAGGCGAGCAATAACTGCTGAAGATTTCTACGTCTGCGTCTTGTACGTGCTTCGGTTTCAATATTTCCCATATCCTCAATATACAACGGTCGTGGTATTTAGCGGATAAGGTGTTGTCCACATATACATACATCACGGTATGGCTGTGTTAAAGGATGTCCGAAAGAGACCAAGACCTTCTTCCGCCACCTCGGCATGCCGCTTATCGCGAACAGCGACAAGAAATAATTTCACATAAAAATCCTGCGAGTAAAATTTGACAACTCCGCAGATAAGAAGTAGACTTCTGATGGGCAAATAGTACTCATTCTCAGAAAGGTACGGCCATGATTGCAACGACAGTAGAAATTCCCGAGCTTTTTGATACCCTCGCGAAAGCTTCCTGGCATGACGTTGGAAGCTCCGACGATGACCACAAGCTCGAACGGACAGATCTGCCGAGCCAACTCGAAGTTCTCTACATACGCAAAAAAGACAAGCCAAACCAGATTTACATGGCAAAGGTAAAGAATGGCAACGACTGGAAATGCGTGAAATGCGCAACGACCGTACTCGCAGCCCGAGTCGCGCACACGATTCGCGACGGGATATTTCCACTCTCAGGTAGCGGAGAAGTCTCGTACGAAACTGTTCCCTACTGTCCCACCTGCGAGAAAAAGCCTGACTTCCACGGAAGCACCGTCATCGCTGATTGATGATACACTCGGTGAAGTATCGCCTATCAAAGGTTACCACGTTCGGTGACCTTTCTTTATATCCAAAGTAGGTTCTAATATTTTCCTTTAAGAGAAGCAGTCATGCCAGTTTGACGGCGTACCGCCGATTTGATACAGTATCTGCACGCTCCTCGGAGCTTTATTTTTTCTTATGGCCAAAAAGTCCCAGCTCGCACGACTCGTCAAGAAGACGAAACTCGTGCAGAAGTACGCCGCCAAGCGCGCGGCGCTGAAGGCCGTGGGCGACTCCGAAGGCCTCCAGAAGCTCCCGAGAAATGCCTCGCCGGTGCGGCTCAAGAACCGCTGCGCTATCTCCGGCAGGAGCCGCGGCTATATGCGCGCCTTCGGCCTCTCACGCATCCAGTTCCGCGAGCTCGCGCGCGAGGGGAAGATCCCCGGGGTTAAGAAAGCATCATGGTGACCGACCGCATCGGCGATTTCATCATCCGCCTACAAAATGCCGCGATGGTCGGCAAACGGGAGGTGTCGATGCCGTATTCGACGCATCTCGTTGCCATAGCGAAAAAACTCAAAGAACTCGGATTCGTTGATTCTGTAGACGTCAAAGAGAAAGAAGGCAGCGCCGCAAAAGATATTGTGGTGACGCTCGCGTATAACGAGCGCGGTGTTTCAAAACTGCGCGGCGTAAAGCGTATCAGCAAGCCGGGCCGCCGGCTCTATGCGCCGCGTACTGCCGTCCATAAAGTGAAGGGCGGTACAGGCGCACGCATCCTCTCTTCGTCTTCCGGCATCATTACGGATGCGGAGGCCCGCAAGATGCGTGTCGGCGGCGAAGAACTCTTTGAGATCTGGTAGCTTTTGCACCATGAGCCGCCTTGCAAAAAAGCCGATAGCTGTAGGAAAGACCGATGTATCGGTCGCGGGCGGCATGCTGACCGTGAAAGGAGCGAAAGGCACGCTGACCAAGCGCGTGCACCCTTCGATCGATATTCAGGTCGCTCCGGAAGGTGTGATGGTGACGCCGAAGGATCGTTCCCGCCTCGCCAAGGCGCTTACCGGCACCTATGCGTCGCACGTGAAGAACATGATGGCTGGCGTCGAGACTCCATACATGAAGAAGCTCATCATGGACGGTGTGGGCTATAAGATGGAAGTCAAAGGGAAGGAAGTCGTGCTAACGGTCGGATTTTCGCACACGGTTCCGCTCACGATACCGGAGGATGTGACCGTTACGGTCGAGAAGAACGTGATGAAGCTCGAGAGCGCGAATAAAGAGTCGGTCGGACAGTTCGCGGCGAATATTCGCCGCGTCAAGCCGCCCGAGCCCTATCTCGGGAAGGGCATCCACTACGAAGGCGAAGTCATCCTGCGCAAGCAGGGTAAGAAGGCGGTATAACGAGGATCTAGGCACTAGGCTTTAGCATAAACATGCAACACAAATCCACAACGACGAACGAACTCAAGAAGCGCCGCCACGCGCGGGTGCGCGCGAAGGTCGTCGGGACGGCGGCGCGCCCGCGTCTCGCGGTCTTCCGCAGCAATCGTTTCGTCTCTGCACAGCTCATCGACGATGCGGTGGGGAAGACGCTTGCCGCATCACACGGCCGCGAGTTCAAAGGAGCGCAGTCGGTACAAGCGAAGGCCGTAGGGGCAGCCATTGCAAAGGCCGCAAAGGCAAAAGGCATTACCGTAATCGTCTTCGATCGCGGCGGCTACCGTTACGGCGGGCAGGTCAAAGCGCTCGCTGACGCCGCGCGCGAAGGCGGGCTCACTTTTTAAATATGACAACACCAATAAAACCAGAGATCATAGCGGAAGTTGAGAATGCCCCCGTACTTGAGGCGGCAGAAGAGCTTTCCGTCGAGGGGCTCGATGCGGAATCGGCGCCAGTCGAAGCGGTCCCTGCCGTTCTTGAGGCAGGCACGCGCGCCCGCGGTCGCGGGGCACTTCGCAGCCGGAATCCTCGCGGCGGCGGCCGCGGCCGTGCGTCGCGCGAGCGCGGCGAATTCGAGCAAGTGACGATTGACGCGCGCCGCGTGGCGCGCGTGATGGCCGGCGGCCGCCGCTTCAACTTCAGTTTGGTCGTCGTTATCGGCGACCGGAAAGGCCGCGTCGGCGTCGGCCTCGGCAAGGGCGCCGATACCGCACTTGCGATCGATAAGGCGACCCGGGACGCGAAGAAACATCTCCTTACGGTTCCGCGTACGGCTTCTGGTTCTATCCCGCACCAAGTGTTGGCAAAGTATTCGTCCTCGACAGTGGAGATTATTCCTTCCAAGGGGCGCGGGCTCGTTGCCGGTTCGGCTGTGCGCACCGTTCTTGATCTCGCGGGCGTGACGGATGTCGTGACCAAGATACACACGCGTTCTAAGAATAAACTTACTATCGCGCGCGCGACGGTCGCGGCGCTGAAGAAATTGCGCGCTGCATAATACTTTGCATATGCAACTTCACACGCTTTCACCTCGCACTAAGAATAAAAAGAATCCTCCCGTAGGGCGGGGAGGCAAGCGCGGTAAGACCTCCGGTCGCGGCGGCAAAGGGCAGACCGCGCGCGCCGGGCACAAGATACGCCCGGAGGTTCGCGATCTTATCAAGAAACTTCCGAAGCGCCGCGGCCACGGCAAGAATCGCGCGCGCACCGTCCGCACGAATCGCATCCCCGTCTCTGCGGTGAATCTCTCTGCGCTCGAGGCGGCATACCAGGCCGGCGAAACCGTTTCGCCGGCGACACTCCTCGCAAAAGGGCTTGTGCGCCGCGCGAAAGGACGCGCACCCTCGGTAAAGATTCTCGGTACGAACGCTCTCTCTAAGGATTTCGTCATTACCGGCTGCATGCTTTCCGCTTCGGCGCGCGCCGCCTTGATCGCGGCCGGTGGGACCATTCATAGTGAGCAGTTTATCCCGAGCGAAATCGAGGGGAGTCGAACCAGCCATGCTTAATTCTTTCATCCGTAAGCTTAAGCTTGCGTTTAGCGATCCAGAGATCCGTTTCCGCATCCTCTTCCTCACGGCTGCGCTCGCGCTCTTCCGCCTGCTCGCATCGGTGCCGATCCCAGGCGTCGACAAGAATGCGCTCGCCTCTTTCTTCGCGAGTAATCAATTTTTCGGACTTTTGAATATCTTCTCCGGCGGCGGGCTTTCGAATCTCTCGATCGTGATGCTCGGAGTAGGACCCTACATCACCGCCTCTATCATCATGCAGCTCGGTACCATCATCTTTCCGCAGGTGAAGCAGGCGTACTTTGAAGAAGGCGAGAGCGGCCGTGCGAAGTTCATCGGCTGGAGTCGCTTGCTTACCATCCCTATCGCCATTCTGCAGGGAGTCGGCTTCCTCTTCCTGCTTGAGAGCCAGGGCATCGTCGCGCATCTAAGTACGGTGGGGCTTATCGCGAACATCGCGCTCATCGTCGCAGGCTCGATGCTCCTTATGTGGCTTGGCGAGCTTGTGACGGAGTTCGGCATTGGGAACGGGGTCAGCCTCATCATCCTCGCGGGCATCCTCGCGAGCGTGCCGTCGAGCATCTCACAGACCCTTTTTGCTGCCACGGCGGCAAATATCCCCGCGTATCTCGCGTTCACTGCGCTCGGGCTCGCGATGATCTATGCGGTGGTGGTCGTCTCCGACGCGGAGCGCTCGATACCGATCGCGTATGCGCGCGCCGTCCGAGGCGCGGCGATGTCTCAAGGCGCCGCGACGTATCTCCCGATACGTCTCCTGCAAGCAGGCGTCATTCCGATCATCTTCGCGCTCTCGCTCCTCCTTCTGCCGCAGATGGCGCTCTCAATGCTCGGGGCGCTGAACATCTCCTTTGCCTCCAGTGCGGCGCTTTGGTATACCGCTTTCCTCTCTAATCCATGGCAGTACGGGGCGGTTTATTTCATCCTCGTCGTGCTCTTTACCTATTTCTATACGGCAGTCACCTTCGAGCCGCATCGCGTTGCGGAGAATCTCCAGAAGTCGGGCGCGTTCGTCCCCGGGGTGCGCCCGGGCCGCGAAACGGAGGAATATATCGGCAGTGTGGTGAACCGCGTGACCTTGCCCGGTGCCACCTTCCTCGGCCTTATTGCGGTCGCGCCCTCCATCATCCAAGGGCTCACGGGCATCACGACGCTGGTCTTAGGCGGCACCGCGCTTTTGATCGCGGTCCAAGTGGCGCTCGACCTCGCGCACAAGATCGACGCGCAAGTCTCGCTCCGCGAGTATTAAGTTGTTTTGTTTTTTCTTTCGCATGCGATGGATGCTAAAGTGTACGAATGGAAACGAAGACCATTTTTTTCATCGGAAAGCCCGGCTGCGGGAAGGGAACTCAGGCTAAGCTGTTATCCGATCAAACGGGCTGGGATGTATTTTCCTCGGGGAAGCTTTTCCGCGGTATCGCGCAGGAAGATTCGCCAGTCGGTCGGAAAATAAAGGAAGAAAATGATGCCGGTTTGTTGCAGCCGCATTGGTTCGCGGTGTATCTGTTCCTCAAGACGCTTTTTTCCATATCTGAGGACCGCGGAGTCATTTTCGACGGCTTCTGTCGGAAAGTGCCTGAGGCTGAGCTCGATCTCGATGCGCTTCTTTGGCTCGGGCGTCCGTTCAAGGTTTTGAATATTCAGATAGCCGATTTGACGGTTCGCGAGCGTCTCGCGCTGCGCAAAGAAGTAGAGCACAGGGTCGACGACGCTGTCGTTGATGAGCGATTGAAGGAATTCCACGCATATACGGAACCCGCCATCGAAGTCTTCAGAAAGGCTGGCGTACTTATCGATATCGATGGGGAACCTTCGCCCGAAGAAATAGCGGTTGCCGTACGGACGGCTCTTACTATCAAATGATAATCAAAAACGACAACGAGCGCGCCGCGCTTATCGAGGGGGGAAAGCGTCTCGCGCATATCCTCTCGCAATTACGCTCCAGAGTAACTCCGGGCGTTTCTGCCGAGGAGCTTGATGATTTGGCCGAGCAACTCATCTGCGAAGGCGGCGACGAGCCGTGCTTCCTCGGCTATACGCCCGAAGGAGCCAACCGGCAATATCCGGCGTCGCTCTGTGTTTCCGTAAATGATGAGGTGGTCCACGGCATTCCGAACGAATCAGCGAAAATGCTGAAAGAAGGCGATATTGTCGGGCTCGACCTCGGCCTTCGTCATAACGGCGTCATCGTGGACGCCGCCATCACGGTACCGGTCGGCGAGGTAAGCGAAGAAGCGAAAAAACTGTTGGCAGCAACCGAACAGGCACTTGTCGCGGGCGTCGCGCAAGCGGTGCCGGGGAATCATATGGGCGATATCTCTCACGCCATCCAAGAGGAGATCGAAAGTGCGGGATTTACGGTGGTGCGAGAACTCGGCGGGCACGGCGTCGGCGAACTCGTACATGAAGAGCCGTTCATCCCGAATTTCGGCCGCCCAGGAGAGGGCCTGTTGCTTACCGAGGGCATGGTGTTTGCGCTCGAACCTATTGCAAGTGCCGGTAAAGCCGCCGTCGTCCTTGCGCCCGACGGCTATACATTCCGTACCAAGGATGGCTCGCTTTCGGCGCATTTCGAGCACACCATCTTGCTCCAAAAGGGTGGGGCGCGTATCATAACGGCATAACCGTCGCAGGCGTCCGCCAGCTGGCGGATTAATTTTTAAACTATGGCACATCCAAAAACTGAACGAACGCTCGTCATCGTGAAGCCCGACGGCATCCAGAGGGCGCTTATCGGCGAGATCATAAGGCGCTATGAACGTCTTGGCCTCAAATTAGCGGCTCTTAAAATGCTTGTGCCGACGGAGGAGATGATAGAAGGCCATTATTTGCTCGATCCGAACTGGAAGAAGAATGTCGGCAACAAAGCCATCGAGAGCTACGTGAAAAAAGGGGAAACGCCGCCCTCAAGCGATCCGATCGAAGTAGCAAATCTCGTTGTGGAGCGTTTGAAGAAATACATGACGAGCGGGCCAGTTATCGCGATGGTGTGGGAGGGAGCGCATGCGGTCGAACTTGTGCGTAAGATCACAGGCGGTACCGAGCCGCGAAGCGCAACTATCGGCACCATCCGTGGCGACTTCGTCGTCGATTCGTATCAAATGGCTGATGGAGACAATCGCGCGATCCGAAATCTCATTCATGCTTCTGGTTCGGTGCCTGAAGCGGAAAAAGAAATTCCGCACTGGTTTGCGTCTAAAGAGGTTGTTAGTTATCGTGTGCCGCACGAAGCCACGCTCTATGACGTTGATATGAGCGGCATTCTCGGATAAAAAGTCCGCATCCGCAAGCCGCTTTTGTTGTCCGCATGCTTTCTTCATATACTAGAGGTATACTACATCTGGAGCCGTTCCTTTTTTCGCAACTTGCCGTATATATGGGAGACCCGCATTAAGATACGCTTGGTGAATTCAGCGAGAAATCCGAGAGCTATCGTTGCTCTTCCCACCTGGCAAGATAAAGTTGCACTATGGAATAGCTCCGCGAAAAATCTCGTCTCTTTGAGACGGGATTTTTCGCGCCCCGAGCAAGGTCGAGGGGCTGTAGCGTGTTAAAGTTTGCGCATGTCATTACGCTTGAGTTTTTATGGCGGAGCGGGAAAAGTGACCGGTTCCAATTTCTTAATTGAGAGCGACAAAGGGAAGCTTCTGGTCGATTGCGGTATTGAGCAAGGCGTTGACTTCGCTGCAGCAGAAGTCTATGGCCCATTCCCGTATGAGGCGGAGGATATTGACGCGCTCGTGGTGACTCATGCGCATCTCGACCATGTCGGCCGCATCCCAAAACTCGTGAAAGATGGCTTTCGCGGGAAGATTTATATGACGCCGCCGACAAAAGATCTCGCCGGGCTCATCTTGCGCGACTCGGCTGGCATCTTGGGCGAAGAAGCTTCGCGGCTTGGTAGGATGCCACTTTATGAGGAACAAGATGTCGATACGGCTTTTACACTCACCGAAACGCTCGACTACCATATCGAGAAAGAAATAGCTCCCGGGCTTTCAGTGTATCTGCGTAATACGGGCCACATCCTTGGCTCAGCTAGTGTTCGTATCACCGATGAAGAAGGAACGGCCGTCGCGCTCACAGGCGACATCGGCAATTCGCCCTCGCCGCTTCTCCCCGATTGGGAGCCGGTACCGGACGCGAACGCGCTCGTGATGGAAAGCGTGTATGGCGACCGGCTGCATGACGATAAAAAAACTAGGGTGGAGCGTCTGCGCGACATTCTGAGCAAAGCGATTGCGAAGAACAGCACGATCCTCATCCCCGCCTTCTCGCTCGAGCGCACACAGCTCATGCTCTATGAACTTTCGAATTTCTTTTCTGCGGGAGAGCTTCCGAAAATTCCGGTTTTTCTCGATTCGCCGCTTGCCATACACGTCACCGAGATATATGAGAAATGGGGGCAGACGTACTTCAAGCCGGAAACCGAGGATGAGATGAAGCGGGAGGGGAGCATTTTTGAATTCCCATTCCTAAAGAAGACCCTCTCTCGTCAACAATCAGCAGAGATAGAGAAAACACCGAGTCCGAAGATCATCATCGCCGGAGCGGGGATGAGCCATGGCGGCCGCATCGGCAGGTGGGAAGCGCGCTACCTGCCCGACCCGACGACGACGCTCTTTGTGGTCGGGTACCAAGCGCCCGGCACGCCGGGGCGGCGCATAGCCGAAGGCGCGTCGTCAGTGCGCATTGCGGGCAGCGAAGTGCGGATCCGGGCCACCATAGAAAAGCTCGAAGGATGGTCGGCGCACGCCGACCGCGCCGGGCTCTTGAGATTTGCCGAAGCATCGCTCGCGGGCTCGCGCACCACAACCATCTTCACCGCCATTGGCGAGCCCTCTGCCGAACGATTCCTCGCCCAGCGCATCCACGACTACCTCGGCGCTCGCGCCGTCGTCCCCGACTTGGGCCAAACGTGGGAAATTACAAAGGACTCAGTTAGTCGCGCCCGGTAGAATTCAAATCTGTTGATAAATATCGTTGACAGAAGCGCTTCAACATGCGAACATACACTTACTCATGTAGACAACTGTCGCGTGGGGGAGCACACAGCTTGGTAGCCAATTGATTTTGGCACCCGCCACCGGTCGAAACCGCTTTTTGTGAAGCATGGTTCCTGGTACGTGCTCATTACTAATCGGTAATGAGATTTTTGTTTTATGGCAAATATAAAAGTATTGTCGTTCAGGAAGAACTACGAAAGTGAAGATGATAAGTGGGCGCACTACACGGCGATCGTTGATCTTCGTGATGTGCCCAAGGAGCTTGGGGATTGGCGTAAGGTAAACTTGCGCGACCCAAACGTGAAAGGAGACATCTACAATGCGATTACTGGAACAATCAAGCATTCGCCCCAGACGTTCCTTCGAAAAAATCGTGGAATTACAGTGCTCGCCGCCAATGTTCTGTTGAACAAAAGCAACGACCATATCGCTCTAGAATTGTCGGATGATAAGAGGCACGGTATCGTCGATGGCGGGCACACCTTCACCGCAATTATGGAGGCAAGAAACGAAACCACCGACGGACATGTTGCGTTGCACATCATGACTGGCGTCGACGACATTCGCGATGTGGTCGATATTGTCGACGCACGCAATCGCTCACGTAGCGCACAGTCTCAGTCTCTAGATAATCTCGCAGGCGTATATGAGCCGATCAAATCAGCATTGGGGGAGTTCCCATATGCCGACAAGATATCGTATAGCGAGTATGAAGTAGACCAAGACAATAAGAGGAAGCCGATCTCAGTTCGCGAGATCCTGTCTTATATCTACTGTCTCAATCCTGAAGATCATGAGAAGTCAGATGACCACCCAATCGCAGCATATTCGGGGAAGGGCACCGTTGTTAACTACTTCTCTCCTCCGTCTGCGACTACGGGCAAAGATGGCCCTCAGAGCAAAGGATACGAGGACAAGGTAATTGAGAAGGCGTCACAGCTATTGCCTTCAATTCTTGCATTCGTTGATTTCTTGTATAAAGAAATCCCGATGGCATATAACGGGAACGAGGGGGAACGCGGTCGATTCGGGGCACTGACTACTCTTGGTGTCCGCAAGAAGGAAACAGAACTGTATTTCGGTGGCGAGACCGCCGATTACGACTACCCGGATGCCTTTCTCTATCCAATACTCGCGGCGTTCCGGAAAAACATAAAGGTAAAGGATGGGAAGTGGAATTGGATAGAGACCCCAGAGGTTGTGTGGGAAGAGTGTAAGGACGATATTGGCAGACGCTTGCGTCAAATCGTTGATCGCGAGACCTCGATCAATAAGCTCGGCAAAACGTCACTCAACTGGACATTCATCTCAGATGCAGTCAAGTAAAAATTATTAACAAACAAAAAGCCTCGCGTGAGCGAGGCTTTTTGTTAGACGATTTGCTTGGCGATGCGAGCAAAGATTTCGGGGTGGTCGGAGGCGAATTGGGCGAGGACCTTGCGATCGAGGGCGAAGCCGTTTTTTTTGAGTTTT
>Ga0209542_10011800_pt1 | contig 15425 bp, 16 predicted proteins | sample RifCSPhighO2_01_FD_184028 | JGI IMG/M metagenome (GOLD analysis project Ga0209542, IMG submission 184028) | Soil microbial communities from Rifle, Colorado - Rifle CSP2_plank highO2_0.1 (SPAdes) (version 2) | ecosystem: Environmental > Terrestrial > Deep subsurface > Rock core/Sediment ... | reverse complement strand
ATTTGGTTATGGGAAGTGAAGGCCAGTTCCGCGACAGGATGCCTCATTACGCTCCGTTGTTTAGGTCATTGAAGGAAAAGAAGGGTATGAAGACTAAGATGCTTATTCGCGAAGGTCGCACTAAAACAAGCAGGGCCAGATATACGCAGTATCGTCAGGTTCCTTCCGATGTTGTTTCGCCTGCGACCATCAACATTTATGCTGGAAAGGTTGCCATTCTTATCTGGGATGAAAAGCCTGAAGCGATTCTTATCGAAAACGAGAATGTGAGCAGGACGATGAAAAGTTATTTTGACTTTATGTGGAAGAATGCGAAGCAATTGAAGTGATTTATTTCTTCTGCACGATCTCTAGCTTCAAACTGTAATCTTTCAGGAATTCAGGCGTCCAGGGTTGTGGGCTGCCGTCGAGGGGGTTGTCTGTTGATTTGTTTCGTGGGAATGCGATGAATTCGCGGATGTCGTTTTGTCCGCCCATCAAAGCAACCAGCCTGTCAAACCCGATTGCCATTCCGCCGTGTGGTGGCGCTCCGTATTTGAAGGCTTCAAGCAAGAAGTCGAATCGTTTGGTGGCTTCTTCGTAAGTAAGGCCGATGACTTTGAGCACTCGTTCTTGCATGTCTTTGCTGTGGATTCGGATGCTTCCTGAGCTTAGTTCGACTCCGTTCAATACTATGTCGTACAGTTTTCCGCGTACTGCTGCGGGGTTTGTTTCGAGTTTGTCCCAGTCGTCATCGTGCGGTCTTGTGAATATGTGGTGGCGTGCTGCCCATTGGTTTGCTTCGTCGTTCCATTCGTACATTGGAAAATCGACTACCCATAGGAATTTCCATTGCCCGTCTTTTATGAGATTGAGTTTTCTGCCAAGGTGCAGTCTTACTTGTCCAAGCGCGTTGGCTGCTTTTTCGTATTGGTCTGCGGAAAATAGCAATAAGTCTCCGTCTTTGGCGTCAATCGCAGTTATCAGTTGTTTTTGTAATGCTTCGGAGAAGTATTTGGCGATGTTGCTTTCTAATTTGCCGTTTTCTGCTTTCATCCAGGCAAGGCCGGGTAGTTTGTGTAGTTTGGCGATGTCTATCATTTCTTCTATTTCGCCTCTGCTAAAGTTGCCGCATCCTGGTGCTTTCAAACAAAATACGCGTCCTTTTTTGTCAACAACTGATTTGAACACTCCAAAATCAGAGTGTTTGACTATGTCGGTTACTTCCACTAACTCTAGTCCGAATCGCAAGTCTGGCTTGTCCGAGCCGTATTTTGTCATTGCGTCGTGGAATGTCATTTTTTGGAATGGTGTTGGTATGTCTACGCTAAGGACTTTTTTGAATACGTGCTTGATTATTCCTTCGCCTATCGCGAGCACATCGTCCATGTCGACGAAGCTCATCTCTAAGTCGATTTGGGTGAATTCGCATTGCCTGTCTGCTCGAAGGTCTTCATCGCGCATGCACCTTGCCATTTGGAAGTATCTATCGCACCCTGATACCATTAGGAGTTGCTTGTAAATTTGCGGGCTCTCTGGCAAGGAGAAGAATGTTCCTGGGTGTGTTCTGCTTGGAGCTTTGAATACTCTTGCTCCACCAGGCGTTGTTTTGACTAGCATTGGTGTTTCTATTTCCATGAAGCTTTGGCTTGACATGAATTCGCGCACTGCCTGCATTGCCTTGTGGCGCAATAAAAGGTGTGACTGCATTGTTGGTCGTCTTAAATCGAGATAGCGGTATTTCAATCGTAATTCTTCTGCCGCGACGTTTCTATCGTCTATTTCGAATGGCGGTGTTTCCGCTCTGTTTAGTATTTCTAGTGAGTCTGCGAGAAGTTCTATTTCACCTGTTATGAGCTTGCTGTTTGCCATTCCGGCAGGTCTCATTCGCACGTGTCCTTTTACTTGCAAAACGAATTCGCGTCCGAGGTGTTCTGCGTTCTTGTGGACTTCTTTGTTGTGGCTGGGGTCGAACACGACTTGGGTCACGCCGTATCTGTCTCTTAAATCTATGAATACGAGCCCGCCGTGGTCTCGTCTTGTATGCACCCACCCGCATAGAGTTGCCTCTTTCTGAAGTTCTTTCTTCGTGAGTTCTCCGCAGGTGTGCGTTCGTTTCATAGTCGCGTGAAGAAGTCGGGTTGTTTATAAAATTATGCCTGCGAATCAGCAATTGCGATTGTCAGAAACATAAAGCGTTCGTGCTTGAGCGATAAGTCTATCGCGGTGCTCCGCCCAAGCATTGAAAAATTCAACAGGCGCGTTTAACTGGTACGATGTTATAAGCAGTTTGTGTTCTTGCAGCGGTGCTGGCTGTCCTGCAATTATGGCCAGTAATAAACTCACATTAAAAACATCTGACGATAATTGGAAGCGATTGCCTATGCTCGTGTGCACACTATACCCGATTAATTCTGCGTTTTGCCGAACGTTGTCAAGACGATCATTATAAAACGCTCTCCATAAATCATCAATAACTTCATCAGGGATATGGTACGATGTAACCAGGTTATTTCCTCGAGCGTCTTGCCTGCGCGTGTTTCTTGGCGAAGACAATGGTTCTTCCCAAATGTGTTGAGACGTCCATAACTCTGCGCGCGGTTCAATATCTCCAATGTACAGTCCTGTTGTTCTGCGATTCATATCATAGAATCCCACTAGGAGCTCAGTCAAATGCTGCGTGGCTCTTTGCAGTACCAATCTATTTGTTTTGTGATCAGGAAATCTGTCATGTACAGTAAGTTCAGTTGGCATACAAAAAGGCTCATATGATGAGTATTTAAAGTTTACTATATAAACCACTATAAAGTGACTACAGAATCATTGCTTGAACTTAATCTTGAGCGCCAAGTCCTCAAGTTTTTCTAGTCCGTACTTGATGGCGTCGAACTTTTTGCGTACTGGTGTGTTTCGCCAGTCAAAGAGCATCATTTCCGCATAAATTTCTGCGACTGCGTCTTTTATGTCTAATGATGCCTTGAAATCTCCCTTGATGCTTGAATTTATGGCTCTTCGCACTAATTCTCCCACGGTATCAGAAAGTGCGCCCAAATATACTTCTGCCTCTATCTCTAGCTGCTTTGGTGTTGGAATGTCTTTGTGCTTGAGAAAGTGTATATAGATAGAGGCTTCGGCGTATTCTTCTAGTGCTTCTGAGTATGCGCCAACAAGCGCCAAGTTTACATCTTTAGTGATCAAGATATTAATCTTGATGACGTTTGCCTTTGCTTCATCGAGTAATTTCTTCGCGCCGTCAAGGTCATCGCGGTGTGCGGCATAGATTGCGTGTTTGCTGGTTTTAGTTACTCCTCTACTAATACCAATAAGTTCTTCGCGAAGCTTTTCGTACGTGTCCATATGCTTTCGCATTTCTTGGAAGGCTTTCTTATTGAGCATATCATAACTATCCGAATAGCTATTTATAAATTCTTGGGTGGAAACCTTTATATAACTACAAACCTCAAACTAAGACAAAAGAGGAACGATGGCAACTGTACTTGGTAACGTAGTGGATTTTTTTGAAAATCTGGGAGTTTTTGATGTACTTTTGCCGTTCCTGCTCACGTTCAGCGTGATGTTTGCTCTTCTTGAGCGAACCCGCGTGTTTGGTACTGAGGATAAAGAGGGCAAATACACTCGCAAGAATTTGAACGCTATGGTCGCGTTCGTCGTTTCATTCCTTGTCGTCGCAAGTTCGAAGCTTGTTGAGATTGTGACAAAGGTCAGCAGTGAGATTGTCGTGCTTCTCCTGATTATCGTGTTCTTCCTGATGTTAGTAGGTTCGTTCTTCAGCGCAGATGAAACTGCGAAGGGAGTGTTCCTCAAGGAAGGTGGCTGGAGAACTGGTTTTATGGCGTTCGTCGCCATTTGTCTTTTGTTCATTTTCCTTGATGCTTTAAAAACAGATTCGGGCGCGACTTGGCTTGAAGTGTTCTGGAACTGGCTTTCAGGATTTTACACTGATACGAGTGTTGCAGCGATAGTTTTAATAATATTCGTGCTTGCTACGGTATTATTCGTGACTGGATACAATCCATTCGAGAAACCGGCAGATAAGTCCAAGTAAAAAAGGAGGCATAAACAATGTTGTTCCAATACCAATACTACGGCGGAAGCGGTACGTTGCAGAATGTTTTCCAAATGTTGAACAACTGGGGTTTTGTTGATGCATTACTGCCGTTCTTATTGATTTTCACATTACTATACATCATATTGAAAAAAATGACTGGAATTACCACATTTCAATCGCATGCAGGAATTCTTTCATTCACGCTATCACTTATGGTAATTATTCCGCACGTGTTGCGTCTCTATCAGCCCCAACAAGATCCCATTTTGATTCTTAATCAGATTCTTCCGCAGATGGTGGTTTTACTTCTTGCGATAATGATGCTTTTGATACTGCTTGGTCTTGTTGGAGCATCTCTTCCAAATGCGGTGATGTCAATTATCGCGTTAGCGGCTTTTGTTCTATTGACCATGTCAATTATTTCAGCGGCTTTTCCGTCTTTCGCACCCATGTGGATTGCAAGCTTGTTTTCGGATCCGAACTTTTTGTCATTGATAATTATATTGGCGACTATGGGTCTTGTGATTTATTTCGTGGTTTCTGAACCAACTGAAGCAGACAAGAGTAAGTCTTGGACTCAAAAAGTTCAAGATTTCGCGCAAAACATTCAATCCCTATTTGGTATGGGCGGCTCAAGCGGTGGCTCGGCTCCATCAGGACCTCCTCCAAAGAAGTAACCATGGCAACCCCTCTTGACATCACGGTATTGAAGCAGTTTGAAGGTGTTTTTCCGTTCATTTTAGTTTTAGTGCTAACTTATGTCGTGCTTTTGAGGATTGAGTGGTTTAAGGAGAAGAATCAGGTTTTCGCGGCGTTGATAGCGCTTATTCTTGCGATGCTGACTTTGTTTTCTGATATCGCGATGAAGACTATCAATTTGATGGCGCCATGGATTGTTCTATTGATTATGTTTATGACTTTCGTGATGTTTACTTATATGGTGCTTGGTTTCGAACAAAAGGACATTGTAGCGCATATCAAAAGCGGTGAGTTCGCAAGTGGCACATTCGTTATCGCTCTTCTTATCCTGATTGCTGTTGGTTCTTTGATGTTTGTCGTGAGCGAGGAATATGATTTGGATGCTGTCAAGTCCGGTAATGTTTCAGGTACTGGTCCTGCTGAATTTTGGCAGACGATTTTCCATCCGAAAGTTTTGGGATTGATGCTTGTCATGCTTATCGCGTTCTTCACAGTTAGATATATGACTGAACAATAATAGAATTATTTTTCTTTAGGTCCTTTGACTGTCTTTGTTATGCGTGAAAGTTCCTGTATGTTGCCTGTGAGTTCAGGCAAGACTTTCTGGAAGACTTTTTCCATGGCTTTTATTTCTGTGCCGACGTCCATGAGTGTTTTGTCATACTCGCCTATTCGCGCGACTATTGCGTTATGAAGGCCTGTCAAGTCTGTTCTCATGTCGGTTACAGTCTGTTCGATTTTGTCGACTCTTGAAGTTAGTAGTTCTTTCCACTCGTTCATTTTGGCGAGTTCCTTTTGGAGTTCGTGCCATTTTTCGTCGATGATTTGTTCGACTAAGGCTTCTGAAGTTGGATGGTCTGCTGTTTTTTCTGATGCCTGTTCTTCTTTCTTTGGCGCGCTTTCGCCTGGCACGGCAGGCATTGGCTCTATTTGTTGTTTGGCTTCTGATTGCGCCAAAGCGTCGTAGATTTGTGTTGGCTGGTATCCTTGCCTTTGGAGCATTTGTATGATTTGGCTGTTAGAAAGTCCTTGTTGTTGCATTGTCATGACTTGTGACAATGGCACTTCTCCTAGTGTGCCTTGTGGTTCTGATGGCCCAATAGGAGCGGTTGGTTTTTTCTTGAATAAGTCTGCTAGTGCCATTGGTTCAGCTCTTTTTATTTACTCTAGAGCGCATATGTTTTTAAAGGTTTTGTGCTTGTGAATGAAAGTATGGTTACAACAAGAAGCTATGTTAAGACTTATCTCAAGGTTATGCCTGAACGAGCGAAGAAGCTTAAGGCGTTGTTCGATGCTAAGCGCTCTATCGATAAGGTTGTTTTGAAGTCCGAAAGAATTGATGACGTGCGGGTGTTGAAGGCGCTTATCGGAGAGTCGCGTTCTGGTCCTAAGATGACCGTCCGTTATGGTATTTGGAAGTTCTTGAAAAGTTTTGCATTTTTTGAGAAGAACAAGAAGAACCTCATAAAATGGTTAGATGAGCTTGAAAAAGCAAAGCTTGATGCTAGCGTAATATACAACATTCAGAAGGGGATCGAACGGGAAGGCAGCATAATAGGCCCGTTGATGCTTCCGTTCCCAAAACTAGGGGGTGGCCATTCCCTGACTCCTGATTATTGGACGATAGCTCAAAAGGAGTGCGGTGACTTCATGGATACTATCGGCGCTGCGTTTTTGGACGAGATAGACACATTCAGAGAGGTTGTTGATAGTCTTGAGGAAGTGTATAAGGAGGAGGTAAAAGCGCTTCAGAACAATGACGTGCAGGCATACCTTTCTCAGGTGAAGATTGAGCAGGCATTAATTGGTCGCTTAGGTTCAGCAAGAGAAGCGGCGAATTTGTCAAAACAAGTTCTCGCCCGTGCAGAGTATCTGTTCCGAAAATACCCTCTTCATCCCTTTGTTATCTCCTATTCTATGCTTGTTACGATGTGTCTTATGGCATTCACGGCAGTTGTGAGCGGCATTGTCGGATACATTTTTGAGATTCCCGTGTCATTAGATAAAATCTGCGCCGTAGGCGATCTGATGCTCAAGGTGGGCGTTAAAAGTTATGCGGGAACAACCGCATTCGCTTCATTTTTTGTCATGATGGGCAACTGGCTTGAAGAAACAGAAGAACTGTGAACTCAAGCCGGGCCGTCATAAAATTGTCGCCAGCAGGAAAAAAGTATTTAAAGCGGGATAATCGAGATACCAGTATGAAAAAAGAGATGATGTACAGAGAGTTGGCGAACTATTATGATCTTTTGTACGTTGGTGGGAAGAAGAAGGACTACATAGCCGAAGCTCAGAAGGTGATAGAGATAGCGACGAAGCTCAAGAGGTCGCGCGGGAATGACTTGCTTGAAGTCGCATGTGGCACTGGTAAACATCTTGAACAGTTAAAACAGGTCTTCACGTGTGTCGGAACCGATATCAATCAGGGTATTCTAAATGTCGCTAGAAAGAATATCAACGGGGTTTTGTTCAAGAGGGCAGACATGATGACGATGAATCTTGGACGGCAGTTTGATGTCGTGACGTGTCTATTCAGTTCTATTGGATATGTCAAGACGCGCGCTAATTTGAAAAAGACTATTGATAGATTGGGAGCGCATGTGAAACTCGGCGGGGTCTTGATGATAGAACCCTGGTTTTGGAAGGGAGAATTCGCCGCGGGAAAACCGCACATGCTCACGCATTCTGAGCAAGATGTGAAGATTGCCCGCGCTCATATCTCGCGAATAAAAGGGAATGTTTCTATTCTTGACTTCAATTTTCTTATAGCTGAGACCGGAAAGGGGGTTCGATACTTCAAGGACCGCCATGAGCTCGGTCTGTTCGTCAAAGAAGATATGCTCAATCTTGTCCGCCAAGCTGGTTTTGAGGTTAGTTTCGTCGAGAACGTGCTTGAGCGGGGGCTTTGTGTTGGCGTCAAGAAATAATCGTTAAGAAGGGCTGTCATAGTTCGGCTTTTTCACAAGTGAAGTATCCTTTGTCTCGTGGTGTTCTTCTTCGTGCCCGCCGAGTTTTTCGTCTATTATTTTTTCGACTTGGTCGACGCTGACGAATCGAACAGGGTCCCAAAGCTCCAAATATCGTTTCAGTACATCTATGTCTTCGCGTCGCGCGGTCAATCTGAGTTCTTTGATTATGGTGATTATCTTATCTTCGGCAGCCTGTATGGTTCGTTTCAATTCATTAAGATCTGTCTGCAGTGATTTGACATCGTTCAAGGAGCGTTTTTGGTTTGCGAGCATATTGTTCTCGATCAAAAGTAGTTTTTTGCGTAATTCACTGTACCTTTCTTCGCCTACTCGTTGGCGCGCTCGAACTAAGTTGAGCTGTTCGTTTGCATCAGACGATGGCTCCGCTGGTTGTCTTGGTTCAGGAGCTTTTGATGGTGGCGGTGGTAGTTCGGGCATGGTTATGTTTATATAGTTATGAACGATTTAAGAGGAGGTAGGGATATTAATATTGTGTGACTCTGATAGAGTGGTATAAGTAACGTAAAGAGGTGGGCATGGAGTGCGGTAAGTACGAGGTTATCCGTGAAGGAGAAGATATTACTGTCCGCATAGACTGCGCTTCGTGTTCTTTCTTCCCGAGTTTAGAAGATGATTCTAGGGTTATGGCGATGACGATGGACATTTTGTCCGAAGTCGGAACCGTTACCCAGATTGTTTTCGTTCAAAAGCGTGATTTTGAGTATGATGAGGTTCAGGCGCAGATTTTAAGCGAGGTGGCTTCGCTTTACAAGCAGTTGGTGAAGCAAAAATTCGCGTATGGTATTCTTTCAAAGCCGGGGTGCGCAAAGTGGGTGAATCCTAGATACTCGAATATTTTGAACATTTTGACTCGTACGCTTAAAGCTGATCCTGTTGGAGCGTATGTTGAGCTTGTTAGATTGGGCAGGGAAGAGCGAAGGCTTGTCGAATCCGGCGCGGTGAACCAAGAAGGCGTGCAGTGTCTGCAGAATTATTACCGATTGTTGAATGAAACTATTGGGATGTTCGAGCAGCTTAAGATGATAAAGCTCGCAGAGCCGTTCCTTGCGGGTTTCCAGATTGGCGATCGTTCGATTTATCGCAGGCTTTTCTCTCCTGCGATTAAGCCTGATTTTATGTTCACGAAGTTGATGGCGCAGTTCCCAACTGACGCAGAGGAGCTTGCGAGCTATCAGGTTGGTAGCACTGAGATTACTATTTTCAAACAGCCCGAGACGGTTCAATTCTTGTATCATATGGTTCCTGCGGAGTTCAAGCTTGATTATGACAAGTATGAGCTTATCGATGCTGCAAGGAATATTCTTTCTGAGCATAAGCCTAAGCGTTCTGAGTTTGTTGACCCTGAGCGTATGCGCGCTGTTTTCACTTCTATTGGAAGCGATTTGTTGGAGGAGCTTGCGAGCCATCGTAATATTCATTTGAGGGCAAAGGAGCGTGATGAGCTGGCCGAGATTTTGGTGCGCTATACTGTGGGTTTCGGCTTGATGGAAGTGTTGCTCTCTGATGAAAAGATTCAGGATATTTCTGTCAATAGTCCTATGGGCAGAATTCCGATTTTCATCGTGCATGATGAGTTTGGTGATTGCACAACTAATATCATCCCAACCGCTCCGGAAGGAGAAAGTTGGGCTTCGAAACTTAGAATGATTTCTGGAAGGCCTCTTGATGAGGCGAATCCGATTCTTGATACTGAGCTTATTTTGCCGAATGCGAGGGCGCGTATTTCTGCTATTACGGCTCCGTTGAATCCGACTGGTCTTGCGTATTCGTGGCGTAGGCATAGGGATAAGCCTTGGACTATTCCGCTGTTTGTGAAATCAAAGATGATTAACCCGCTGGCTGCGGGCGTTATGAGTTTTCTAATTGATGGTAGCAGGACTATGCTGGTCGCGGGTACTAGGGGCAGCGGTAAGACCTCTTTGCTAGGAAGCGTTATGGTGGAAATTATGAGAAGATCCAGGATTATTACAATTGAAGACACCTTAGAGTTACCTGTCGAATCGTTGCGAAAGCTAAATTACAATATTCAGAGTATGAAGGTGGCTTCCGCGCTTACAAGAGGAACGACGGAGGTTAGCGCTGATGAGGGTATTCGAACTACGCTTCGTTTGGGTGATTCGAGTCTTATCGTTGGAGAAGTGCGTAGCGTTGAGGCGAAGGCGTTGTATGAGGCTATGCGTGTCGGAGCTTTGGCGAACGTTGTCGCGGGCACTATCCACGGTGATAGTCCTTATGGTGTTTTTGATCGTGTCGTGAATGATTTGGGTGTTCCTAGGACGAGTTTCAAGGCGACCGATATTATTATTGTTGCAAACCCGGTGCGTTCTCCGGATGGCATCCACCGTTACAGGCGTGTGACGCAGATAACTGAAGTGAGAAAGCTTTGGGAGCAGGATCCTTTGTCAGAGAATGGTTTTGTTGACTTGTTCAAGTATGACCCTCAGACCGACCAGCTTGTTCCTACCAACGACTTGCTAAGGGGTGATAGTGATGTGATAAAGTCTATCGCGGGCAATGTCAAGGAGTGGGCGGGTAATTGGGATGCTGTGTGGGATAACATAAACTTGCGCGCGAAGATGAAGGAGACTATGGTTAACGTGTCGAATCAGCTTAAAGATCCGAACTTGCTTGAGGCTGAATTTTACATCAAGGCGAATGATGAGTTCCATTTGATTTCAGAGCAGGTTCGTGAGGAAGTGGGAACTCTTGATTCGGAGAAGATTTTTTTCAGGTGGAACGAGTGGCTTAAACGGGCGGTGCGCAAGTGAGCGACGATGAACTCATAGCGAAGTATAAGAAGAAGATTGAAGCGCAGCTTGACGTGCAGGCGAGCGTGGGGAGTTCTGCGATTTACAGCAGAGAATATCAGGCGTTTCGTTCAGAGCTTCTTCCTAATCACATGTCTATTTACGAGAAGGTGTGCAATGGCTGTGAGAAGATTCTAAAGCTGAAAGTTCCTCCTAAAAAAGCGGAAGAGTTGCAGGATTTGTTGGACTCGTGCCATTTGCAGGTAACTCCCGCGGGAGTTCTTGCTGCAAGTTATTTGCTTCCTGTGACTTTCATCCTGCTCAGCTTGCTTATTTTCCTCGTGATTTATGATTCGATGTTTTTCACTTTGTTCAGCTTGATGTTGGGGCTCACAGGAATAGCCATCCTGCAGAAAATTCCTGTGTTTATGGCGAATCTTTGGCGCATCAAGTCTAGCAATCAGATGGTTTTGTGTATTTTCTACGTTGTCACGTATATGAGGCATACTTCGAATTTGGAGCTTGCTATTGAATTTGCTTCAGAGCATTTGGCGCCTCCGCTGAGCCTCGATTTGCGAAAGGTGATTTGGGATGTTGAGAACAGTAAGTTTGAGAGCATTAAGGATAGTTTGGAGTCGTATCTTAATGGCTGGCGAAAGTTCAACTTGGAGTTCGTCGAGTCTTTCCATTTGATTGAGAGCAGTTTGTTTGAGAGTTCTGATGAGCGCAGACTTAGTTTGCTTGACAAGGCGCTTGATGTCATGCTTGATGAGACTTATGAGAAGATGTTGCATTACGCTCAGAATCTCAAGAGCCCTATAACGATGATTTACATGCTTGGTGTTATCCTGCCGATTTTGGGTCTTGTCATTTTGCCGCTTATGGTTAGCTTTATGGAGGGTATCGCGTGGTATCATATCGCTGCGCTCTATAATGTCGCTTTGCCTATGACTGTCTATTTCATGGGCCGAAATATTTTGTCTAATCGTCCGACAGGTTATGGTGATTCTGATGTGTCTGAGACTAATCCTGAACTTAGGAAATACCGAAATCTGATAATTGCAGGTATATCTATTCCTCCTGCGAGTGTGGCAATTATGTGCGGAATCGCGCTTCTTTTGATTGGTTTTGCTCCTTTGATTATCCATTTCGTGAATCCGTCGTACGATCTTGTTGTTGGTAATTTCGAATTTTTAGGTTACAAGGAGAGTACGAAGATAGAAGGATTGATGCTTGGCCCGTTCGGTTTGGGTTCTAGCATTCTTTCTTTGTTCATTCCTCTCGCGTTCGCTTTCAGCATCGGGCTTTATTTCAGACTAAAGAGTCAGAACGTCATCAAGATACGTGATGAGGCGAAAAAACTCGAGGATGAGTTTTCTTCCGCTCTTTTCCAGCTTGGCAATCGTTTGGGTGATGGTATTCCTGCGGAGATTGCGTTTCAAAAGGTTGCTGAAGTCATGGAGGATTCTACTTCTGGTAGGTTCTTCAAGCTTGTGGCGATAAACATCAGCAAGCTTGGCATGAGCGTTCGCGAGGCTATTTTCAACCCGCAGACTGGCGCTTTGTCTTCGTATCCAAGCGCGATCATCCAATCTTCGATGAAAGTTCTTATTGAGAGCGTGAAGAAGGGTCCGCTTATCGCGGCGCAGGCTTTGCTTAATGTCGCAAGGTACATCAAGGAGATTCATAAGGTCAATGAGCGTTTGAAGGATTTGATGGCGGATATCATTTCTGATATGAAATCGCAGATAGCGTTCTTAACGCCGATGATTGCGGGAATAGTTATCGGCATCACGAGCATGATAACGTACATTATTGGAAATCTGGGTAAGAGCATCAACCAGCTTGGTTCAGACCAGTCAGGCACTCAGATTGGGACTTTAGCGACGTTCTTTGGTGATGGTGTGCCGACGTATTATTTCCAGGCTGTTGTGGGTGTTTACGTGTTCCAGATTGTTTACGTTTTGACTATTCTTTCAAGTGGTGTTGAGAATGGTGCTGACAAGCTTCAGGAGCGTTATCTTCTTGGTAACAATCTTTTGCGCAGCACTATTCTTTATTGCCTTATAGCGGGCGCAGTGATGATTATCTTTAACTTGATAGCGTCACGCATAGTTGGAGTTGCCGCGTTCGCTACAGTCACTTAAAAACAGACAATGTTTAAATAATCAAACGCTAGTGTAACAAGTATGGGCGCAGCGGTCAAAATCGCGAAGTTGATTCAGGAAAGAGCAGAAGATATTCTGAGCGGCAAGACTCCGCCCGAATTAGTGGAAAATCAGCTGAAAGCTATACTTGTTCTGGATTTGCAGGAATTGGAGGATCTTGAAGGAAGAATTCGAGAATTGAGGCGGTATAACGAGAAAATACAGGAAGCGCAGGCAATAGATGAGCTTGTGGCATTATGCAATAAAGTGCTAGCTGATGCTAGACAGGCCATAGAAGCCGCCACTCGTGAAAAAAGGCATGATCAACTTCAAGCATTACTAAATGATATTATCTCTTTGGAAAAGTTGCAATTATCCAAACTTATCCGCATGGAAAGCCAAGATAGTGCGCGCACTCATTTTGAGCAATTGCTTGCAAGAAAATATTTGGAAGAAGACGAGGTTGAGCAGTTTTTGAGTACGATACGAGGAAAGTTGTCTTCGAACTCTTTCAAAAAAATCGAGAAGGCTTTGAAGGAAAAAGTGTCCACCAAGAAGAGCTATCCGCCCGGGCCTCAGGCGAGCGATGAGAACATACGCAAATGTCAGCGAAGTATCCTGAATTTTTTCTCTTCTGACCCACTCGTTAGGATTACTCTTAATGGTGAGCCCATCTTATTTGTCCTGTATGGTAGCTTGATCACCGGATATTCAAATAATCCGAAAAAATTAGGCTTGCCTTCGGATTTTGATAAGACGAGTGATGTTGACATTTTGATTGTTTTAAAGGATGGTTTATTCGATGAGATGTTCGGGAATTTGTCTAAAAAGTTCTTATTCGAAACTCGTGGTATGAGGAACACCGCTCCCATGGGCAGGGATTGTGCCTTGCAACCAAGTTTTTCAGGGCCGTTCGTTGAATTATTCAGAAATTTATCTAATCTGACTTTTGCGGGAAAATCCAATCGGCCCATTCATCTTGTTTTTACTGATGAGAGCACATGGAAAAGAAAAGAGGAACTGCATGAGAGAGCCGTTGAATTGAGCAAGGAATATCCTGATTCCCACATCATCGATGTTAATAAGCACAAGATAATCTTGAAAGTTCTTATCGGATCCGCAGGGGCAAAAGTTATCACTTATTAATGAAAAGGTTTATAAATGGGCTATTGTGTTGTTTTTATATGAATATAGAGCTTTATCGTTGTGGTGACTTGAAAGCGCTTTCTCAGGAGGAATCCGCCGAGCATGCCCATATCCGGAAGTATAGGGATGAACTTGGAAAAGTGATTCGCCAAGAAAGATACGGTGCAGGTAATTTGCTTGAACGTGCGCTGACTTACGAATATTTTGATCTTGATGGCGCAACCGCAGTCATAAAGACAGAATTTGATGGATCAGTGAATGATAAGAAAAAAAATATCGCTTTTTTTGTGAAAGATGCGCCGGTCCGCATAGTGCGCCTTGATAAGAACAATGATATAACTGCGATCATAGGAGCGTATGGAAAAATCACATTGCCTTCAAAACAGTGACCCGCTAAGGATTGCAGTTCTAGGAGATTTGCACGGCCACTTCTCATTGGCGTTTGGCCTTCTTCGAAGGTTCGAAGTGGAAACGGGTCAATCAATAGATTTGATACTTCAAGTAGGGGATTTCGGAGCGTGGCCTGACCCGTACTTTAGATTGGACCCTGCGACCAAAAGATTCGCGTTTGATAAAGGAGACATTGAAGAAATCAGTTTCCCTTACTACCTCACTAACTCTTCTAAAGTCAGAATACTGGATCAGGAAAATCCTAACGCTCTTCGCGCGCCAATAATATGGGTGAAAGGCAATCATGAAGATGTGGAATACCTGAAAGTAATAGAACGTTTCGGATTCTCTCCCATTCCAGTAGATTATCACGGCAGAATGCAATATTTGCCCAATGGCAAAATTTTTGAGTTCGATGCAAAGGACAAAAACATAAAGATAGGCTCTCTTGGAGGATTAGAACAGTACTGCCACGGACTCGAATTCAAACGCTGCGAAATTAAAGAGCTCTCATCCAAAGAGTTTGACATTCTATTGACACACCAGCCATACCAAGGAGGATTGAACGAGAGCGGGTCTGATATGATTCGCAAACTGGCGGAATTCAAACAGCCGAGTATTATTTTCTGCGGTCATTATCACATAATAGGTCAAGAACTCGAACCAATAGGTCAAACAAGAGGATACATTTTGAACGAAGTAAATTTCAGGCGACGCCGTGAATTGAACAAGAACTGCATCGGCATTCTTGAATGGAATTCTGCTGAAAAGTTCGCGTTTTCTTTTTTAGATGAACCTTGGTTGAACGAATATACCCGAGACAATTATGGCGCAAAATTTGAGCTGGACTGAATTTATTCCGCAGATATGACACATTGAACGCGCTGTTGCAAACGCATCCTTTTTAAATGGGCATTATCGTCACAATGGTATGTGGAAGTTTGTTCAGCAATTCTTGGAGTCTCCGGGTAAGACAGGAGCGGTTCTTCCTAGTAGCAAATCGCTTGCGAAAAGGATGTGTTCATACATTGACTTCTCAAAAGCTCAAACTATTGTGGAGCTTGGTGCCGGTACAGGCGCTATAACAAGAGAGCTGCTCGCTAGGATGTCTGCTGAATCGAAGCTTGTCGCTTTTGAGATAAATGCCGAGTTTTGTTACGATTTGAGGCGGTTCGAGGACAATAGAATGAGGGTTTTGAACGAGGATGCAAGAAGGCTCTCATCTTTGGTTGAACAGGCAGATTATGTCGTGTCAGGG
>Ga0209542_10011799_pt1 | contig 15429 bp, 13 predicted proteins | sample RifCSPhighO2_01_FD_184028 | JGI IMG/M metagenome (GOLD analysis project Ga0209542, IMG submission 184028) | Soil microbial communities from Rifle, Colorado - Rifle CSP2_plank highO2_0.1 (SPAdes) (version 2) | ecosystem: Environmental > Terrestrial > Deep subsurface > Rock core/Sediment ... | reverse complement strand
ATAATCCGGCTATTACTACTTCTTTTTTAAAACTTGCGTATTCTTTTAAGTTGTCCGGTATTAATATTCTTCCAAATGAATCAAATTCAACCTCCACTGCCCCTGAAAGAAACAATCTAGCAAAAGACCTGGTGTCCTGTTTACCGATGGACAAACCGCCCAACATTTCCGCAAACGGCGCCCAACTCTTTAATGGAAAAATAAATAGACAACCATCAAGGCCCTTGGTCAGAACTGCTCCATTCCCAAGTTCTTTTCTGAACTTTGAGGGAATAGCAAGCCGTTTTTTTGGATCCAAATTGTGCCTAAATTCACCGATTAACATGTTTTAAATGAATACTTATCCACAGTTTCCTCATAACGACATCGGGTGTCGTTAATCAACAGGTTTGTTAAATAATTAACACTTCCATACACTTTCCTCCACTTACAGGATAAGTATAGCACCGCTTTTTACCTACGCAAGTGTGCATAACTATGGATTAATCCCAAACAAAAACCCGCCTCTTCGGCGAATTATTTAAAAACGTTGTTGTTTTACCGGCGCCGGAGGCGCCGGTAAAAGTCAGAATCATTATCAAACTCTTGTGCCCTTAATTAGATTGTGGAGATCCCATATTTCTTTGATGCTAAATTCGGCCACTTGCATTAATCTAGATTCCGAATTATAACCAGTTGGATTGGTAAATGCCACCGGTGTCATGCCCACATTTTTCGCAGAAGTTAGTCCGTCAACGGTATCGTCCACGTATATCATGTCAATTGGATGTTCCCCAAAAACTTCTGCTACGTCCAAAAGGGCTTTTTCTTTTCCCTTTTCACCCCACGCCTCTGCCCTTATAAAATCAAAGTGTCTTTGAAGGTCTCCATGTCGTATCAACTGTCTGTAAAGATTCGTTAGGGACTCAGCACTGACAATTGCCGTACGGATACGAAAAAAAGCTAAGTGTGCAAGAGTTTTTCTAACGTCACTTCTTATTTTTGCTTTTCCATCATTGATTTTATAAAATCTGTTTCTTATTGAGTTCAAATCGCTTGCGGTCGTTGTCCTTGGAAAACCATGATTGTAATAGAATTCCATGTAATTAGCGGTGATTTCCTCTCTGCACTCTTCCAAGGTTGGGCATGGTAAACCATAACCCCTAAATATTTCTTGAGCGCTCCCATAAGCAACGCTAAGGTCATCAAATAGAGTGCCACTAAAATCAAGCACCGCAACCTTGGGTTGACACTTTAGTGAGGCCATTTCTCTGCCTTATTTTCAAAAAACTTGAGCCAAGAGTAAAATAATAAAGATAAAAAATCAACTGTGGGCATTGCTGGACTCGAACCAGCGGCCTTTGCAATGTGAATGCAACGCTCTAACCAACTGAGCTAAACGCCCATATTTAGATGCCAAGTTTGTTTATTATTTTTTCGTGAGGACCTTCAAGTAAAACCCTCACAAACCTATCAAACATTCCGAAACGATAATCAAACTCTTCCTTGTCCATAATGCTTAGTTTTACTTCTCTGCCAACTTCCACCTCAAGTGCTTTCAAAAAAGTTCTCAATTTTTCTTTATTTATGTCATCTCCCACAATAAAAAGATCGGCTATTGAATTTTCTTCAGCTTTTCCGTTACTGTTTAAAAAAACTCCCGACACCAAAGCCAGCTTTATTCGGCCAAGTTTAAGAATTTTAGCAACCATTTTGTTTTTTTCCGCAGGAGAAGCTTTTAAAATAAGGGCCTTCAATTCTTCAAAAAATTCAAATCCCGAATTAAGAAAAAACTTAACCTTGGCTGTTTTTGTTTTTTTGACTAAGCGAAGTTTTATTTGAGCTTCAATCTCCTTTTTTGTTGCAGAACGTGACTCCTGTATTCTTCCCGCCAGTTCTCTAACAGTAAACTCCACCGGATAATTACGGAATAAAAATTTCAAGACTTTGACCCTAACTCTTGAACCGAATAAGTTATCAAGTATATCTTTTGACATTTATATTAAAAGTGAATTAGAATAAAGGTAATATTAGTAGTAGTTTACACGGAAAACCTAAAAAGTAAATCCCTCGCCCCGCAAATGGAAAAAATTTTTCTAAAACCAACTCAAACAGAAATTCTCGTTAAAGGGTCTCCAAAAGAAGGCCATTTTGATATCTTCTCTTATGACTACGGCTCTGATAACACAAAGAGAAAACTCGGCAACTTATATATAATCGGTAACGCTCAGCAGGATATTGATGACTCCGACAGTTCAGCCCTAAAAGACAATATGGTTGGGGAATCCGACGTTACTTATGTCACCAATCTTATCGCCTCCTTGGCCAAGCGTGAATATTATTCAAATTCCGACACTTCACCAAAAGAGGCGTTTTCCGCAACACTGAAGAAGGTTAACGACGTTGTTGACGAATTTTTTATCAACAAAGATGTAAAAATTAACATCGGTATTTTTGCCATTGCCGGTGAAAATATAAATATATCCAAAATAGGTAAGTTCAAAATACTTCTCGCCCGAGACGATAAGACCATAGACATTCTAAACAACATAGATCTTTTCACAAAAGAAAAGGTGGAAGAAAAAGAATTTTCCCATGTTATTTCTGGAAAAATTGCTCATGGAGACAAAATATTGGCGTTCTATCCTGGTCGCTTGATTACTGTAAGAGAAAAAACGATTAAAGATAATTTCTTAAAACTAAACGCTGAGCAATTTGTTGAAAAAATAGATGCGATAAAAGAAGAGAAAGCGGACTTTGCTTGTGCCGCTTTATATATTAACCTGAACAGGGTCAAAGAACAAACTGTAGTCCCCAAAATAGCAAAAGTTATTCCTTCTCCGTTTAAGGAGCCTGAATTTTCAGAGAAAGAGTCCGTTAAACAAAATGCTCCGGTGTTAACTTTCGGACACAGAAAAAATCAAACAAATGAGATGCCGGCTGAGTACCTGGTACCTGAACCTGAGCTTCCGAGAATAATAAGATCCGAGTTTTCATTAGGCAAAAAGGATAATCCTCTTGCCGTTGTCCTCGGAAAAATAAAAATGCTTATCCCCAAAAGACAAAACAAAATGGTGTTTTTCGTATCACTAGGTATATTAGTTCTCGTCGGAGCCTGGACGGTTAAATCATTCCTGATTATCAGCCCCGGCCAAAGACAGACGGCTAATGCCGTGAGTGATGCACAAGAGAACGTCAAACTGGCAAAAACAAAAATTAGCCAAAACGACTTCCTCGGCGCAAGAAGATTACTTCTTGGTTCAATTACCAGTATCAGCTCAATCACTTCTTCCAAAAAAGTTGAAGATACCAAAAGTGAGATAGTCGGACTTTTAGACACTTTAGATCAGGCCACAGAATCATCTCCAGTTCTTACGGAAATATTGCCAAAGAGCGTGAGCGACAAGGCATCCTTAATCGCCGCACAAAAAGAAAAAACTGGCGCAATCAGTCTGGATATTTATGAAGATAACCTATACTTCATCGCAATTGACGGAATTTCCAAAATTGCAGACGTTTCCACAAAACCCAAAGACGCGGTGCAATGGCTCAAAGGCGGAATATTGCCTCCCGAACCGCTATTAATCACAGTTGACGGAAAGGTTTATGTTTTAAACAAATCCGGTCTTTTGACAACATATTACAAAGGAGAGAAAGAAAGCGAAATAAACACCCTCGTCCTTCCAGATGACTCAAGCGTCTTGGCAACAACTAAAAATTCTCAATATCTTTACCTGATAAATAAAGATATGGGCAGAATTTACCTGATAAACAAGGCGACAGGAACCTTGTCTAAGACCCTCAAGGTTTCAAGCCAAGAAGCATTTGCAGAGGCATATTTAGACCAAGACGAAACCATCTATCTCGTCTCTAAAGACGGTAAAATCTGGAAGGTTCAGTAACTAAAAACCCCGCCAATGGCGGGGTTTTTAGTTTTATATTACTTGAGTTCAACAACTCCCCCGGCTTCTTCTATTTTCTTTTTCATTTCTTCGGCATCAGATTTCTTGACGCCTTCTTTGACGTTGGTCGGCACTTTGTCGGTCATGTCTTTGACTTCTTTTAATCCAAGTCCAGTCATCTCACGAAGAACCTTAATGACCTGAATTTTTGCCGAACCGGCATCTTTCAAGACGACCGTGAAGCTATCCTTCTCTTCACCGGCTTCTGCTCCTGCGCCAGAAGCAGCTGGTCCTGCTGAAGCCGCAAATGCAGCCGCAGATACGCCAAACTTCTCCTCTAGCGCTTTGACCAAATCATTTAATTCGGTCACTGACATTGACTCAATATTCTGAATAAATTCTTCTTTATTCATAAATGTCTAATTTCTAATTACTAATTACTAATCAATTCTTAATGTCTAATTATTAAATTAGTCATTTCTTCATTGTTTAGAAATTAGAAATTGGTCATTAGTAATTAACTTGCGGTTGCCCCTTTTTTCTTAGCCACTTCACTTAAAACAATTGCTAACCCCGAAATGGGATATTTCATCATCCCAAACAATCTTGCCAGCAATGTATCTCTTGACGGCATCTGGGCCATTTCTAAAAATCCTTCTTTGCTCATAAAACCATTTTCGAAAAGTGCTCCGAAAAATTTTAACACTTTATTCTTTTTGGAAAACTCGTATAGCCTCTTAGATACAGCGTAGACGTCGTCGTTCCCCAAAACCAAGCCGACAGAACCTTCCATCCCAAACACGTCCACTTCGTTTTTTAGTTCTTTTAATGCTAAGTCTATTAATGTTTTCTTGGTTACAAAAAGCTCAGCATTCATTGCCCTTAATGCCCTCTTTAACTCTGACATTTGGGCGACCGACAAACCTTTCTCGCCCGCTCTGGAGAATGTCGTAAAGACTGTTATTTTGGACTTCGGAAGCTTTGCTTTTAGCTTCTTTAATTCCTCTTTTTTCTGTGATTTTGGCTTCATCCCGTACGAACCAGAAAGCGCTTTAATCTTTCATGAATAAAACGTTTTCCTCGTCCTGATTTAAGATATTTTTCTCTTTGTCTAGCATCTTTAAGGTCTAAGCAAGCTTCGTAATAAATCAGCTTGAATGGACCTCGACCTTTCGTGTAAGTGCTTTCATCATTATTATGCTGATTAAAGCGCTTCCGTAAGTCAGACGTGAACCCCGTATAGAATCGCCCGTCCTTAATACTTTGCAATAAATAAGCATAGTAGAACATGCTGGTTCGTTCGGGATTCATTTACTGTACTAAAAAACGGCTGGATGGCCGCAATACAAAGCCAGAATTGGCTATGTACCTCGGCGTTCATCACGCTGTCTACGGTATTAAGATGTTAGCAAAATCTATTTTAGGTGTCAAATCCCTAAATATTTTCTGCGGTTTGCCACGTGTTCAGCGCCTGTTTTGGAAAATATCATCTGACTTCCATCACGGGTGGAAAGATAGTAAAAATAGTCACTCTGTTTAGGATTTAAAACTGCCTGGATGGCCGTAATCCCCGGGTTGGCAATAGGTCCCGGCGGAAGTCCAGACCGTTTATAACTGTTATAAGGCGAGTCAATTCTAATTTCTGCTCCAACACCTATCTGGCTCACATCACAATATTTATACTTATTTACAAGTCTGACTTGTAAATCTCTAAGACAGGCACCATAGGAAACAGTAGCATCAATCTCTAGGGGCATTTTTTGGGCAAGACGGTTTCTGATAACACCAGCCACCAACCTCATGTCTTCTTCTCTCCTTGCCTCTTTCTCCAATATGGAAGCCCTGGTTAGTGTGTCTCTGAGAACTAATGAACTAAATATTAAAGAAAATTCTTCAAACTTTAAGTTTAGATGATTTTTCATTTTCTCTGCAATAGTATCAACGGTCTCACCTTCTTTGTTGAAACGATACGTGTCAGGAAAAAACTCACCCTCCTGTGACTGATATTTTTTAGCAAACTCACCCTCCACGATTAAACCAAGCCCTGCTAACCTTTTATCAATCTCCCAAACATTAAAACCTTCCGGTATTGTTACAATCAAGTCGTTTGGTTCAGCAAGACCTCTTGAAATAGAATTTATAATTCCCGGAATAGTAACTCCCGGTTTAAACAAGTATCTCCCGGCTTGAAGTTTTTTTTCATTTCCCGTAACAAAAGCGTAGGCGATAAACACAAATTTATTTTCTATTACCCCACCCCTTTTTAAAGCCTCGGCTATTACATAAGCACCATCCCCCTCTTTGATAACAACCTCTTTTGGTGCATCCAAGGGTGATTGGATAATTTCCGAAGACATCCATCCCAAAAAAACACAGGCCGCCAACAAGGCGATTAGATATGTTTTATGTTCACTAAATAATTTAAAGAGGTTTTTGGTCCAATACCTTTTTGGGTGGAATAGATTTTTTGCCAAGTTGAAGCTCATTTAATTTTGTTAATACTATCTGGTTGTCTTTATTGGTGTCTATGCTTAAGATCTTCTCCATTTGGTCTATTGCGTTTGGGATATCTTGTCTTTCTTCATATATTAACCCCAGATACCATCGGGCATTAGAAAAGTCTGGTGACAAAAGAACCGCTCTCTGTAGCTGACTGAATGATTTATCTTTCTGACCATCACGGTAATAAAGTAGTCCTAATTCAAATGCAAGAGTAGGTTGATTACTATTGTATGGTGCTATCTTCTCAAGTTGTACGATAGCCTCCCTCACCTTGCCCATCCTGTCATACACGACTCCTAAATTATAGATGGCAAGACCAAAAGCATCTGAAAGTTCAATTGCCTTCTTAAAATTTTCCTGAGCCTTGACGAGGCTTGACACTACTTCCTGTTGAAATTTAGCGGCACTTGCTCCCCCACCTGAAGCTAACTGACGAGAAAGGTCTGATTTAGCTAAATACATGCTTCCGATTCTGTTATAAAAAGATGCGTCTCCAGGACGTAAATCAGCTGCTTTCAAAAACGAATCTTCAGCAAGCTTGTCCACTCCATCTACTAATCCGATCATTTTTTGATAAACATCTCCCAGGTTAGACCAGTTGATTGATTCTTCAGGAGCCACTTCCGTGGCACGTTTGGCCAAATTAATTGCCGAAGACAAAAGATTTTGGACTTTTGCCTTCTTGTCAGTGTCACTCTCAACACCCTTTTTGTTCAATTCGGTTGAAAGCAAAGATAGAATCGCCTGAGAAGCTACCCTGTAATATCTGTCGTCCTGATCATTCCAATTAATAGCTTCGCCCAGAAGACCGGTTGCTTTTTCCATCTCTTCGCTCGATAACGCCTGAACGTATTTTAAATCTGATACGTATAGAGTCCCTCCAAAGTATGATCCCACAAGCACCAGAACCAACCCGCCCATAAACCCAAGCGAAGAAATTAAAGAAGTAGAGGCTCTTTCTTCTACATTAAACAACCTCTTTTTATTGTTCCAAAAAGATACCGTCATCAGACCCATCATTACATAAGCAGTAAACATCAAGGTAATGTTGAATGGATATAAGAACATGCCCACCACTAAAGCCACAACAGAGGAGATAACCCCAGTATCCTCCCAGGATATTTCTATATTTTCATTTTTTGCTATAAATATACTTCTAGCCAAAAGCCACAGAAGGAAAACAAAAGCAACAAGCATAACCACACCCCCCTGAACTGCCCAGTTAAGAACTTGGGAAGTAGAGTCAAAAAATCTAGATCCAGACAAAGTTGTATTTGCCAGTTTTCCAGCACCGAATTTATCAAAAGCCAAAGAAAAATTCTCAGGACCATATCCAAAGGCTATATTTTTTACTATTACAGACTTCGCTATGTCAGAAGATAAGTTGAATGACGGGGAAAACTCAGGTGGAAAATCTTTATTTAAGGAATCGAGATCTAAATCAATAACCATAAGAAAAACGCCCAAAACAATTACCGTCATCGGTAATAAAAACTTAGACATTCTAGCATTTTTACCAACATGATCACTTTGATGTGTAGATCTAAGACTATCCAAGGCTATCATTGTCGCCATGCCCGCTACCGCAATAACCCAAAGCACCCACCAGTTAAGAATTATCAACACCACCAAAGACAATGCCACCCCGACCATGTTTAAGTATTTCAGATATGACTCTGATTTTGACTTGTAAAACAGTGGAAGAGAAGCAGCGGCAATTACACCTAATGAATTTATTGAGCCAACCGTGTTGAAGGCTTTGACTGTAGCAAATTGAAACATGGAGATGTTTAAAAATTTAAACACAGAAAAGCCGAGTATCTGTAAAACTCCAAAAAGCAATGCCAGGAACAAAGAACATCTCAAAAGAATGCGGGCCCTGGAACCTTTGTCATCAAAAATATTTACGACTCCAAAGTAAAATATAGAAAGAGCCAATGTTGTCACCAATGAGTCACTCAAACTTCCGGTCAAGCCGAACAAGCTCTTAAATCTTGCAACCGAAAATATCGTTGCCAAAGATACGGCGACAAGTAGTCCGAGAATTCCTTTGTCTATGGGGGTAGACCGCCAAGACAACTGACCAGAAACCACAACGTGTAAAAGCCACAGTATAAGAGTCGCCCCAGACAAAACTAAAAGAAGAAGTTGTTTATTAAATTCTAAAATACCGGTTGTCAAAGGTAAGAAAAAAATAGGTAAAATAAAAATACCGACACATAAAAGCCAGCGACTTGCTTTACCATAAACAGTTTCCTGAGGTTCTCGGCTGACAATAGTAGACTCTTCCGAATTATCGTAACCTGTATTATCATACTCGGGGTTGTCATAAGAAACCGTTCTGATATCAATTTCGCCACCATCCAAAAAGTTGGTATCCATTTTTAGACTAAAACACCTAACCCCTTCAAACATTTGAGTATCCAAAGTCAAATATTTTAAGGTCTAAGTATCTAATTAAAACACTATTTACTCCAATAATTTTACCCAATAAACATAATTATATCAATGTGGATAGTTAAAATACAACAAATACAGTCCAAAGACTTTATCAACATTGACCTTTATGGGGTAATGAAAGTAGAATTGGTAGATAAACTTTATCAAACGTTAATATCAAAAGTTTAGTAAAAAATAACAACTTATGCCTAAAAAATTTTTATCAGTAAATGATGTCGCCCGATTACTTGGTGTAACCCCCTTGACGGTTCGCAACTGGGACCATGCCGGCAAACTTGTTGCATATCGTAATCCCGTAAACAACTACCGCCTATATAAAATTGAAGACGTTGAGGTTTTGCTCAAACAAATTGAGCATTCAAAAGAAAAAGGCAGAAAATTAAAAATAGATATTTTTTAAAAATATTTTTAAAATTAAAAAAGACCCATTCGGGTCTTTTGGTTTACTTGAGAGGATCTACTCCCAATTTTTTAACAAATTCATTTACCATTTCCAAACCATCAATTGGTGGCACCGGTTTTGGTGCTCCATAGAAAGCTGTTTCCGTCATAAAGATTCTATTGCTACTCTTGAAATGTTGGTCTTTACGGGAGAGTATCCTCAAAAACCCGACGCCCTGATCTACCATTTTCATTTTATGTCTTTCGAAACTTGAACCATGTTTCATTGTTCCAATTTCCTGACAGTGACACTGCCCAAGATCCTGATCCCATTCGTCAACACTTTCTTTAACGTGGAAATTTGCTCCGATTGTAACCTGACATCCCATTCTTTTTCCATAGTCCATCATTTCCTGGGGACGGATTGAGGTTGTTTTGGCTCGTGACATATGAGGATGCTGAATTGAAAGCTTCAATCCGGACGGCAAGTCATAAAATTCTTGACAAAGAACCTTTCCCTCAACTAATTTTGTTAAAGGCTGGTAGGGCAACTTTTGTGCGCTAAGATTTTCGTGGATGTGATCAGTCAAAAACCTGACCAAAACCCCTCGAAAAACAACTAGTGGCTCGTGGCCATCCCCCGCTTCCCAAAGATCATGATTTCCAAGGATATATATGAAGAGAAGAAGGGCTTTGTTGACCATCTCGGCAACTTTTTCAGAGGTAAGTTTTTCTTTTTCACACTCCTTGAGTAAAGCGGCAAATCTTACCTTGAAAACTTTTAAAATTACTGTGCCAATCAAGTTAGCTGCAAATTTCTCCTGAATAGTATTGTTAGCCATGCCCGGAATTATTTCACCCTTTTTATCCAAATCGTGCTTTAGTCCTTCCTTGGTGTCACCGGCATCAACAAAAATAGTTGCACCCTGTTTTAAAATAATCTTGGGAACCTCATTAACCAAAAAATCATAATCAGTTTCCCTTGAACCGGCGTGCATGCAAGCTAAAGACAAAATCCTGTCTTCACTGAATGGACCACTAGGAAAAGCATACTTAAGAAACCTCTGAACATAGTCTAAATTAAAGTAAAACTTCTCACTTTTTTCTTCATAAACAATTCCTGGCCAGTTCTCACCGTTTCGCCGAAAAGTCTTTTTTTCCATCAGACCCTGAATGGCTTTTTGGGTTTCCTCAGCTGAAATACCAATTTCACCAGCCAAAATACCGCGGGTAGACCAGCCCTTTGCTTTGATAATTTCAATCATTTTCTTTTGGGTGGCTGAAGCACCTTCCGGAGGAATGATGAAGCTTAATTCCTTATTCACCATATCCTTAAGGCTATATGTCCTAAACAAGTGCTGGCTTCCGTCAGCCGGAAACTCAAGAACACTTACACCAATTTGGTTCTCACTAACCCTGATACCTTCAAGACGATGACATACCGGAATGGCACAATATTGATATTTTAATTCACCCTTAGGTTTATTGATGCTGGATCCAAACCCTCCAACCACATAAATATCAGGAGAGCCTTGTGATGTCTGTTTGATTTTGTCCTTAATTACTCTTTCAATGGCAGTTGAATAATAATCACCCCTCATCCAAACCGCCTTTACTGGGGTCAGGATCCAAAGAAGTTTGTTGACATATTTAACAGGAAACCTATCACCACCAACATTCCAAACTCTGACATCAGAACGCTCTTCGGATAAAAGGTGGGCGACTCTTTCGCCAATTTCTCCATCAAAAGCAGGGCTCGTAGTTATAAACCAATCCACACCCATAACTGGCAGAATTTTAGCTAGTTGCTTGGCAACTTCCCTTAAAAATTCCTCCTCCAGGACCGACTTTCTGGTCACAAGTTGTTCGCCTATCAATGTCGAAAGAAGAGCCGACGGTTTCTTTGCTTTCTTGTTTTTAGCTTTAATTTTAAGATTCTGCTCCTTTATCTTATCTTTTTCGGTTTCTACATGTTCTTTAACGTATGTCTTCATGTCCCTTGAAATAGATCTTTCGTCAATCAAGCCACCAGCCAAGGAAATAAAGTGGACGCCTTCTTTTTTGAAATATTCACATCCAGCATTAATAACAGACTGACGAAACCCTTTTGAACCATAATCAATTCTAGAAATTAAACCGATCTTCGCGCCTTTTTGAATTTCCATTCAGATCCTCTTTGAGTTGTAAAAGCAACTGCCACCATAATAACAAAAGAAACAGATATGACAAGCATAATAATAAAACCGCCCAAAGGCGGTTTTATTATTATGCGGGGGATGTAGGAATCGAACCCACGTCCGGCGTTTTGGAGACGCCCGTCCTACCACTGAACGAATCCCCCCTGAGAGGGTCTAGGAAGATTCCTAAAAACCACTCCCACTGAATTTTACACTAATCATAAACCCGCCTCAAGCGGGTTTATTGAACCGGCCAAATAAAAGACGCAAAGTCATTACCCGGTCATTCGGGCTTCCTTGTGAGGAGTGTGTTTTTTGCACCATTTGCAAAACTTTTTATACTCCAGCTTCCTTTCAACCAGTTTTTTATTTTTTGAAGTATAATAGTTGGCTTGCTTGCAAATAGTACACTTCATTCTTAGTAAATTATCTTGTGGCATAAATTTAAACTATTCTACCACCAAATCCAAAAAAAAGCCACCTATTTGCCTTTTTCACAAAATGTCTTATAATATAGCAGGTGCACATTTAAATGGAGGTTAGCTTTTGTCTGAATATTACACTCGAAGAGTTTTGAAACAAATTGCATCAGCAAACGACTATGAGGACCTTTCTTTAATAGGCAGAGGTGTCCTTATGACCATGAGCCACGAACATCCGTTCTGGCCAATTGCTATGGTTTGTGGACCCATCTCAACAGGAGGCAAAGGTTCAAGAAAAGAAAATCTAAAAGTTTTTTCAAGGGCAATTGACAGGATATCAGTCGACGGTCTGCTTGTTTTCAGTCAAATGCCTTTTGAAAATGACATGGAAAGAATATTTAAATCAAGCCCAGAGCTCCAAGGAACACGCTTACTTGAAGAATTCTATCTACCTATTTTTAAATCCGGACTTATAAAACTGCTCTGTTTTCTTCCTGGTTGGGAGAACTCCATTGGAGCAACATGGGAATACGAACAAGCCAAGACATTAAGCATTCCAAGAATATATTTATCGGATAAATATATTCTTGATTAAGCACGTCACCCCCAATTGGGGTGTTTTATTATCTGGAGTGTCTTTACGACTTCACTCGAACCTACTTTATCAAAAATTCGTGAATGAGGAAAGCCCCGCCACCGCCTCGCTTCACTCGGCAACCCCCAAAAGAAAAAATGTTCCTTGCTCTTTTGATTTTCGCGCGACTGATTTTTTCTAAAATGGAAAGGACATTTTTCTTTTTGGGGTTCTGCCCTCCAAGTATTCGGGCAGTGTGGCGGGGCTTCAATTCGGACTCGGTTTTGCGAAAACTATTTTCTGGGGAAAAGGATTTCGCAAAACCTCGGCTGATTTCCCGCCCGCAGAAAGGGGTCTGGGGAATGAATGCGGGCGGGTCTTGCCCTGTGGAAAAGTTGTTTGCGGAAAAGAATTATGCTACAATACAAATGTCTTAAATTTCAATACTATGGCTGACCCAAAATTAAGTGAATACGTTAAAACTTCGTTGGCATCAGGCAAGCCAAAAGAAGAAATATACAAAGAACTCCTTGGACAAGGTTGGACTATTGAAGTTATCCAAGAAAGTTTTAACTCAATCGGGACAGAGCAAGAAAAAGAAGATACCTCAAAAAAGACTATCCATATAATCGTAACTATTGGTGCTGTTCTTGTCGGAGCAGGAATTTTCTCTTTTATCGCCGCCAATTGGCTCGAAATGACAAAGCCGATCAAAATCGGAATTATTTTAATCTCAATGATTGTATCTTATGGGGCGGGTTGGTATCTGAAAGAAAAATCAGAACTTCAAAAAACTGGCGAGGCGTTAATTTTACTCGGGTCGATAATCTACGGCGCAGGAATATTTTTAGTTGCGCAAATGTTCAACATTCGAGCCAATTGGCCCGATGGTTTTATTCTGTGGATGATAGGAACGATTGCCATGGCTTTTGCGGTTGAATCATATCCGCTTTTCTATCTCGCAATTCCGCTCGGTATCATCGCGTTAATCGGACATCCATTTGGAATCTTTACTGGCTTCGGATATAATTCTTTCCTTCTCACCTCATCATTCTTACTTCTTACCGCAACAATTATTACTTTTGCCACCGGATGGATAGTCCGCAAGAAAATACCGGCGGAACTTAAAGAATTTTATTAAACCATTATGTTTTTATTTAGCATATTATCATTTCTTTTCTGGCCAATAGTCATCATCGGGCTTATCGTGTTTTTTGCTCGACGCAGAAAGAAAAGCGGACATCCTGCAACGGATAAGGAATGGTATCTGCAATTTGCGTTATCGAAAGAAGACGCAGTTAGTCAATTTTTTCTCCTCTTGTCCGTTTTCTTTCTTGGTGTAACACTACTTGCTTTCAATAAAGATTTAGGCGATCCGTTTTCATGGCGGACTATTTTGTTTATTACTTCAGCTCTTAGCTTAGTCAGCGCATATTACTTAAAAGCACTTTACTCACTCGCTTTTGGTTTAATTGCTATTACTGCGTGGTGGGGCGCACAGGCCGCAGAATGGATACAGGGTAAAGATATTACATCATCTGCAATCTTCGTCGGGTTAGCTTTCGTGGCATTACTTTTTTACTCACTGGGACATCTCCATGAAAGAGAAATTAAATGGAAACGATTTGCCCTTGTGTATTTGGTTCTTGGGATTATCTCAATTACTGGTGCTTTATTTTTCTTCTCTTCCAAGCCCGGCCTCTCTGTTCTTGGAGAAATGACAAAAGGAGTTTCATTTTTTGGCTCGTGGCAAATAACATTATCATTGTTTGTCTTTCTTATATCTCTTGTTGGAGTCGCATTATATACAGTTGCCAAAAAATTAGTTTCTCCTTTTGAATTTCTTGCTGTCTTGTTGCTGACATTATTATTTGGCGTGATTGCCTTACTTCCGCAACAAAGTATGTTTCTTCAGGCGGGCAATTCTTACAGTTTCTATTCCGGAGGTCAAGAATTATCTAGTAGTGGTGTTTTGTGGGCTATCATCTTTAATTTTGCTATATTCTTTGAATTGCTCGGTTTAATTTTTTCTGGATATTTGCGCAGAGAAACTTGGCTGATAAATTTAGGTGCGCTTTTCTTGTTCCTGCTCATTATTGCCAAATACTTTGATTGGTTTTTCACTTTCCTCGACAAAAGCATTTTCTTCATTGGCGCAGGTATCCTACTCTTTGCAGTTGGGTGGTTTATGGAAAGAGGTAGACGTATGATGATTTCAAATATCAAGGCGCAAACGCAACAAATTCCACAATAATTATGATGACAAAACAGACAAAATTTATTTTAGCGATAGCTTTGCAAGCGATAATTATATTCGCTATCGTTATTTTCAAAATGTCTGTTCTTACCGGCGGGACAGATGTTTTGTTGAAAATTGTGCCAGTTGATCCTCGAGATATGTTGCGTGGAGATTATGCCACTTTTCAATACGATATCTCAAATCTTGATTCGTACATTTCCGGCGGGCAACAAATCAGAAATGGCGATACAGTTTATGTTGTTTTGAGGCAAAGTGGAAAATATTATTTTGCGCAAAATGTTCAAAAAACTAAACCTACTGACGGAGGAATTTTTATCAAGGGTACTGTTGCTAGTGGCGGAGTAGATACCCGATCAGAAGTTTTTCAAAATCAAAATTTCGGTAATTCTCGTATCCATGTTGTTTATGGTGTAGAGGACTACTTTATTCCAGAAGGAAAAGGCCAAGGGTTTAGTTTTTTTAACAAAGAGGCCGCGGCGAGAGTTGTGATTGATGAGAACGGCAACGCCGTTCTCAAACAGCTTTACATTGATGATAAACCCTGGCCTTAATTTTTAGTTTCCGCAAACAACTTTTCCACAGGGCAAGACCCGCCCGCATTCATTCCCCAGACCCCTTTCTGCGGGCGGGAAATCAGCCGAGGTTTTGCGAAATCCTTTTCCCCAGAAAATAGTTTTCGCAAAACCGAGTCCGAATTGAAGCCCCGCCACACTGCCCGAATACTTGGAGGGCAGAACCCCAAAAAGAAAAATGTCCTTTCCATTTTAGAAAA